>Ga0099798_10376_pt1 | contig 15051 bp, 19 predicted proteins | sample Uncmet_Sort29A_1_FD_89870 | JGI IMG/M metagenome (GOLD analysis project Ga0099798, IMG submission 89870) | Marine eukaryotic communities from CALCOFI LINE 67, Pacific Ocean - CN13ID_Sort29A_1 | ecosystem: Environmental > Aquatic > Marine > Oceanic | place: Pacific Ocean: Monterey Bay | collected...
TTCGCTCGCTCCTGGAAACTGGGCATTTTGCGACCAGGTGCCTGCTCCTCGAACTGGGCGGCGAGATGCGTGTGCTCCTCCACCATCTCCCGCCACGGCGGGCCGCGTGGCTGGGCGCCATCCCGCAGCTGGGGATGCAATGGGGCGCCCGCACCTCGCACCGCAATCGTGGCACTCTGCGACGAGTCTGCGTATCTTGTACCCCCTGGGCTCCGTGGGCTCAGCTCGAGAGTCAGATGTGTTGAACCTACAAGCCTGGCACGACATAATCGCCTACAAATGTGTATGAACATTGTGGCATTGCTCCAAAATGCTTCAATGGTTTGGTTCCAACAAAATGTAACATTGTTGAGTCTGAGGGAGAACTCTGGCGATTATCACGCGCCAAGGTTGTAGTTCTGGCGCTGCGAAATGCTCAATGGCTGGAGGAATTATTCAATAGCCTCCCGGCATTTCCGCGATTCGCCGCGCGCACGCTCCTCCCCGCGTAGCTGGGGCGGCGCGGCGGCGGGGACCCGCAGCACGGGGCGCGCGTCCTCCGGGTCCGCCGGGGGCGGCTCCGCGTCACGGACCTCGGCTACAACTGGTCAAGGGGGAAGCGAATTCGCGGCTCATAATTCGCGACAGTCCGGACTTCATTCGTGGATTTCCGCAAAAAAACATCACATTTTTACAGCTGCATGACTACAAATCCAATACGTAAGAGTCTGCAAGATCCTGTGCTGGCGCACCCCCACGAATGAAATATCACTGTATGTAAAATGCGCTTCAACCTTCATATACCTTCATAATTCGCGAATGTCCACAAACTCGTGCCAAAGACTGCATTTGACCCTGCATCGCCGCTGTCTTCTTCGCCCTGGGGTATGCCTTCCCTCCGCCTACCCGCGGACCTCCGCAGCGCGCAGATCCGGCGCGTCCGGCGCCGGCGGCTCCCCGAACGGCCCCCGCTTGCGCGGCTTCTCCATCTCCTCCCGCTCCCGCACCTCCCGCAGCCCACTGGAAGGCACGGCACGAGAACGTGTGAACACATGTGAAAACATTGTTACAATGTCCAAAATACGCTATTAGCTTGTAGTATAACTTACAAGAAACCGATAGGGGGGGTAACTTACAAGAAACCTTTAAAATTTATTTCCAAAGAAATTTTAGAGTAAGTACTGACGGTTAGTACTGAATAACTTACAAGAAACCTTTACAGTTCATTTCCAAGGAAATTCTAGGTTTTTCCGTGCTTGTAATCCGATTTTCGGATCTGGTTTCTGGGGGCTGGCCGTACCTCCCGCGCCTCGCGCTCCCAGCGCGCGTCGTCGGCGGCCTCTTCCGCCTTCTTCTCCGCGCGGCGCCGGGCCTGGTAATCGCATTTTAAGGCGATTTTTAGGTAATTTAAGGCACATTTTCCCACTTTCTGAGCGAGCGAAGCGAGCGAAGAAAGTGTAAAAAGCGAGCGGAGCGCCTATTATATACTAGGCGCTCCGCTCGCTTTTTCCACTTTCTTCGCTCGCTTCGCTCGCTCAGAAAGTGGGAAAAATACCTCTTCCAGCTCCTTCTCGATCTTCATGATCTTGTCGGCCTCCGCCGGGTTCTGGAACTTGGCGAGCATCTCGTCGCCCTGCGGCGGGGCGCAAGGAGGGTGGGATCCTAGCAACAGTGTGCACAAAATTCTGAACCACGCGTAAGCGCTTGGAAACCTTAGAGGAGCATAATATGGAAACCTTAGAGGAGCACACTATGGAAACTTAGGCTTTAAGTGGCGGGGACTACTCTAAGGTCTCAGAAGGTTCCCCAGCGTTTACCCGGGGCAACACGAGGGACAGCAAGGTGCTTCGTACGACCGGAGATACCGACCGGACCCCGAGCCTGCGTGCCTCCGGGAACGGGAGCTGCACGTCCTGCTCCGCCTTGGTCCAGGTGTCGCCGTGCTTCGCCATGAAGGTGCGGCCCACCTCCGCCATGAGCTGGAACGCGACGCGCATCGGGTACTCCTTGTCAGAGACCAGCGCCATCGCCAGGCCATTGGGGGCGACGTACCTTCGTGGACTGACTTGGATGAGGAATCAAGAATCCACCGCCGTTAAGGCTCTTTGCAGTTTTTAATAACTTCTTTGAATCTTATCAGTTCTTGATCTACCAACCCTCTCGAAACTTCCCTGCTACACAATTTGATACAATTTGTCAAATGTAAGGTGCTGAGCAATGTCTTAGCGAGCTCACCTCGCAATACTGATGTGTGATGATCGAATGCTGCGAAATGCTAGGGGGTGATGGACCCTGCATGTTTCCGGGGGGGAGACCTTCCGCGAATCTGCCCCGGGCGGACATGTGGCACAAGCCGATGTCCTGCTCAAACGCGACGGTCTGACGCGAACCACGCGTACCTCGCAGAGGTTGGGATTGCTGGGACGAACTCCGGCAGCGGAGCCGACAGCCGAGTCCTCAAAGGGAGTGCAGTGCGACGTCAAACCACTGTTGCATCGTGCTCGCCAAGCGTGCATTCCGGAGCCCGCGCCCGGGACTTCTTTGCGCGATCGTCCGCGAGTGGAACTTGATGTGCTCCCTGATCGTTCCCCGGTGGAAGAACGAGAAGGAGGCGAGGTCGTAGTGCGAGCTCACCTCTGTACACTTGCCCTCCTCCCACTTGTAGATGGTGAGCGCGAGGAGCTTCATCGCTCGCGTCGGGGAGCGAACGGCCCGCCCTCAGAGCCACACGAGCCGGATATGGAGGCTCCAATAGATCGAGGGAGCCCCTGAGAGCAGCAAGAGCTACATGTGTGCACTGTGCGGGTTTACCGATTCGGCGAAAGCAAATATGGGTCAAAGATGGATTCACACCCCCTTGCGCGCGCGGCCGCGAGCAAAGCGGCGCCACATCGGATCGGGCACCGGCTCGAGGTCCTCCCGGAGGCAGCCTCGCTGCAACTCGACGGGAGGAAAACGCGGCACGCGCTACGACGAGTCGCAGCAGCCGAAAAACCTGCACCCAGGACCCAGATGAATTGAATGCGGGAGATCTCGCTAAAAATATGTAAATGTACGTCATAGAAACCAAATTCGGTCCAATATAAGCAGCTGTAAGTAGTATATGAAGCACATACTGTCAAAATCCATGGAAATACACGGATTTCCCCGCATTCAAATCCGACTTCTGGATGTGGGTCCCGGGAGTTGGAAAACAGGGGGGCGCGCGCTCAGGCCCGGAAGGCCAGGAAAGCCTCGGCGGGCGCGCCCGCGCCCTCGAGAATGACGAGCGCGTCCCGAAGGCCGGCGATCTCGCTCTCGCGGCGCTGCTTTCGCTCCTCGTAGCTCAGCGGCTTCGTCGTGCACGCTGGCGCGAGGCGCTTAAAGTACCTCGCTGCCCATGCCATTGGCGCTCGCGTAACTCCCTGCACTCGTCAGTGCGTTCCAGGTGCGTACAAGCACAGAGCCGCGTACCCACAGCACCGAATTGAAGGTCACTTGGGCCGGTCACCGGTGAGGGATCCGTGCCACATTCCTGCGCGGAGGCAATCCGGTTTCCCATCACAATCCGTATGACACCGTCTGTCGATATAAAAAATGGAAAATGTACAAAAACGTTACTCAGTGGCGAGTTTCCAGACTCCACACAAAATTGATCAAAATTGCGGGCGCTCCGGAATGCCCGCAAGACAGGGGTCCGTAACCAGATCGGCCGGACACCCATGGTCCCTTGGAGACTATAGAAAAGGGCTGGAGTTCTCTCTGCGCCTAGGCTGCCCGAAGCTACGCCCGCTACGTAGCGCCACCGCGCCTGGCTACACTTGGGAGGGCACGGGGCGCGGAGACGGTGGCGCCCAAGACATGCCCACATCGAGCGTGGCAGAACTGCGCCACCGCAACTCTCGCGCGGGTCTCGCGAGGGGGGGATTTACACCGGTGATCACCCCACCCACCACCCCACAACTATCGTTACACCGGTTCGGTCGCGTGGGCCCTAATTACTCGAAAATTGCTTAGGGGAAAGATCCTGCGCCACCGCAACCCTCGCGCGGGTCTCGCGAGGCGCTCAGATGAAGACCGAGTCCGCGCGTCCACGGACTCCAGGGTGGAAGTTCTCGGCGCTCTTCGAGAAGTCCACCTGGGTCGATCTTGACGCATGCCGCGTGTGCGCAGACGCTGCTACGCACGCCGCCGCCCCTGCCCCTACTAAACGAATCTGATTTGGCAAATTCAATTGGTAAGTCGCATTGGTCAGCATCGAAGCCAGGCAAGCTGCATATCCGAGCACTCAATACGCAGTTTGTCATTCCGCAGGAACAACCAAATTTCAAGCCGGGGCGCCTCGCCCTTATCGAAATCTAGCTTGAAGATCGTATCATAGTCGTCATCGGGCCACTTCTGCGGAACCTCACGGAAGCCAGATAAGATCATACTGATCAGGGTTGGCTCGGCACAAAACTGCTATGTCTCACCGAAATTGTCTGGGGTGTTCTGCGTGACCGTCTGTAAAAGAGGCGCTTTTACCATCGAGGCCACTGTAGAACAATCTGGCGAGACATAGCATCAAGAGCGTGCTTACTCAGTAGGTACTAGTACCGAGCCAACCATCCTGATGAGGGACGAACGCGGACGCGGGCGGCCCTTTCAGGGCGTAGGGGTCCGGTTCCAGTGCTTGGGTAATATACTCAGTATGCATCGTTGCTGCAAGGACGACAACAGACCGAACCGAACACCCACCGCTTGGCTCCGTGGGCCCAACCCGTGCCCTGGGGACGTCGGACTTCTTGGCGCCGAGGTCGTGGACCAGCTTTGCGATGTTCCTCGGGAGCGTTGCGATTTGGGGTCGTTTCGTATGGAGTGATAATCAGTATTAATCACTGATTTCAGAAATGTCAACATGCCATGTTTGCATCAATGATACAAGCTCTTCAAAGATGCGTGCGGATATTGGTCACATTCTGCACGGATGGTCGCTTCTGTACGAAGACTGGAACACCAGAATCACAGCAAGCGGACTCGTGCTCCCAAGCCACGAGGACAGGGCCACCTGGAAACGTGGATGTCTTCCGCGCAGCTTTCGGGGGAAGGCGGGCGAGGCCTCAGATTCTCTGTCGACGGATCGTGACAGGCTGAGAAGGGAGGCGAAACCGATGAAGCGAACGGCACCAGAGAAGCACGCTGGCCTGTCTCTTCCAACGCCTTGAGGATGGCATCGCTCGCTCCTTCGTTATTTTGGTGGTTGTAGTTCGAGTTGATGGACAAGTGCAACTTGTCTGCCAACCTATGCAGCGCGCACGTATGGGGGATGGTCAGCGCACAGCAGATATTCACGCAAGAGCACCAAAGCCAAACATCCCGGTCAAACGGAATTCGTGCAGCCGTTCGTCGCGATCACGGCTCCCGATTCCCGGTCCCCTTGCGTCGGAGACGGCTGGAGCGTCTCGACGCAGTTGTGGGCCTGCATTTGGTTCGCGAAGAGCGCCTTCGGCGCGGGGAAGCGTGCGCCGTCGAAGAGCGTAGCCAGGAACCGCGCGCGGGCCTGGGGCGGCGCTCCAAAATCCCACTCTCTGAGCGAGGCATGAGGCCGAGCGAAGAAAGTGGAAAAAACGAGCGGAGCGCCTACTGTATTACAATAGGCGCTCCGCTCGCTTTTTCCACTTTCTTCGCTCGGCCTCCGGCTTCGCTCAGAACATGGGATTGTAGATTCGCGAAGAGGGCCTTCGGCGCGGGGTCCCCTCGCGCGCCGTCGAAGAGCTTGCGCCGTCAGGAATCGCGGGCCTGGGGCTCGTCGCCAGTCCGCCGGGAACACCGCCGGCCAGGCGCCCGCTACGAGAGACCAGGCGGGGAGTTGTCCCCCCTTAAAATGTCTAAATTTACCTAAAATTGCCTTAAAATGGCGCTCAGAAACTGGGAAAATTACCTAGAATGACCTAAAATTACCTTAAAATGCCTAAAATTACCTAAAATTGCCTTTAAAATGCTTTTTCGAAGAGCGAGCGCCGTCAGGAAGCGCGCGCGGGCCGGGGGCACGTCGCCAGTCCGCCGGGAACACCGCTACGAGAGACCAGTAGCGGGGAGCTTTCGCAAACAACCCCACGGCGCTTTTTCGGCAGGGTCCAGACCCAGACCGCAGGGGGGTCGGAGGTTTCACACGAATTTCTGCTAGTAGCCTACACTGGCCGTCCAAGAATAGCTGACTCGTCATACGCGGCGCCGTGCTGCTAAAGGTACTTAATCTGAGAGATTGCACGGTGGCATTCCTTGGGTCTGCAGAACGCAAGGCGCACCTCGCCCTGGGAGGAGAGGTTCATACCGTCGGCAGTCTTCTCCCCGTGCCGGATCACGACGACCGTCCCTGCCCACCTCGAGCTGATCACGCTGAGCGGACTGCGATACGAAACCCATTAAAGCAGTTAACCGTGACCCTTGCAGTGCACCGTCGTAGCTAACTCCTGCCGCTCGATCCGTTGCGGGAATGTGCCACGCCGACGAGTGCGCATGGCCGGCAGCCAGCAGCAACAGCCACATCCCGCTGGAGCCGACGCTAGCGTCCCAGCTCCAGCGGTGTCGAACAGCGCCACGCGGGGCGTGCCGCTCCCCCGATGCGCGAAATTATGAACCACGAAAACTGTCGTTTTTTTATGCGCTGCCAGCACGTCCGGCAAGTATCCCGTTGGTCAAACAGCAAAAAAAAACGCTTGAACCACGAAGAAATAACCGGAAATGTTCTTTAAAAAAAAAAAAACACCAAAACTCCAAAAATACGTCCTGTTTCGCGCGACGCCGAAGCGGACTCAGCGACGGCGTCGAGCTCGGCCTGCTCGCCCTCGCGGTCCACCTTGAGGTCGTGGAGGAGCGTCTCCGTCGATGTCTTCTCCTTGGTCTCGTACCTGACGCGGCCGTGGTTGCCAGCCACGAACACAAGGATTCTGCCATAACGATTCAAATCACCCCCCCCCCCCCTCCCGCTTTGAGATGTTCGGATCCAGAAAACAGGGGACTCGCGTTATTTGTGCAGCCGCCGATTATTGTAGGTTCGGAGATTACCGGTAGCCACCGTACGTCCTGCAGACCTCCGAGGAAGCACGAGCCTCGGAGGGCAGGACACAAAGAAGCCAGGGGAAGATGCACTATTTTTCGCCATGCGCCTAACGGCTCAACGGACTCTGGAGAGCTAAGACAAAAGGAGCAACTGTAATGTAAGTCTGTTGATCCATGCAACGGTTCGGGTCGTCAGGTGGCGTGTCGGCGCCTCCATTCTATTGCTGACTGCACGCAAGCGAATCCGGCAGGCAAGGCTCGGGTGCGAGACGTGCTCCACTGCAGTCTGTCACAACCCCATCTCTGCGAGCGGCCGAAACGCTGGCCAAAAAAGTCATCCGAACAACGGCGGGACCAGCAACATCTGCTGCAAGCCTCACCGGACCTGCTGGCGTCGCTTCTCCCTTGGGCCGTGCATCCAACGATCCCAGACAAGCAATTTGTGGAGTGCTCTGAAGTGAATAAGCGACTCTTTGACGCACGCAATATTCAAGCTACTCCTCGCCGCATCTCTGGTTCCAGGGTGCACGCCAAACGCACCGTGCCGTCCAATGGCTCCTCCGCCCTGCTCTCTGCGGCATCGTTCGAATGGAAGTCAAGGATGGATGCACCAAAGGGACTCGGACTTGCCTTCGTCGCTCGCTTCGGTCGCTGGTCGAGCCGCCGCAAACGCTGCGCACCGCGGCATCGCTCAGCGATGGCGCGCGAGACGCCCTCCGCACCAACACGAACGTGGGTCGCCTCCAGCCTTACCTGGTCAAATGAACCAGCTCAAGAGCAAAAAGAAAGGTACCCATGTCCGGACACATTATAAATACAATTTGGACCAAAAATATAGGAAATCCTAATCAGTAATACTGTATGGAAAACACAGCAAGAATCTCAGATTATCTGCTATTTATTCTTGAAATGTTCATATACGTACTCAGCAATGTCCCGCCAAATGTTCTGTGTTGCTTTTGAACTTGTTAATGTGACTAGCTTACAGTCGCTCGGCCCTTCAAGCTAGTCACCGTGGCTCGCGAACAGCAGCCGGGCGTGAGAGTAAAAATGAGCAAAATTCAGAACGCCTAAGCCTCGCGGGAGCGCCCACCAGGGCCCTCCGCGCCACCTACTCCCCGGACCCAGATCATTTCCATACAGCAGAAACCGCGGAAAATATCAAATTTGATTTGCTATATACCAAGTTGTAAGGGCTACAATAAGCACAAATATGCAAAATCCAAGGAAAAACTCGGATCTTCCTGCATTCAATTTCGATTTCTGGATGTGGGTCCAGGGAATTGGCGCCACCGCTGCAGAGGACAGACGAGCGGCGCTCCGCGTGGGCAATGCTAGCGGGGGGAGCCGTTGGTCAAGACCTCCAGAACTGCGACTGCGAGACTCCGCAGGAAGGGATGGAACGCGGGCGCTGCGATGCGGGAGAATTTTGTCTTGCGAGCGAGCAGCAATGACCAACCACTACCGCTAGAGCTGTGTCAACAGTGGACTTGACACGGAACCCGCACTTGGTATTAAATTACTGAGTACGTACTCGAATCGACGATGCCGAAATCAAAGCCTGCGTGCGCTCGTCTCCAGGTGCAATGACGTGTCGACCGGGGGGATCAGCTTCAGCATCTCACGGTCCTCCATCTCGCTATGCTTCTTCTCGTCGCAAAGGCTCGACATCTGCGCGGTGAAGCTATGAGCACATTCGGATGCCGCGCCTCTTTCGGACCACATGATCAACAGGTGTTCTCTGAAATCTCAATTCTGACTTAAAGTTTACCGAACCTTCATATAGCGGAGAGCCCGACGAGAATGGACTTCCAGAGCCGCCCTTCTTTCGGGCTGCTTCCGTCCGGCCGCGCGGACCCAATTCGGGATGGACTTCTGGGGCGACGTCATCCCTTTCGGGCTCGACATCGCAAGCCGCTCCCGGACGAGCACCGACGGCGGCGGAAAGGCCTTGTCCACCGCGGAGCGGCCTGCCACGCGCTTTTCCCCATTTTTAGGCGACTTTAGGCGATTTTTAGGCGATTTTAAGGCAATTTTAGGCAAATTTTCCCCACTTTCTGAGCGAGCGAAGCGAGCGAAGAAAGTGGAAAAAGCGAGCGGAGCGCCTATTATATGCTAGGCGCTCCGCTCGCTTTTTCCACTTTCTTCGCTCGCTTCGCTCGCTCAGAAAGTGGGAAAAATACCTAAAAATCGCCTAAAAATCGCCTGTGTGTAAGAAGTGTTTCTGCGATTCCTGACGCGCGACGTCATCCCTTTCGGGCTCGACATCACAAGCCGCTCGCGGACGAGCACCGACGGCGGCGGAAAGGCCTTGTCCACCGCGGAGCGGCCTGCGACGAGGCGCTGCAACGCACGATGCGAACCGCGGGGATCGCGAAGTCTACAATCCTAGCGGTTACTTTTGAGGGAAAAAAGTATTCTAAATGCACCCCGGTCTCAATGTTGGCGGGAATTTTGCATTTGGCAATTTTGCTGATCAAAAAATGTTTCCGGAAACGTATTAAGAGTCTGCCTCAACATTGATACCAGGGGGTGCGGGGTTTTCTCAAAAGTAACCGCTAGGGTCGTAGCTGAATGTCGGGTGCTCAGGTGGACGCGCTGCCCGGAAGGCGGTGCTTGATGACCCTGCGGAAGCTTCGGCGCAGCCCCCAAGCTTACCGCCCGGCAGCACCCGGGAGCTGCTTTGCCACTGCTGGCCGGACGACGCGCCGGGGCCGCCGGCGCAATTTTTAGGTATGTTCTCACTTTCTGAGCGAGCGAAGCGAGCGAAGAAAGTGGAAAAAGCGAGCGGAGCGCCTATTATACAGTTTCGAGAAGCGAGCGAAGCGAGCGACGAGAAACTGGAAAAAGCGAGCGGAGCGCCTATTATATACTACGTAGTCGCCTAAATTTACGCTTCGCGATGATCCTGCGGAAGCTTCGGCGCAGCCCCAGCTTACCGCCCGGCAGCACCCGCGAGCTGCTTTGGCCGGACGACGCGCCGGGGCCGCCCGGGTACCCGCCGGCGCAATAGTACGCCCGCGGGGAGACCTGCGGCGTGTAAGCGACTTTACAGAAATACTGCGAAAGGGTACGTACGGAGACCCGAGCAAGTGTAAGTGGTAACATGTGGTAACACTTCAGACGGAGGTGAACTCCTACATTGGCCGTACCATGACGCAACCGAGCAAGTGTAAGCGGCAAAACGAGTGAATTTGGTTAAGCCCATCGAAACCCCTATCTTTTTTTTTTTGAGAGAGGTTATTGCCGCGAACCCCTAGAGTCGTAGACCCAAACCCCAAACCAGCCTTAGAAATCCAATCCTAGATCCCTAAACCCATCGCATATCATCGCTACACGCCCAAGCTGAACAGCAGCGGCTCCTCGCACTGCGCACCTGCTGCCACGCCGCCAGCTCCCGGGACCCCGCGTAGGTCTTGTACTCCGCATCGATCACCGGCTGCACCCCGACCCACCTGTGCGGGGAGGCACTGCGCCCAGTTTCGAGGAGCGAGCGAAGCGAGCGACGAGAATCTGAAACTGGAAAAAGCGAGCGGAGCGCCTAGTATAATATAATAGGCGCTCCACTCGCTTTTTCCAGTTTCTCGTCGCACGCTTCGCTCGCTCCTCGAACCTGGGAATTTGACTCTACGGTGCGGTACCCCTGCCGCTTCGGGCCTGCTGCCACGCCGCCAGCTCCCCCGCATAGGTCTTGTACTCCGCATCGATCGCCCGCTGCACCCCGACCCACCTGTCGCAGGGAGGCGTGTCAGCAAAGTCCGTTGCCTTCCGCCAAAGGTTTGATTTTCAATTCAGAAGCGGCAGTGCAAATTTCCGCGATATCCAGATGCCCCTGGCCACAAGGTGTATTGCGTACTTGGAATACTGTAGTCTTGGACGGTAACTTACGCCCCAACTACTGAGTATACATGATTGCGCCCCTCGCGCAATACTCAGTCAGGCCGCCCAGTCGGATCTAAATATGTGCGTGTTAGTGCAATGTGGCCACCCATGTCAACTGCCGCATGGAGTCGGCCCACGGGAGCTCCATGGCGCACGGCCCTGTCCGCGAGCCCCAGAAATCCCACTTGCTGAGCGAGGCCGGAGGCCGAGCGAAGAAAGTGGAAAAAGCGAGCGGAGCGACTACGTAGCATTATGGTCCATATAATAGTCGCTCCGCTCGCTTTTTCCACTTTCTTCGCTCGGCCTCCGGCCTCGCTCAGAAAGACTAAGTGGACGTCTTGGTTGCAGCGCGCGTGGCGGTAGGTCCATGTCAACTGCCGCATGGAGGCCCCTGGGAGCTCCATGGCGCACGGCCCTGTCCGCACGGCCAGATGATTTTTAGGCATTTTTATGCGATGTTTACTAGTAGTCATTTTTTAATTTTTTAGGCGATTTTTACTGAGTAGGTATTTTACCCACTTTCTTCGCTCGCTTCGCTCGCTCAGAAAGTGGGAAAAAATATCTTTAAATGCACTCCTCTGCCGCATGGAGGCCCCTGGGAGCTCCATGGCGCTCGCAGCCCTGTCCGCGAGCCCGCGGACCCTCGCTCGCGCTTCTGCAGGCTGTCCGTCGGCCCGTCCGCGCGGAGGCCTTGTCGGAAGTCCTTCTCGGCGCGGCGCGGCGACATGCCCCGCTGGACGATCTTGCCTAGAGAGTCATGGAGGTGCACGGACCCTTTTAATCCCGGGCCTCATTTCTGTTAGATCTGGAAGCGCCAACGCGCAAAGCGATCTTTGATCGCAGCGCATGGCTAAAATATGGACGTCACCACGCGGACCCATGGCAGCGGCTTCCTGTCATGATGACGTTGCGAATTCGGCTCCATACGGGCCCGTGCACAGCGCTTTGGATCGCTTTGGTGCAACAAGTAGGGGATGTAGCTTCAGCCCGCAATAGCGCCCTCCCTCGCGGGACCGTCGCTCCGCTCGCTGTTTCCAGTTTCTCGTCGCTCGCTTCGCTCGCTCCTCGAAACTGGGAAGTCTGAGTCCGTGCGCGTCCTCCCTCGCGGAACCGTCGAGGCGATCGCCGCAGAACTCCGCGAAGATATCCTCCGCGCAGCGGATCACGGACTTCCACTGGGTGCCAGGGCTCTGCGCGCGGGGCACCGGCGGCGGCGGGACCTGGCAACCCAGAACCCAGTGGAGTTAGAGCCCGGGGAACTGTATCAGCAGTCCTACTTAGTAACTAATCATTAGAGGGTTGCCTAAACCACTGGTAAACACTGAAAACCTCGAGATCTGCACAAGGCAGGATTTTCACGGACAGATCCCAAATTCCTAAAGCGGCACGAGCTCGACGCTTTCCGGAAGCCCGGCCTCCCGCCCTTCCCACCGCTCTGCAGTCCTCCGGTCTCTGGTCGCTCCGGCCGGGACTTGCACCGGCGGGTCCCTTGCCGCGCGCGGCGACCAGAGCGAGCCTGGGGGCCGTTGAGTTTTTTATAACATTTAAATCTGCATGGACTCATCTATTGCATTACCCGTAACTGTAACTGGAGCCTGTCTTTTAGGAATACTTTTTTTTTTGGTGCACATATCGCAATCAAGTAGAACACGGTTTCGGGCAGCTGAGGCTTTGCTGTGCAAAGTTTCCGGTGGATAGCGTCACCGCCCTAGTGAGCGACGGACAACACAGGCAGCAGGGGTTAGTGGTATTGCCCTCGGTGCGTAGCGACACCGCCTTTGCTAGCGACGGAAAACCCAAACGATCCGAAATGAGGGTTGGGACCTTGGGTCTATTAATTCGTAACGGCGGTGAATTTACTAGTTGCCTTTGCCTCAATAAGAAGCCGGGGATAGCGGTGGGTTTGCCGGCTACCACCAGCGGCTCGCGGGCGCTCGCCCATCCGGAATCGACGGTTCGCGGCAATGAAAAAAAAAAGAAAAAAAAAGTAGAACACGGGGCAGGGTCTCGGCAGATTCCCGGCTTCGAGAAGCGAGCGGAGCGAGCGACGAGAAACTGGGAATTGTTACCCCTGCCTGTACGGTGGCCGGCGCGCGACCAGAGCAAAGCCTGCCGGGGCACGGGGCTGGCTCCCGACAAGGCGGCAGCGAATTCACGACGCAGAATTCGCGACTTCAATCGTGGATCTCCACTAGAATCCAATATCACAGCGGCATCACTATAAGTCCCATTAGAATCTGCAAGATCCTGTGCGGAAGTACTACTAATATCTACTAATGATGAGGTGCCTGAAAACTGCTTAATTAGGCCTTTGCCAATTCGTAAGATTGCTACAACCTCCCAGGCTTGTAGCAGTAGACAAAATTTAAAAGATACAAAAAGGCGAGGTCAAGAACCCAGTACTCCTGACGCTGCTGATGCTCGGAGAGTCGTCGGAGGGTGCGTCGCCCCGCGCACGGTCGGGCATGGGCTCGTAGGTGACGGAGCGGTCGTGCCGGCCGCTGCCGAGGTTTGTCCCCCAGTGCTCCGGCGACCTCGGGAGGTGAGACCCCTCTCCGCATACGAGATGTCGCTGAGTGAAGTAAGCTGAAAGTGCTGACTATTCCTGCAGCGTTTCGTTGTCCGACGTGTAAGTATGTGTAAGTAACGTTAATGCAGGGTGAGATCCGGCAGCTGCCTTAGGCCCTACGGTAGACACAGCTGTGCGTGACCCCGCGTGCGGCTCGATCTGGGCGTTGCAGGTGTAGCGCTTGCGCTCCTTCTCAAGCTCGTCCTTCGGGCGGAAGACCGCGTTCGTCGCGGGCGTGTTCAGCGGGCTCAATTCTCTAAAATTCACGAAAATTCGCTAAAAAATGTATTTAAAAATCGCTAAAATTCACGAAAATTCGCTAAAAAGTAGGCCCGACGGTAGACACAGCTGTGCGTGACCCCGCGTGCGGCTCGATCTGGGCGTTGCAGGTGTAGCGCTTGCGCTCTTTCTCGAGCTCGTCCTTCGGGCGGAAGACCGCGTTCGTCGCGGGCGTGTTCAGCGGGCTCCCCAACTGGGCGGGAGGCAGCGTAAGGTCCCTGGCGAGACTACGGCGGACGCTATTACAAAATAGGAACAAGCGAAACTGGAAAAAGCGAGCGGAACGCCTATTATATCAAGCTAGTCACCGTGGCTCAAAACTTGGACTTCCTGTTTGGGTTCTGTGGCCTCCGGCGCGGACCCAGGGCGAGCGCGGCCCCGAGCGGGTGCTGGACATGCCGGACCGCGGGCTGATGAGCATGCCCCGGGACCTCGCCCCCACACCGAAGGAGAGGTCGAGGACCCTGCATGCGGAAAACTACGGAAAGTGTCACTTCAAACGCTGCAGTCAATTACGCACATATCATTTAGCCTGTATTGAACTACTATTCGCTACCCCAAGTCTTTTCTCTTTTTTTTTTGCGATCCATGCGCTTCCGAGTCCGCTGTCTCACGGCCTGGAAAATGCGCGTTGGCGACTCCTTGTTGGTGTGTACACCTGTTCGCAGTCCTACGATCTCCCCTTCCTCCTCCGGCGGGTGGGCGAGCGGACGAGCCGCTCCGCGGCGCGCGGGGGCTACCCGACCGCACCGGCGTGCACGGTGCGAGGCGCGGCCGGCCCTGGCGCACCTTGTCTACCGTAGCGCGGTTCGTCGACGCCACCGTCGGGGACCTGTAGAGCCCACTGGCGGAGCGAGGCCTTTAGGCCGAGCGAAGAAAGTGGAAAAAGCGAGCGGAGCGCCTACTATATTATAATGGTCGCTCCGCTCGCTTTTTCGACTTTCTTCGCTCGGCCTAAAGGCCACGCTCAGAAAGTGGGACTTATAGGTACCGCGCTGACCGGCGTGCTCGGTGCGAGGCGCCGGCCCTGGCGCTCCTTGTCCCCGGCGCGGTTCCTCGACGCCACCGTCGGGGACCTGGGGACGAGCGACCACGCGCGCCGCTGGAGCTGCTTGGCTTTTGCCATTCCCAGTTTCGAGGAGCGAGCGAAGCGAGCGACGATAGCGGGAGAGAGGTCGGTGGATCTGCTTCGCTTTTGCCATCGGAACCACAAGAGATAGCGGGAGATAATCCAAGTAGCTACTACAATGTAGTAATACTGTATATGTAGTCCCTAAAATGTATCCATTTTGAAAACTTTCGTACCTCCTATGTGTGTCCCC
>Ga0099798_10390_pt1 | contig 15019 bp, 7 predicted proteins | sample Uncmet_Sort29A_1_FD_89870 | JGI IMG/M metagenome (GOLD analysis project Ga0099798, IMG submission 89870) | Marine eukaryotic communities from CALCOFI LINE 67, Pacific Ocean - CN13ID_Sort29A_1 | ecosystem: Environmental > Aquatic > Marine > Oceanic | place: Pacific Ocean: Monterey Bay | collected...
GTGCTATCAATGGTGGTAAAGTGGTTAGAAGTATAGAGGGAGAAAGAAAAATTGAGGACATGCGGTTAGTACTTTCAGGTGAACATTTTTTTGAGGGGATACTATTGGGGGATTTGTCGAAAAGGGCTGGTAGAAAAGGACTTAAGGAAACAGAAAACAAGGATGAAACAGATAACAGTACTGTAGCAACAGCATCAAGAGCATCACCTTCAGATACTAACGGTTACCCCTCTAAAGGCTCTAAGTTTTCTCAAGATGACCTTACTGATGCTCAGTTATTAGATTATTCTATTGAAGCTAGGACATTTATGCATCGTGTTTTAAATTGTACAAATTTATTTCAGGGTAATGGGAAAAACGAAAGGGGGTTGAGTGAAGCGGTTGTAATTAATAGGGAATTTGATCCTAAAAAGGAACAAAAAATGATGAGGGTAGTGTCGGTTAAATAAAAAACTAAAAACCTAATTTTGTTAAATGTGAACTGTAAAGAGCTTTTCTAAATTCCTCTAATCAATAACAAGAACATGTGGTATCTGGTTACTCTAGTACTGGATGAACTTCTTTTCTACTCTTTTACGTATCCTCTTCTGTGTTTCCAATGGGGAAATCTTTACTTACACATCTTTTCTTTCTCTATATGATCTAATTCTTCTAGGTATAATTTAATTTTGTTTTTTCTCAGTGAATTTAAATCTGATTAGCTATATACAACAATATTATTTCTTTTTAGCTCCTGTTACTGTTACTGAAAAACTGTAACTTATCTGATTCTAATGTTTAAATTATAGAAATTCTATACTCTGCTTAATTACTGAGCTAATTTAATTATTACAGCTATTACTTAACTAACCATGTCGGAGTCCGAACCTGTAATCGAGTGTCCTGATCTCATTTCTAAAAATCTCTATATTTGTGCTATTCTCACTTTCTGTATACAAGGATGTGGTTTCATGCATGGATATTACTATCAAACTGAACATTATTTTGACTTCTTAGGGGGGATAAATTTTCTATGTTTTATAGCAGTAGCGGGAATTCTAATAAGTGTTACCGAGGCTGATGCTAAAAAGGAGAAGAAGGCCTTTCCGGAGGAACAGGGTTTGTTTGAGGATCCTAGGAAGTTAGTGATGACAATAGAATATTTTCTAACGAGGTTTTGGCTAATGGCCTTTTTATGGTGGAGAGCCGGGGAAAGAAAAGGAGACGGACGATTTGACCAATGGAAGCCCTATTTTTGGAAATATTTAGTAGTAAGTGCTATGCTGTTTTAACTTATTAAAATTTATATCTACTAGTACATTTTAAAATGCAGATAGTTTATATGTAACACGATCGTATACTGAATTGCGTAAATCAATTTTCCTTTCTCTCCAGGTATGGCTACTTCAATTCGTATGGGTCCTTTCTGTTGGTATGCCTTATATCATTGTCGCTGGTAACACTACTGGTACTTCTGAATCCCGATTTGGTTACTTAGACTATATAGCTGCTTCTCTTTTCGCATTAGGATTGATAATAGAGGTCTCCTCTGATATCCAAAAAGCTAATTGGGTAAAATCAGGTAGAAAGGGTGGTTTCTGTACTGTTGGATGGTGGGCATTCTCTAGACATCCTAATTATTTTGGAGAAATGTTAATGTGGTGGATGGCATGGTTATTCTCAGTTTCATCGATACTACTCTCCAATAAAACAGCTACTTATATAGATTCTGAAAATACAAAACAACCCTATACAGTTGATAGACCCTCCCTATTTTGGGGTTTCTTTGGTATTATATCGCCGATATTTACACAATTAGTATTGCTTTTTGTAAGCGGTATGCCTCTTGCTGAAGGCCCAGCCTTAAAAAGATTTTATGAAAACCCAAATCTAGAAATTAGAGAGAACTATATAAATTATAGAGAAAATACAAGCATATTAGTACCAATGCCTCAATTTTTATGGAAGGTTATACCGGTTGGATTGAAGAGGAGTGTACTGTTTTGTGAATTTAAACGGTATGAATATGTGAAAAGTGAGTATGTAGACCTAGCGGGGGAGAGCGAAAAAGATGAAAAGAGGGCATAAGGGAATGGTTAAATTTAGAAGTGTTTTGCTACATAAAGTACACAGTAGTATATTATGGGATGCTGCGCAGCCTGACTAGTATGTGATAGTTCACGTTTTTGAGTTACAGGTTGGTCATACCATAATTTAGAAAGACACTAAAATCAGTATTACAGTCTCAGACTGCTTGTTAAATTAAAACTTATCTTAACGGAGTCTTGTTCGATTACAATTATGTAGAATTTGTATTACATCCATATTCCAGTCTGTGTCTTATATCCATGCTTTTTTTAATTTTCATTCTTTTCTTTTTGTTTTGCTTTATTACGTGCGCTTTTTTTGTTTTTGTTTTGCAATTTTTGTTTAGCTTTTTTTCTTTTTTTTGCGCCCTTTGTTATTAGCGTTTATTTTTTGCTATTTAAGCGTTTGCTAATTGCTAAATAGTTTAAAGTATCATATACTTAATAATATGCGGATGTGCTACTTAGTCTTACGCTGGCTGAGATTCGTGACTCGCCTCATGACCATGTATCAATCGTGAATTGACTAATTTAATTCTTTTAATTTCTATTTCAGGGCCGGAAGAGCGACGTGGCTAGGGTGTTAGCATTGGATAGAGGTAAATATAAGTTGTAATAGCTATTATGGTGTGACTTTACTATTAAGTTGTCATAGTTTCACCTAATTACTTTTAAACTTTTTTTAGATCCCCTATTTATAGTATACACTAATCCACGATTACATAGGCATAATTATTTCACAATTTAACATAATTACAACATATTATTTACAAACACTATATTAAATACTTATACCCAACCCCATTTGCTTAAAACATAAACATTACCGTTTCCTAGAAACTATACTTATATCAAATAGATAAGATCGATTTGTACATTCCATATTAAGCAAGCAAGTAAGTAATACTGTCTCACAATACTGAAAATTGAAATTATTACTTATATCTTTATTCTATAAATTCTAATTTCTTATCCTCAAAATGCAGTACGAGGATCAAAATAAGTTGCTGGATGAGGCGTCAGCGGTGGTAAAAGAACAGGCTTTCTATATGAAACGAGCTATTGATAATGATCAATTAAGAGAAGCTTTACGACATGCCAGTAACCTGATATGTGAATTAAGGACGTCATTATTGAGTCCGAAGAACTATTATGATCTGTATATGCAGGTAAGAAAATTTTTCTATTACAGTTTTTCTATCGCTAATATTTATAAGTATTTGGTCATTAAATAGTTGTATTGTATTCAAATTTCATACAGCAACCGTATTTTCTCTTTATTCCTCTAGGTTTTCCAAGAGTTACAGCATCTTTCTGGTTTCTTTAATGAGATTCGGCGGCAAAACAAGAAGATGGCTGATCTTTATGAATCCGTCCAACAAGCAGCGAATATATTGCCGAGGCTATATCTTCTTTGTACGGTGGGTGCAGCCTATATAGAATCAAAAGAAGCCCCTGCTAAGGAGATTCTAAAGGACGTTTCAGAACTGTGTAAAGGAATACAACATCCAACAAGAGGATTGTTTTTGAGGTAAGAGTTTTATGTAAAGGAATACAACATCCAACAAGAGGATTATTTTTAAGGTAAGCAAATGTTTTATGTAAAGGAATACAACATCCAACAAGAGGATTGTTTTTAAGGTAAGGGAATGTTTTATATGTAAAGGAATACAACATCCAACAAGAGGATTGTTTTTAAGGTAAGCGAATGTTTTATGCAAAGGAATACAACATCCAACAAGAGGATTGTTTTTAAGGTAAGGGAATATTTTTATAATGCAATTCTGAATCTAGCTTATTCTCTTGTACGTAACAATACCATAAATAACTTAAGCTATGTACACACCGTGAAAACTAAATTTATATCCTAATATCCTATTTCCCCCCTAGATACTACCTTTCTCAAGTAATGAAGGACAAGCTTCCTGATGATGATGCAGATTCTGCTGGTGGTTTTGACGGAGGTGTCGACGGAAGTGGGGAAACTTCCATTGCCATCTCTTTCGATTTCATTCTTAATAATTTCGTAGAATCTATGAGACTTTGGAGTAGGATTCAAACAGGATCAGGGGCAAGAGATCGTACCAGGAGAGAAAAAGAGAAGCAAGAATTGAGGACATTAGTTACTGCTAATTTAATGAGATTATCACAATTAGATGGATTAACATGGGAATTTTATCGGGACACTGCTCTTCCTAAACTATTAGAACAATTAGTAGGTACTAAAGATGCTTATGCTCAGCAATATCTTTTAGATTCAATTATTCAAGTGTTTCCTGATGATTATCATTTATATACCCTAGAGAAGGTTTTAGACGCTTGTAGTGATGTACAGCCGGGTGTAGATTTAAAACAAGTAATGATAAATTTAATGAAGAGGTTATCACGGTTTGTATCAGGTAAAAAAGAGCAAATAACAGGTGAAGTAGATATTTTTAATATATTCTGGAATCGTTTACGGGATATGGTAGAACGACCGGGCGGCGTATTAGAAATAGGAGATGTATTAGAATTACAAGGGGCATTTATGAGTTTTATGATTACTCTTTATCCAACTAGATTAGATTATTGTGATACAATTCTTGCTACTACGGAGGGATGTGTTTTAAGATATCAAGCGAGTCAAGCACAGGCTGGGCATGGGTTATCTGAAGCTATGTTAGATCAAAAAGCGGTTACAAAAGCAGTTGACATTTTAACTGCGCCGGTTAATACTGATTTGAAATTAATGGTATTCTCATTAGAAAGCTATAAGAATCTATTCAGCTTATTACAACCAAGCGCGCAGAGAAGTGTCAGTCAAAAAGTAGCTCAAATAATAGTAGAGAAAAACATAGAATTCACCGACGAGATTGAACTTCAACGTCTTACTCATTTCCTAACTCCTCTAGTAGTATTTCAACCAGATGTTACTCAACAACAATCTCAATTCACTAATTTCGCTGATTTAGAACCCCAGGAAGAGGACCTTGTAGAAGATATGGAAGCTGTTTGTAGGATCATTCATCGGGTGAAATCTGATAATTTAGATGGATTATTTCGGATGTGTACTGAATTTAGAAAATATCTTGGTCCAGGGGGATTTGCCAGATTGAAAATGGCTTTACCACCATTATTATATAAAATATTAGATGCTATACCTAAGGTGAGAAAACATGAAATTGATTGTCAAAATGGTGTAACAGTAGCAAGGGAGATACCGGGAACGGGTGGGGCTGGTGCTAATGGGGCTGTAGCTAATGGTACTGCCGCTGAGCCTATAGTTAATGTTGATGGTACAACTTCTCCTGCTGCCGACGGTAGTGCAACTTCTCCTCATGCAGCTAATCCTCCTCAAGTTGAATATGTAGCATTACAACCTCTAGAATTTGGTACTAAGAAATATTTTCAATTTCTTCATAAAACATTATCTACTGCATTTAATAAAAATCCAGCTACAGCAATACTTGCAGTACAATTTTGGTTAAAAGGAGCAGCTCTCGCTAATGCGGTTGACGGCGGGACAGGGCAGTATTCTGAATTATTAAATGAATTCGTCGACCAAGCTATCACTGTTTTTGAGGAGGAAATAAAAGAATCTAGGGATCAATTTAAGGGAATTACATTGATTGTACAGGTTCTTTGTACATTAGATAAATTAAATGAAGAACAATATGGAGCATTTGCGGGTAGGTTAACGAGGGCAGCGGTACAATTAACAAAAAAAGCCCATCAAGCTAAGGGTCTACAAGTATGTGCCCATATGTTCTGGAATAATCAAAGACAAATGGGAGCACAAACACTACAATGTTTAAAAAGATGTTTACAAGTAGCAACAGAAGCAGCACAACAGAATCCATTACATGTTGTATTGTTTTTAGAATTATTAGAAAGTTATATATATTATTTAGAGAAGAGATGTCCTGATGTTACAGTGGGGGATGTGAACTTGTTAGTACAAGTATGTAGAGCACAAGTAGCAGAATTAAGTCGTAGAACTGAGGAATATGGGGGAGGGAATGCTGCTCAAGATTGTAATGAATATTTTGGACAGATATTGAAGTATTTAACGACAAAGAGAGCAGAACCAGAATGGGCAGAATTGGATCAGAGTGTGTTGATGGGCTAAGTTTGGGGGAGTACTGTAGGGAAATATATAAAAAGTTTTGATTATGGTTAATTAAATGAAGATATCATATTACTTTAATGTATAAAACTCTAGTTATATAAAATCGTGTAAACGTTTCTTTATATGTACTTTCCATTAAGTTTCAGTAGCTCTACTAGGGAGAAATTCCTCTTATAATTCTAATAGTATCATAATCTAACCGTAAAAGCCCATTCAGCTAAGACTATATCATTGATTCAAAAAACTAGTGCTCAGGTTCTGATACTTGTTACCTAGTTTTAGTTACCTTTGTCAATGTAGTAATAGTATATTTAGCCTGTATTTAAAATTTTCAAACTCGATCAAAATATTAGTTACAAAATTTTTACGTATTTATCAATAGAAAACATCGATTTATTTATCCGTATAATCCAACCGAAAAGTAATACTAAGAGTTAACTTAAAATTATTTTACATATTTTAAAGATATTTAGACAAGTGTGTAGCAGGGGGTGTATAGAATGTCTAAAATGATCAAATATAACAATAGACTGTAAATAAGTATTGGACTTTAGAATATTCTCGTCGTAGAACGAGCGCTTTTTCAAAAACTAAATTTTTGGTGAACTTATTCTTGCACCGTTACGATGCAAGTTGTTATTGTTTTACCATATGGTAATGTAATTTTTCTCTAGAAAATTACATCATTGTTCTATGAAATCTGATAAATCTGATTTATTTGATTTGCTATTAGGCAATGGAGAATTGAGACATGAGTCATAACATTCAACCTATAATGCATTGTCATTGCTCCCAATTTGCTCCTAATATTTATAGTTATTAAATTTGCATGACGAGTTGAGTAGACTACAATTTTCTTTCTTAACTATGGTAAGTAATTCTAATAATGCATTTCATAATTCATTCCTTTTTTTTGAAGTATTTAACTGTACTTTAGTGTAATTGCAGGCACATATTGGTATGATTATCTTATTTTAAAGTTATTTTTTAATTCGGTAATTTAATAGATTACATAATTATTATACTAGTATTTTTTGCAAGATTATTATGGTTTTCTAAATCTGCCTCCCCCTCTTCTGTCAACTCTTCCTTCACTACTAGATTCTGAGTAGTTAAATTATTCAATTGTTATTTGCAGTCTGCTGAGTTATCTTCAAAAACTCCTCCTTCGCCCATCATGAATCAGCCCATCAATGAAGATTTCCGTAATCAGGGCATCTACGCCAAGGCTAAACCTTTAGCACAAATTCGTTCATCCGCTATTGGTCCAGCCCAAGGTGCACAAGAAAGTATGGCTAGATTTGGTATCTACTCCAATGAACCATCCGGTAAAGTCGGCTTACTAGGTATGAAAGAAGATCAACCAAATCGTGGTTTCGCCGGTACTAAACCTGTAAAAGCAGTAGATGGTCTTGCTACTGCGGGAGATCAGATTAAACATCATCAACAAGATCTATTTAGAGAAGCTGAGAAATCAGGAAGGGCTGATTTCGCTACTGCTAAGAAAAAGAAGAACGAACCAATAAGGATGATAACAACGGAGAGAGCTTTAGAGATTACGCAGTTGGCTGATAGGAGCAGATATGTAGATATGACAAGTGAATTTTTAGATTTAGTTAGAAGTCAAGATTTGCCGGGGCTGCTGGATTTTTTAGATACGTTTCAATTAGTAGCAAACGTAATGCAGGATGAGGGAAGTGGGAAGATGCATACTTATTTTACGGAAACGAGATTGAATTATAATGATGAGAAAGGGTTGTGCACGTATATAGAAAGTTTATGTCTCAATCTAAATTAAAATTTGTGCAGGATACTTTATCATAGACTATAGTAGGTAGTTGGTGCTATTATCCTAGGCGTGTCCTATTTTCCCTCAGATACGACGACCCTATATTCGAGCTCGTAAATTTCATCGACACTCGTAATGGTTTCACCCCAATCCTCTGGACCGTACTCCATGATAATGATCAAATTTGTGATTTCCTACTCACTTGTAAAGCAGATCCTTCGATTCAACATCCATTAAAGAAATGTGTATTATGGAGAAGATATAAATGTGCAGAAGTACTGGTTAGGCACGGGTCAGATCGATTGCAGAAAGATGAGAATGGATTTATTCCGTATATTACGATTTGCAACAGTAAGGTTAGCTACGCTTTAGCAATTTAGTACTAGAATCTGAATTACTATTTCAAAATTTCCCAGTTACGATTACGTTTTCGCCAAAGACAAGTCGGATTCCATGGAGCGTCTTGAAACTCGTATAAAGAAGATGCAGGAGATGGTACCTCAAGCTACTGTAGAATCTCTCCTAGACAACGACATGGCATTCCTAGCTGAACTTGTCAAACCTACCGCTGCCGATTTAAAGTTTATGGACCGTCAAAAACAAGATAGCAATATACAAAAAACAAGTTTATGGTCATCAGCATTAGAAAACTTTCATTTCAGACAAGATCTAAGAATGCCACCAAGTTTTTTTATAATAACATGTGAGAGGAGTATAGTACTTACAAATACAGATGGTACTAGTATAAGGGCACAGCCGGGTACTATGTGGCAGCAAATAGGGATTGAGCCGGTGGCGGGGGAGCCGTTGTGTTTTTGGGTATAGATTTTGTACAGCTGGGGACGATGTGGCAACAGATTTGGATTGAGCCGGTGGCGGGAGAACCATTGTGTTTTTGGGTATAACTTGTATTCTATCATAGCAAAATTAATTTCAGAATTCTCATGCCTGTGTTTTGTAATCATTAATGAGTTACTACACCTAGTTTAACAGTAATTAATGTATTTTTCTCCAGGTCCATCTCACCAATGGTTTACAACGTGACTCCCTCTTCTCAAAAACTTCTTCTGGTTGGGTCCTCTGGGATCGTAGAAAGTGGCAAACCGAGGCTAACCGCTTAGGCTTAACCCCTGGCTTAACCTCTAAAACAATGGAAAAGGAAACAGCTACATCAATGGTTAAAACTTCCTTACAAATAGCCCAAGATTCAGATGCTTGGTGTAAAATGCCAGATATTACTCCAATACAAATATATGATAGTACAGTAAGAAAATTTGTACAAGTGAAAAGTACAGTACCATTAAGAGCAAGAAGTGGGCCGACGCTGAGTAATAATTGTATGCTGAGTGCGGCCCCTTTCAAGATGGGCGAGGGGGTACTTATGGCTGGCCAAGTAGTTCTTGATGGGGGATGGATATTTTATAGTATAAAAAAGAGATATTACGGTAGTACAGATGAAAAAGGAGCTTGCGGATGGATATCTGCGCGTGCGAGGAATTATGTATCAACGGTATTGAAAGAGTAGTTTCACTGCTATATTATGTTGATTGATATCTATTATTCGTATTTTTTTAAAATTACAATGATAAATAGTAATTGATAGTTGGAACTTTGCCATTAGGATTGGCTCGTATTTTTTTTTAGAATTTTCTACTATGATCAGATAGTGATCTGATTTTGTATTTTCGTAAATAAATACTGACTACATACCAATTATCAGTTGATTCAGATTTTGTTGATTCATCGAATTATAATGAAAAATGATTTCCTTAGTACAATGCCATTTGGTAGCAATGCTCAGTCTTGTGAGAGAACTGCAGTTATGGTATTATTATACACCATATGTTTCGTTAAACATCTACTGTTCGTTTGCTACATCATAAAGAATTTTTATTAAATTTGCTATAACTACTACCTAAAATAAGTTTTTTCATACGAATTACTGGTACTAAATTAGTTTTTTAATATTAATCTGAATTATACTGCTTAATGCTAGAAACTGAAATAAGAGAGTGAGAAAATCTTAAGTTCTACTAAATGTTCCAGCTATAAAGACAATCAAATTTTGTCTATACATTAATTATTTTTTAGAGAGAATAAAATTTTAGCTTCTTAAAATTACAATAGTATAGTTTGAAGTCAATGAATTTATGTTCTTTATATGAATATATTGCTTACATGAGAGTAACATAATTCGTTAAATATGCCTTCTAAGAGTTCCAGCTATCTATAGTTCCTTCTGAGAGAAAAAAAATGCCTAAGATCACTAATACGTTAAATATTACGTAAGTTCTCTTTAGTTATCCATGCTATCTTGCTATCTCAGCTATCCATAACATAACTCTAACTAAGTAATAAGTACTTGATAATAAGCTAACATGCCGTTCCATTCATTCATTTCTTCTTTCATCTCATCTATCCATGATATTTTACCCTATCCACCTCTGTTTTTTTTTGCAAATTTCCTATGCAATACTTGCAATATGCAATTGTGCTTGCATTCTTATGCAATTGTTTTGCTTGCAATCTATTAAAAATATTGCAACAACTTATTGCATTGCGAAAACGCAAAAACTGCATTGCAACTATACTATGTAACTATTTTAACTTGTAAAAAATGCAATGCTAAAAAAATGCATCTTGCTTGCAACCAATAAAATATTTATACTAATACTATGTAACTTTTATAATAACTACTTAATTCTATTGCTTGCATGCATGCATAAATTTGTAATTACCCTATGCTAATTATGATAACATGTACTGTGTATTCTTGACTACAGACTTTTTCAGTGTTTAGGATACGATATATCTACCATAATTTATATTTTTACTTTTATTTTAAGTGAGTGATCTGCTGCACAATCTTTTATTTACTTCTATTTTCAAAATATATATTTATATCTATATCACTTTTTATCACATTATTAAGCATTATATCTATCTATCTATCAAAAAAAAACATTTATTTTAAAGAGTTAAAATCACAAAATACGACCTACAATATTTTAGGCGTATCAAAAAATTATATAAAGTTAAAATATTACAAATCTGTATGGTAATTAACGATAACTTATATTTACAATTTGTATAGCTAAACTTGATTAAGTATCTTTAATTAGACTTCTATAACGCTGATATTAGTGCTGTATTGCTTTTTGCTGATCTTTTTTTACAACTGAGAAGAGATCCATTTTGCTGATACGATATTAATATAACTGTATTATAGACTTCGTTTTTTAAGATAACTTCACAATAACAAATTGTAAAAATCGTGAATTATCAAACATATTTGTATGAAAAACTAACTACATTGCTTACTTGACTTGTTACTCAATTAAAAAAACACGTTATTATACCTAACTATCACAAGTAGTAAAAAAGACTCTATTATAAAAGAGCTTTAAAAACACATTATTATATACCAATTTATCAAAAAACGACACATTTATATATAATTGATCCTAAACATCGACAGATCACTACCAATAATATAGCATATATTAGTACCCTAAAATTAAATTATATTAATTTAAATTTAAATAAAAGAGGTTTAGATTCTATTTGTAATTCTAATACTACTAAACCCGACACAATATCATCCATTAATTCAAATAACCTCTATTCTCACCCGCGCGATGGCTGTTCCACCGTCGAGCGACGATATTTTTCGTCCTTTAACACAATAAATATGGAAGGTGAAAACGTCGGGCCACCGGCGCATCGGTCAAGAAGGAGACGAAGGTAAGTTTATTTTTTGAAAACGTCGGACCGCCGGCGGATCATTCAAGGATTAAATGAAGGTAATGAGGTTTTTTCAGTTACTGTCAGTATTGTAAAATTATTACGTACTTAGTTTAATCAATATTGTAGTAGGTACTCTTTTTTAATTAAATACATTTGCTTATTTTATTTTCACATTATATTCTTTCTCTTAGGTCTCCTTCCCCTGACAAGATGTCACTTGTGGTTCATAATAATATAGGTTTTCCCCTATCAGATTCAAGAATAATAAATCAGTCACAAATATTGACTGTTGGGACGTCTAATAGTAGCAGTAGCACAGCCTTATTTCCTCGAGAGGAGGAAGCAAATAGTTCAATATCAACCAACTTTAATAATGAAAATACTATTTCACAACAAACCGCATCAACGTCAAGCTCAAGTTCTAGTAGTAAAAAGTGGAGTAGTTATGAGAAAAATAGTAGAAATTTGAACTATAATAACACTTTCGCACCGCAGTATCAAGAACATTACGGTGGATCTAGTTCAAGTACAGCTGGTGTATCAATTAATAACGATTTTGACAATATAAATTATGAGGTGAATAATAGTTATTCTGGCTCCTCTATGCAGGGTAATTATATAAATAGTCAAAAATCAAGTTCTAATTGTTACACGCAGGATAGTAATTCTTTAAAAACCAGTTTTTCTTATGATTTAATGACATATACATCAAGTAGTAGTACATCAGTACCCTCAAACAATATAAAGTTTTATAAAACTGGGAGCTATATAACAGAAAATAACAATTTTAATGGTAATTCAGGTTGTTTTAATAATCAGTATATAAATAGTAGTAGGCCGTCGTCGGTAAAAGATGATAGTTCATTATTATTTATGTCTAGTAATCGGTGTGCGCATAACATTGCGTCACCCGTTTTCCGGACAGCTGAGAGTTATACATCTGTGAATTCTCATAAAAGTAATAATTCTGCTTATAGTAATTCTCAATCAAGTACTAACAGCACTACAAATGGGGGTAGTAATGTGAAGATTAATAAGATGAATAAGTCAGTAGACCATCGGGGAAAACCAACTAATCATGATTCAGAAGGTAATGATAAGTTTTTAAAGAACAATTCCTACAGTTCTACTTTTACCTCCACAGTTAATACCTCGATATCTGTGGCCTCTCCTTCTTTCTCGTCTTCTAGTATGGTAGTGTCAGGGTTATCATCTAGTACGAGAATAGTATCGAGAAATCCTTCATACCAATCTATTTTTTTGAATAATAATCGGGCTAGTAATATGGACCTTTTATTTCAATTTATATTTAATGGATTGGCAGTTATTTTCTCGGTTCTATTCGGCTTTTTCAAATATATTAAGGATAGTATGATGAAAAAGTCGCGAGAACGTCGGCGAAATATCGTAGAGGAGCATGAATTTATAGAAGTATCAGTTACTACCAATAGCACTACCCTTAATAATAATGATTTTAACTCTAATAATAATATGACTGATAACTATTCTAGCTTCTATAATCATGTTAATAATAAGATGAATGTTACAACCACGTCTGCTGAGCGCGATTCAAAAAATGAATCACAGTGCGCCGCGGTGGTAAATACGCAACAACAACAGCAACGCAATATAATTATTCAGGAATCAAAGGAGGATTCACTGAGTAATGCGGGTTATAAGGGTGATAACAATAATATAAGGGTACGGTCGTTTCCTTTAGACGATAATAATAAAAATAGTAGTGTATCATCGTCGAAAAATAATGAGCGGTATATAATACCGACGACACAAAATAATAAGGAAGACTACCGATGCCAAAACAGAAATTTCACAGAAAGAAGGCTAGATGAAAATAGTATTTCATCAAAAATGCCCTGTGAAAATATAGCAAAACCCAACAACAATCGCAAATACTTCAAAAGCACTACCAAATCCAATAAACTATCCTCATTCTTCAAACCCCTTTTCACCATCCTCTCCCTTACCCTCCTCCCTCTAATCGACGCTTTCGTATTAGTCTCCAACACTGGTGAAATCAAGATGCTTGGTTCCTTAGATATTGATCCACAAGGTCAGTTTGTCGATAATAAATCATCACAAGCAGGTATTCGTTTTAAATTTAAGGGGGTACGTGAATGGAATTTCCATATGCAAGATTGGGCTGTACCTGTACATGAAGAGGCATTATTGATTAGCAGGGATATCACAGATACTGATTATAAAACATACATAGGAATGAGTAGAGACCCACATGAAATCTTTTTAGTTAGTCAAGTTAGTATCAAGGAGAGCGTTAGTTTTGGAGCACAGTTGAGTGTTACGGAGAGGGCGTATTTAATGGGTATAGGTACCAGTATCGGAAGCAGTCAGCCGGAAGAAGACCCAGCATACACAACTGTTAGTAACAAATTATCTGTACAGGGAGAAGTTAGATTCGGAGAAGAATTATCGATATTCCATAGAGTAAGAAGGATTTTTCATAAATACCAATGGGAAATATTTACAATGCAAACTCTCATAGGAGTCAGGTAAGAAAACGTTTTTTGTGTATGATGATTTTTTAATATGCTTAACTTTAATTCGTATCGTGTATTATTTAATGAATTCCTAGCATTAGAATCTATCTATTTCGTATTATACTCTAATAGTCTTCTGGAACTTCGAATTATTCCTCAGTCAGAAGCTAATAATATACCTCAGCATAAAAAATCCATTAGTCATAAAAAAGTAGAATACGCTCCAGAATCCATCGTATTGGTTCGAGTATCATTACTAAGGTACACACTGAAGGAGGTTTCTTCCATTAATATCCATTGCTTCCATGTTTCGTGGTGCTAATTCATCTCAATTTTACAGGCTATATTTCTAGTATCCACCACTGCCCTCCTTTCACTTTTATCTAACTCAGGCACCTTCCATCTGATTCTTTCTTTCAGTTTCTTTCCCTATTTAATAAAACAAATTTTCCTCTCTCCCTCTTAGGTCCGTCTCGGTGAGCCCACTTCTATTCAAGATCGTTCTTATACTGGTAACAATCCTCTTCCTCTCACCGAGCCTATCTACTTAAAAAGAAACTATAATACTCTCAATCGTAATGATAATTTAAAGAAGTATTGGTCCTGCTTATCCTTAACCCAAATTGGTTACTTTGGTAATCAACTCTCTGTAAGGTTCTTCTCATCTTTTGGTGAAAGATTATCAGTATGGGATTTCATTACTTTCGGCTCGGGGATGTCTATCAGAAGTTTTGCTAGAATGGGAAGTTCATTTTCTATTACTGCCAGCGCTCGATTTGGGAATGCTTTATCG
>Ga0099798_10391_pt1 | contig 14953 bp, 11 predicted proteins | sample Uncmet_Sort29A_1_FD_89870 | JGI IMG/M metagenome (GOLD analysis project Ga0099798, IMG submission 89870) | Marine eukaryotic communities from CALCOFI LINE 67, Pacific Ocean - CN13ID_Sort29A_1 | ecosystem: Environmental > Aquatic > Marine > Oceanic | place: Pacific Ocean: Monterey Bay | collected...
AACAAATGTGCGCACCTCTTGGATTTGCTTGCCAAAAACGGCATCGCGGCCGATATTCTTCGAGACGTGACTGAGGAGGACTTGTGCAGCATCGGTGTGAATGTCGGAGACCGAATTCGCCTTTTGAAAGCCATCGACCGCATTGGGAAGGACCGCATTGCGGAGGCTACCGATTCTAGTGCGGAGAATGCCAATAATACGTTGACTAATCACACGTCGATTCAACGACGTTCGCGCAGTCTTGACCATGTCTATTCGCCGAGTCGTAACGTTCTCTCGACCGGCGTGCATGATGATTCTCTTGACCGGCGTTCGAGGAGCCTGTCGATGCCACGCCGTTCTTTTAACCGGCGCCCGCAATATTTCGCACATCCCATGCATCCTATGGGCACAACTTTGCCAGGCATGATAGTGACGCCATATTATGACAACGCGGCGCCGATGTCGTTCCGAACATTCTCCCCCGCAGAGCTCCGAACGCAAGTCCCGAGCGACGTCTTAAATCCTTATGTGGTCGGCTTCGAATCGAGTGGAAGCGAGCGTGGGGAAGCATCGAAAAAAGAAAGGCTGCTGGAAAGCTCGGGCAATGGAGAGCGCAATGCAGGAATCCCTCGGAAACAAGAAATTCAAGGGCCGCAAAACGATCCGACGGGAAGTGGAGGAGGTGCAGGAAGTGGAGCAGAAAACGGAATTGCAGAAAACGGAAACGCATGGACTGCGGGCGGAGTCTCCTCCAAAGCAGATTCGTTTGTCCAGATGCTTGCTGATACCCTGGAAGAAGATGAGAGCTGCAAGCAATGCGAGGAGGAGTTTCAGCGTTTCGTTCGGCGAAATTCGGCGCAAATGACCTCGCACGACGTAGTGAAACTAGAACGAGCTATGATCGATGTACGTCGCAAGTCCGGTGTCTCTGATCCTGGCGTCGATTCCTCACCGGTTTTAGATCTGAAATCCCCTACCGGTGAGGGACAGTTGGTGCATGCCGGTGCGGATCTGAAATCCCCTACTAGCGCCGCTAGTGCTAGTGCCGCTAGTGGCGGTGCCGCTAGTGGTACGGGACGAAGACCAAGTTTACGGAAAAGGCCTTCTCATCAGGACGCGGCCGGCAGCAGCGCTCGTACATTTGGGAGCAGTTCCGACATTTCTAGCCTCGTCGGGTCTGAAGATGACACGCCCGAGAAAAGGGAGTTCCGCGAGAAGCAGTCGAAAAAGGCGCAAACGCTTGGGGCTATGAGCGCCGCGATAGAGATGATCATCGTGGTTTTCAAGGTGCAAAGCTTGTGGGTACATTTGCTGGTCTACGTTCCGCTCGGGATGGCTGCCTACATTACGGCTCAAGTGAAGCTCAGAACCTCTATTTGGGCTGGCCTGAGAGGCATGAAAATGAAGCCGAAAAGGAACAAATGCGAGCTGGACATGGGTGTTGTGAAACAGACTTTCGAACTCTCATCCGACGCAGACAGGCTGCGACGAAAGGCCATAATAGCGTTGCTCCAGATTTTGTGCGGCTCCTTCTTCGGCCTCTGTCTCTTCGTATTTCTTGGCATCTTTTTCGCACATGGTGCGTCACTGGATGACTTTGAAGAAATTCTTAGAGATGACAGTGTTATTGCGGCGGGTGGCATCTTCGGGCTCATCGTCCTTATCTTGGGCGTTGTTTTTTTCCGCCATTACAAACGTGGCGTAGTGAAGCCTTCGAAGTGGGATCGCGACCTCCGCGATGTAAGTTTGTGCGCCGTGCCGTATACGCATAACGAGTCGGAAATCAAGTCCGCTTTGCAGTGTGCGACACGGGAAAGGAAAAAATGGGCCGCCAGTCTGGACGGCATGGGAATATTATCCCAGATTTTGAGGCGATGCAGAATCATAATGGGCACTGATTGTGCCCGGAGGGTGTTGCCAACATGTTGGAAAGCCGCATGCTCGTGTTTGAAATTTAGACTTCGTATTAAAAGCGACAATTATATACCCGGTAAAGGCGAGAAGGGTCAGACCGTTTATGAAGTACCGGACTCATTCGCGAAGGCAATTGTGTCGCCCGAAATCGGAGCGGATGTCGCGATGGGAGCACCGGCTCCCGCTGAAATTCAATCCCTGGAGGAGATCGTGCGGCCGTCTCTCGTGAGCGTGTTGTTTCTGATCCGGCGTGCTGGCTGAATAATGTGTAAGGTTGAGGCAGCCTCTATTGTGCAGGTCCTCAAGAAACTACGAGCTGAATACGATGAGAAATTGCGAAAATGCTGGGAAATAGAATCTAGCAACAAGCTGAACGGCGGAAAATCAGTATCTAGCAATGGACAGAAATCGATTTCAACAGCTGAATCTAGCCACGGGAATCTAGCTGCGGAGGGAAATCTAGCCACTGGAATTCAATCGAGCAGCGGGAAGGCAATCGATTTCAACCGTTTGATTCAGTGCATAGGCATTACGAATCCGCTCTCTCAGGCTGTGCCGACCTTTCGCTGCTACCACAAGATTCTGAATGACCACAAACCATATCATTATGCAGAACTGAGCGGGGGTGACCATAACATGCAGGACAGTGGCGAATCAGTGGCTGAAAACAAGGTTTCACTCAAACAACAGTGTGGATTTGGTGCGAAATTCGGTGCGATTTTTTACGACTACCGGGACGACATGCATGCGGCGAACGGGAAGCTTCATTGTGGATTTTTCACGGAGACGCTCCCGACTCTGTTGGGCATTTCGTTAACGGGGGGAATGAAGAAATTCAATGAGATTCCGAAGAAGAATGCTCATCTAGACGGAGGGAACGAATTTCCGAGAGAGGCTGGCGAGCGCTTGGGCGGAGCGTGGGTTATCCGCGTTGACAGCAATTACCCAAATCACCACACTCGGACCAGCGATAAAGAGTCGCTACAAACCGACCGTGAGAGTAGACCCTGTAAAATTCCAATGCCAATGCTCTCCAATGCTAGCTCAAATAATCACAACTCGGAAGGCAAGGAAGTTGACCGAAGTGTAGCAGCTGATCGCGTGGAAGCAACGGTCGTGCTGCGCCACTTGGAGAGCACATTCGGCGATATTTCTGACCCAGACGAAATCGAGAAAACGATTCGAACAGCGTTGGACCGATACTTAAAAGAGTGGAAGGAAACCAATTCCAAGTAACCTGGATATTGAGAGAGGCCATTATGCTTGAGAAAGGAAGCTCCGGCGGCGGAAGCCATTTCCAGAAAAGGCATTATGGCTAAGAAAGTTATGATTGAAGCTGACAAAGGAATATAATATTGAGAAAGGAGATTACACGGCGAAAGCGGCATTCGCATTAGAGCTTTTGCAGAAAATTTTCAAAAGATGCGCAGGAGAGACGACCCTGCGGCTGCGACGCGCGCTAAACTTGTTGCTGAGTATGGCATCATCGTCTTTGTCCTCCTCGTCATTGTTGGAAGCCAGGCGGAGGTTACTTACAAAAAAAGCGAGACTCATTTCGCGGCAAACTTTCCGTTACGGATCATCATCTTGCGCGTTTTTGGTGACAAGCTTTCTTCGGTTTAATGTGTGTTGCGTCGCTTTACGTGGCGAAGGTCTAGACGCCATGTGGTGTTGCCCGCGTTACTGCATGTCTAAGTAGTTCAATTGCAAATTCGGACGTCGTGAAGATGTGTCGGGTCGACTCATCCGCAACGGATTTCCCCGACGGATTTGATTTCTTTTTGAACACACATGGCGATCGTTGCAGACCTTGCTCACATTGTCACGATCGTTGCAGACATTGTCACGAGTAAGTCTTGACTCTTTAGTGAGGATTGGAGTGAAGATTGAAACAGAGTCTGAATGGCAGTTGGTCTCCGAGTCCGAGGAAACCAGTGAAAAGCGCACACCTTGGGATGAGTAAGTAGAAAATTCATCTGGAATTCTCGCGATGGGTACCGAATAGGGCCTCTATTAGGTGGGTGACGTGACCCCTTTATTGGGATTTCTCTATTTCGTTGGTGAATCTGTTATTTCAGCAAAACTAATGTCATCTCACAGAGCCGCGCGAGAATGGTGTTATATGCCGCTCTCGAATTTCGGAGTTCGCAGTGCTTTGCGTTTTTTCTTGGCTTTAGGTTTTGTGTTTCTTTTGACATTGTGCAACGTTTGTAATCCACATTCACGCCGGCTGCGTGTGGAGTTACGTATACGTGGAAAATAAATTACAGGAAACTTTATGCTCCAGCGAGAAAAGACCCGGGATCTGGCCCGGAGTAGCAGGGGTAGTCTCTAAAGTAAGATTCGTAGCTTCAGTCGAGACTCAGTCAAAAACAATCGAGACTCAGACGGGTTTGAAAAGTTTTCTAAAGCTAGAACGCTGTGAAATCTTCGTGCATTTGTCAGCGTTTCGCCACTACTAGTGCAGTTTCCATTGAAATTCGCAGCGATGACAGTAACAATTGATTACAATTCGGTATGACTGTCAGTATATGATAATGTTGTTACGTTTAATTACATTATTAGAAGCGTGATTAGGGAAAGAGGGTTTAGAAGCGGAAATAATTAAAGCGTGCGTGTTTAGAAGCGATAACTAGTGACACCAAGCAAGGTCGTAAAAAGTGTAAGCGAGGTAAAGTTGGGTATTTGGAGATGGCAGTTAGTCTGGTTTATAAACCCCTATGGGGTAGTCGCCTTAGCCGTGGTTACGTAGTTCACCTCTTCTACATTCTTACTACGTGACTGTTACTCACTACACTGCCGCGCGCTCACTTCATTAGCATTCATGCCATGGAATTCAAGTTGTCCGCAAGCCGGCTGAAATGTTGAGACATATGCCTGCCCTTTACCGGGCGAAGTCATGCTATAAAAAAAAGGGCTTGGTGTCATCGTCATCATCATTATGTGCCCATTAATTAAATTGCAGGGGGTAAGACTCGTGGAGACTAACACGGCATTCTTAGGGGTCTCAGCATTGAATTCGTAAGGGTCTCATAATAATTTAAATTATACTGCAGCTGTCGCAACAGTAACAGTCAGCCTGGCTACCTGTCGATCTTCAACAACTACAGATAATATTGCGATTTTCTCTACCCTCAGAGCATAGCACGGAGAATCGTGTGGGGATTGCCCTTTAGTGAAAAAGGGTCAGCATAATCGTCATTTTGTACATACATGTGCTAGCTGAGTCCATTTTAAATTATTCGAAGTTAGTTATCAGTCTATCAAATCCTTGTTCGATGGATTTCCGGAGTCAACAGGATCGCCATTTGAATGGCAGTGACTCGCGCGCGTATACGGCTCGGGCTGTCCTCCGATATAAGGTTTTCAGTGAGAAATCTGACTTGAATATGGCATGGAATGCTACAGATGGTGCCGCACTTAAGCTGTGGCATCCAGGTCTCGGCGTCGCACTCGATGCCGGTGGCCCACGCAATCTGAATCACAAAATTCACGACTCAGGCCCGTCACTTCAGGTGCATCGCGATAAAAATGGTTCGTCGAAATCCGAGAAACAGGAATTGCCGGATGGCCCGGGACTACGCGAAAACAAGCAACCATCTGAGGCAGATTCAGCCGCCGATGAGGTACAATCCGTCAGCCGACTCAGTCGCGAAAACCTCTACCAGCAAGCCATCGTAAAAGCCATTGCGGACGCGATCATATCTGACGGTCTAGCCCGTATTCATGACAAGGACTGGGAAACGTGTCGTCGGGGTGGGCACTACCATGGGAATAGTGAAGAGGATTTAAGGTATACTTAGTATTGCTTCTCACCCTTACTGCTCTCAACGCGATACTGTCATGCTTACTGCTCAAGTTTGTAATGAGTCACCCGAACTTTATACCCTGACTGTAATTAAATCGTCATCATCAAGCGCAGCAATGTCAAATGATCACGCAATACTAGAAATCATGCAACACTAGAAAAACGAAAAATGATTATGGAACTCGAATTTTCACTCAAATCTATGAGGAACTCGGTTCAGGATGGCATCGCGGAATTGTTTAAGGGAATTCTGGGCCTGAAGGTCGGCAGGTATGAACGTGAAAGGTTAAGTGTGGGCGTTCGTTGTCTCGATGAGCTGGTCATAGAAGCGGAAGTGGTGGAATCTCAGGAAGAGTGGGACGCTTTATTTGAAGTCCAAGCCGCTTGCGCGAAACGTGCGCCGAACGGACAAGCGGATCATCATGCTTCGAAATGTGACTGCTACCGCGAGAAAGTTGATCTACAACAGCAAGGCAATAATTGTTCGGGTCGAAGCGATTCCAGGAAAATGAAAATTAGCGTCAGGCACATGTTCTGGCAACGTCAACAGCTGAAAGCTGAAACGTCGCTTGCGGCCCTTTTTGAGTCGCGATCTGCTCTACCTCTTCCCGAAGTTCTTTGCGATCGAGTTACGAGTTTCCTGACGCCTTCAGGGCCTCTCCCTCTCGGCGCTGACAATTATGGTCCAGCTGCGGACCCGTTTTACGTCCAATTGTTTGAAGACTCAGAGCTGTGGTTGACGGTAATGGAACATGTTCAGCTGGGCTTCAAGGAGAGTGTTTACGATTCGAGGTGCCAAGCCCTAACGCCTTCCCAAATTATCTGCGCTGTTCTGCAGGCGTTATCCTCGCTGAAGAGTCCTTTGATTATGGAGAAGGTGTTTTACACTAGGCTTTTGCTAGAGGTGCTAAGGAAAAAAAACGTCCATGCTCCGTGCGCAGAATTGATCCTAAGTGGTTGCCCATTCGGAAGCGACAAACAGCTCTTAATGGAGCTAATTAGAATAGAAACCGAAGTTTATACCGGTCTTTTTCTCGCGTCAGCTCCTTTCAATCGTGAAAGGTGTCCGGCCTCCGTAAGACAGTTCCTCGAAGATTCGGATGTCCTCTGCCTCACCGTATCGCGGGCTCCGTATCTCCTTTCTTCATGGGCAATTCCTAAGAAATGCCTTTCGTTGTCCGTGTGCAGTTCTGCACTGAGGGGCCCGCTGCCAGCGAATATTTGTGGAATTGATGCGGATCGCCATGCGCGGAAATGCCGTAACAAACTTCTACAAGTGGTGCCCCTGGAGGTGCGTAAAAATCCCCAGTTTAAGCAGGAGTTCGTGTACGGACCGCGTGAAGAGAGACGCAAGCGGAAACGAGAGACCAAGAAGACGATGGCCGCGATCATAGCGTATGAGCGCATTGAAAAGTGGGAGACGGCTATTGAGAGAGCTGATGATTTCGAGCAAAACGCGAGGGAGAAACGAGAGAAAGCGATCGCGTCTTGTGAAAAGCGTCTAAGAAACGGAGAAACGAACGCAAAAGATGTCACGCAAGACGAGGGCGCTGTCGTTGCGGCTTTGAAGGATGCTTTCGGAGAAGATTTGCAGTACACAGCGACGAGGATACGTGAAAATCACGAGATATCGAAGTGTGGCGTTGTGCAAAGAGAAGCGTTGAAAGACATCTATGGCACCGAGGAGTGCAGTGAAGAAGAGGAGGAGCGCAGTGAGGAAGAGGAGGAGTGCAGTGAAGACGAGAAGGAATGCAGTGAAGAAGAGGAGGATTTCCAATCGTGCTATGAAGAAAAAATCTGCGTGTCATTAGACTCAGATGGAGAAGAAATCCGTGCGGGGGAGAAAAACAGTAATGGAGATATTGGTCTGTTCGAATCGTGTATTCAGAATCGTTACCTATGCGGAGAAGCGGACAATGACGTGGGAAAGTGTCAGTTCGATCGCAGCTTCCGTTGGGATTTTTCTCTATCTGGGAAAGCTGCGATGAATCTGTTGGTGGGGCGGTATATGGGACATGAGTATCCGTTGTCAAATGATGCGAAGAAAATCTTGGACCGCGTCGGTTATGAAGACCGCGGGGATCGATGGTTTGTGCCATCTGAATCTGATTCCGAAGAACTAGTAAAGTCCGCACGGAACGGAACGCAAGCGCGGAACGCAAGCATGTGCAAATTCGCGCGGAATGCGGGAAGGAGCGAGCATGGTGATCCCCTCTATTGCAACGAGTTATCGGAGCCTCTGGCGTCTCGACGCAGCCGGCTCCTCGTCGTCCCCGGGTCAGCGTCCTCATATCGCGAATTTGGAATTACCAATGGCAAAGTAATTGCCAATGGAAAATATTTCTCGCAAAAAACTCAACTCGTACGTCCCTCATCAATTTTTGCGTAACCTCGAAACTCAAAAGCTGAATCGCCTCGAAACTCACGGGCTGAATCGCCTCGAAACTCACAGGCTGAATCGCCTCGAAACTCACAGGCTGAATCGCCTCAAAACGCACCTGTTTCTCCCCAGATGGCGCTAGCATGCTGCTACCGCTTAGTATACTCAGTCCTGAGCGATTCTAGCTCCTTCGAGACTATTGAAATATGATACTTACTCGCCTATTGATAGTTAACATAAAAGCAGCGCTGCGCAACACTTCCTGCCACACGATTCAGCACTTCCCAAGATCCCTAATCGTTATCTTCTCTGGAGATCGTAAAGCAATAACGGCATTACACCATTCGTATTGAACATTCGTATTGACCACTACAGAATTGCAGCTAGGATCGACTGAGAATAACGAGGATGGGATCAGAACAACGAGGATACCTTCTAAAATGTCGACGCGACTAACGTGCTATTCGGGCGACGGACATGCTAAGCCTACTACGATGTCGCCGGCTACCCCTGTCTTTCCGGAATCGCCGAATCGGTGATGATGTCGATGGCTGACGCTATTCGTTCCACGAGCTTGGCGTCCAGCGGGCTGCTGGCTACCCAACCACGAGTCAACATATGTCGAAAAAAGTCAACTCTACACAACACATACTGCTCCCGCAGTTGGTCTAAGGTGATAGAAGCTGGCCCGCCACGCCCAAAGAGCTGCAAAAAGTCAATCAAATGCGGATAGTATACCGACTCCAACCAAAACGACTCCCTTTCAAAATACCATTCAGCAGCCGCGAGAGCATCTGGAAACAATAGATACATCAGATCCTGGCAGGCCAGTCCTGTGCCTGTAAATTGGAAATCTACGGCTGCGCAGGCGATTTCCGCATCAGTGTCGATGTTGCTAGCGTCGACGGGCCCAAAAGAGTCTTCTGTAGCTTGCCCAAAAAACAGATTTGCCGCCTTGAAATCGCCATGGATAAGAGTCCAGCCCTGGGCGGCACGCATCTGTTTCAATCGGTCGAAAATTACAAACGCATTTTTTTCCAAGTTTCCGGCTAGTTTCCTGACAGTTTCCGTCACTCTCCCCCCGTTCGCACCCAGATACTTAAGGGTTTCGGACCACTTCAGACTCACGCGCGACAAATTGTCAGACTCCAATGGTTTTTCCATTCCCCAAAACCCGGCCTGAAGCCAGAGCTGCCCAAAACCCGGCTTGAGACCAATTGTGGACAAATCGCGTTTCCAAAAAAAAGCATGCATTTTCGCTGCAAATTTTAACGCTTCGCATATTTGTCGCGGCTTCAGGGTGTCGGGATGCAGAGGGAAATTTCGCCGCAAGTCATTCATTAATAAACCAAACGAGGGAAAATCACTGGACACCCCTCCTTCGACAACAAACGGCGTCGGGATCTTCAGATTCAATGTCCTGAAAGCCTCCACTAAGCCTATCGGTTGGACTCCTCCGACTGGTTGGGTTCCTCCCAGGCTTGATGCATCGCAGTGTTGAACGGTTGCCCTGGAGGCTGACAAATTGTGCCCGGAGTTTTCTCTTCCGCTGTTGAAGAAAATCTGTTCGTTTACATAAGATTCCCTTTTATACCGTAATTTCCGATCATCACCCGAATGGAGATTCGCACTCACCATGTTGCCACAACGATTTGATAGCAGAATCACTAATTTGAAAACGAGATCCTGCCGTTCTACTCTTCCTTTTTTTCGGTCTTCAATATCTGCGCTAATCTCATACACCGGCGTAGAGCGACCGCCCGTAAATTTCGCTCCCTCTGCTTGTTTGCAGATCAAACCGCCTGCCGATACTCTGTAACGCAGAGGTTCCCACGACTCAGACTTTGGATTAGATTCACACGATTTGGATGGCGAGCCAGATTGTCCCGATTTGGATTGCGAAAATCGGTTCAAAGCGTCTGTCAGTGCTGCGGCGATCGCATCTGCGTCTTGCGATCTGATGGCTTTCGCAAATGGCATCCGGCTTTCCCAATCGGTTTTTGCTGCGTTCGTCTTTCCAAGTGCATCACTTGATCCGATGCCGTCACGTGACGCCACTCCTTCACGGGAAAGCTTGGACTTGCCCATTATGAAGCCTTACTTCCTGTCCGGTACTCCTTAGTGCTTACCCATTTTAGTGCTTACCCATTTGAGTGCTTACCCATTTTAGTGCTTACCCATTTTAGTGCTTACCCATTTTAGTGTTTACCCATTTTAGTGCCTGACTATTTTAGTGCCTGCCCATGATGATGACGATGATGATGATGCAGACCCTGATGTTGCTAGGGGACTCAAGTAGCTTGTAACGGACTCAAGTAGCTTGTAACGTTGCACATGAATTTACCATTATGAGAACAGTTTCAATGCAAATGATGTGGGAGAAAAATTATTATATATGTGCGAATTTTTTTTTTATGATGAGGATGACGACGTTTATCAGATTCTGAGACACCCACATTAGCACATGGCAGTACCCAAAGGATTCGCGACACATCCAAGGCACACGCAAATGATAATCGATGCGCTATTATAATTACAGTCGAAAATCACCTAGATGTAACGAACGTTAACGCGAAATGCCTCGCCCTGACAATGAGACATGTAAATCAGAATAACTGATCACAAGCAACACTATGACATTGACATTGATGACGACGATTAACCGTGAATCTAGCATGACACTAGTCGAAGAGCAGATTTCTGGGAGAGGCACATCGTGCATTCCCAGTGACCTGCGCGATGAGTCTTCGGAAGTTCATTTGGTGAATTCACTTTTTTCCTAAACCTCAGAGTCAATATAGATAATTCAGAGTCGGCACACGCGACCATAACTCTCTTCTGGGTTTGCGATTGATTTCTTCGTCGAGGTTTTTCGGTTTGCTCTTGTTTTTTCCGTAAGCGTTGCTATTTGGGAGCCTTCACATTCTTCACAAACTCAAGGTATTTCTTGGTTGTCTCGTGGTCTGCTCCATTTCCGATTACACTGGCATCATACGCTTTTTTAATCCACATTTTGGCCTTCGCCCAATTCCTAACCCCCCTCGCCAGCTGAAATGCATCGTACGCATGTCTCTCTGTCATTGGGGGAAGAGCGTTCTCTGATCCATATTCATTTTTCACCAGCTCAAAAACATCGCACACCAATTGCAGACTAAACCTAAACCTAAGTAGCATACTCGTAAGTAACGTCCTCTAAGTAACGTCCTCTAAGTAACGTGCTCTTAAATTGCATGCTCGTAAATAGAATGAAAGTTTCGCAAGAGTAGATTCATTTTTTTTTCTTTTCTTTTCATGTACCTCTTTTCATGCTTGGACTATTTTCGTTTCTGTCGTCCGGCTTTTCCCCACTGTTTAATTTCGTTCCGTCTTTCTTGTTCCGTCTATCATGATCCGTTACCCTTCCGAAAGTCGTTTTTTGCTGTACGGTTAGGTTGCCTTTGACATGTCACGCGTTACGCTGTTACAGTCTGAATTAACAGTTTCCTCACGCCCTTCACGCTCGAAGATCGCACCCAGTTCGAACTTTCCGAAACATCTGGCAATGTCGTCTCTCGCGTTACTGCCCCGTCTTGCTGGTTTTCCCCCCCCCCAGAGCTCGCATCTTTCGATTTCGACGGAATCCAATTTCGACCAAATCCGACTGAAAACTCATAACCTGAAATGCTTTTGGTTGACTGAAATCGTATCGGTTGAGTGAAATCTATCGAGACACGACGACCTTGATAAGGAAGACAACGCATGCCCTCAAGAATGAAAACAACGATATAAAAGAGCGACGAGCCACAGTATGATCCAGGACGAAAGCAATGCAGTCTGGACACTCCCGCAGCGGCAACTCCCTTCCAGTTTCCAGTTTAGTTCCCCCCCCTTGTGCCGGTCTACTTTCCCCCCTCCTCTACTATGAGCCCGGCCGACAGTCAGAGGCCCATACAGGCTACTAGTTTCATTACAGGGTCGGAATCGCTCGCCTCTGGATCCAGGATTGAATCTGATCCGGCGACCGAGTCGAGGAAGGCGAGTCCGTTTCCTTTCTCATGTTACGACATTTTGGCGCAGATGAGCCCTCGCAGCGTGTTTTCCCAAAGCCTCGTCGGGTCCAACAGGGCGGTGGTCGCGACCATGTAGCACATGCGCTCCGCATCGGTGGCAGACTCCTCACGAAAGTCCACAGGAGATTCTTGTCGCGGAAACTGCCCATCTGCTATTTCGAGGGTCGCTTGCATGAGAACGACGAGGTCCTCTAGCAAATTATTCCACACGCCGTCTCTTCGGAGGAGGGTGTCATCCATTTGGTAGCATCACACTGGCGAGTGCCAAGTAGCCGGCTCCCCACAGCGCGGTAGGGAAGCTTTTCCAGTTGTTCGGGGATAGAGCTGGCGTCGCGAAGACAGGGTCGAGGAGAGGCCGTTTACACGCGTGTTCACTTAGCGCGAGCCAAAACGTGAATGCGGCTGCGTTCCCCATCTCAGCTGCGGCTAGGACAGACACCTCCGACGGAAACTTGTCAATGTTCAACCGATCTGAATCGGGGTCGCCCCTTACCTGACACCAAAGCAGATAAGCCTTGACGAACCAGTTGCCCACGCTTAAATTTCCGGACGCCGTCCCAACCTCTCTTGAAGCATCAGCTGCACCTCTCTTGAAAGAACAAGAAGCATCAGCTGCACCCTGTCCGTCATGAAAAGCGGAGCGTCATCGCCTTCATTTTTGGATGAATCATCCTTGGATGAGTCTTCCGATGATTGTTTAGGCCGGCGGAGCGCGGGATCGGATAGGTGCGGATCGTAATTGCAGCAGGAGTGGGACAAAACCCATTAACAGATCGCTGCCAATGCGGCGATCATATGATCACCCATGGCCCTTCCTGCTCAAGTGCACGAGTCAGAGGAGGAACACGACTCGAAAAATTCGAACCATGCATGGAATCATAATGCGAACGCAGGAAATCTGAAGGCATGATTGGGAGGAACACGACTAGGAGAGGAACACGACTCAGCTGGGAGGAACACGATGTCACTGAGAGGGACGGCAAGTCAATATTGTTTCAACAGAATTATCAAAATTGCAAGGTGAATGGACTTCACACAACTGAGCTGAAAGAAAGTCCAGAGCTCAGTACTAGCCTTCATAATATTGGTAAGAAAATAATAGGAAGAAGAAGCCGATATTGGGTAGCTGTACTTTAAAAAGAGAAGCAGCATGTCTCAGCACTGAGCTCTAACTTATACAGGCGAAGTCCAACAGCTCTTTAACAAGTCCAACAAATGAAGTCCAACGAACACAAAATTGAATCATCTGGTCGAAGAAGCTCTTTAACAAGAGAAGTGAACCTGACAACAAAAGAAATGAACATGGTTCGAAGAACAGATCCCTGGAGTGTCAGGGAACTGTGTGATGAGTCTTCACAGAGTATGCAATTTCAAACAAATTTAGAACATTTCTACTACAAAAAACTGCACACGTAAACACTATGGGCTAACATACAAACTATGGGGCTCAGTCATTGTAAACAAATTCGGACCACAATGGTCATAATCGATGTAAAACACTATCGGATCCGTAATGGGTCATTAGCTTGCAAATCCATCAGCTAGCTGCAGATCTGCATGAGCATCACGTATATCTGAATATCCGTATAAGTCGTAGTTCAGTGTGACACGATAGTGAGACATAGGATCAGTAGTACGCAGATGAGTCAATTCTGCTGGCATGCTGTATGCGTTTCCGCATTCTCAATAAAAAAATCTAAGTATCCGTTAATTTTTACAACTTGGCCAAATATTGCCAGTTTCTACTTCCAACAAAACGGAATCAAGGCTATAAGCACTGCGAGAGCCCTTTGCGTTTCAATCTGGTTTATAACATATGCGCTTCGGTCTATAGATGTTGCTCGGAATTCCAATTCGGTTCCTGCGTGATCTTGTTTTCTGCGTCATTCTTATTCGATATTAGAAAGTTGGAAGCTACAAGTCGCAAACTTACAACGTTGCAACCCCAAAATGGCATAATCGCCATGATATAAACATTGCAAGGGTGACAAGATGCATTATTGTTCGAATGTCCATTGCGCCACCACAAAATTATAAATCCCACTCGCAACAAAATGGCAATCGCCAAATTCTATGTAGAAAATCCAAATAAATCAGATTGCACATACTACTCACTTAGTGCTTCTGAGTGCAACACTCAGTGGTCTAATATTCCTAGTGGACTTTTTTGGTAGATATTTACTATTTTTATGCGACATAATCATTCAATATTTAAGCATCACTACTGAAATTTTTATGCAACTCTGCGTCCGACACAAAGTGCGAACCCCCACCGCACCTCCATCCGCCTCCTTGTTTATGCCAGACAAACCCAGCTGGGCAATTCCCAATTTTTCTGAGGCGCTCCTTTATTCTCTGCTCTTCTCTTGCCTTTTGTAACGCCAGCTCCCTCTGCCGTGCCAGTTCTTCCATCTTTGCTTTATACGCCTCTTCTGCCAACTGCTTCAATCTCAATTTCTCTGCGATTTCTGCCTCGATGCGTTTCCGTTCTTCCTCCTCGCGATGCATTTTCTCTAGGTGCCTAGCTTCCTCGGCCTTCGCCATTTGCAGCTCGGCCCAAATTTCATCTGACACGCCGGGATCTCTTTTGGTGTCTCGTCCCAAACCGTCTCCCAGTGAATCATTTTCAGTGGGTTTGATTTCCTCGCAACACACCTCTTCCGCGACGGCTTCGCCCTCCTTCAGCTCCATGGAAAAGGTTTCGCTCTCTTTCGACTCCACAAAAACGGCTTCATCACGAGCCATCGCCCCACGGTCACGACTATTGACTGGCCCAGAAGAGTTGCTATCGGACGGCGCTGAAACCGGCGGCGGGGCAAG
>Ga0099798_10392_pt1 | contig 14953 bp, 16 predicted proteins | sample Uncmet_Sort29A_1_FD_89870 | JGI IMG/M metagenome (GOLD analysis project Ga0099798, IMG submission 89870) | Marine eukaryotic communities from CALCOFI LINE 67, Pacific Ocean - CN13ID_Sort29A_1 | ecosystem: Environmental > Aquatic > Marine > Oceanic | place: Pacific Ocean: Monterey Bay | collected...
ACACACAACATTTGCTTCTGACAACGACAGCAAAATATGACATGCTTTCAATCATCGACCACCTTCCCGAAGAAAAAAAATGTTAAGGCAAACAAATGAGCAATCGAAGATTGTCGCTCTTAACAAAGCGAAACAATCAAACGATGCCCTTAATTAAACATTCTTGTCGAGTTGCGTGAGAATGCACTTACGCAGCGACGGGGGCAGCCTTCTTCTTGCGACGACGGCGACCTAGAAAAAAAAATTAAAATGTTGTATGAGATATTTAAACGATTTTTACCGTTACTCTACGAAATGTTCGAAATTTCTAAACTCCAACTCTTCTTCTTGGTCGCTTTGCGTCCTTTACGGGCGCGGCGCTTGGATCTGCGCTTCTTACCCTGTTTTTAAGAAAAAATGAATCGAATGCGAAACAACACAAATCGAACTGTTGATTGATAATTTAAAAAAATAATTATACCTTGCGGGCAGCGCGGCGGCCACGGCGGGCAGAACGGCGAGCACGTCTTTTCTTTCATTTTATAAAGAAATGAAACTTGTTATGATGAAAATAAATGGCGATTAAATTTATGGAAAAAATGCGACAAAATTTGCGTACGGGAGCCATGTTGAGAATGTGGAAGTTTGCGGGAGATTTGTCCTGCATGCATCAAATCAAAAATGACCAATGAAGGTCGATCAACCGAAAAAAAAATTTACACCGGTGACATGTTGTCACATGGATTGTCAAATACATGATGAAAATTGATGAATTCAATGCAACACACATGATGAAAATTACACAGAATGCAAAAAAAATAATTATTAATACACCCATCAAAAAAAATTTAATACACGCACATGACATCAACATTCAAAGCGGTTTAATTATTCAAACAATCCGAACAACAAAAAGATAAATAACACAATCGAACAATGACATGAGCAATGGATTCTTTTTTACTTAATTGTAAATTAAGATATAGCCAGGGTCCGCTTATTACTAGCTCTCTCTAACAATTACAAACGAATAAATTTAAAACCTATTCTAATAATTGTCATGTGACTAAAAGATGACACGACAGAATGAGTGAAATCCATTTAAAAAATAAAAAATTAATTAAACTGAATTAGCGCACACTCTGAAGGCGTGGTGTTGGTTGGTGGATTGGTGGGGATTCTTAGAACTCATCACCGTAGCCCTCCTCCTCGCCTTCACCTTCGGCGGTCTCGATGCCGACCTCCTCGTAATCCTTCTCGAGGGCGGCCAAATCCTCACGGGCCTCGGAGAACTCACCTTCCTCCATACCCTCACCGACGTACCAATGGACGAAAGCGCGCTTGGCGTACATAAGATCGAACTTGTGGTCGATGCGGGAGAACACCTCAGCGATGGCGGTGGAGTTGGAGATCATGCAGCAGGCGCGCATAACCTTGGCGAGATCGCCGCCGGGGACGACGGTGGGGGGTTGGTAGTTGATACCGCACTTGAAACCAGTGGGGGACCAGTCGACGAATTGGATGGTGCGCTTGGTCTTGATGGTGGCGACGGCGGCTATTTTTGGTTTTTTTTTGCAAAATATTAATAAAATTATGTAAAAAACAAAATAAAATTCGCAAAAAAAAAATGTTCGTAAAATTACAGTTGACGTCCTTGGGGACAACATCACCACGGTACATCATGCCTAGGAAATTTGGTATGGTAATGAATAAATTTGATATTTGAATAAATTTTTTGTGAGAAATTTGAAATTAATTATAATTGTGTGAGAAATTTGTCCAACAGCAGGCCATGTACTTGCCGTGGCGGGGATCGCACTTAACCATCATGCAAGCGGGCTCGAAGACGGAGTTGGTGATCTTTTTTTTTTTTTGCAAAATTACTGCTAAATTTTGAAGTGAATGGTCTGTAAAAAAAACGGTACATGTGTAAAAAAACGAAACGTAAAATTACCTCAGCAACGGAGAGCTGCTCGTGGTAGGCCTTCTCGGCGGAGATGACGGGGGCGTAGGACGTAAGCATGAAATGGATACGCGGGTAGGGCACCAAGTTGGTCTGGAACTCGGTGATGTCGACGTTGAGGGCGCCATCGAAACGAAGGGAAGCGGTCAAGGAGGAGATGACCTGGGCCAACAAGCGGTTCAAGTTGGTGTACCTGTTTTTTGGGGTCGACAAAAATTTTGGAAACAAAAAAACGCAAAAAAAAACGTTCGTGAAAAACTATTAAATGGAATACGTGGGGCGCTCGATGTCGAGGTTGCGACGGCCTGTTTTTGGGGGTCGACAAAACATTTTTGAAAACAAAAAAACGCAAAAAAAAAAAAAAAACGTTCGTGAAAACTATTAAATGGAATACAGATATCGTAAAGGGCCTCGTTGTCAACCTGGTTGGTAACATCGGTATGCTCGAGGAGGGAATGAACGCAAAGAACGGTGCTATTTTTGTCAAAAAATTAAAATAAAATGTTTAACTTTGTAAAAATTAAAATGTTTAAATTTTTAAAAAAATTAAAATACTTGTAGGGCTCGACGACGGCCGTGCTCACCTGGGGGCTGTTGTTTTGAAATATTTTTTGAAAAAAAAATGAAATAGAAATTGAAAATTTTATATTAGTATAAAAATAAAATTCGCACTGCAAAACACGTTGAATTAAGAAATATAGTACCAACACCAAACCGTGAAGGAGATCTGTAACGGTCGGTTTGTTTATTTTTTTTACAAAAAGAAAATAAATAAAATTTATATCGTACCAGCACCAGATGGTGAAAGAAATCTGGGTTATTATTTTTTTAATTGAAACAAAAAAGAAATGTGATGATAGATCGTGAAAATCATTCAATCATAAAAATGTATTTGTGGAAAGATTCAAAAATAAATTATTGAAATAGATGTACCTTGGACTTCTTGCCGTAATCGACGGAAAGACGCTCAAGGAGGAGGCAGCCGAGACCGGAGCCGGTGCCACCGCCCACAGCGTTGTACAACAAGAAACCCTGAAGACCTAAAAAATAAAATTATTTTGAAAAAATAATAAAAATGTAATATACATTCTGTCAAAAAAATGGTGAAAAAATATTTTAATAAAATTACCGGTGCAATTGTCGGCCAACTTGCGGATGCGGTCGAGAACGAGATCGACGATTTCTTTGCCGATCGTGTAGTGACCACGGGCGAAATTGTTGCCGGCATCCTCCTTGCCGGAGATGAGCTGCTCGGGATGGAAGAGCTGGCGGTAGGTGCCAGTGCGAACCTCATCGACGACGGTGGGCCTGTTTTTTTTTGTGTCGGTGCGGACGTGGGCCGGGATGAAATTAAAATAAAAACGTGGGCCGGGATCGTAACCCGGGATGAAATTAAAATAAAAATGTTTTTAAAAATTGAAAATTATGTTCGTGTTCTAAATTAAAAAAAAAAATACTCGAGATCGATGAACACGGTACGGGGGACGTGCTTGCCGGCGCCAGTCTCACCTCGAGATCAGCGATTTTTTCAAAAATGAGAAATTAAAATTGTTTTTTGATTTTTTTCAAAAAAAAATGTTTTTGAAAATGTTTTTTCAAAAATGGGAAATTAAAATTACTGAAGAAGGTGTTGAAAGAGTCATCACCGCCACCTATTTTTAGAAGTGGAGAAATTTAATTAAAATGGCATTTGAACGACGATTTTGACGAATTTGGATTCGGTTTTTAATTTTTGAGATCGATAAAATTCTTTGGTCAAAATTTCAAAAGTTTTCTGGAATCCAAAATTAGGTCCGCAACAAATTTTTGTCAAGTTGCGCGTCCCAAAAACAAAATCCTACGGCTTCGACATGTAGTACACCTCTTTTTTATTCGCAGGGCCTCAAAATGCACGAAATTTCGAGCAAACCAATGGTCTTGTCGGAGGGCATCTGGCCGTCAGGTTGGATACCATGCTCGAGGCAGAAAAGCTCCCAGCAGGCGTTACCTGTTATTTGTTTTAAAAAAATTAAAAATTGTCAAAAAAATGTTCGTGAGAAAATATTTTAAATTAAATTTTAAAATTTTGTTACCGATTTGGACACCGGCCTGACCGACATGGATGCAGATGGCTTCACCTAGTAGATTTTTGACAAAATGTAGGAGAAACTAAAAATAACGGATTTTGGGTTTTCAGAGGCCGATTTAGGGTTTACGGTATGCTCGCGTACCAAAAAAATAAACAAAAAATAAAAAAACCTGGAACAAAATTGGGGGTCCGAATTTCGATAGACATCATTTTTGGCGTCGCAAACGCCTTCACGGCCCAAAAATTACCGAAATTTCGATTTTAAATTTCTCCAACGCATGTTGAAATAAGGTAGGGGTCTGGATTAGACGACGAGTTGGGGAGAGCGGTTTGGAGTTACCTGGAAATAATTAGAACAAAAAAATTAGAATTTTAATGAACGAAAAATGTATGTGCATAAATCGAAATCCTATATTAAATTTCTCGAACTAAGGACTCGAGAGCGATAATAAGCGGGTCGGAATTTTGAACACAAACGTGTAATTCCAATCAACTTTTGTTGTTTATAAATTAATACAAAATATTTGTTTACCGACCACATGGGCGCAAAATTTTTTGGATGAAAAATTGAGTTTGAATTTTGGAGATAGGGTTCACGAACACGTATATACAAAAAATGAATAATGAATTAATTGTGACCAAAATCGTTCGTCAGCAAAATGCGATTTGTTCAAAAAACACTGCGATTTGTAAATATAATTGTTGTAAATACACACACTGCGATTTGTAAAAAAATGGTTTATGGACTTTCCAACACATAATTATTCTGGCGCACTGCAATTCATTAACACTGATGAGTCTGCACTGGATGATCCATTCTTGCATTCACCGACACGAATGTTAATTTTGAATTGAGAAGCCCTATTAATTTTTGTGTAGTCGTTTTCGCTTTGTTCAGAGCGGCGATTGCATCTTAGTTATTATCGCTGATTAATTTATAATAAAATATTGAATGTCATAAGTCATCTTGTTCTTTGTGTGTATTTTGAATGCCAGTGTCGTGTGTCAATTATTTTTTTGATATGGTGTGTGTATTTTTCAAAAATGATGAAGGGAAAGTTATTTGATTTCTTGTGATGCATTCTTGACATTCGACCATCACCATCGTCCAAAAACCAAACGTCCAACCAAGTCCATCGTGTATGAAAGTTGATGTGTATGAAAGTTGATGTGTATGAAAGTTGGTATAGTGGCAATGTCTGTGCAGATTCATTTTAATTAAAAGATTGTTTTTTCGAAAGTTTAATACTTTTAATGCGTGTTTAATACCTTCAAATCACATAAAATAAGAAATCACAAGGTTTAATACCTTCAAATCACAGAAAATAAATCAAGAAAATACATCAAGAAAATAAATATAAAATTTTAAAGTAAAGCAACATGAGTATTATGAAAATTGGTATGGTTTCCGCCGCCACCTTCGCTCTCGGCAAGGTAAAATCATCATCAAACAAAATATTTTTTGGTGTCACGAAGTTTGCATATTTAATTGAAGCCAATTACATAATATTATATAAAAATAGGTCGAGTGCGATATGGCGACGGATGACGGCGTCTGCACCCCCCCCCCCTCGTGGTATTTTTTTAGCAACAGCAGTGGTTGTTTTTGTCATTAATTACTTATTTTTATCAATCAAGATTTAACGAAAAAATAGGTCGATGGCGATATTATGAAGGGCGCGGTGGTTGACGCCGTACGGTCTACAAAATCAAGAAATTTCATTCTATTTGAATTTTGTTTTTTGTTGTTTTTCACAATACGTATCACAAAATATATTTCATCACAATCATAAACAGGGGACGCGCGATGAAGAAATGAATTTGTTGCAGTTGACCGCCAAAGTCAAGGGCCGCGCCGCTCAGGTAATTAATTGTTTTCCCAAACGTTTATTTTTCAACTGTGTTGTGGTGAAATAAATGTTTTGTTTTGTAATTTCATTTCAGATCGCCCCTGTCGCCGATGCCAACGAGCCTGACGGATCTTTCTTGCTTGGCCTTTTGAACCGCGTTAACGCTGTCGACACTTCCAGCATGGGCGCCGTTATGAATTTCCTTCAGGCGGAGGCGGCCACGAACACCACCCGCGTGCTTGAAGTTGTGAACAGCTTTCTTCAAAGCGAGGACTCCAGCTTGTCCGCCATTGGTGCTGCCGACATCGACACCGCCGTTGATTTCCTCCAGAAGGTTGGATACAATATTTATTTGCGATATTTATTTGCGATATTTATTTTCGATATTTGTTTTTGTATTTTCATTTTTTTTGTAACAGGGCAGCCAGGCCGCCGATGAACGTCTCTCTTCTGCCAACGCACCTTCTTTCTTGCAGGTCGCTTCCAAGACGTTGAAGCGTGCCAATGACATTGGTTGGGACACGATGTTCATGCAGGTTACTCAATCGACCAAGGGATCCGGCGACGACGATGATGAATGGGTGGCCCCATGCTGCGTCAATTTGGGCAAAAATACGGTGGGAGGTATCATGCTAGGTATCGAAATCCCGGGCACTGTGGAGTCTGGAGGAGTCTGGAAGAGTCTGGAGTCTGAACCTAAGTCTTGCGTGTACTCTGGAGGAGTCTTTTCTATGGGAAGTTGCAGTGGGAGAAATCAAAACACGCGAGCGTAGTGCGTAATTAAAAATTAGGTTTTTAATTAATTATTTGTAATTAGGTTCTTGCCAGGCTTTCAACGGAGCATTGTTCGAATGTGCAAATGCCGGATGTTCTTATGATCATACTAAAAAAACATGCAGTTGGAGACATTCATTTAAAGTGCTCATTCATTTAAAGTGCTCATTCATTTAAAGTGCTTCATTCATTTGGTGTGAATTTAATTAGGTTCATGCTCTGATGTTACCAACCAGGCAGCTTGTGGTGATGGATGTAAATGGGATGGGTTGGAATGCGGTTGGAGACATTCTTTTTTGACACGGTTATTTAAAAGTTTCTTCGCAACAGTTTTTTTGCGTTTTTTTTGGATTGCGTTTTTTTTAATTAGGTTCATGCTACGGTGCAGGTTCCGCTTGCAAATTTCTCCCGAATGGGTATTTCGATGGAATTATTGATAAAACGTGTGGTCATTTGGGTACCGTCGACAAACTTTATTGCAATAGAGACGAGTGCGTCTCGTCCCTTGCGTCTCGTCCAACGTGGCTGATTGATCAAGATCAACCACGTGGCCATTTCAGAACCAGTAACGATTACAGTGTCTACTACTCCCAAACCACCACTGGGTGTTATATGTCAGAAGAAGAAAAACTCCGAGACGAGTGTGTCTATACTCAGTCGTACTGGAGCGATGAAACTGGAGGATATTGTTATGAATCAGAAGAACTCCGCGACATGGCGGAGTGCAATGTCGCGGTTTGGTTTTGGTCCGATGTCACCAAATATTGTTATCAATCAGATGATGATCGCTCCAACGCCCAATGCAAACACAATCACGATAATAACGTAGTAACAGAAAACCAGTTTTGGTCCGATCTCACCAGTACATGTTATGACTCAGCTGATGATCGCTTCAACGACGAATGCCTTCACAATTATGGCCCCGATTACATAGTAACAGAATTTAATGACGGCACAGAAAAAGAGTGTACGAGAAGTTATGCCACAGCAATTGAAGCAGCATTAGACAGGTGTAATATCGGGTGCAAAGCTTATCATCGTAGTCGGCACAGTGGCCCAGGAAACACGGATCAGTTTCAGGCATGGAACGCCGAGTGTGCTGGCACTTGTGACTATGCCATCAATAACTGTCCTGACACTTGTGACCTCGGTGACTCTCCAGCGGAAGTCTTTAGTATGGTAGGTAATTGTTGTCCAACAAAGCCAACAATGAATTAACAAAAACAAATCAAAAAAAGATTTAGCTAGCCAACACAAAATTAGTAACAATAATAAATCAAAAAAGGTTTAGCTAGCCAATAGAAAATAGCAAAAAACAAAAAAATCAAAAAAAGGTTTAGCTAGCCAACATAAAATAGCAAAAAACACAAAAAAAAATAAAAAAAGGTTTAGCTAGCCAACATAAAATAGCAAAAAACACAAAAAAATCAAAAAAAAAGGTTTAGCTAGCCAACATAAAATAGCAAAAAACACAAAAAAAAATAAAAAAAGGTTTAGCTAGCCAATAGAAAATAGCAAAAAACACAAAAAAATCAAAAAAAGGTTTAGCTAGCCAACATAAAATAGCAAAAAACACAAAAAAAAAATAAAAAAAGGTTTAGCTAGCCAATAGAAAATAGCAAAAAACGCAAAAAAATCAAAAAAAGGTTTAGCTAGCCAACATAAAATAGCAAAAAACACAAAAAAAAAATAAAAAAAGGTTTAGCTAGCCAATAGAAAATAGCAAAAAACGCAAAAAATTATTATCAAAAAAACAAAAAAATCCATAGCTCATCAACAGTAAACCAGCAAAAAAATTTCCTTTATCAAAAAAGCAAAAAAATTTCCAGCAAAAAATCAATACGATACAATACAAAACAAAAAAATAATACGATACAAAAAAATATTAGCATTTATTATGCTGTATCTGTATCATGACGTAAATGCTATAAAAAAAATCGAAAAAGGTTTAGCTAGCCAACAGCAAATAGCAAAAAACACAAAAAAAATCGAAAAAGGTTTAGCTAGCCAATAGAAAATAGCAAAAAACAAAAAAAAATCGAAAAAGGTTTAGCTAGCCAATAGAAAATAGCAAAAAACAAAAAAAAATCGAAAAAGGTTTAGCTAGCCAATAGAAAATAGCAAAAAACGCAAAAAAATCGAAAAAGGTTTAGCTAGCCAATATTAGCAAAAAACACAAAAAAAAACAACAAAAATAAATACATTACATTTTAAAATTTTTAATACGATACAAAAAAATATTAGCATTTATTATTCTCCAAGTATTATTTATTCAGTAATAAATTATCCAAAAGCAAAAAAAACAAAAAATCTATCTAAAAATAAATACATTACATTTTACATACATACACAAAAAATTATCAACAGTTATGATTTCCCAAGTACCCAAGTAATTATTATTAATTTGTTTATTAGTTCTTACAAAACCAGTTCTTACAACAATACGTACATACATAAGTTACTACTTACTTACATACATACAAATATGTTTCTCACCGCCGTCCATACGTTGTTTTTGAGTGGTGTAATTGTCGTCATGTGATGTGTGCGTTTTGTCGTCTTCATGAAAAAAATATTATTCAGTCGTCTCATATATATTCTTACAAAAATAATCTATTTGTATCCAATCGATGATGATGCTATGCTCTTGTGGCTGCATCTTGGTTTTCGTGATTACATGGTTTGGTTGATGCTGAAAGGACAAGAAATCTCACTCACATTCGCAACCATGGCTCCCGTACGCCATCAATAATAATTTATTTTATCAAATTTTTCACAAATTTTATCGCCATTTATTTTCATCATAACAAGTCTCATTTCTTTATAAAATAGAAGAGACGCGCACGCCGTTCTGCCCGCCGTGGCCGCCGCGCTGCCCGCAAGGTATATATATATATATTTTTTTTTTAAATTTTAATTCAAGTTCGATTTTGTGTTGTTTCCCATTCGATTCATTTTGTCTTAAAAACAGGGTAAGAAGCGCCGATCCAAGCGACGTAGGATTTTGTTCAAACGATTTATTAAGCGATTGTGTTCGGATTTGAAAACGATTTGTCTTATTCCAATTTCTCCAATAATAATAGGCGCCCGCAAGGGACGCAAAGCGACCAAGAAGAAGAGTTGGAGTTTAGAAATTTCGAACATTTCGTAGAGTAACGATAAAAATTGTTTAAATATCTCCACAACATTTTATTTTTTTTCTAGGTCGCCGTCGTCGCAAGAAGAAGGCTGCCCCCGTCGCTGCGTAAGTGCATTCTCACGCAACTCGACAAGAATGTTGAAATTTTGAATTGAGAAGCCCTATTAATTTTTTGCAGTCGTTTTCGCTTTGTTCAGAGCGGCGATTGCATCTTAGTTATTATCGCTGATCAATTTGGAACAAAATATTGAATGTCGTCAGTCATCTTGTTGTGTGGTTGTGTGTCGTCAGCTGTGTGATTGCGATGTGATGTGTTTTTCATGGTCCAGAAAAATGAAGTGCGGTGTTTCAGAATGGATCATCCAGTGCAGACTCATCAGTGTTAATGAATTGCAGTGCGCCAGAATAATTATGTGTTGGAAAGTCCATAAACCATTTTTTTACAAATCGCAGTGTGTGTATTTACAACAATTATATTTACAAATCGCAGTGTTTTTTGAACAAATCGCATTTTGCTGACGAACGATTTTGGTCACAATTAATTCATTATTCATTTTTTGTATATACGTGTTCGTGAACCCTATCTCCAAAATTCAAACTCAATTTTTCATCCAAAAAATTTTGCGCCCATGTGGTCGGTAAACAAATATTTTGTATTAATTTATAAACAACAAAAGTTGATTGGAATTACACGTTTGTGTTCAAAATTCCGACCCGCTTATTATCGCTCTCGAGTCCTTAGTTCGAGAAATTTAATATAGGATTTCGATTTATGCACATACATTTTTCGTTCATTAAAATTCTAATTTTTTTGTTCTAATTATTTCCAGGTAACTCCAAACCGCTCTCCCCAACTCGTCGTCTAATCCAGACCCCTACCTTATTTCAACATGCGTTGGAGAAATTTAAAATCGAAATTTCGGTAATTTTTGGGCCGTGAAGGCGTTTGCGACGCCAAAAATGATGTCTATCGAAATTCGGACCCCCAATTTTGTTCCAGGTTTTTTTATTTTTTGTTTATTTTTTTGGTACGCGAGCATACCGTAAACCCTAAATCGGCCTCTGAAAACCCAAAATCCGTTATTTTTAGTTTCTCCTACATTTTGTCAAAAATCTACTAGGTGAAGCCATCTGCATCCATGTCGGTCAGGCCGGTGTCCAAATCGGTAACAAAATTTTAAAATTTAATTTAAAATATTTTCTCACGAACATTTTTTTGACAATTTTTAATTTTTTTAAAACAAATAACAGGTAACGCCTGCTGGGAGCTTTTCTGCCTCGAGCATGGTATCCAACCTGACGGCCAGATGCCCTCCGACAAGACCATTGGTTTGCTCGAAATTTCGTGCATTTTGAGGCCCTGCGAATAAAAAAGAGGTGTACTACATGTCGAAGCCGTAGGATTTTGTTTTTGGGACGCGCAACTTGACAAAAATTTGTTGCGGACCTAATTTTGGATTCCAGAAAACTTTTGAAATTTTGACCAAAGAATTTTATCGATCTCAAAAATTAAAAACCGAATCCAAATTCGTCAAAATCGTCGTTCAAATGCCATTTTAATTAAATTTCTCCACTTCTAAAAATAGGTGGCGGTGATGACTCTTTCAACACCTTCTTCAGTAATTTTAATTTCCCATTTTTGAAAAAACATTTTCAAAAACATTTTTTTTTGAAAAAAATCAAAAAACAATTTTAATTTCTCATTTTTGAAAAAATCGCTGATCTCGAGGTGAGACTGGCGCCGGCAAGCACGTCCCCCGTACCGTGTTCATCGATCTCGAGTATTTTTTTTTTTAATTTAGAACACGAACATAATTTTCAATTTTTAAAAACATTTTTATTTTAATTTCATCCCGGGTTACGATCCCGGCCCACGTTTTTATTTTAATTTCATCCCGGCCCACGTCCGCACCGACACAAAAAAAAACAGGCCCACCGTCGTCGATGAGGTTCGCACTGGCACCTACCGCCAGCTCTTCCATCCCGAGCAGCTCATCTCCGGCAAGGAGGATGCCGGCAACAATTTCGCCCGTGGTCACTACACGATCGGCAAAGAAATCGTCGATCTCGTTCTCGACCGCATCCGCAAGTTGGCCGACAATTGCACCGGTAATTTTATTAAAATATTTTTTCACCATTTTTTTGACAGAATGTATATTACATTTTTATTATTTTTTCAAAATAATTTTATTTTTTAGGTCTTCAGGGTTTCTTGTTGTACAACGCTGTGGGCGGTGGCACCGGCTCCGGTCTCGGCTGCCTCCTCCTTGAGCGTCTTTCCGTCGATTACGGCAAGAAGTCCAAGGTACATCTATTTCAATAATTTATTTTTGAATCTTTCCACAAATACATTTTTATGATTGAATGATTTTCACGATCTATCATCACATTTCTTTTTTGTTTCAATTAAAAAAATAATAACCCAGATTTCTTTCACCATCTGGTGCTGGTACGATATAAATTTTATTTATTTTCTTTTTGTAAAAAAAATAAACAAACCGACCGTTACAGATCTCCTTCACGGTTTGGTGTTGGTACTATATTTCTTAATTCAACGTGTTTTGCAGTGCGAATTTTATTTTTATACTAATATAAAATTTTCAATTTCTATTTCATTTTTTTTTCAAAAAATATTTCAAAACAACAGCCCCCAGGTGAGCACGGCCGTCGTCGAGCCCTACAAGTATTTTAATTTTTTTAAAAATTTAAACATTTTAATTTTTACAAAGTTAAACATTTTATTTTAATTTTTTGACAAAAATAGCACCGTTCTTTGCGTTCATTCCCTCCTCGAGCATACCGATGTTACCAACCAGGTTGACAACGAGGCCCTTTACGATATCTGTATTCCATTTAATAGTTTTCACGAACGTTTTTTTTTTTTTTTTGCGTTTTTTTGTTTTCAAAAATGTTTTGTCGACCCCCAAAAACAGGCCGTCGCAACCTCGACATCGAGCGCCCCACGTATTCCATTTAATAGTTTTTCACGAACGTTTTTTTTTGCGTTTTTTTGTTTCCAAAATTTTTGTCGACCCCAAAAAACAGGTACACCAACTTGAACCGCTTGTTGGCCCAGGTCATCTCCTCCTTGACCGCTTCCCTTCGTTTCGATGGCGCCCTCAACGTCGACATCACCGAGTTCCAGACCAACTTGGTGCCCTACCCGCGTATCCATTTCATGCTTACGTCCTACGCCCCCGTCATCTCCGCCGAGAAGGCCTACCACGAGCAGCTCTCCGTTGCTGAGGTAATTTTACGTTTCGTTTTTTTACACATGTACCGTTTTTTTTACAGACCATTCACTTCAAAATTTAGCAGTAATTTTGCAAAAAAAAAAAAAGATCACCAACTCCGTCTTCGAGCCCGCTTGCATGATGGTTAAGTGCGATCCCCGCCACGGCAAGTACATGGCCTGCTGTTGGACAAATTTCTCACACAATTATAATTAATTTCAAATTTCTCACAAAAAATTTATTCAAATATCAAATTTATTCATTACCATACCAAATTTCCTAGGCATGATGTACCGTGGTGATGTTGTCCCCAAGGACGTCAACTGTAATTTTACGAACATTTTTTTTTTGCGAATTTTATTTTGTTTTTTACATAATTTTATTAATATTTTGCAAAAAAAAACCAAAAATAGCCGCCGTCGCCACCATCAAGACCAAGCGCACCATCCAATTCGTCGACTGGTCCCCCACTGGTTTCAAGTGCGGTATCAACTACCAACCCCCCACCGTCGTCCCCGGCGGCGATCTCGCCAAGGTTATGCGCGCCTGCTGCATGATCTCCAACTCCACCGCCATCGCTGAGGTGTTCTCCCGCATCGACCACAAGTTCGATCTTATGTACGCCAAGCGCGCTTTCGTCCATTGGTACGTCGGTGAGGGTATGGAGGAAGGTGAGTTCTCCGAGGCCCGTGAGGATTTGGCCGCCCTCGAGAAGGATTACGAGGAGGTCGGCATCGAGACCGCCGAAGGTGAAGGCGAGGAGGAGGGCTACGGTGATGAGTTCTAAGAATCCCCACCAATCCACCAACCAACACCACGCCTTCAGAGTGTGCGCTAATTCAGTTTAATTAATTTTTTATTTTTTAAATGGATTTCACTCATTCTGTCGTGTCATCTTTTAGTCACATGACAATTATTAGAATAGGTTTTAAATTTATTCGTTTGTAATTGTTAGAGAGAGCTAGTAATAAGCGGACCCTGGCTATATCTTAATTTACAATTAAGTAAAAAAGAATCCATTGCTCATGTCATTGTTCGATTGTGTTATTTATCTTTTTGTTGTTCGGATTGTTTGAATAATTAAACCGCTTTGAATGTTGATGTCATGTGCGTGTATTAAATTTTTTTTGATGGGTGTATTAATAATTATTTTTTTTGCATTCTGTGTAATTTTCATCATGTGTGTTGCATTGAATTCATCAATTTTCATCATGTATTTGACAATCCATGTGACAACATGTCACCGGTGTAAATTTTTTTTTCGGTTGATCGACCTTCATTGGTCATTTTTGATTTGATGCATGCAGGACAAATCTCCCGCAAACTTCCACATTCTCAACATGGCTCCCGTACGCAAATTTTGTCGCATTTTTTCCATAAATTTAATCGCCATTTATTTTCATCATAACAAGTTTCATTTCTTTATAAAATGAAAGAAAAGACGTGCTCGCCGTTCTGCCCGCCGTGGCCGCCGCGCTGCCCGCAAGGTATAATTATTTTTTTAAATTATCAATCAACAGTTCGATTTGTGTTGTTTCGCATTCGATTCATTTTTTCTTAAAAACAGGGTAAGAAGCGCAGATCCAAGCGCCGCGCCCGTAAAGGACGCAAAGCGACCAAGAAGAAGAGTTGGAGTTTAGAAATTTCGAACATTTCGTAGAGTAACGGTAAAAATCGTTTAAATATCTCATACAACATTTTAATTTTTTTTTCTAGGTCGCCGTCGTCGCAAGAAGAAGGCTGCCCCCGTCGCTGCGTAAGTGCATTCTCACGCAACTCGACAAGAATGTTTAATTAAGGGCATCGTTTGATTGTTTCGCTTTGTTAAGAGCGACAATCTTCGATTGCTCATTTGTTTGCCTTAACATTTTTTTTCTTCGGGAAGGTGGTCGATGATTGAAAGCATGTCATATTTTGCTGTCGTTGTCAGAAGCAAATGTTGTGTGT
>Ga0099798_10393_pt1 | contig 14921 bp, 1 predicted proteins | sample Uncmet_Sort29A_1_FD_89870 | JGI IMG/M metagenome (GOLD analysis project Ga0099798, IMG submission 89870) | Marine eukaryotic communities from CALCOFI LINE 67, Pacific Ocean - CN13ID_Sort29A_1 | ecosystem: Environmental > Aquatic > Marine > Oceanic | place: Pacific Ocean: Monterey Bay | collected...
TCAATAGCCCAGAAAGCATGATCTCCTGTATTTTCACGAAGAACAATAGTACGTCTATCATGAGATGTATAAAATAAACCACTTAAATGAGCACAACAATCGGTATTTAAATCAGATAAAGGTAAACGTGAGAAAAATTGGCCAGGCTCACTAGCAGTATTACTTGAAGTTGTTAAACAAAAAGCCTGACAAGAGCTTGTTGCTGTGTCTTTTTTATTACAAGATACCATTGAATATTCCCAAAAACTATTATTTTCATTAGAAATACGGACAGTAGAATGAGAAACATCATTATCTAAAGTTACAGTTGATTCTGCTGTGTTCTGATTATTAATCTGATTCTCATCATTCACCTCTACAACTACTTCTTTTCTTCTCACCAATCCCTCCACTACTTCTCCGTTAGCCCTCAGTTCCATTACCCTAATCTCTTTAACATTCTTTAAACAAGGTAAATATAGATGTGCTTCTCTTTCTAATTTACCTTTCATAATATTCCAATTACCCATTGGATCCAGTGTATGTTTACTGATATCACTACTATGTTCTGGTCTTCTTAATGGAGCACGAATAAGAGTTCCTTCAAAATTGTTACCATCAAAAGTTAAATCTGAGCTTATAGTGCTGCTTATTGATTCTATTGCTGTTTTAAAACTCTCTTTAAATTGATCTGGCCATAAATCTAATACATTTTTATTTCCAATTGATAATTTCAATCCTGGATTCAAATGACTTACATTATGAAAACCCTTCAAATACTTAACATGAGGATCTAAATTCAGTATTGTATTTCCTGATAATATCTGTGGAAAATCAGTTATATTAAATATAGAATTAAATCCTAGACCATGTCTACCAATTTTATCCGATAATTCTCTTTTTCCCCCTTGTCCTAGTTTTACAATTGCTTTCCAATCCTCAGACGTGAATTTTGCATCATTAAAGAAGTTAAGAGATGGTCCTTGTAATGATTTTAATTGAGGTGTCAATAAAGATTCATTTCCAAAGGAACTTTCAGAACGACAATCAAGAAGAACTATGAATTTAGTAGCACCTGCATCATCTGCATTTTGAAGAGATTCTTTGAAAAGAGAATCAACCGGATATTCCTGTAATAGATTCTGTAAACGAGTAGTTAATTTTTCTACTTGACCTGTAGCTTCCATCCAACTGCTGTTTTCGGTATCACCAGTACTAGAAAAATCAGACATAACATCATCGTTTGTAATAGAAATTTTCCAACTCAATTTTTGTGCACCAAATTTTGCTGCAACATCAGTAGCAATACGGGGGTGTAGAGGATGTAAACCAGCACCAAATTTTTCGATAGAAGATTCGGTTGCCCAGGGCATATCATTAATTAACAATAAATGAGCAGGATATAAAACACCAGATTTAGCCAGAAGGAAACTACTTTGTTCATTGTTATTATCAGTTGTAGAGATATCATTTTTTTCATCTGAATTCTCAATATTAACGTTTTGCATATAACACTTATAAAGTTGATCAATTACAGTGAGAGAGACTTCAATTTGATTTTCTTGATGTTTAGATGAATTAAGAGGACATTGATTTTCTTGACGCTGCTCTTGTTGTTCATTATATATCCTCTGCAAAATAGCCCTAAGCTCTACCTCACCTAATTCAATATTGATATTTGAAAATACCGATAAATCAGTCCATTCTTCTCTCAAAACAGAAATATAAGGAGATAAATTAGCTGCTTTTTTACTTTTCACTACTGCAGAAGAAGATACAAAACGACTACCTGTCCAGATCCACGCATCGCCATTTTTAAATAAAGATGGTTCAGCAGGTAATTTCTTGTACATTTTATGACAAATATCAGTAATATGATTTGTAAAATCAGAATCTATTTTAACAACATCAGATTTCTCATTTCCAAACCGTTGTTGCTGAAAATATTCTACAATTTTCTTCAAATTTGCTTCAATATATTCAGTTTTAACACAAATACCAGTACTACTTTGAACTCCGAATAACATATTTAAAACATTTCTAGATAGTAATTTCTCTGGTAAAACGGGTAATACTGCCCCGATAACTTCATAGTTTTCCCAAAACCCGATATCTTCAGGGGAGGAGAGATTAACAAATGTAGAATCACTGTCAGTATCAGTAACACTAGTACCATACCATGGAAAATCTGGAAAATTTCCCCAATTACCTGTTGGTGCAGCAGTCTCGATTGGTAACCAATTAATTTCTTTTAAACGAGTAATCAAATTAGAACTTGAAGTTTCATCACTTGTATCACATTCAATACCAGCGACACAGTTTTCTAATAAAAAAAATCCCTCATCTGCTAAATAATCTGCAAAATCAAATGCTAGTTTCCTATCCTTATTAATTGAAATATACTCAGCAATTTCAATAATTTCAAATTCATTTAACTGACTTCTTAATCCACACTGCTTCAAAGTAGCAATTATGATATCTTTCTTAGATGAATTATCATACCTAGTAGTAGATGAATTACTATACCAAGATGTTGCATCTAATGAAGTTTTCACAGCTACTTCTAAATTTTCTCTTCTATTTGTTAGTAAACAGCATTCTATTGGAGTAACATATTTTCCTTCTCTTGTTAATAAAATTCTAGAACCTCCTAATTTCTCACTTGATAAATTTAAAATATGAGAGAATTCAACAATTAATGGTAACAAATTACCATATTTCTCAGGATAAGGTAAAACATAGGTAAGTAATATATCAGAAATTTTCATTTCTTCTATACCTAAACAATATAGAAAATTGAGAATTTGTTCATCAGTTTCATAAAATAATGGGAGATCAACGTCTTTTAGAGCTGTTAAAAACTCTTTAGGAAGAGTAGATGCATTACGAGGGAAACAACGATTGAAAGTTTTATAATGCACTAGCTTGCTACTATCTGAAACACAATGCAAACCAGGAAAATCAATACTACCTTGAGTTACTTGATTCCATTGCTGAAACATAGGAAAACCTTCAAATTGCTCATAACTTAGGAATTGCAAAATATTCTCTTCTGGATTAGGAATTTCAGATAATTTTTCTAAAAAAAATCGCCAAGTTTCGTTGTTGATATTACTAGCATCCGATTCCAAAATTTTGCCATTTTTGAGTCCTTGAGCAATAACTTTTGGAAGTAGTTGATTATTTTCTTGTGGAAGTACTTTGTGAAGTATCATTTTATCCGAATAATTACCTCCAAATAAAAAAACATTACATGCTACTAATAAATCGTGTAACCCATCATCAAATAATTTTGCAATAGCAATAGTTTGATGACGTAAAGAAAATGCTACTCTTTTAACCTCACCAGAACCTTCAGGATCCCTTGACATTATTGCTAAAGGAAGGAAATTAACACAATCATCAAAAACATTCACTTCTTCTTCAGAAATAGGGTTTTTAGAAAAGGCTAAATTCTCTAATAATAACCAATTCCAGAATTCTAAATACAGTCTATCTGATTTTTCACATTCATTCAAATTTTCATTAAATGGTCTTATTCTACAACATTCTTCTAAATTATCCTTTAAAATATTACAAGTAAGAGGTTGTAATAAGCCTGTATTTAATAACTCTTTAGAAATTTCTATTGGTAAATTAGCTAAGGTAGGTAATTCTATTTGATTGAATAAACGGTGTTCAGACAAATTAGATGCTCCAATCATTAATTCACTACTAGAATCATTCCAGTATACAATACTCCCATCATGTGTTGGACAAAGTCTAGTTCCTATTAAATCCTGATACTCCTTATCTTTCATACAATACTCTAATAAATGATGAATTACATCTGCTTCTAAATTACAAGTGATATCAGAATTTTCATTTCTTTTTAACCATTCCCTCACTGTACTAGGACTAAGAACTTTTACTTTCTGAACTAATTTACTGTTACTATCCTTTATGTATTTATCGGCGACTTTACTGGTAAGTTCGACTACTGGTAAGCCTATTTGAACAAAAGCGTTTTTTACATCAGCACCTAAATCTTGTTCTACAGAACCTACATGTACCATATAGTACAAACCGTTATTAGAAACACTTTGATTAATATTATCAATCTCCAATACCTTATTACAAATTGTCCAATGTACTTCTGGATTTTCTGCTATTAACTCATAAAACTTGATTTCTACTTCCTTAGCCGACTCCGTTGTTCCATTTAGAGCAGGAAATAGCTCAAAAACTGTTTTCCTATCCTGTCTACAAGCTCTTTTACATAATTCGACTAATAATTCACAACAGTGATGAAGTAAAATTCTATTATCACCAATTTCTGTTAATGGGAGAGTTCTACGATCTTGAGAAGCGTGAAATAAGGCAGATAAATGGGCTCCACAACCAGATCTCATATCACCTAAAGGTAAACGAGAAAACATACGACCGATTTCAATTTCTTTACTACTATGAGAAGATTCTCTTAATCTAAATACCATTGCTGTCCCTAAACCATTCTTTTGACGAGCAACATCATATACCCAATAATTTTCCTCTTCTCCTTTGATTCTTACTATTTCACCATCATTATCGTCTTCCCTAGATCTTAAAACTCTTTCTTTCATTAAACCATGTTCATCCACCTCCAAAATCCTAATCTTCCTCACATTCTTTAATGCAGGTAAATACAAATGAAATTCCTTTTCTATTTTACTAAGTAAACAGTTTAAACTGTCAGGATCATCATTGACATTATTTTCATCCGAACTGATGTCTAATACTCTCTTACTAATTTTACTTTCATGTTCTTTTTTCCTCAATGGTGCTCTAATAATTGTTCCTTCAAAATATTTACCATCAAATTTATATCCATAATCTCCAAAAACTTTAAATTGATCTTCCCATAATTCTAAATAATTTCTACTTTTCTTTCCTCCACTAACATTTATTCTAATTCCTGGATTGCTAATTGTTGCTCCTTGTCCTCCTTTTCTTTTTAGATATTTAACATGTGGATCTAGAGATAAACTACTACTACCAGAAAGAACAGTTGGTACATCTGTTATATTAAAAACACTATTAAAACCAAGACCATGCCGTCCTATTTTATCTTCCTCTTCTCTTTTTCCTCCTTGCCCAAGCTTTGTAATTGCTTTCCAATTATTTTCTTCAAAATAAGCATCATTATAGAAATTAATACTTGGGCCCTGCCAATTACACATTTCTTCAGTAAGTAAGCTTTCATTACCAAAATGTTCTTTACTTCTTTTATCGATTATGATATCGAAATTTTCTGCACCTGCATCATCCGCATTTTGAAGCATCTCTTTTGGAAGAGATTCAGTAGAATAATCTTTTAAAACATTCTGTAACCTAGTTGTTAACTCCTCAGATTGACCAGCAGATTGGATCCAACTATTATTGTCTTCATCATTTCCTGTTCCTGCTCCTGCTCCTGAATTAGAGTTTTCAGAGTTACCATTAGAATCCCCTTCTATCTCACTCAATACCCTGATTCCAAACAATCCAGCTACAGTAGCTGATAAATGAGTATGAACCTGAGTTCTACCTTCGGCGATATCCTCGATTACAGTTGGTTTAAGCCATGTCATATCTTGGATGAATAATTCCTCAGGATATTTTAATAAACCTGTGATATCAGGCAAGAAGATTTTTGGGATAGTAGGAACAGAAACAGTAGCAGAATCAGTTTCCTCACTTGAATGATTCTCAACTGTAACGGTAGTAACAGTTAGTAAATCATATAACATTTTAATAGTTTGAAGCGCAGCATCTTGTTGGGATTTAGTAATTGTAAAATTTTGTTCAGAATCAACTTCCATAGAATTTGCATCACTACCACCTCTTTGTTCCATCTGAATTCTCTTCAATACATCAGCCAGCTCATCCACTCCTGGTCTTTCTTTTAGACAATTTTGAAAAACTGGAAATTCTTTCCATTCTTGTGGTAATCTGAAAACATAAGGTTCTGGTAAAACTATATTTTTATCAAGAAAAACACGATTAGGTGATACAAAATTTTCATTACAACATAAAATCCATGGAAAATTATTTTCCGAAACTGTATCTAATTTATTGAAAAAATCCGCAGTAGTAGAGTCCAGTTGTTGGTACATCTTAGAACAAATTGATAGTAAATGTTGTTGTGGAATACTAGCATTAGGATATTCAGTAGTTACTGTTTTTACTACGTTGCTTAAGTTTTTAGCTATAGTTTCATTAGATATTTCGGATTTTACTCCTAATTTTATCAATAACTCTTCTGAAATAGCACTGTGAACAACATTATTAATACATCCACAAATATCACGATTACTCCATAATGCTGTAGTAGAATTATTAGCACTAACAAATTGTACTTCCCATTTATCGGGTCCCCATTCAAATTTCCAATTTTCTGGTTTTTCAGCTATAGGGAGCCATTCAATAGTTTTCAACTTCTCTGGAATCTCCCTAGAATCTACATTTTCATTGAAATTCTTACCAGAGTCAGTACAAAGACTACAATATTCCTTTGTTAAATAATTTGATAATAGTAATCCAAGTTCTACATTTTTATCATCAGAAACTCGTTGTGCAAGAGAGATTAATTCTTCATCTGATAATTGAGAGCGTACACCAAGATTTCTTAATTGTAAAACACAACTTTCATCAGTAACCCAAGAGAAATGTACCGCTAGGGGGAGGAAATCATTCAAACAAACTGATTTTCCATCTGAAATTTCATATAGTAAAATAGCATCAGAAGGTTTAACAAATTTCTGTATATCTGGAATAATTATATCCTCACCACTACTGGTATTTAATGTAGATTCTCCACATACTGGTACAAATTCCACCTCCTCTAAATCTACCCTTTCCATTACTTTTTCTACAACTAAAATCTTCATAATTTCCAATCTCTCTTTTGCATCTTCATAGCTCTCTGGTAATACATATTTCTTTATAAAATCTCTAATACTTAATTGTTCTACTCCAGTTATTTCAATTAAGAAATTTCTAATAGCTAAATCATCTGGTTCATAGAAAATATTTATTCCCTTTGATAGCAAAGATACCGATAATAAAGCATCCATTAAATTTTTACTTACATCTGATACAGGGAAAAGATAATCATGAGAATTAGCTGCTTGTAACCTACCACTCTTATCACCCCAGCAGTGAAATAATGGAAGATACAGTAAAGAATCTTTAAGATCCTCTTTAAACATTTTGATACCATCATAAGAAGATAAGTTATCAGATTCCGATTCAGCAGCAGCAGCTGCACTAGAGTTATTATTTCCATTTTTATATTTTGAAACAGCTACTATGAGTTCCTTTAGTAAACGTCTCCATTGTTCTTTCGCAGAAGGAGTTAATTGTTGATGTGTCTTAATCGATCCTAACTTCAATTTTTCATGAAAGTGTCCATTACCAATTGCTTGTACTAAAGAAGTATGTGAATTATCTTTAATTACATCAAATTGTGGAATTTTACTATCAATACATACATAAACCCCGCATAATCTTAATACATCAACAATATCAGTCCATTGTTGTCCAAAAATAATAGTAGAACGAGATGAAAATGGAAGATAATAAAGATTATTATTTTTATTAGAGGAACAGTTTTTACCTAATCTAGGAAATTTAGGAATAATAATATTTGACTCACTGGGAGAAACAACAGGAATCAAACAAATATCAGTATTAGGTTCATCAAATATAATATATGACTCACTTGGAGAAACAACAGGAATCAAACAGATATCGGTATTGAGCTCATCAAATAATGCGATATCATCATGGAGATTTTTTACAGAATTGTCACTCTTTTCAGCAGTACTGATATTTAAATTCTGAATCCAACTCCAAAAATGTTCTTGAAATGAAGTGGATTGAAACATAATATCACTATCACCAGCTTTAATATTGTGAGCATTAGTGATTAGCGCTACTACATCCTTTATCTCTAATTTCTTTAACAACTTATTTTCCACCAGTTTACTACTGATTTTCACTCCTAATTTCGTAATCTTTTCACTCTCAAAATGATTTAATAAAGCAAATTCAATTTCATTTGAAGCACCACAAATTCCACTATTAGAAGATTTTAATTGTTTACAAATAACAGTTACACCATCTTCAAAACTAGAATCATTAACAGGACAAAGATAACATCCTTCCAATTCTTCAATTTTTCCATCTGATAAAGAGTATTCTAACATTTCTTCTATTTCCTCATTCTTAAGCTTATGGTCCTCATATCTAAACCAATCTCTAACACGAGCAGGACTACATCGGATAATATTATTATTTAAGACTGTCACTTTAGTAATATTATAATTATCTGAGACTGTAGGCTCTACAGCTGCATTATCTGAAAATTTTGTATGTTTTGTTTCCAATGTTTCCATAGCAGTAACAATAGCAGTAAGTACATCTTCCGGTACTACTGCGACTGGAATATCTCCCATTGGAGGAACATTTGTTTCTTTATGACCCAATAATAAACACTTCTTTAATGGTAAATAACCTAATCTAGTTTGAAGAACAATACTATTATCATCAGAATTTTCGTTGTTGACAAGTAATTGAAAGAATTCTTTTTTAAGAGCTTCAACAGTAGGTGCAAGATTTAATGGCCATAAATTTGCACACATTAATCTATTTCTAATATCCAAAGTGTATCCAGCAGTCTCTTTAATATAATTCTTATGACTAAATTTATATAATTGTATTAAACATTTTGGTGCTAATTTTCCTAAAATTTGTTGATTCCATTCAGCTTTAAGCTGTTCCTCCCCTCCTGTTTGTAAATCTTGTCCAAACCATAAATCCCTTCTATTACTTGATAATTCAAAAAATGCATTAATATGTAAAGCAAGTCCAAAATCTTTAGGAATCTCTAAAAAAGAAAATAATTTACCATCATACTCACTACGAGGATGTAAATAAGGGAAATGAGAGGAGAGATCTAAATCTGTATAATTACCACACTTAGTACCTGTTACATTTGATTTCTTAAAACACTCTATAGCTGGTGATTCAAGTAACTCAATCTCTTTACCACCGTTAGAATTTACTTTCCCCGCTCTAATTGCTACTTGTGCTATTGGTACAAATCTTGCATTTTCTAATCTTCCACTACCGTCGAGAGCAAAATCTAATACTTCCCCATTATCAATATAACTTGCAATAAACCAGGGGTCAGAAATCATTAATTTACCATTCTCTAAATAATTGATTTCAATAGGAATAACACCAAGTTCTCCATTAGAGCTATAATCACGGTTGACACTGTTACCAGTACTAAATTCAATTTCAGAATTAATTGAATCAATTGAATCATTATTAAACCTTGGAAAAAACTTTCCTGCTTTTTCTTTTAAAATTCCTAATCCATTTTTCCTTACTTCTAGGAGCATATTTCTAAAATTTTTACGAAATGGTTCTAATCTATTTTCTAAATCTTTTAAGTGGAAAGCATAAGAAAATAGACTGTTACTTGCTACTGCTACTTCATTAGGCTTAGCATTAATTATAATATTATCATTCTTAAGTCTTGAATCTACTGTCGAAGCTACTTCAACTGTGCAGGCTACTTCAATTCCTGTAATATTTTTTAAACACCATAGTGCTCTACCTGCATCATCCTTAAATTTTTGAAGCATATCGATCATTTCTGATATATGGAATGGTTTTTTCACAATCCTACTAATTTTAGCTTGGTCTTCATTACGTAATGGAAAATGAAATAAAGTACCATTATAATACATTTTATCTACATCATAACAAGAACGGAAAAATGCAAGGGACTCAGACCTTTCTACAGTAGATAGTAAATCTGATGATTCTGATTGCTGCATCTTAACTTCTGAATTACAAATTTTACCCTGCCTAATAATCATCTCTTCTACAAATTTCTTTCCAAAAAAGTCTCTTAGATGTCCATATAATAATCCTCTTTTTTCTAATTCTTTTAATTTCCATCTTCTAGCAAATGCTTTTTCACCATCTTCTCCAGTTAATAACTCCTGATGTGGATCAATTACACATAAATATTCCCCTGAAATAAACATTGGTAAATCTGTTACATGATATACTGCTGTAAAACCAAGACCAAATTTACCAGTTTTAGTAGCATCAGCTTTTTTAGATGAATTTCCCATGGAGCGAATAGCATCAAAATCCTTCTCCTCAAAAAGACCATCATTAAAAACTTGGAGACCTGATGTTTTTGAAAAAAATTTGAAATCATCAGAAACATATTCAATATTGTTGACATAATATTCTGAGTTGTTGACATTGTTGACAATGTTGTCAGGTGTATTATTGGAATAATTACGTTTTTGTACTAATGCTACCGAAAATAATTTAGCACCTGCATCATCTGCATTTTGTAGTAATTCTCTTACAATTTGAGTACCAGAAGGGTAATCTTTTAAAACTCTACATATTTCAGCTGTAATAGATTGTTCACGACGAAGAATCTCACCATCACAGCCCAGGGTAGAAAGAGATTTCTTTACAGTTGAACTTGCTTGAGATAATATACTATTACTGAAACTTGACTTCTTGATAGAATCAGAATGAGTGTTAGTATGAGATACAGTATTTGTATGATTATCAGCTTCTTCGGAATTTGCATCTGAAAATTCATCTGGTCCAGATGGAGTTTTATCAGAGGAAATTTCTTTATCAGTATTTAAAGAACTTTTAGAACTTGTCAAAGCTAAAGTTTCAGCACTGGAGGAACTACTCATTACGCCTGTAACTGTTCCTACAGCAGGAGCTACATTAGTGGTTTTGTTAGTATTGGTAACCTTAGTTTTCTTTTTTGGTTTTTCCTTGCCTGGAGAAGGAGGAGGCTCAGGATTAACATGAGGCGAGGAATTCATCTTAAAAGAAGAATCCCTCACACGTTTAGAAGGCATCTATGAAAAAAATTAAAGTTAAACTTTGATTAAAATTATAGTAGTAAGTAATTTTAAAAAATATATAATGTAGACAGTCGTTAAACTTATATCTTAGTGATAAATAAGTACTAAATAGTACGATATTCCATTTCTCTTTTGGGCAATTCGTGAAGATGTGTGAGTCACTATGAGTATCAAGTTATAATCTAAGTTTTAAATTTACAGTTACTTATAAACAATTAAAAAAATTTAAGTAATAACTACTAATAATTAAATTTCTTTATCGAATTTTCTCAAGTGAAAGGTGATCTGTGATTTTCACCTGTCTTTGAATAAATTGTATTGGGGAGAGTAAGTTGTTGCCATTGGTTTTTGATTTTGAATTAGAAATAAAATTTGAAGTTTATAAGTAGAAAAATAGTAGATCATAGAATGATCACTGGTATAGACTAGCAAAAACAAAAAAAAATCAGTAGAGAAATAGTAAAAAAACATATCACAACATTCGTTACAGTCAACAACGATATAATAATATCGAATACTAAGAAGATAATACATAAATATCATAAAGTGAGTTACTAAAAAATAAACACTCATTAAAAAAGTCAAAAATATTATCTGAAACTAAATTGTTTGACATGTAACTTTAAGACGAGCCACAAGACTGTTTGCATAGTTTGGTTGTTTAGGGCTCAGTATTTGCATGCGCACGACCACATACCGCCCGTAGAAGGGTGGTCGCGCAAGCAAATACCGAGCAGTAAGTTGTACCGCTTACAGATTATTATATCTTAATCAGATATTACTTAAAAAGAAACAGATTATAATAGATAAAAACTTATTATTAATGGAAAATAGTATCGGATAAACAGTCAAAAATCATAATTACTTTGGCAAGATAAAAAATATTTTTTTAAAGATTTTATAGTGGAGTATAACATGTCATCAATTAGGATTACAGTTACAGTAGATCAAGAACAGAATCAATGACATTTTCAAATTCAATTTCATTGACATATAAAAGTATTATTAGTATTACCAGAGTACCAGACTTTGTCATAATTCATCATAATGCAGTAGTGAGAAACAAACCTTTGCAGCCTATATTAAGTGTTTATATATTTTAATAATTTTATATATATGATAAGAAACTAATACTATGGTAACTTTATATAATATATATACTGTGCACACACATGAACTATAGTACAATAAAATAATCTGTGTATCGTAGAGTAGTCATGAATAATAATGTTCAAAAAAATGTAGACCCCAAAGCACTATCACTTCACTTTCTTCGGAACTAATAATTACCTCAGGTACTGGACTTCATTTTATATCCTGCCTACTGCTACCCAATTATCCGGTAAGATTTCTGGTATACAGTAATAATATAAATTCCCGCTTCTCACAGTCCAGTTCTACTCTTGGTACCCTATTACTAATAGCAACTAACTATTATGCCGGCTCAGGTTCATTACCACTACTCCACTTTTCCCTGCTTATTTAAAAAAAATACTATAAATATAATGCTTATGAAACTTTTTTTATGAATGATTATCGATGTAATGGTGCCCGCTCCCATTTGTCCTATTTTTTACCGCCCAGCCCTCCACTCCTACTAAGTATCCCAATATATAAATTTAAAGAGTGGATTCTAAATATAAATTTTCCTCGAATTTGATATAAGTTAATCCTACCTTGAATTTCATCACTTTGATTCCTTTCTCATATATAAATGGTAAAACATATACAGATCCAGTTTTCTCCATCCCACTTAAAATAAATGTTCTATTCCTAACTAAACAATATTCTTCAGATAAAATTAATTTCTCAAGTAAATTAGCAGCTTTTTCAGTATCATTATTCCGGCAAATATCAGAGATTAATTCTAATGATTTCTGAGCTTCTTGAGGACTTTTATTTAAAATCTTATGAAAGTAATTATCATTAAAAGTACCCGAACTACCATTTAATAATTCTTCTATTGATCTGATTCCACCTAAATGAGGTACTTCTGTAAAATCTACTCCTTCATCAGTTCTATTTATTATGATTGCAGTATGATTATCCGTGGTATCACGAATTTTACAGGGTTTAGAATTACTTAATTTCATATAATCGTTTAGTAATTTTCTACCATATAATTCATCATCAGGTACCTCATCTTTAGGAAAATCACATTGCTTTCTCCACATATCTCCACCGTAGATAAGACGATTTAATATTGAATCTTTTGGACCATTGACAGGATTACTATTACTATATTCTGAGGTCCAGCTACTACTCCCCCCACTTCCACATTTGTTTTCTTCCCCAATTCGGAATTTTCCTTTCTTCCTCAATTCCAATTTCACATCCTCCAATAAGTCGGCCCACTTTGGGCCCACTTCCTCTTCTGCTCTCTCTCTCCCCCAAACTTTTTCTTCCCTACCTACTGGTGTAAGAGTCCGAGAGAGTAGACCATCATTATCAGAAACATCAGCATAATAATCTTCAACAGGAATATTAAAGCTTAAATCTGAATTAAGTAGATGCTCCTCACCGCTTTTATTTTCTAAAAGTAAAGATTGTTCACCATTTAAATTATTTTTTCTATCTAATTTACCATTCACCAGCCCAACTGTTCCTAGATCATTATCTACTACTAATTCAGGATTCCCCAAGAGAGAACTCCTATCACATTTATTTAATAAAGCATCAGTTTCACTCACCGATTGATCATATCTATTTAATAATTCATACCTCCACGATTGATCACATGATGATAGTGAAGACGATAAGGATGAAGAGAATGATGATAATGAGGATAACGATACTCTACCATTTCTATTTAATAATTCCCCATTCCCCAATTGATCAGATCTATCATTTCTATTTAATAATTCCCCATTCCCCAATTGATCACACTTATCATTTCTGTTTACTACTTCATTAAAACTAGTAAAAGAAATTGTGTTACTTGGTTGAATAAAGATATCATTTAAATTATATATAGTTTCAATTAGTGCGAATGGTTTTCTCTGAAAGATTTTTTCAATAAAGGGAAGAAGACTAGGATCTAAAGTAGTATCAATTCTATCAAAATTTTGAGAAACTTTATTCAGTTGAGGTGACAGCTGATACCCTTTGTAATCCCTATAACCATCATAAGGTCGTCGTCGACGAAGTCTGTTCATAGTGTTATGTGAGTTGTACATAAGCTGGAAAAAATCGGAAGAACCAGATTTTGACGATGCCATCTTGTAGGGAACTTAAGGCAAATCAAGCTAAAACTTATTATTATTACTCTTTGATAATATTAATTAAACTTAAGGCTAATCAAGCTAGAAGTTAAACAAATATAAAATATTACTCTTTAAGGCTAATCAAGCTAAAACAAATATAAAATATTACTCTTTGATAATATTAATTTATCGAATTTTCTCAATTGAACCTGTGTTAGAATAGATTGTAATGTAGATTGTTGTTTTTAGATTTTGAATTCGAGAGAAAATTTGAAGGTTACATATAAACATAGTAGATCATGAAATGATCCATGGTATAAATAAGATATGATCGATAATATAGTCTTAGATAAGCTATGATCGATGGTAGCCGTATAGCAATGTCAAAAATATTATCTGAAACTAAATTGTTTGACATGTAAGATAAGCCACGAAACTGTTTACATAGTTTGGTTGTACTGCTTACAGATTATTAAATCTTAATTTATTGCTCGGTATTTGCTTGCACAGCTACCTTTCTACGGGCGGTATCTGGTCCTGCGCAACGAGATACCGAGCCCTAATTAATCAGATATTATTTATAGTATTAAAATTTACAAACTCTCTTTCGAGTTTGATTCACTGTTATAATTGAGAAAAAAGTATGTAGAGTAATAACTTCATATGTGTTACTCGAAAATATGTTGTACAAATATTATTATTCACTAGATATTTCATATTATAGTTGATATAATACCGTCGCTAATGTTAGATGTGCTATCATCATGGACTAAAATAAAATATTATCTTGTATATAATATTAAATACCCCTATAAAT
>Ga0099798_10394_pt1 | contig 14861 bp, 7 predicted proteins | sample Uncmet_Sort29A_1_FD_89870 | JGI IMG/M metagenome (GOLD analysis project Ga0099798, IMG submission 89870) | Marine eukaryotic communities from CALCOFI LINE 67, Pacific Ocean - CN13ID_Sort29A_1 | ecosystem: Environmental > Aquatic > Marine > Oceanic | place: Pacific Ocean: Monterey Bay | collected...
GAAAGATGGGTCAAGAAATAGGGTGGGTATAGGAAAAATGGGTAATGAAATAGGGTGGATATAGGAAAAATGTGTAAAGAGACTATTTAGACTGAGACTGAAATATGTATTTGAATGGACTGAAGTTAAGTTTTTTAGACTTTATTACTAACTGTTAATCAGATGTATAAAATACTACCAAGTTTTGTACAGTTCTGTTTAAGTATTACTATGCTTGATTTCTTTATTTTGAGAAAAAAAAGATTAAAATATGATTCTAAATTTGGTTACTATCGTGATGCTGTGAAAAAACTTAATTGAACTACTTAAGTACTTATTACTTAATAAAGTAATTGATTATTGAAATTCTTTTTCTGTGTGTCAGTGTAAGGAAAATTGTATTATGATGTGTAACATAAATGTGTATAATAGTTGTGATATGAGATATCAAAATGTGATAAAATGTGTTATTATGTAGAAATCGTCCAAACCGACAAAGGGTTTTAGCGTGCCAAGTACTCGCTGAGACATTTTAATGCGATTTGGTACCAACTAAGAAAATTTAAATGTTCAACCTCATCATAATTTTCAGGATCAATATAATCAAAATTATTATTTTCTAAAGATTCGTATAGAGAGGAGTAGATTGTAGAGTATTCACTATCTTCTGTATTAGAAATTGAATTTCCGATTTGTGTATCATCTCCATTAGAATCTGAAAACTCAATATGATCGTCAGAAATTTTAGGAAAATTAATACTAAGATTCTCTTCTTCATCGATATTAGTAATCCTATTGGAATCAATGGAATTACCCTCATCAATTCCCTTAATTTCAGATTCCGAATCGTAGTAATCTCTAATTTTGTTATTATATTTAATTATTTCATTATTTTCTGGTCCATTCCAAAAATCAAGTAAATTATGAGTAGCAATATTGAAAACCTCAGGTAAGGGTGATTTCCTTCTTCTTAAACCCTCCGACCGTGAGGTCCATGATAGTAATCCCGAGTCAGAATTCTGATATCCTAATATACCAGGTAATCCCGAATCAGAATTCTGATATTCTAATATACCAGGTAATCCCGAATCAGAATTCTGATATCCTAATATACCAGGTACAACTTCATATTCACAACCCTCACAATTAAGATGAACAAGCTTTACTTTAGAATTTTTCTTATTATAATAAATTCTTTCCATTACTTTTTCTATTGATGCTAATTTAATTTTTTCTGCCCCTAGAAATACATTTGTATTAACATTATCCGATGCTTCTCCATCTAGTATAACTCGACTACCCTCACCTTCATTAGTAAGGTAAGCAACTTGAATACCTTCACCCTCAGTATTCTCTGCTATTACTGAGTCCTGGTCCGGTACTACAGTTACCCCTTCATTCCAGAAATATAAATTACCTGTACTATTACTCACTGTGTTGCTATTATCAGATTCAGACTGAGATTCAGAATCTGAAGAGATTGACTTTTCAATTATTTTTTTCAGTTTCCTTATTATATCTTTTCTTTCATATTTATTTTCTGCATCTCTATCTAATGCGTTTCTGGTGCCAGTACCGGCAGCACCTCTATTTATTCTCGCTTTACCCTTCATTCTCAATCTTTTATATAATTTCCAACTTGGTTCATAAAAATGAATGTCCCAGTTACGATACATAGAAGCATAATGAAAACCATCTGTACCATTGGAATTGGCACCAATATAAAGCATAATATCGGTGTCAGGAACGGATTCAGTATCAGTAATATTACTATCGATATCAGAATCGGATTCAGTAATTACAGTAGTACCATTGGCATTAGTACCATTGGCATTAGTACTATAATTCCCATTATGATAATTTTTTCCATATCTTGTCCACCATGTTTGGTTTATTCTTGAACTTCTATAGGCTTGTATACGTGAGAATTCTAACATATATTTAGTATTGTCGGGAATTGAAGCTAATCGTGCCCAAATATAACAATCACTATAACCTTTTTCTAATGCTAAATTATAATCATAAAAATCAGAAGATGATATATGGGGTAGAGTTGTAACTGCAGTATCATCGCTATTGTTTTTTACCAGATTATCATCTACCTGATCTTTTTTCTTTACTTTAATAGTGTTTACCCTGTTTTTTTTCTTTACTTTAATAGTGTTTAACAACGGAAATTTCCCCCCTCTACTTGCAAATAGGGTTAGTAAATTGATTTTACACAAACTAACTTCTGCAATATCAAAATAGTCGAAAAAGGAATTTTTAGCCGGATTTATACACAGAGTTGGAAACAACTCAGTTAACTGAAACTTCTCCTTTCTCAAACGGTATGCAGCTTCAATAGAAAGACGATCTGATGATTCAGGATTAATAGCATTGGTTTCATTACTGTTATTTACAAACTGAGGAGTGGTATTTATATTACTATAACTATGCTCATCAAATGTAGTATTGGAAGCTGTAGATAAGGAATTTTCAACATTGAATTTGATAACATCCTCACTATAGTACTCAAATGTAGATTTAGATGCAGAATTTTCAACTTCTTCTACAGAGTCTACATAATCACTTTTACGCCAATACTCAGCAAAAAAACTAGCTAGTTCAGGGGAAGCAGGAGAGGGAAGAATACTATCACTTGAGGGCTTTTCAGAATCACTTGAAGTAGCAGTCTCAGATTTCGTGACAGCAGTATCCGAAAATAGGCTGTTGAATAATTGTTTTTGTGCAATTTCTGGAAAACCTGGCGAGAAAGAGTCGTGCTCATTCCAGGGAAACACCGTTGTTAACCTCGTTGAAAAGAAGATATCAGCCAAAATACTAGAAGGAATTTTCATCTTGATTTGCGAATCTTATATAAGTAATATAGTTACAGTCAGAATGACTTACAGTAAAATATTGTTAATATATAATTTTTATATTATAATTTATAGTTAAACAGTTACTATAGCCAGTTAAACTTTAATATTTAAATTGAAATTAATATTAGAAAACTTACTGTAGGTTTACGTTACCAAAAATTAGATTAAGTATTTTAATACATATCTAATCAGTAGCCGAAATGCAGCCAAATTTTATCTTTGTAAATTCATAAAGAAAAATAAAAGAATGCTAATTTAAGTCTAATTTCTAAAATACTAATTTCAAAATAGGGTAAGTGATAATTTTGTTAGGCTAAATAACACTGCAACCACGTAGAACAAGAGAGAATATAGTAATTGCCATGGGAGCAAATACATAAAATTATCATATTGAACATAGACCAGCTAATGGTTCTATGATAAATTATAATGACAATTTAATGATTTATTTAAAATAATGAATCAGATGCCAATTACAATTTAAATTATTTGATATAATATTTTTAAAAGATTTTTTGTTTATTCCTTATAGAAAAATGAATTCAGGAATGATAACTTACGAATTACTGAATCATTGACCTCCAAAGTAATAACGAAGCCACAATTACACTACAAGACTATATATTATTATAGTGAAAGAGTTTCTATATCCTTCTCCCTTTAATTTTCCATGCGGCTGCCATAAGGCAGTTTGAAAAATTAAATTACTAGAAACTTCATGTATTATACAACAATTCGTTTTAAATTACAACAATGAAGATTATATCGCTCCTTCGTCACAGGATCTACTGTCGTACATTCATGTGATGCAAAGAACTTTACGATTCCAGTTTTTCCATGATTTCCTATAGAAAACCTATCTTTTAATTTCTTGCATCCTGTATGAATCTGAGGATCTGTGAATACAATTTTAGTACCAATATCCCATCCTTGAATATCGACAATTGCAAGTTTCCCATCAGAAACCGCGTATGTGAAATGAGAAAACCCACCAGCATATTCATCCATATGTTCAGCTTTCCCCTCAGCTGTTACATTGCAATGGCCAGTATTGTCATTCCACTTGATAAATTTTCCGCTAACAAACTTCTCTCCAAAATAAACTTCGCCATCAACACGTACTAGTAGCGGATCTAAAAAATCAATATCCTGATTAGACTGATATTTTGCTCCTTGTACCTTTCTATTGTCCATATTAAATAAGTGCGCGTAATTCTTTGCTGCTAAATATGTCAAAATATCTCTTTCAGCGGCTTCGTCAACAGAAATATTCAATTTATCCCAAATATAATCTTCACATTCTCGATTATATTTTTTAATAACATATAGACCATCTTTAGTATGCAGATAATAGCAAAACCGCATTGTACCATTAGCAAACGGTTGAGGTGATAAACGCGTATTCTTATACATAACAGTTTTTGTCTTCAAATGTCGAAAATTACTTTCACAAGGCTTTCCAATAGAAACAAAATGATCAATCTCGACGTGAGACGGTTTTTTCCAGTATTTATCTCTATATTTAGCATTTTGTGGAAACTGTTGAGGATTAACTTTCTCTTCTAGTAAATTCCAATGACGAGCATATTCAGGATTTTGTGCCCACCAATAATCTAACTCTAATGGATGTCTGTCTGTAACTCGCATCATTACCCCAGTGCAAACTACTCCATCCTTTATAAATCTATGACCTGTTTTAGGACATGTTGAATTAGGTTTCACTAAAATCTCCATCTGTGAAGAGCAAATATTATCATCAGGATAAATATCAAATTCATCACATGCCATAGTTTCTGGTTTCATCTGCCAAATAACTTTCGGATTAACTCTACATTGTAATACTAATTGAATATATTTTCTAGTTTCAGGATTGAATGAAACTGATGCATATCTTGGATGCGAACAGTATTCAATAGAAGGGGAGAAAAATACTGCACTTTCATTTTCACCACAATAGCATAATCCTTGAGACCCTCTTAAACCAGATGTTAAAATTGATCCCATATATTTCCCTTTTGTACCATGATATAAATATCCCCATCCATTATATTTCTTCATAAAATCTTTATCTTCACATACATTTAAACTAAATCTTACCCATCCATCAGGACAATAATATGGAATTCCACCTCTATCATATCCATCTGGCTGAGGACCATCCCAATATGTACCTTTTGTACCAACTCCATAACTTTTATTCCATTTAGGATTAAGATTTTCATTTCCTAATTGTAATGGACCACAAATTGTTACTAAATCACGATAATGTTGTAATAAAACTTCATCTTTTTGAGCAGATTCAGGTAATAAACCAAGCATACTATCCATAGAAAATTGAGTTAATAACTGCATAGCAGTATTCAAATTAAGCAATGCAGCATCCAAATCCGGACACTGACGAGGAGGCATCGTTAAAGACGGGTAGAGATACTTAAATAATTATTAATAAACTTAAAAGAAAAATTATTATTGAATTAAATTTACTACTATGTTAGAAATAATTATTAATTTATAAACACAACTGTAGTCTGTATACTGAATTACGAATCCGATAACTGTAACTAAGATAGATTACACTAATGTTTAATTTAAATACTTTTAATACTTGTGCTTACCAATATTACTAACTGTACTAAGTATTTATGATCGGATCGATTTAAAATATTAATATGTCATTGCTAACATAAAAACTATGCTCTGTAAACTTTTTACTAGATAATTTTCTTTTTAGGTTAGTTAATTTAAGTTAAGATACTCACTGTAACTTTAAGAATTTATCTTTAATAGCGGCATTAAAACCTAGCATTTTGTAACAAATAATAATAATAATTACAGGGTAATACTATTTTAATATAGAGGTCACATTTCATAGTATTAGTATTTAGGCAACCTATACACACAATATTACTTACCAAAGAAATAGGATATACACAACAAATTTACAAAGAAAAAATCCAAAAAATACTAAATAGTAAGATTGCTACCAAAAACCGGTAGTTTAGAAGAAAATAAACGGTAAAATATTTATAAAAAGCTATTGATAGTTATTTACGCAGAGGGTAATACCTGATACTTGCAGTATTAGGCAGTGTCAGAAATCTACATAGAACAATTACGATCATAATAGGAGTTAATATTTTTTCAAAGATAGTGTAACTTTCTTTAGCAGTTATAATGATATTGGACATAACCAAGCCTGCTAATGGAGAAACGTGCTTAATATTGTTATTTTTTTAAAAAAGATTTTTTGTATATGTGTATTCCTTTATAGGAAAACTGTTCCTTGATAGGAAAATGAATTCAGGACTGATGTTCCTCCGCAATAAAAACTACCCAGCAATATCATTTAATCAATTAACTTATATTCTTTTTCCCCATTTTTTTTTCTAACTATTAGTTTCATCTCTTCTTCCCCATTTTTTTTTTCTCTGCATTGCAGTTTCTTTTCTATTAGTTTCACCTCTTCTTCCCCATTTTCTTTTTTGCTGTAATTTTTAGTATCATCTCTTCTTTCCCATCTTCTTTTTTGCTGCAATTTCTCTCCTTTTTTTTCTATCTTCTCTTTCACTCCATTCAGATGATTCATCTTCAGATGAAGTTTCTTCTGAAGAAATTTCTGATGCTTCTTCTCCACCAGAGTCGTCTTCTCCTCTTCTTTGAGCTTGTCTATGAGCTTCTCTCTTAGCTTGTCTAGCACGTTCATGATTAGTAGGTGTAATTTGACGTTTCGCCGCTAGCCTACGTCCTTTTACACCATGAAATTGTTGCTCAGAAGAAGAAGATTCTTCACTATCATCACTAACAGCAGGTTCAGATTCCTGTACAGTATTGTTAGCAGCTGCATTACTAGAATTTGCTACATTATGATTTGACGATGAACTACCACTACCACTACTTTTAGTTTTATTTGAACGTTTATTAATATTCTGATTATCATTTTCCTCCTCTGATTCATCCTCCTCGGGTTCATCTTCTTCAGATTCTACTTCTTTTACATTCTTTCTGGGTCGTCCTTTGGGCTTACTTAGCTTAGGCTGTTTGACTGATTCTTCAGATTTCTCTTCTTCTTCTTCAGATTCCGATTCTATTTCTCTCACCTTTCTAGGTCGTCCTTTAGCCTTAGGTTTAGAATTTTCAGTTGCTACTTTACTTCTCTCCATTGGTGTTTTAGCTTTTAATTTTATTTTTTTTGGAGTAGGATTACCATTGTCAATATCAATATCATCATCTGATAATGATTCAGTATTTTTCAAATTTTTCTTATTAGAAATAGAATTCCTTCTGCTTTTTGCTGGTGCACTTAAGCTACCAACCTTTCTGTCCATACTGTCGCCAAAACCAAGTTTCCCTCTTCCTTTTTTTTCTTCATTTTCTTCAAATTCTGCCATAGCGGCTGCTAATGCTCCTCCCGGATTCACCTGCGCTAGCCTACCCCCCTGTTGTCCTCTCCATGTTCTCATTAAATTATGTAAATTCCCCTCAGAATATTGACCGAAATTATTAGCGGAACTCCTCTTACGTTTATCACTCATCTTCTTCTCATTTTTCTTTACCTGTTTAGCTAGACTACTTTTATTAGTACTATTGGTACTATCTTTACCAGTACTTGATTTCTTATTAGAATTCTTTTTCTTCTCTTGTTTATCTTTTAATTTTTTATACATTTTATTAAGATCACCATCAGTGACACCAGGGAGGAAATCTGAATCAGGATCAGATTCTTCATTATTTGAATCAGAATTATCTGATTCACTATCGTTTGATTCCGCACTAGGATCACTATTATCATTCTCAGGATCATAATCAGAATCAAGTTCTTGAGGATCAACTTCTTCTTCTTGCCCTTCTGAATCTTCTTCTTCCTCATCATTTTCTCCGTCTGGATCTTCTTCTCCTTCTTCTTGTTCATCAGAATCTACAGCATTACTATTAGCTTCACCATTTTCATTTTCATTTAAATCATTTTCATTTGAATCATTTGATTCCTGAGCATGTTCCTCTCCCTGGTTCTCTTCATTTTCTTCAGAGCTTACATTTTTTTCTTGCTCGTCAGCCTTCTCAGAGTCATTTTCATTATCAGAATTATTTTCTTCTTCATTTGAATTTCTACCTCTCCCTTTCCCTTTTGCTTTCCCCTTAGCTTTCCCTTTCCCCTTCTTTTTCTCTCCTGTTGCAGCAGCTTCCTTCTTTTTATTTACTTTTTTTGCAGCCTTCTCTCTCTTCTCTACAGCTTTACTCTCCTTATCAATCAATATTTCCATTGCCCAGTCTGGTACTTCACAATTCATTTGATCCCATGTACCTAAATATCTGGCTAAATCACCATTGCCCGCTTCCGCTCCAATAATCTCTTCAAATAATTTATGACACCTCTTTTCTTCCCACAAATTATATAAATCATTCCTCTCCTCGGTACTACCCTTATATTGATTTACAGCGGACTCAATGAGAGAAATTCCATCTGGTTTACCAGTTTTAACTGATCCTTTTTTACTTTTATTTTTAGTATTTCTACCACTATTAGCTCCTGCTCCACTCTTCTGATAAAATGCACTAAATGGATCATTTTCAATATCAGAATCATCACTATCAAATGAGAAATCATCGAAATCACCATTGGTAAAATTTCCAAACCCGAATAATCCTCCCCCAGATGGCATTTCTTTACCGTGTTTTCCATTAAAACTCCCTCCAAAAATACCCCCAAATCCCCCAAACGAAGAGAAGATTTCATCAAAATCAAACGAGAAACCAGTATCAAAATCACTATCAAATGAAGAATCATCATCTGAATCAAATAGATCATCAAAAGAACCAGAATCTTCGGAATCATCATTATCATCATTATCAGAATTACCATTACTACTACGTTTTTTCTTTGATGCTTTACCTGTTTTACCTGCTTTCCGTGCAGCATTCCGTGCATTTCTTCTTGCTTCTCTGCCTTCGGCTTGCTCACGAAGTTCTTCCTCAGTGGCACCATGCCTATCATACCTCCCCCTTTTATTAGGACATGATAAAACCTCATAAGCAGACTGTAATACCTGAAGAAAATACAAAATTTAGATGAATAATAATTCAAAACAATATCTAATATTTAGATAATAATATTCTCTTACCTGTAGCCTAAAACATTGTGTATCATTATCTAAAAATCTTATACCTGAAACATAGTTTTCGCTTTTTCCTCCCTGTCTGTGCCGCTATGTTTGTCTGGATACAAAATTATACTTGAAACATTGTTTTAGCTTTTTCCTCCCTGTCTGTGCCACTATGTTTATCCGGGTGTAATGCTAAAGCTCGTAATCTATAAGCTTTCTTTATTGTTTTTTCACAACTAGTTTTCTCAATACCTAGAATATCATAAAGGGAGGGTTTTTTAGCAGTAGAATTTCCACCATTTGCAGTAGCACTCTGATTCTTATTAGAATCTTCTGATGGTTTACTTGAGGAAGCACTACCACTGCAATCAGAAGGGCCAGGCTTGTTGGTATTACTGTTAATAGGAGGACCTTGAGAGGAACTAGAAGCTGCAGCACCAGATGAACTTGAAGCAGCACCACTACCTTTGTTTACAAAATCATTTATACCATCCATAAAATCATTGCGTTCTTGATGGGTTTTGAGGGTAGGTTTATTTGTTGAACTTGGTTTATTTGTTGAACTTGGTTTCTTTTGTTTCTCACTATTAGTATTAGTATTGTCTTTTTTTCTTCTTTTCTCACCTCCATCACCTCCATTAGCATCCTCTTCTATAATTATTTCTTCTTCATTGCTCTCGTGATTATCTTCACTATTTTCTTCGGATTGCATTTCCTCACTACTATCTGGACCAGAATCAAATGAACTATGAGAACCTTCAGAAAAAAAATCACCCATGCCATTACCCATAAATCCACCAAAATCTCCAAATCCCCCAAAACCACTATCAAATCCCCCTAAGCCACTACTAAAACTCATACTAAAACCACCATGTCCTACATTAAAAGATGCTGAACGCCCATTTCCTGAACCTCGCCTACTAGCATTACTAGAATTACGGTTACCGGAAGTAGAACTCATACCAGAATTCTTTCTTTTAGGAGGCATCTTCTAAATATTATTAGCAAATTAAGTCCAATAATAAAAATAAACTCTAAATTTAATATCTAAAAATTAAAATTGAATTTTACTACTTTATAAATTTTACCATATGAAACTTAAATTTTACCTATTGAAAAAACTACAATATTCTACACAAACTAATACTAAAAAACCACAGTGGTACGAATAAAAAAATACTAATTAACTACAAGAAAAAATTTAGTGCCTGAATAATGATTAATCATAGCAAATAAAAAAGTTTCTTGGGTAAAAATGTTAAAAATTAATGGGAAAAAATGCTTGGGATTTTGTTTTTCGAGACTTCTCAGGGGATTCATGAAGTTATTAATGGGATTATAAATTATAGGACGTTCTCACTAGGTATTACTTAATGATAAATATTATTACACGTACATTACTTATAATTTCTCATTTCACAAACATTGTGACAACTCAAATAATAATAATTATTAAAGTTTCATTTAATTTAATAGCCTAAGGTAGAGGGTAATCGGGAAGAGAGACTTTAAAAGTAGAAAGTATTTCAGGGAACATCAAAAAGACATACTTTTAAGTTTTTACATAACTATAATTATCAATTAAACTGCACTATTCATATTTTTAGAAATACAAAATGATAAACACTATTCCGGAACTATGAGATATTAGAACAAATGTTATTCTAAGATTTTCAAGTAAAAATGATATTTATTCCATTCAATCAGAATCTTATGGAAATGACCCAACCAACAGGTGAAAATAGTTTAAAAGTGAGATTGTCCAGTACTATCTGGCAATGTATAATGGGGATAAAATAATGAATATTTTTTGGGATAAAATATTATATAATTTATTCGATAAATTTAAAACTAAATAAAAGGATTTTTCTTCAACCTGTAGTATCATTATGTACAGACAGACCTACTGAGTATCCGAAATAAAATACAGTTCTAGGCTCTAAGTAAGCTTAAGGGATAATCTTACTATATTTTTAGCTACCTCCTTGGAATACTATTTCTTTCTTCTTCTGATGTAAATGCACTGTATTTTTTCCCAAACGACATATCAGGACCCTCGTTTCTCTTTTTTTTATCCCCAGGAGCAGTATCCCTTCCTCCCCATGCTCTCGTCTTAGCTTTCGGATCTATTCGCTCGTCGTTAGCAAATTTATTCTTATCATTACCAGCACTACTAGTACTACCTCTTTTTTTAGAATTCCTATTATTTCCCTGAGTTCCAGGAGGAACATCTGTATTATATCTAGTTTTTTTATTAGTATAACCATCCCTATGACCATATCCCTCAGGTCTACTACCATATCCATCTCTATTCTGATAATTATCTGAATTTCTTCTTTTATTATAATTTAGATTCTCTGAGTAGGCATCTCGATAGCCCCTGGGCCTATTGTTGTTATAACTTTGACCACCCCTAGTTCCATGAGATTCTTGATAATTATTACCTCTCTGATAATTCCCATGCCTATCTCTAGGAGCTTCCTGATAGCGATCAGAAGGACGTTTTTGATACTCATTACGATAACGTTGCTCCTGATTACGATATCGTTGTTCTTGATTACGATACCGTTGTTCTTGTTGTGATTTCTTCCTTCTCTGTTGCTGTTGTTGATTTTGTCGTTGTTTTTTTCGTTCTTCAGGCGTTGGAACGTAATTAGGATTCTTGGATTGATATAAAGGCCTTTGAGGCAACGGCTCATCTCTTCTATTGGCATTTCCTCTTCTTTTTGCATTACCATTACCATTTCCTTTTTGATTCCCTCTATTCTGATTACCTCTATTCGGATTCCCGAATCCACCATTTCCTCTTCTATTAACATTATTCTGATTTGGACCATTTGAATTTCTTCTCTGATTTGTATTTCTCTGCTGTTGATTTCCGTTTCTCTGCTGTTGTTTACCTTTTTGAGTATTTCCATTTCCATTTCTCCTATTACTAGTACCTCTATTTGACCCTCCTCCATTCCCACTTCCTTTCAATCTCTTCCCTCCCCTCCTTTCCTCTGTGGCTCCCCGCCTCCCACCCATTCCATTCCCATTTCCTCTAACAGCTCTTTTTCCATAATAACCCCCGCTATATTCCATATCCTCATCCGGTCTCTCGAAACCCCTTGGCCTTGCCTTAGTATAAAATTTTCCATCTTGAATATAGTCCTCTTCAGGATTAAATTCATCAGACCAACGGTAATCCCCTATCAAGTCAGAAAATATTCCACTACGATCTTCGAAATCTAATTCATTCTCAGTGTAATCAAGAAGAGTAGGTTTATTAGGTTTAGAGTTTTTTGAGTTAGTATTAGATTTTTTTGAATCCGAAGCACTACCTTTAGCAGGAGAATCAGACCTATCAGTTTGAGATCCATCTGTTTCATCAGCTTCTGAATCTAGATCATCGGTGTTATCAGCTTCAGTATTAGAATTGCAGTCCTCACCATCTTTAGCACTACATTTATTTTCTTCTGAATCTATACCATCAGTATCTTGTTGATCTGTAGTAGCATCCCCTGCTTCTGCATCCCCTAAATCATCCCCTGATTCAGCATCCCCTGAATCATCTACTAGGTCTTCTCCCTCCTCAGCTACATTATTTTCTCCTCCATCATCTTCTCCCTCTGCTCCTTCATTTTCTCCTTCTACCCCTTCATTTTCTCCCAACTCTCCTGTATCACCGTGCTCATTCATACCTTCCTCACCCTGTTCATTCTGATTCACACCATCATCTACTGCATCTTCAGAATCTGGATTGAAATTATCATCATTACTGCCATCATTGTTTTCATCATTTGATTGAAAATCATCATCGGAAATTGAATTATCATCTACAACATTATCCTGATTTATATCATTTTCATTTTCTTGATTTATATCATTTGACTCATTTTCACCCTCCATATCTGCATCTAAACTATCTACACTAAGATCTAGATTATCTGCATTTGAGTAGTCACCATCACCGTCATCACCCTCATTTTCATCCAAATTTTCTAAATTTGAGTCAATTTTTGAATTTCTCGAGCTACTATCTTCATCATTATTGTCATCATTAGCATCATTGGTATTCAGATTATGGGAATTTGAGTCAATTTCAGTATCAGTACGATCGGGATCATCACTTTGCGTTGACGATTCAGAGTTAACTGAGGATTTTTTTTTAATTTATACAAAAAAATATGTATAACGCAGGCCTTATAAACATTGATGCTAATTTAAATATATCTAAAATATAACACCTATCTCAATACAATGATAATTAATCTAATTTTTTATATACCTGATTCCAACTCTGATTCTTCATTCTCTTTCCGTATTTTTGGTCTATTAGACTGAGAATTAATATCCGATTCCTTAATATGCTTAGCAGCTACTAAACGAAAATAAAAACTTTGTAATAATATAGCACATATCAATAGCAATGGGATTGACAATAAAAAAGAACGAGACATCTTATGCAAATGAAAATTTATAGTTAGCAGTCTAATTAGTATTATATATTTAATAATTTACAGACTATGCAGTGACTTTATGAAAAATAATATTATCTTAATTAATAATTGAAATTTCAACGAGGGTAAGGATATTTATCTATTACATAGTAAATGAAAATAACTTAATTATTCGCTAACCAATGTTATTTATATAAAGAATATGCCCAATATCTAAACTAAACAGTACATATAAATAAAACTATTCACAACCGCTGTATAGCATAATTATGTTAATTAATACCAGTGTTGCAAAAAAGGAGTGTTAATTGTGACTTGAGGCTTAGCATCTAGATCACAAAAATGATAGTCGCGAATATTCACAGCATCAAGAGTAAAGCAAAAACATAAATATATAAAAATGGATAATTCAAAAAACAAAAATTAAAATATGATTACCGCTGCAAAATACAAGTTATGCGCATAACGTAAAGATGGATCCAAAACAAAAAATAAGCGCTATGATACCGCATACAACGAAATACACTAAGAATCAAATTAAAAAATTGTAACTAAGTTTTACGTCAAACTGTAAACTGACTGTCAATGACTTTTAGTCAAATTAGTCAATTTAACAAAACGTGCTTCGATAACGACTATCGAATTATTATTTTAAATAATTTTCATAAATGATAATATTTATAATAATACATGGACCGGTAAGAAATTCAAATCGATAGCTCGTACAATATGTATTAATAAGTTATAACGGTAACCGTATTATGGTTTGGTTAAATTATCAATTGTTAATAACAAGGTACCAAGACCCCAAGAATGAATGCTACTAAAAAATATATTTGTAACTACATACTGACCCTTTGAAGATTGACCTACTTGAGTTACTTTCTATTATCCATCTCTAGATCGATATTCATAACTGCCTTATTTCCAATCGTAAAACTAAGTATCTACAACGGTAAATCCTTATTCCCCTCCTTATTTTCACTGTCCCACGTGTAATCACGCCCAGTACAACATTTATAGTGGTAGGTCCTTATTTCCCTCCTTATTTTCACTATCCCACGTATAGTCATAGCCTGTCCCATAGTTTAAAAACAGTTCTTCTCCTTCCTCAATATCCCTTATTGCTTTAAAAAAGGCAAAACGTCCTACATGGTACCCAAAATCCACGTTACATTTCTCTTTACAATGATTCATTATACTACCATTGCCGAGGATGACGAGGGAGGCTTTGGGACCAAATGACACAGGCTCCTCGGTAGAAGGAGTAGTATCTTTAATGGTTTCAGTTGCTGTACTAGGTTTCTTTTCTGTTTCTCCTAGAGCCTGGGGACTATTATTTGAATTACTGTCACTGTCTAACTTCTTTGTAAATGGACTATTCATTCCCATTCCACTGTTACTTCCCATTCCAGCTCCCATACTAGTCTCTAATTCCCCGTTACTACCATAATACACTCCACTACTACTACTAA
>Ga0099798_10395_pt1 | contig 14763 bp, 12 predicted proteins | sample Uncmet_Sort29A_1_FD_89870 | JGI IMG/M metagenome (GOLD analysis project Ga0099798, IMG submission 89870) | Marine eukaryotic communities from CALCOFI LINE 67, Pacific Ocean - CN13ID_Sort29A_1 | ecosystem: Environmental > Aquatic > Marine > Oceanic | place: Pacific Ocean: Monterey Bay | collected...
CATGTTTGTCCACACTTTCGGTGCTTATTTCGGGCTCGGCGTCTCCTTCATGGTGTCTAAACGCGGGAAAATTCAACAAGCCGGCACCAAATTTGGATCCACCGTTAATAGTGATATGTTTGCGATGATTGGGACGTTGTTTTTGTGGATGTTTTGGCCATCCTTTAATGGTGCCCTAGCCCCAGGAGCTCAACAGCATAGAGTCGTCATTAACACCGTCCTAGCTCTGACGGCGAGCTGTGTCGGCGCTGTTATTGCTTCTCGTCTTTTGCAACCGGGCAACAAACTCTCGATGGTTGACATTCAGAACGCTACCCTTGCTGGGGGTGTCGCAGTCGGCTCCTCCGCAGACTTAGTGATTGAACCCTATGGTGCGCTGATAATCGGGCTAATAGCAGGTAGTTTAAGCGTCTTCGGTTACTCCAAGATCTCTCCCTTTCTGGAGAGAAAGGGATTACATGATACGTGTGGGGTCAACAATCTGCACGGGATGCCGGGGGTGATGGGGGGGATTGGGGGAGCAATTTCCGCCGCTCTCGCAGACCAAGGAAACTACTCAAACGAACTCGGCTCCATCTTCGCTGGGATTGAGGAGGATGGTAGAACTGTTGGGGAGCAAGGCTGGTATCAACTTGCGGCGCTAATCGTGACTCTGTCTATCTCGATTTCTTCCGGGCTCTTAACGGGGAAAATCCTATCTTATCAAGAGGGCGTAGAATCCTACGGGGACGACCACGAGAACTGGAATCACGAGGAAAGCGAGGGGGAGGAAGAGAAGCTTGTTGAGGCATCGAGGGTCTAAAAAGTAGCTCCATCAATAAGGAGCTCCACTATGCCTACTAGCAGTGTACTACAATAATTTTTTTGAATTGATTTTGTAACTAAAAGCCATTATAATTTGGATTAAAGAGCACTACCGTTATGTCAAGCACGATATTGAGATTTTAATTAGATCGAGAAAACACTGATTACGACGTTATTGTTATCATTGATTCTAAGAACCAACTTTTGTACGAGCAAGCTCACGCACTACAAAGAAAGGCGGTTGAAGAAGTGATTTGAAGCGCTTTTTCCCGCCACAAACTCACTCTAAACAAGGCGTGACTTCCAAATGAGGAGTCTAGCCGCATTTTTGTAACAGATGACCGTTGATTGGTCGGGTGGAAGTCAACTCGAAAGTCGAAAAATGCCCGAAATGAACCGTGTTCCGTATTCTCTCTGAAATCCGCCTCTAATTCCTCCTTGATCTATACTCGTTCAAAATCCTCGAAATCAGTCCTATCTCTATCTCTACTATTCCGTTAAATCTGCGATTTTTCAGCTGATTATTCATTCCCTGCTAATCGCTACAACACACAAACAGAGAACCGTCCTGTTTAATCTTTATAGGTTAAACAGCACACCAGTGCCCTTAGTCTAATCGCTCAATTACGAGCCTTAGCCTATTTTACACTTTTACTACTACACTTTTACTACTACTTTTAGTTACACATTCGACATGTCAGTCAACGTCTGTCGCAAGATCGGTCTATCTTCCGGTCTCGTCACCGCCCTCTGCGGAAACGAACTTTATGGCGCCTACGCCAAGGCCCCAAATGACAAAAAAAACTTTATGGCATTGGAACCCGATCTTTCCAACGTCGCCTCTCCGACAGATACGAAAGACGTTATCGAGGTGGATAACAGCTTTCTTGAATTTGTTGATCGTGAGGAGAAACCTTTCAAAACTGAACTATTTTGTGGGTTTAAGAATGATGCGCCTCATGCAGAAAGCCTTTTTTTCTTTGGTGTGAATTCCAAATCCAATAAACTTGCGAGAAGGTCTGATACTGGCGAAATCTTTGTCTACGAGAGAAAACCTGACTGCAGTGAAGAAGGTCCAGATTGTTTCCCAGAAGCGCTTGATTCAGCTTGGGCCAATTTAAGAAAAATATGTCCAGAACTCGATGAAACGACTTATGAAATAGCAGTTGCCGCTTCCAGGATTATGGAGTTACCCCCGGGCGAGCTATACTATAAGATTATATCGAATGGCCAAATAAAGAGGGCGGAAATGATAAAAAATGGATCTAAGAAAGAGTTAAAGATCTTTTGGGCACCTTATAAATGGCATTGGACAGATATCAAAGGCATACAATATCTCCAAAACGTTGACAATTTTCGTTATGAAAAACTACCCATCTTACCTGATCGTACCGTAATAGTCGAGAAACTTAAGGTGTTCCTTCCTGTTGAACAAGATGGTCTCTCCTTGAAACCCATTGCGCTAAGAAAAAAAGGAAGAAATGTGCGTCGTTCGGAGGATTTAGGGTTGGATTCAGTGACCAAATTCGTTTCAGATTATTTCCCACTCCCTTTAGATTGGATGTCGACGTCGTTTGGTATTTCCTGGCAGTCAATTTTAGGTTCTAACAGAAATGGTCAGTGGATTTGAATTTATGCGTGTGTTTGAATTCAAAGTTGTGTAAACACCAGAATCTGAACAGCGAAGGAATGTGTCTGTAGGACGGGACTGATAGTACAACGAAGGTAAGAGTAATGTGCGGATATCTGATGGGCAACGCCAACCCGGTGGAGGAAGACTGGGTCGCTAGCTCTAGCTACAGTGAAATAGAGCCAGCGTCGTTGGTAGTGGTACCAGACTCACCACGTATCAAAGGCTATATAGTCCAGCGTGTGGGTGACTAGTAACTAGCAAAAACAAAACACTAGGATGAAAAAAGTGGTGGTTATGGGACTCGTACGCTTTGGTGTGGGGCTAATCAGTGTATAGAGTATCTCAGTATACTCAACTTATATAGCGAGCGCCAGCATAAAAAACGTGATGACTCACTGAACTGTTGTGTTGACGGATCTGATACCTTTGGTCGTTGTGGGCGTACTAGAACCGTAGGGGTTGTCTGGAGGGGACAACAACATTAACGACGTAATGCCAACCGCAGGGGTAGGATACCATTCGAAATTGTAAGTAAGTGATAGGCTGTGTCTGACAGTGTATTGAAGGGTAATCCGGGGGCGAATAAGCTGTTGGGACGAAGTTGTATTGCTTGAAATAGGAGCTTCCTATGAATTGACGAACGGCTGAAAGCCGGTGCTCTTTTCATTGGGCCTGTCATAAGAACGTCCTAAGTAATAATGGTCTCACCTTGGTAGGCGTGGAAGCGTGTATAGGAATCACCCCGTATTACTGATTCCTGATTCTAACCAACTATTGATTGATGACGGCTGAAAGACAGTGCTCCTTTCATTTGATCTGTTACAACAATGACTTGAGGAAAATAGGCCTTACCGTAACTGATGTGGAGAGAATTGATAACGAATCCAAAATATTCCGTAAGTTGCCTAATTCTGGTGAGCTATGAAACTACCTAGATGTATCTAAATCTAGCCAACTATGGATTGACGAACGGCTGAAAGCCGGTGCTCTTTTCATGAGGCCTGTCATAAGAATGTCCTGAATAATAATGGTCTCACCTTGACAGGCGTGGAAGCATGCAGAGGAATCACCCCCGTATTACTGATTCCTGATTCTAACCAACTTTTGATTGATGACGGCTGAAAGACAGTGCTCCTTTCAATAGATCTGTTACAACAATGACTTGAGGAACATAGGCCTTACCGTAACTGATGTGGGAAATATTGATAGAAAATCTTAAATATTCCATGCTAAAGCTTCCTAATTCTGGTCAGCTATGGAATCATGGAGAGCTGATATCTGACGATTATCCGCCTCCCCCCCCTCAAACTCGAACGTTTGAAACTCTCACCGAAAATTACATCTAGCGTGTTCTTCTGAAACGATGAAAAATGCTCGAAATAATATTCCTCTTTGATCTATACTCGCCTAAATTCCTCGAAATCATTCCTATCTCCATCTCGACTATTCCGTATTATAATAAGTCATAATCATTCCATTCCCATTCTTTCTAAGACACCAGTGAAAAGAGCTTCCCTAGGCTAGAGTAGATAGTTCAAGTAGAAAAAGAAAGTATCCTTAACTACCCAAGAAGATGTGCGGTTGCTTCGGTAAGAAGCGTGATAAAAAGGTGGTTACCAGAGGGGGTGTAACTCTCGGGGATTCCAAGGAGAAGAGTGTCGAAGAAGAGCAAAAACCCCAACTGACTTGCCACCAGTGCCTCCAAAAGTTCGATGCGGACAACGCAGTCTGGTGCGAAAAATGTAAGACCGCCAGGTACTGCTGCGAATCCTGCAAGTCCGTGCACTGGAACCAGGGGGGACACAAGGATGCTTGTGCGGTGGTGCACCAGAGAAGGTCCGTCAAGGTCGCCGAGCCCGAGGTCGTTGAGGAACCCGAGAAGAAGATCAGCAGGCGCGCAAAAACTTCTCCCAAGCTCGGGAAAACCGAAGACGAGGAGGGTACGGAGCCTGCGAGAACGACGAAGGGGCGCGCCAAGCGGGTCGCAAGAGGGAAGAGTGCTCCTGCGCTGGGTGGCGGGAAAGGGCGCCGCCTCTCCGCCGGGAAGGGACAGAATCAGGGTAAGGAGGAGGGGGAAAAAGAGCCAACGCGGGTGAAGGGGAAGGGGAAAGGGAAATTCAAGGGATTGAACCGGGTCAACACCATCGACGGGAAGCGTCCGGAGTTTGAGTATGAGGACGATGATCGCGGGGCTCCTGTATTTGGCGGTGGAAATGGATTGGTTATGATGATCTAAGCAAAACAAAAGCATGGAACGCTTGGGTGGAATCGAGGAGGACTAACGTGGTATAGTGTGTAGTTCGAAGTTCGTATGAAAAAAAACGTCAAAGTTTCCTTGATTTTATTTCCGAGTGTTCTTGTGTGTGTTGGTTGTGCGGTACTGGTGTGTTGACTGTGTGATTTGGCGTGATTTTCGAAAAAACTGCAATTCCAGGGGATCCAGAAAATATGGGTCTCATAGAGTTCATCTGAAATTGGGTGGAGGTAACTTGGCCTAGAGTAATACAAACGACCGCAATGAATGAAAACTGCGGGAAAAACGATCAAATTATCTTCGAAAAAGATCAACTGAAACAGCTCCTTGAGTCAATTTTTTCCAAAATATTACAATACGGTTAACGCAAAAAAAATACTTAGCCATGTTTCAAATGCTGTAACCGGGTAAGTGCCCGGATTTACTCGGTGATGTGAAATGAATCCCTCCAGTGTTGTGTGTTGAGTGTGCGGTTTACTGTGTGATAGCAGGCAGAAAATGAGTAAATCAATTTCCAAAACAGATCGAATACGTCGATCCCAGAAAATGTGGGCCTCATAGAGTGCCCCTGAAATTGTGTGGAGGTAAGGCTTAGAGCAATACCGACGACCGCTAATGAATGAAAACTGCGCGAAAAGTGATCCAATTCCCTTCGAAGAAGATTAACGAAAAAAGCTCCTCGAGTCAATTTTTTCCAAAAAAATACGTATTGTTTAATGCTAAAATAATACTTATCCAAGTTTCAGATGGTGTAACCCGGTAAGTGCGCGAATTTACTAAATTATGTAAGACGAATTTCTTTAGTGCTGTGTGTTGAATGCGTTTGTGTGTTGACTGCATGATTTTGTGTGCATTTTGAAAACACATCGAATACGGTGATTCCAGAAAATATGGGCCTCATAGAGTGCCCCTGAAATTGGATGGAGGTCGAGCCTAGACCAATCTAAACTGTCCCTGATGAATGAAAACTGCTCGAAAAGAAGATGGACGAAAAAACCTCTTCGTACCAAATTTTTCTCAACTCAAACGAGAGGGTTAACGCAAAAAACATACTTAGCCACGTTTCAAAATCTCTAACCTCGCAAATGCCTAAAAATGAAACATCTATCCTCACCTTGAATCTCGAAATGTTCTCTTCGTCTGAAATCATATTCCACCACCATGCCTTCCCCTTCTCCAATCCAGACAGCTAATAGTCAGCTAATCAGCTTACTGAAAACTTTCCTTAACACTCAAACCTTTCCTTAATACCTTTTCTTAACCGTTAGTTAATACTAAACCTTTCCAACAAAAATGTCCATGCCCATGTCCCCTAAAAACAGACGCAACACGTTTTCCAAGAAGAGGAACAACGTCACCTTCACCCTTGATGTTGAGTGTCGGTCCTTCTGTATTTGGTCCACCCCCCAGACGGTGGGATGTCTGCTAAGCGAATTCGAGCCGATGATCGTCCCCGAGTCTTCGCCCATGTCCCTGGATTTCTCCTCTTCGATTTACCAAAGTGATTCCTATAGGGAGAACGAGTCTCTGCTCGACCTTCTCACCAAGAGTGACAGTGACTCCGATAATGAATGCGAAACCGATGTCGAGTCCGAAGTTCCGAGCGCGCTGGTGACTAAGCTGGCTCGCGTTCCGTCCGAAAACAGGGGCGACGTCTCCATGAAGAAGCTCAAGAAAACGCTCCTGAAGGTGAAGGAGAGGACGCCGAGGAGCAGCGAGAAACCGAGGAGCGAAAAGAGCTCCAACGACCAAACGAGGGACAAAGTCAAGCAGTCTCTGCTCGTGCTCAGGGAGAAAAAGGTGAAGTCCTCCGAAACTAGCCCGTCATCCAAGCACCTCTCCATTCCATCCGCATCCAAGGACAAACGGGATGCCTCTCCGATGCCTTCTAGGGCGCCCAAATCCTCCATAAAGCCTACGTCCCCCAAGGCGCCTGCGTCGCCCAACTCGAACTCCAAGGATCAGTTACTGAAGTCCCCAGTCAACGCTATGAAGTCATTTATGGCTAAAACCCCCATGAATAATGTCATTCCCAATGCTACCAAGGCCTTAAATACGTCACCCCTAGTCAACTACTGTAAACAAACCCTCAAAAAAGTCACAAACACCCCTCCCCATTACACCGAAAAGAAGTAAAAAGTAATCGTTCTCATTAACTCGAAGCAGCAAACTTGTAACTAGTGTGAAGAAAGGCTGCCCATTACTGTAAGAAATGTCTAATCCTCAACCCCGTCATATCTGTTCAAGGGTAGTAGCTTAGTGTGAAGAGAAACCCTTGGTAAAAAAGTATCTGTGTAGCGTAATTACGTCCAACCCATTATGTTTATCTGTGCCAATTTAAAGGAGAAAACGTGAAGACGCTCAGCGTCGCTCCTGCTGTGTAGTTTTGGGTTGACCGGGAAACCTTTTAAGCAATGTCTGTCAATTAGAAAACGGTCCGGAGAGCTAATGCGGCGTGTCAAATTACCGCTCCGGACCTATGCCCGTTCGTTTGCTTAAAGGTTTCTGAAGACTACAACGCCTGTACTAGTAGTTATGAAATGTGTGAAAAGTCTGAAAAACAAAATATGCTTGATTTGAATCTTCGTGTCACTGTTCGCTCCTTGAAATCTTAGCCTTGCCACCACCAAATCCCGCCTCTCTAAATCGGAAATGAATTGTTCCCTCTCACTGTCGCCAAATCGCTCTTTCCACAAAGTAATGTTTTTTTCAATCATACAACCTATTAACGTATCCTTTTCCCCATTTTCGTATTCACAGACACCAACTTCTTAGCTCACGCTAAACTCTAGCTTTCACAACACTTGCTAACTAGACACCTTTACCGGTTGTTTACTTAACACAACTCCTTAAAACACTTCTTAGCTCACGCTAAAACTCTAAAACCGCTTTCACGGTAACCACCTTAATCCTAAAACGCCTTGACCGGTTGTTTACTTAATACAGCACTATACTATGACACCCTCTCTTCTCCAAATGAAGACCGCTGTCGCTGACGCTCTCTATGAAAGGGCTGCCTCTAAGGGCAGCGCCAGCTGCTCGAGGCTTTCTAGTGGCAAAGGTGTCGGGAATCCGAGGATCAATCAGCAAACCAGTAAGCTAATTGGTTTTTTCATCTTCGCCACCTTTTGGTTGACGAGGCATTCTGACGCAATCAAACGCGCTGCCCAGTCGATTAAGCTTGGTCTCTCTGCCAACCAAGCTCCAACCACTAAAGTCTGCAGCAATGCTACGAGTTTTCTGCAGAAGGCAACCAATTTACGCACTAACCTGCCTGTTGGCCCGTATACCTACTCCCCAGGGGCGGTTTCAGCTCGACACGTACGTGTTATGCCTGCTGAATCCTTTCCTCAACCACTCATAGCAAACAGGCACCCGAACTTACGTCCGGTACAAGGAACACATGAACCGGTGGGGCAAGCAGTAACATCCAGGGCTGTTCCCGGGGCCAACCCGCAAAAAGTTTCGCCGCCGACGACACCCCCCTGTCAACGCCATGGAAAAAAAGCAAGCTCCCAGGCTGCGGCTACGCCTCAAGGACAAATGACATATGCACAGAATGAGCGTTGCTGCTTCTGCATGGAGGAAATGCCAATGGACGCGCATGTATCTGTTGGTTTTTGCGAAAATGGAAAGTGTAAGATGCATACCGCTTGTCTAAAGGCATGTCAGGCCGACGCTAAGTCTAGAGGCAAGGAGTTGAAGTGTCCACTCTGTAGGGGTGAGATTTTGCCGGAGAATCGTAACATCATAGCTGCTTTTGATTGGGAAAGGCTATTGTTTCCCACGGAGTTGATAGATGCGATGCACCATTATGAGGATAAACTTGGTTACAAATCGCTTTTTTTGAGTGACTCCTGCCAGATAGCCTTGCGGAAACATATCAGAAAAATGCTTGAAATACTCCATGCATATCGAAAGCAATATACGGTTATAATTTTGTCAAAATCGGCGACTCCTGCCTATCTTTGTCCTGAATCGAACGAGGTTATACTTCATAGTCCTAGGCAACAGCTAAAAAATCTAAGACGGAAGTTAAGCCTACTTAAGGGCTCCAACCAAGAATTATTGAGCGCTCTCACTAAACTCGTTGAATTACTGGACGTCAAAGATGATTATCTAAATCTGGATTCTAATGAACCGGCAGACCTTGAAAATTATTTTAAGCTCAAATATGGTTCTAACGATCCGAGGCAAAATAAGATCCCAGTTTTCTGCCATTTGGGAGATAGTAGGCTTGTTAGGGAGAAAATGAATATGCGACAATCTGAACCAGATGATTACCGGAAGGAGATGAAACGGATCTTGATAGATAATGGTCTGGCTGACAATTTGTGTAACGGTCCCGATGGGCAGATGAGAAAAAGGTTACTTAGATCACTTAAGCAGCAACTATTTGTTAAAAGAGACAACAGGATGGCTTATAAAAAAGTACTAATCTTCTGTAATAACAGCCTAATCACACACTTCAACGATGGTGATACTGTGGAATTTGATTTTCAAAATGGTGGGGATTCTGCCTATTTTGACCTTGTACACCACTACTTATTACGGACACCATACAGTAAATTTCTCTGGGTTTGTTGTATTCGTCGTGCCGATCCCTCCGTGGAAGACGAACCTAAACATATTTGCAACCTGGTGGAATCGTACCTTCGGGACTATGGCCAGGTTTTCTCGGCAATGGAAGTTGTCCGTACGAATAACTGGGTCATTGAAAAGAACGCATCTAACAAATTTGAAGACGATTTTTTTGTTCCGAAACCGGATAATAACGTGATTGGTCGAGTACGTTACAGGGGTAATAAAAGGTGGACTCAAAATATCGCTAACTAGTGAGGTCATGATAATGTTTAACAAAAAGAGGTTTTAGGGTAGTAGCTCACGCGATGAAGACGTACTATTGGAGACGATCGGTCTAAATGAGTGTTTAAAGACCACGGTGGTGTCTAAGACTACCTAGTACCTTCAGTTTTCCCTAATCAGCTATGACGGTTCGTATGGCGGTCATCGCGATTTCGCTACTAGAATAGTGTTGGACCGTGGTCGAACAAAAATAAAAAAATATAAGAGGCTCAGTGACAGTGATGGGTCGCTGTTGTACACGAGAATCTGAAACTATACCCGGTCGTTGAAGCATTGGGCCTTTCAGAGGGGTGACAGTCAAAAGCCGTTCCGACGTGCTAGCAAAAAAAGTATTGGGCCTGCGTGCCATAAACAGAAAGATAGTTATAAGTTCACATTTTTTGAGAGACTACAGCCCGCGGAACAGTCGCAGTGCTCCTCGTAAAGCAACTCTTATGGACAAAATGTGATCTTTCGTAAAATGTCTACCATGACGGCTTCGTCGGCTTCCTCATCATTCTGCTCATGACTCCAGACTACAACAGGCGAACTCGGCGGTTTCGCAAAATAGTCTCTCTTGTGATTACTGCTCAACTCTATTCTTGAGGATTTGCCTATTCATCATCGTGGATAGGTCGAGCGTGTCGGCACAAGGCTCATGTACTGAAAAGCGGTAGTACAAAAAATAATCAAGACACGCCGCCGGAAAGGGCTGCGTGTCAAGTTCTGCCGGATTCGAACCGGCTTTTTCTAGTAAGCGCCTTTCGGAACAAGTACACTTGATAGTCTCATTCCCGGACCAGTTGGTAAGTAGGAGATACCAACTGCGCCGGAACTTGAAGACAGGTCAACACCGGTATTGGATGGGAGTAAATCCCCTCTCTAGATTCATACCCAATTTGTGCGGGAGCTCGAAAGGTTGGCGACTGTCTGAGACAAATATGAAAGGCAAAAAAAAATATTAAGGGCACTAGTCCCCAATCCCATATAAATCGTGTTCTCAATCTCTCGACCCGTTTTCCACTAGAAATGTCCTCTCCGTGTACCGTAAATTCGTTGTGAAACTAGATGTATCGATTTCTCCGTGTTTTAGGTGGCTTGTCCACCTCATTTTCTCCTATTAGCTCGCCTCCCTCATTTTCCACCGATAACCGTGGCTTCCTTTCGCGATCCCCTGTCAGGTGCGAAGATTCACTAAAACCGCCGCGCCAGTCCACGCTAACCGGCCGTAACTGGACCTCGGTGTACGACCAGATCCTCAAGAATCATGTTGGGCAAGGCCAGGGGTTTTCCCCGATTTACCCCCTCAAAACCCCCGTCCCCCGGTTCACGATGCTACTCCTGGTGCTCACGATTTCCCATAGAGAGGATCCTAGGGTGATAAGCGACCCGTATGGCGCCAGTCTGTTGTGCCACCTCATTCGGGACCCCGCCGTGTTTCCCTCGGGCTCTTACCGGGCCAATATTGCAGGCAAGGTGGAGCTCTGGGGCTTCGCCAGACACTTCCTCTCAAGAATGATTACCGTGCCGGAGTTCTCCTTCGACAATCTGGAGAGGATATCGGTGAGGATGGTCGTCAGGCCGATGGGAAAAAATTGGATCGAATTTCATAGCACCAGTACAGCGCAGAAAACCATATACCAGAACTGGATCTTACGGGTAAAGGCAACTGATTCTCAGGAGGTCCTGATTACGTATGAAGTTAAAGGTCGAGAAGAGCTCCTTCTGAGGGTAGTGGGTAGTCACTAGCTGGATGAAGTTGAGTCTATTATCAGAGAGAATAAAGAAAGTCTGCTCAACGTATTATTTTTGTGAGTAGACACAGTGTCTGAGTCAGTGACAGCTAGCGTATTGAACGGTTCTTTGAGCGTGACCTTCAGACAGTGTTCTCCAATCGTGATCCTCTCTCTCTCTCTTTCTCTTTTTTCTGATATAAGCGTCGCCCCGGCCCGGGCCGGCTGTCCTACAGCTTCGCCGTTCATACACCCTCTAAATGTCGCTTCTGTAACTTGCTGAACCTGGTATACTAACTTCAAGAAGTGCCTTTAATCTCTTAGGATATTTGACCTTCTAATAGTCTGTATCTGTAATCGTTCAAGATGAATCCCGCTGGCGTTCCTCTGGCTCGTGGTCTCGCCGCGCTGGCATGCACCCAAAATTTGCTACCGACCACTCCCTTCTATCATGGGCCTGTATCCAGTGAAAGTCCGTTCCCAAAATCGAGGTCACTCTTCTTAGCCCAACCCACTAAATGTGAGGACGCTCTGTTTCCCAAGAATCCCAAATCCCCTTCCGGACTTGAGTTTTCCGCCCCTGTTTACGTGCGTACCCAACAACCCAAGCAATCACCTCCCAAGCCCGATTTCGGTCCGGGGTCGGTTGACTGGGCGCACTTGGTGACCCACATGGAAGCCAACGGTCGAGTGATTCCCAAGGTAATCCTCTCCGAGCTCGAAGACGGCAGAGGAGGCGTGAAGGAGGTGGGGCTGCCGATGGTTACGGAAATCCTGGCAGCCCTAGCGAAGGAGGGGGACTTAGGCTGGCAGCCGACGATAGGTACTGTCTTCCTGTATAAACAACCCATTACATAATGGATAGGGGAAGGTAGGGAGGTTTTTTTTGGTCTAAAAACACCGTTTTTACTAGGGCAAAACCGTAGTAAATCAAAAAACACGTTTTTCATACCGTAAAACCGTCTTTGTGGATTTAACAAACTATCCCTTACGTAATGGATAAAGAACAGAGGTAGACGGAACCTTAATAGTGAGTGAAGGCGCGGTTTCCACTCTCCAACGTATCCTTGGCAAACCCACGACCGCTCAATCTCTCTACCGGGAGGGCAACTACCGGATCGATCAGGTGGAGGAGGAGTTCGGGGATAGCGCTGAAGTGCCCCTGCCGCTTCAGCACCTGAATCGCTTCGCGAGCGCGTACGGGCTGGGGGTGATCTCCCGCTGTCTCGCCGGTTTCGGCAAGCCCGGGTTCCTCAGTCCCAGCGGAATCTGGCTGAAAATCCTGGGCCAGGGCAAGGACGAGCGGGTGATGCAGGTGTCGGATCACAAAAGTTTCTCCCTCAGGATCACCCCAATGACCGGCGAAGAAGAGGCTCCCGGCTTCAACAGGGAGTTGTTCAAAAGGGGGCATATTAAGGGCTATAAAATCACGCTCAACGAGTTAAACGGGGGCAGCAGGAAGGGAACTGGGACGAAACAAGTTTTAGCGGTTTTTAGCTACAGGGGGTCTAATTAACACATAATTCACATGCAAGTTGCAACCTTGAATCCAATGCATTATGCGAATTATCCTTGTTCTCAAATGAAACTCAAATCATTCATCAGTCTCGGAAAATCTCTATCCCGCTCTTTGAATTAAGCGAAATCTGAAATTCCTGTTGCCAGTACATAGCCTCGTTTTAACACCTTCCCCTATAACTAACAGCCGCACCAGTGAATCAGGTCTTTTGATCCTGCCTTACTCAGCAACACACACTCTGTCGTTCGACAACACCACACTCTGTCTTTTGACAACACCATACTCTGTCTCTTGACAACACCACACTCTAAATTCTACTCATTTACTGACGTAGTACAACCATGTCTCTCTCCAAGACTTTTACCAGGGCGGGTACGATCACCCGCGCCATCTTTTTCCAGCAACTCATCCAGGTCCCAGATACTGCGAACGGGATGTTAGCCGAATGGTTTTTTAGGAATTGCTTCCCCGATGTGAAAAAATGGTCCGAAAAGAATTATGATCAAACAGATTTTTTAGTACCCCATTTGGATCATACACACACATATATGACAATGTTAAAAAATGAGAGAAATATCAGGCGGGTATTCAATGGAATATCACATCCTGATTGTGATGATGCGATTATCAAGGAAGGGAGTGGGGGATTACTAAACACGTCACACTCAACCTGGCCTGGGGACACGACACCCAAAATCCGAACACAACGCTCGATTATCGAAAAACATATTCGCAATCACATGAAACTGAATATCAGATACTCTGATCGAAAGGTTGATTTAGCCTATACAGCTTCCTCAAAAAAGGAGCCGTTTAACTTTTCACTGTATCATGATAAACAAGTGTTATTGTACAGTAAGTACATTATCTTAAATAAAAACGGCGAGTCACTCGGGGTGTTGACTGACTCCAAAGATCGTATCTGGATCTTAACAAACGAGAATCCTAAAAACTATATCGCTGGACTGTCAAATCTCAGCATAGATTGGTCGCACCGAAATGATAAGCAAAAAATCGTAAGTATTGTAGAGAGGAATACTTGCGCAGACGTTGTGCACCATCGGTTTGAGTTCGCTATTGCAGGTGATAACACCGTTATCTTAAGGCCTCAACCAGATCCCACTCTGGTGCCGTCATGCCTCAACCTCGGTAGTCTGCCCAACATATTTGCCATCTGTGGGTGGTCTTAACACCGTTATCGTTATCTTAACCCGAGAAAGGTGAACACGACTGGTAGAAATTCCAGTCAACAGCGATACTTAATTAGCTGATCGACGACGACTCCATATCCAGTGGTCACATGGAACTATGGCGTCTCTACGAAAAGAGAAGGAATGCTTCAGCCTTAAGCGGCCAAGTCTCTTGATAGGTTCTTCTCATAGTCCGAGTCATATCAGGAAAGGATACGGATATGACTGTGGTGGAAAAATGACAGCTCAAAATGTTAGCGTCTAGGATGAAATGCAAAACCATTAGAAGAAATCGTTTACGATCGAAATAGTCTAACCAAGTGGGTAGTCATAGAAAGTACAACAACGGTGAAATGGTAAATGAGGTGAAAGTTAGTAAAAAACTTGAGAAGGTAGAACCCTACGTTTCTACACCAAACAGGGGGGCAATGCTTTTATAGGGTCTAAGGCGAGATCCTATTTTGGTTGCGTTACTTCTGGGAAATGTCAGGGTCGGAATAGTGCGGTTAGATGTAGCCCTAACCGCTAGAGACACACTCTTATACCAAACAGGGGGGCAATGCTTTTATAGGTTCTGAGGCGAGAACTTATATTAGTTCAATAGGTGAAAGCGCAAGTTCACAAACTGGAATCCCAATATACGCGCCCATAGATAGCTGCGTTAGGCGAATATCAGGTCAGTACAAGAAATGCATCCAAAAGGGAGTGGTCACCGTACCGACGTTGTTCACACTAGCTTAATAGGTGAAAGGGCACGTTCACAAACTGGAATCCCAATATACGCA
>Ga0099798_10396_pt1 | contig 14724 bp, 12 predicted proteins | sample Uncmet_Sort29A_1_FD_89870 | JGI IMG/M metagenome (GOLD analysis project Ga0099798, IMG submission 89870) | Marine eukaryotic communities from CALCOFI LINE 67, Pacific Ocean - CN13ID_Sort29A_1 | ecosystem: Environmental > Aquatic > Marine > Oceanic | place: Pacific Ocean: Monterey Bay | collected...
CAATTGAAACTAAACTTTGCAGTAGCAATAAAGCGACGGAATAGTATTCAAATAATAAAACTATGCAGATTAGGTAAGTCTGAGAAAACATTGAATATTCATGCGTTTGTTTTTGTGAAGCCCTAATATTATGTGCGTTGGTGCGATGCGAACCTCCTAATATTATGTGCGTTGGTGTGATGTGAAGTCCTAATATTATGTGCGTTGGTGTGATGAACTTGTATTATCAACATAATTTTGCTTTCTCTCTTTCCATTAGTAGATTAATGTTAGTCAGGTAATTGTATGATTACCAATTATTAAGGTAATTGGGCTACAAATAAATAATGCCTCCAATAAATCCGATCCTTTTTTTTTTTTGCTGCTTTTTGGAAGCTTTGTGTGTGTGTGTGTGTGTGGTTGAATTATTTGTTAGCCCTTCGGGATAGCTTTGAATCTTGAATCTTGAATTGTCCTTCGGGAAGCTCGAATCGGATTCTTCTAAGGCTTCTCCATTGTAATGGTAATTGTCTTACCAATGCTTTCATTGTCATTGAATCGAACAGTTCCAACTGTTACTTCCAATGTTTTTAGCTTAAATCTTAAATCTCTACGCCTGATCAGCAAAAAATCGTTACAATTGATGAATTTGATGACATATTCTGATCCAAAAGGATCAAAAAATGCAGGATTCTCGAGTTGCAAAAAAAAAAAAGCGATACTTATGATGTCGAATTGCTTTAAAAAAAAAAAACGCAGTAAATTTTTGCAACAATCAATTTATCAATACAACTTTTTAATTACTAAGCGAAAAAACTCGGGCAGAATCATACTGCTTATCACATTAGTTAGCGTACTTATTTAGATCATTAATTGTTGATAAAGAATTCCATTGCATGGCATGCGATGAAAATTTTTGGATTCCGAACAGCGAATAAAAACAATTGGATTCTTGAGTTGAAAAAAAAAATTAAATAATATATAATAATAATATTATAGCATCATGTCTTCAATATTTGCGGTCCTCACGAGCTGGCTTGCTCTCCTACCCATAGCCTTGCTGTTGGTGTTGTGCGTCGACGAGCTTCGCCGCGGCGAGGGACGTGAAAACAGTAATGAGAGGTTCATCCGAGGTGGTCCTGTTAATAATGGGGCAAATAGTAATACTGAGAGTGACGATGAGGCGGCGGGCCAATGCGAGAAAGGCGGGTCAAAACCCGACGAAAATCAAAACCTGACGAAATTGGTAGAAGATGAAAAGATGGATGTTCCACAGGACCCGCAGCAGCATCCGCAAAAAGTCTTGGATTTGGGCGTCGAGGAGCTTGCTCGTGACGAGCGACATGAAAACAATAATGGGAGCTTTTCCCGACTTGATAGTAATAATGGGGAAAATAGTAATACTGGGAGCAACGATCTGGCGACGGACCAATGCGAGGAAGAGACGGCTGAAAGCCCGACGAAATCGGTGGATGATTCTGCAGGTCAAAACCCGACGAATTTGGTGGATTATGTACCACCTTCGCCAGATCATGAGAAGATCGATACTCTAGAGGACTTGGATCAGGCGGATTTGTATGAATTTTCGGATAATTTATCGAAGCAGCATCCGGAAGAAGGCTCGGATTTCAGTGGAGAGCCTGGACAGCACGGAACGGGTTCTTCTTTCCCGCGTGGGCAACTGCGCGCCGAGGAGCTTCGCCGCGGCGAGCGACATGAAAACAATAATGCTGGGAGGAACGAACTGGCGACGGACCAATGCGAGGAAGGCGGGTCAAAACCCGACGAAAATCAAAACCTGACGGAATTGGTAAAAGATGATGAGGAGATCGATATTCCACAGGACTTGGATCAGCTTCATTTGCATGAATTTAATTTATCAAAGCCGCATCCGCAAGTCATTGGAGAGCCTGGAAAGCACGGGATGGATTCTTCTTTCCCGCTTGGGCAACAACCAGTGTTGTGCGTCGACAAGCTTTGCCGCGGCAAGCGACATGAAAACAAAAATAAGAGGTTTATCGGACTCGATAGTAATGCTGGGAGGAACGAACTGGTGAAATTGGTAAAACATGATGAGAAGATCGATAGTAATCCACAGGCTTTGGATCAGCCTGATTTGCATCAATCGGATAATTCATCAAAGCAGCATCCGCAAGTCATTGGAGAGCCTGGAAAGGACGGAATCCGTTCTTCTTTTGTTGACAGCAGCATCCTTAATTCATCGGGGAGCCTGGTGGACAGCACCGAACAAGGTTCAATTTTGAATCATTTGAGATACATAACAGATTTGAGGCATCCTCCAACGAATACCCACAATGCAGCGTAAAAAAACAATATACCGGCCTTCTGATCGCCACATGGACGGCTCAAGGGGTCGCAGTCGGCCAACGGGTCGTAGTCGCTCTGAAAAAACCTGAAAAAAAAAAAACACCTCATCTAGTTAGACCGTTTGGAGGCACCGAAAGCCTGAAAACAACCGCTATGAGAAAACTCATTCACTCAGACCTTACTGAATGGGATAGTTAGTATGGTTTTTTACTTTCGTAACTAGAAAAAAAAATAATTTTGTATTTAGAGAATACACCGCGAATCGAGCTTTTACGATCAAAAACTGAACAATAAATATATGAGACTATGGAGTGTTTTTTTTTTAGATTTACGATATGGCTAAGTTTCCAATTAATTGCAAAAAACAAAAAAAAAAAACAAGAAGAAGTCAATATCTTGCAAAACAAGAAGAAGTTCCAATCAATTGAAAAACATGATGAGCGACAAGATTCTTCGCAGAAACAACCAACCGAGAAAAAACCGCGAAGATATGAACAGGGGAAAGTACCCCGTGGACAATCTGTGGAGAACTTGAGTTTTTTTTTTTTATTTATAATCGTTCGCGATAGGTTGATTTTTATTTATAATCGGCTTCTGGAGAAATTGACGCTCCTTGCACCTCGTTTCATTGCATTTAGAATTTTGTCTTCATTTTCATACGTGTAGTAAGGAACCGGACATACCCAACTTACTTCGCTGCATTCTTAGTGTGACCTAACTTAGTGGCCGACAAAAAAAAAAAACAGGTGGTGAGATGGAGGGGGAGGAGCAAAAAAAAAATCTTCAGGAGATGCAAGTTAAAGGGACAAATAGTAATACTCGGAGTAACGATCTTGAGGAGATCGATACTCTACAGGACTTGGATTTTCAGGGAGAGCCTGAAGAGCAAGGTATACCTATAATTTTATTTTATTTTACTTATGTATTCAGGAAAAAAAAAAAAAGATTAATTAGTCAATTTTCACATGTAAAGTAGATATCTGCATTCTATTCTATGATACATACTTTCCTCTTCGGAGGTGGCCTCGTGCCTGATAAATTGATTAATTGGGAGCCTGTAGAGCACGGAATGGGTCCTTCTCTCCCGCTTGGGCAACAACAAGGTTCAATTTTGAATCATTTGAGATACATAATAACAGATTTGAGGCATCCTCCAACGAATACGCACAATGTAGCGTAAGAAAACAATCGACCGGTCTTCTGATCGCCACAGTGACGGCTCAACGAGTCGCAGTCGGCCAACGAGTCGTAGTCGGCCTGAAAAAACCTGAAAAAAAAAAAACACCTCATCTAGTTAGACCTTTTTGGAGGCACCGAAAGCCCGAAAACAACCTCTATGAGAAAACTCGCTCAGTCAGACCTTACTGAATGGGATAGTTAGTATGGTTTTTACTTGCCCTTGCGCAAAACCGTATTGCTGTTGCTGCCAAAAGTCCTGGTGCTGCTGCTGCTGCCAATTTTGCGTTCCCGGCGGGGGTGTCACAAAAATGGGAACAGCATTGGCGGGAATTCCGGAATGCCCGTGCGACGAAGCTGTTAAGCCGGGTGGTGCGGCAACTGCCTGTGCTGCGCCTTTTCCCAGCGGTGCCGGGTCAGGCGTCGCAAAGACCGTCTGCGCGCTCCCCCCTTTATAGGTGCCGCCTTTTTGAAAAGCCCCAGTGGTTCCGCCCGAAGGCGCCCCATTGGTTCCTCTATGACAAAACTCATTCAGTCAGACCTTACTGAATGGGATAGTTAGTATGGTTTTTTACTTTCGTAACTAGAAAAAAATATTTATTTGTATTTAGAGAATACACTGCGAATCGAGCTTTTACGATCAAAAACTGAACAATAAGTATATGAGACTATGGAGTGTTTTTTTTTGTTAGATTTATGATATGGCTAAGTTTCCAATTAATTGCAAAAAACAAAAACAAACAAGAAGAAGTGACGCATGATCAGCGACAAGATTCTTCGCGGAAACCACCAACCGAGGAAAAATCGCGAGGATATGAACAGAGGAAACGACTGCAATTGAACTCCCCGGAAGTGGTACCCATTGCGATAGTAGAACGAGACACAAACATCCAGATTTTTCGTTATCACACAAATCATAGTTTTCAGCATTAGAATTTCGATTTTGTTTTCTACTAGGTTCTGCCCAAAAAGATGTATTCTTTTGGATAAATGTTTCTGCTTCTTTTTTTTTTTTTTGGTTGGACCATAATTCAATTGCACTGGAAAATCAGCTCGTCCCGGGGCTTATTTGCTGCCCACGAGTATATGAAATTGAAAAAAAGAAAAAGTCGGAGTGTCACATATTCTTCCATTAGTTGAAAAAATATGCAGGTGAAAAAACAAATCGTAGTGCAACATTGTCATTGTTTTTCGGTTTATTTCAAAATTATTTTTTTCAGATTCCCAGTGCCAAGCATTGCTTAGCAGAGTCGCCGCTGTGCTGTGACCGGCCGTAGTGCCACCTCGGACGGATCAGGTCGTATGCATAGATGGCAATTTTAGATAGTAATTATTAACAAAAAAATTATCGTACTGTTCGCCCGATGTTCCGTTGGTTTGATCGGTTTGTTTTTGCACTTTTGAATTTTGGTTCAGGTGTTGCTCTGAATTTTGGTTAGGTTGGTCCCACTCAATTTTCTTTTGCTACATTATATAAACAATCTATGATTTCATTTCAAAAAGGAACAGAACGAGGAGTCACAAGTGAGCACTACGTGCGGCTTTTGTAGGGGGCAGGATTTGATGAAGCCGTCTCGATTCCGTTTCCACAAACAAGATCAACCGGTTCTTTAACTGTTTTTTCGAACAAGATATACCTCGTAGTGATATTTGTCCTGGGGAATATTTAATTTTTTGAAGTGGAATACGCTTACTTGCTTAACAATTGGTAATACGCTTACTTGACTGAAAATTTGTCCACACATAGAGAGAGTGTGATTCCTTGCACAGCTAAAATTTGTTGCAATATTTGCTCATGCATTTCTCCATTTGTTTCGAGTTTAAAACTTTGGATTCAGATTCATATTCAAGTCTATGTTTTAGTGAGAGTCACTTTTGGAGGGAATTTTCGATGTTTGCTTTGCATGATGAAATATTTAGCAAAAAAAGAAAAATCGGACCGTCATTTTTTTTTTCATTAGTTGAAAAAATATGCAGGTGAAAAAGCAAATCCTACTACGGCATTGTCATTTTTTTTCGGTTTATTTCAAATTTTTTTTTTTCCAGATTCCCAGTGCGAAGCATTGTTTAGCAGAGTCGCCGCTGTGCTGCGACCGGCCGTCGTGCCGCCTGGTCTTCCCGGTAACAGCCGGGACAGGTCTTTCAGATAGATAGATACTCATTCTCGATTTTCAGATAGATACTCATTATTGACAAAATTGATCCTATTGTTCGCACGATTTTCCAAATTAAAAAGAATGAGAAGAAACTCCGCAAGAAGTCGTCCAGCATTGTGTCGCAACACACAGTCGTTCAGCCCATATTGACTGAGGAGGACTGCAAGAGGTTGATAAATCTGCAGGAGGGTTTTTGCAAACTCCGCAAGAAGCCGTGCTTCAGCATTGAGACGCAGCAAATGATTGAGAAGCAGCAGAAGAGCGTGAGAGATCTGCTGGAGAGATGTCGCAAAGAGCTGGGCAAAGAAACGTTCGTAGGAGGTTTTTTTTTTTTTCTTTGTTCTGCCACATCGACCCAGTGCATTTTTAGCATTGCCCCAGTGAAACATAGAACTGCTACTACTTACTTATAAAAAATATATATCGGTGGTGACCATATTGGCTGTATACACCCTTTTTTCGTGCTCTGCTCCATCCAGTGTTGCCGCGAAAAAAAATTCCGTCCAATGTTATTAATAGCAATGTTATTAATTCGTTATTAATAGCAATGTTTATCAAATTCAATCCAATGTTATTAATAGCAGGAAAAAAGGGACATATTCTGTATACACCCAAGTTTTGCGGAAATTTCTGACAAGATCGGATTCAGAACATCGGAAAAAAAAAAAACTTGGGAAAAAAAAGAGGTGAAAAAGGGTGCATATAGAATATGGTCACCAGCGATATTAGATTGTTTCCCAATGCGAACAGATTGGGCTGTGGAGAACACGAGTTTTTTTGTTTTATTTATACTCTTGCGCGACAGGTTCATTTTTATTATTCATAATCCTTCTGAAGAAATTGACGCTCCTTGGTTTGCACTTCGTTTCATGTGGAATTTTGTCTTCATTAGGTTGTTGTAACTACTGCTCCTGTCATGTCAAGCATGTAATTTAGTCGAATACAATACAAATGTCAAGGTCCTTGCCGGATGTACAGAACGTCGGGTTTTCCGTTGTACAAACGGTGCCACGATTTCGGGTACGGTGGTTCCAAAATTTCCAGCAGTCGGTTCAGGATAGAACGGCTACTAGTTACTTATAATAAATATTAGATTGTTTCCCTATGCGAACAGGTTGGGCTCAACAATATGGCGAAAGAATGACCGACCCCAAGAGCACACACACGACCGCCGGCCCCCTCTATTGCCAAGATCCAAGAGCTTGAGCCACTTATCCCCCCTAATTTGCGGTTCCTCGCACCCCATCACCACGAAAACCATAGAAATAATACATTGGATATCGTAATATAATAAATATAGAATATTAGCCAAATCTTTGCCCGTGCAATTGTACACGCGGCATATGTACCGCAGTTATTAATTTATTAATGCTGGTTTCCTTACAAATTCTCTTCATTTTCATACGTGTAGTAAGGAGCCAGACATACCCAACTTCGCTGCATTCTTAGTGTGACCTAACTTAGTGGCCGACAAAAAAAAAAAAACAGGTGGTGAGACGAAGCAGGAGAAGCAAAAAGAAAAAATGCGTCAGAGAAAGTATCGTGGAAGAACAAGGGCTAATAAAAAAAGCGGAGATGGTGCTAAATTTTGGGAACTTTTCATCGATAATAGTACTAGCGCAGGTGGTAAGAATTTCATATTAACTAATAGTGTTCAGATCGGAGTAGAACAATGAGGCATTTGTGGAGAACACGAGTGTTTTTTTGCTTTTTACTTATACTCTTGCGCGACAGGTTCATTTTTATTTAATTTATAATCCTTCTGGAGAAATTGACGCTCCTTGGTTTGCACTTCGTTTCATGTGGAATTTTGTCTTCATTAGGTTGTTTCATGTGGAATTTTGTCTTCATTAGGTTGTTAGTGTCATGTCAAGCATGTAATTAATTTTATTTAGTGGAAAACAAATAAATGTCAGGTCTTTGCTGGATATGCAGAAGGTCGCGTAATCCGTTTATCCGCGAAAGGTGCCACAATTTCCAGCGGTACGGTGATTCCAAAATTTCCATCCGTCCGCTTGAGTTCTTCGTGAGGACTTTGAATGGCGGCCCCCTTCTCGACTGCCCGAAAGACCACGCCGTGATCAAGGAACTGCGCGCTGGTGCCAATTTTCTTGCTGCAGATCCATATTCTTGGACAAAGCCAAATGTTCTGCGCTTTCATTCCATTTGTACAGATAATAGATTCCACAATGGCACGCTGTGGAATGCACTAGAGTCGTATTGTGACGCATTCCTAAAAATATTATTAACAGATAGGAGTGGGTGATCAAGGAACTGGGCACTGTGCTCAGACCCGAGACACGGTGCACTAAGGCAGGCAGATCGAAATTGAGTAAGTTGCTGCTTGACAATTTTCTTGCTGCAGATCCATATTCTTGGACAAAGCCAAATGTTCTGCGCTTTCATTCCATTTGTCTAAATAATGAATTCCACAATGGGACGCTGTGGAAGACACTAAGGTGGTATTGTCTCGTAGCCCATAATTGGGATGGTTTTTAAGCACTATGTATGAGGGTGCAAATGAATCACTCCGGTACAGTGATTTTATGAGGGTCTAGCAATATTATTAACAGATAGGAGTGTCCATCACTATAATATTGGAAGCACTGGTCTTTATTAGGTGATATTTTATTATTTGTCCATTCATGTATGCGGGTTTTTACGTATGTATTTCTTTGCGGATGTATTTCAATCCTTTGGCATTTCACCTGAGTTGTTGTATTATTGCTAGAATATTCGCCCGCGGTTTTATGACAGTGCAATATTTTTTATTAACAGACGGGAATGTCCATTGCAATAATATTGCAAGCAATGAATAGGCTTAGGTGATTCAAACACAAAAAGAAATGATACGCAGGGAAATATTTACGTACATAAAAGAACCACATATATGAAGAAATACGTAGTAAACATTGACGTCAGCAGCCAAATAAGACTAACATACAGTAATATTCAGTATATATAAAGGTAACATATAGTAATAAATAGTCAACATAGCTGCAATAATATCAAAAGTAATTAATAGTCAACATTTTTTTTTTTTTAATTAATAGTCAACATATAGTAATTAATAGTCAACATAGTGAAGAAGATCCAGCTGCAATAATATAAAAAAAACTACTACTCAAATATACACTCCGGCAGCAAGCGAAGCAGCTGCCGCGTTCATACCATCCGCACTGACAGTCCTTCCAGGACATACAGTCACAACTACTATAGTCAACATATCGTAGTAGTCAACATATAATAGTAGTCAAGATGTAGTCTATCCTGGTTTTATCTGATTGTTGAGCATCTATGTCATATAATTATGGTTTGTTTTGGCAAAAGCAACCATTCCATTGTATATAATAAATGGCTACGATCGAAAACCGCTGTTATATTTAGTAAATATTGCATTAGTGATATATGATCTAAAACCACCAATGTTTCAAAGATCATTTCTATTATTAATATTTATTGACATTGTATTGTTGATAAATATGGGATCTGAAACCAATCATATTTCAAAGATCATTTCTATTATATTAATATGCGGCGTCCAGCTCAATATTAATTAGTAGGTTACTAGAATTATAAATACTAAATTTTATTCTACTTTTTCTAATATTATAATGAATTCCATGATTCTACTTTATGTCGAATAAAAATGTATTTAATAGAAGAATTCCAATCTGCTTTATTGTTGAATAATAATTATTAAAATAATAATCTCCCACTATACTCTTTTGTTGAAAGCAATCATTTAAAAAACAATATTTGCGAATTCTCATCTTACCTTTTATTGGGAAATAATCTCATCAGAATCTAATTTGATGACTCAATCGCCCTTGGCAGGGTTCATTGAGTGCAATTTAGAATCTGAGTGCTCTATTGTTGAAAGCGAAAACAACATCTGAGTTATGGAAAGAGAAAAACAATGATAAAGGATGATCAAATTTTTTATAGTATGTTGATGTTGACGAACAAAATTAAATAGCGATTAATTAATATTCGATAGCACAGCGATTATTTGTGATGTGGGCGTCAGCGGCCAAATAATCCTTCTATTGAAACATGACGTCAATAGCATAATTTGTGATAAGCTGAATTTTAAATGATACAATAAAAATAGTGCGAAATAGGCAAACGAAAAAGTCCCAAATAGTTGAACTAAATTTAAAGTAAATATATATTGAATATTAATAAAATGTATCGGGATTGATTGTTAAATAACGCTTGCCACCGTCTCCGGACTTTGGTTACGAGCGATTTCAATCTTTCTGGCAATCATACTAATTAATATTCGAGAGCACTGCGATTATTTGTGATGTTGGGCGTCAGCGGCCAAATAATCCTTCTATCGAAAGACGAAATAAAAAACAGCATATGATAACATGGAGATGAACAGAAATAAAATATATTTATTGATGAACAGGGTGCCTTGGGGACGTGGTGCAAATCTGGGAGCTTTTTTCGGTTGTTGGCTTTGAATCAAACGACACATCGCCGACTATGCTGCACCCCGACCCGGAGAGCCGATGGGACGACTCCAAGACCCGGGCTCGGAGTTGCGCCGCCGCACAAGTCGACCACCTTATGCACTGGCCGCTTCAGAAGGAGAAGGACCTCTGCGAGGGTCAGCGGGACACGTGCAAGGCACGATGGGGCAGCACCGCACCAAGAACCTCGGAGATGCTATAATACAAGGAATCGGACCCGACGAAGTCGGACGAGAAGGAGCTGGACCAGAAGGACCCGATCCAAGAGGCGACATCCAGAAGGTTCTGAGGCAGAAACAACTGCGAGTCGGACCAGGAGGTAAGCCGATAGCTCCGAAGGACCGCAGGAGCCCCAAGGCGACCCCGGATCCAACCGCCGGCAAGCCCAGTCCGCGCACACGAGCAAACTCAACGCACTTTCCGCGACGTGAACGCCGCATTTGTTTTTTCCATATGATTTTTCCATCTACTTATTTGTTTTTTCCATATTATTTTTCCATGTGCAGTCTGCCCACATATTATTTTTCTAATATTATAAGTTAAAAATGGTTTGTTCAATCCGATTGTTCTTGTCAGTGTGGGCATTTCATCAATAGAAAGTGTTTGATTCGAGTTTTTCCATTCCGATAGTTTTTTCCAGTTTCATTCGAGTTGAGTGTTTGATTTTTGTTTTCCGTACTTATTATTAAAGGAAATTTACCACAATTTATTATTAAAATAACGTACTTACCACCCAATGATTATACTAAATGCATTTTCTGAGCAACTTATTGAAAATGCACTGCGACAAATTTTGAATGTTTCTTGCGTAACTATCATATGAAGGAAAAAAAAGAGAGAACTTGTACTTTCTTTTGTGAACAAACGGCCGTGGACAGTTTTATCGCGATTAAAACAGAACTACTACGAAATAGTATTGCAATCGAAACAGAACTTTGCAGTAGCAATAAAGCTACCCCCCCCCCGAATTTCGGCTAGATGCGGCCCGCAAGCGCGACAGAACGCTTACAAAGCGGAAGAAGGGCAAATCCGGGCGCAAAAAAAAAAAAAACCATAGCGGCATCGACAGAGGCACTCGGTGTAGTTCCAAAAGTACAGTAGTAATTCACATATATAAAAGACGTCCGAAGGCAAAGCGTTCAAAAAAAATCAGCCTTCAAGTTTTTTTTCCAACAGAAAGGCCCCAGGCGGGCAGAAACCGTAGACTAAGTAGAAAATCCACTGATTAGTTTTTTTTCTTCCGTTTTTTTTTTTTTTCCTAATAAAAGGCCGAGAAAAGGCCTATATTATAAACTAAACAAAGTAGTGAACCTCTTCCAATAAAGAAAGGCCAAAGATGAGCCTCTCAGCATTGATAAAAGAACACTATTGAATTTCTTCTTCGGAAAAAAAAAAAATAAAGCTACGGAATAGTATTCAAATAATAAATGCAGAGGTGTGACGTACCTCCTAATATTGTGTGCGTTGGTTTCATGTGAACCTCCTAATATTATGTGCGTTGGTTTGATGTAAACCTCTTAATATTGTGTGCGTTGGTTTGATGTGAACCTCCTAATATTGTGTGGGTTGTTTTGATGTGAACCTCCTAATATTATGTGCGTTGGTGTGATGTAAACCTCCTAATATTGTGTGCGTTGGTGTGATGTAAACCTCCTAGTATTATGTGCGTTGGTGTGATGTAAACCTCCTAGTATTATGTGCGTTGGTGTGATGTAAACCTCCTAGTATTATGTGCGTTGGTGTGATGTAAACCTCCTAGTATTATGTGCGTTGGTGTGATGTAAACCTCCTAATATTATGTGCATCGGTGTGATGAGCTTGTATTATCAACATAATTTTGCTTTAAGGTAATTCAAATTGTGCTAGCTAATAAATAATGCCGCCAAGGAAGCTGATCTTTTTTTTTTTTTGCTGCTTTTTGGAAGCTTCGTGTTTGTGGTTGAATTATTTTTTCCCAATGCTTTCATTGTTATTGAATCGAACAGTTTCATTGTCATTGAAAAAAAAAACCGCAGTTGAATTTTTGAACAAAACATTTTTAAATTAATAATTTAAATAAACCACTTTTCAAATAAGTAATTATTTATCAGTTTTTCATTTCAGATATTAGCTTTTCAGTTAAAATAATCTAAAATGGTATTCTCGTCTCGCAAATCCGTGGCCGCTACTGGCGCCGTATTTCTCGTCTTGCCTGCGGTGTTGCAGGCTAATATCACTGAGGCTGTGCGCATGGAGGTTCGTTTTTTTTTTTGTCATCATTTGAAAGGGGACTACAGGGTACTATTTAAGATCCTGGCTTGAGAGTTGCCTTGGGAATTCGCCTTATCATTCTTGCAGAAGATATCATTACGTAATAATCCAATTTTTTTAAGGACTGCATTTTTTTCAATTAATGCCGATTTTTTTAAGAATTGTATTTTCGCGGAGACTAAAGGATTTTATCCAACGCCCGGTCCGCAAAAAAAGTCAGCGGGAAGAACTAATACTTGGAGTAGTATTTTTGTGCGCAGTGACCTCTAAACCCTCCATGAATTGCAACTGACTATGTCAGGGTGTCGGGGTGGTTCCTTGATCTGGATTGGCTCCGGTTGAGTTCCATTGGTTCAGTTGGATCGGGTTGAGTTGCTTTGAGTCGTTTGTTTTTGAACCTTTGGAATTTGGATTCAATTGTGGTTCATTTGTTGCTTCATTTGAATTCAGTTTTCCTCTTCGGAGGTGGCCTTGTGCCAAATAAATTGATTGATTGATTGAGTTGTTGCTTTGTTGACTTTTGATTAAGTAGGTTGGTCCCACTCAAGTTTAATTTATTTCATAGCCGTTGGTCCCGTTCAGTATATTAAAAATTATTTCAAAAAGGAACAGAAGGGGGAGTCACAAGTGAACATTATTCCGTGCGGCTTTTGTAGTGAGCAGGATTTGATGAAGCCGTCTCGATTCCGTTTGCACAATAAACAAGATCAGCTGGTTCTTTATTCGAAATTTTCTAGTATCAATAATAAATATCTTCTATTTCTGAACAAAGGTTGGTACGTAGCAACCAAGAGGGTGGGGACGGCGACCAAAGTAAAGTTTCAAATTTTACATTTCTAGTCGAACCATTCTGATTCCATGTTTCCAATATATTATTTTCAAAGTTTTCTTTGAGAAATGAATATTTATCGAATTTCTGGACCATTCCACCTCGCAGCTGTTAGTAGATTAATAATAAAGCTGAATTTTAATGCATTATGTGACATTATTAAATCGATTTAGAAGGTAAACAAATTGAAGGCGTCATGATGATTCTATTTTGAATACTTATTCTAATGGCGATTTCACTTCTGAGGTGTGAATTTGAAAACACTACGACATCAACTTCAACCGAAATGTTTTTTCGAACAAATTATACCTCGTAGTGTATTTAATTTCGCGCCGCCTCACCTGTTCTACCTTCGGTTCTTGTCAAGGAGCCTACCACCCTCCATCTCCTTTTTCTCGTTTCTGACTCGTGTTTTTTTGAACACTCACGCCGAAAATGGTGGGGGACGTGACGGATACCGGGCGGGCGAAGCTCAACGGGGCGAGAAGGGAAGGCGTCAGCAACAGACCCGTCGCGCGTCTCGGTCGCATTCCACCTCACTGCACCGCCAAATGATACAGTTGGCAGAACCCCATTGGTACAAGTTAATAATTATTCGATGGAGCAGCACCAACACAAAGATGGAGCAGCGGGTAGTGAAACGAAAGAAATGAAAATCGTTGAGGTGGTGATCAAAAATATTACATTTTTACACGTGTTTTTGGATTTTTCTTGTTTCGTTGGGGGTGTGGGGGGATTAAAAAATTGGAACTGCATTTCTGATCACCATCCGTAGCCAACAATTGGGCAGACCAAAATATTTCTTGCGGCATCACGGACATTGCGTGTGTAAATAATTTGATAACATTTTTTGAACAAAAAAACGACTAGGACCTGTATTTGGAAAACAATAATGGTAATTGATTTGTAATAAAAGAAAAACAGCTACTTTTTGTTGTAAGGATTTTTTTTTTTGTATCAAAGTTGATCTGCGTTGTGATCATAGCCACCGCTGAGCTGCGACCGGTCGTAGAGCCACTCATTTTTCCCGTAACCGAACTGACCTGGTCATATACATGGATAGTCATTCTAGATACTAATTAATAAAAAATTTTATCGTATTATCCGCCCGATGTTCCGTTGGTTTGGCTTGTTTGTGCTTGCACCTTTGCATTTTGGTTCAGCTGTTGCTTTGAGTTTTGGATACTGTTGCTCCCACTCAATTTTTTTTTGCTACAGTATATGTACAATTTTGTTATGATTTTATTATTTCAAAATGGAACAGAAGCGGGAGTTACAAGTGAGTCGTAGAATGCTGGAGAACGGGAAGATGAGCGTGATTGGTTCTGAAGAGGCAGACAGTCTCGAGGGTGTTGACATTTACGGGATAACTGCCGAGTTTGCGCAAGACAGCGAGAAGATGAGCGTGATTGGTTCTGAAGAGCCAGACAGTCTCGAGGATGTTGACATTTATTACGGGACAAGCCAAAAAGAGTCCACCGAAAATGTATTAATTCAATTGATTCGTGCAAATGGCAGAGCCTTG
>Ga0099798_10397_pt1 | contig 14691 bp, 11 predicted proteins | sample Uncmet_Sort29A_1_FD_89870 | JGI IMG/M metagenome (GOLD analysis project Ga0099798, IMG submission 89870) | Marine eukaryotic communities from CALCOFI LINE 67, Pacific Ocean - CN13ID_Sort29A_1 | ecosystem: Environmental > Aquatic > Marine > Oceanic | place: Pacific Ocean: Monterey Bay | collected...
GCCCAGATCGAGTCGCTGTTGATTCTGAGCTCGCTCTGTTTCTTGAAGTCGACTTGATAAGTCTTCTACTCTATCCCTGCTATAGCCCCCAGTAGATGAGAGAGATGGAGGGAAGGCGAGGTGTCTGAAGTGGAGATTCCTCTTCTCTACTCCACGTAAACTCTCGAACTCGTCGACGTGAAACCTGTCTTGAGTGATGGGAGGGTAGTTTGGAGTTGGAAGAGGTTGACTGTAGCTTCTTACTTGTGAACCTACAGGTGCTATTCCTGAGTTGAGTAAACTTGAGTCTTGGTCCCAGTGATAACCCTGTTTCCCCAACCCGTACGGTAGGGAAGGTGGTGCTTCGACAGAAGTACCGAGAACTCTTTTCTCGAAGTTACTTCCCTGCTGGAAACTCCTAACTTTGTTGGTTAGGGAGTCTAGATGGGGGGTACCTAGGGGGAGTTGGGGACACATTATGGGGAGAGAGAAACACATCATGGGGAGACAGAAAACAGGGGAAAAAAAGACTTACCTCTACTCCCTGGTGGCCCGTTTAGAAGCTCGTCTACTGAGTCGCAGACCTTGTCGAAAGCCCTAGCAATAGGACTTTTCTCCCGTCGATAGTAGTGATTCCCCACGTAATAAGGGCTAGTGCCGGAGGTCCACTGTTGACCAGTTAGAGGCGCAAAACCGTTAAACTGGTTGTTAAATAGGGGGGAAATTTTGTGTTATCTAACGGCCAACAACCCACTTGATTAGTGGGCTGCAGCCTTATAATCTAAGTTAAGATGTTCTAATGATACAATAAAGTTCAAAGACGTAGTTACGCCGAATTAGAAATCAAGGTCGTGCTCCTCTACAAAACAATGTAGGACCTGCGTGGATGGGAAAGGGAATTAAGGTTGGTTTCGATTGATCTAGTTAAGTAGGTTGAGTAAGTATACCGGATAGACGTTACAGACGGCGAGCAGTTTCAGAAGGAAGGTTGATTCAGGAGGTGAGTAATACAGCTTACGAGAGGAAGACGGTGGATTATGTCACGAATACGATACGCAATTGAACACTTTTTTTCTAACGCTTCAGACGATCAAGACGATTGGTCATGCCCTTTACATGTTGTTGTCGTTTCAAACGAGATGTCATATGTTGTCCATAGTTATGTTTCTACACAAGATTTTATTGGAACTGGTTGGCATTCGAAGAGGATGAAGAAGGTCTGATTTTGTTGGTCTGGGTTTCCATTCGTTCTTCTCTTTTTTCCTCTCTCTTCCTCCTTTTTACCTCTTCTACAGCCCTTTTTCCTTTCACCTTCTTATCAATCACCTCCAATTCCTCACCGCCACTAATATCCGACACCTCCTCTTCTCTACTATTATCCTTCTTCCTCTTCAATACAACCTCAGACTTCTTAGTGAGAGTAACCCCACTAGAGCCTCTGTCATCCCTGGCTCTCTCCCTTTCACGTTCGCGTTCTTTCTCCCTCTCTTTTTCGCGCTCGTCCCTAGCCCTTTCACGCTCCTTTCTGTCCGCCTCCCGCTGGGATTCCCTCTCGGTATCTCCCTTAGGCCTCAAAAATTCGGTCGGAGGTTTTCGGGATTCCTCATCCTTGCGGTTTCTAGGGGAGGATTTCTTATTCCCGGACCCCCTTCCAGGACTCCCATAAGGATTCTGCTGCTGAGCACTCTGATTGTTGGAGGAAGAGGAAGGGTGTCCACGGGCAACACTTGGTGGCGGTGCTGGTCTATAGCTAGGAGGCGGAGCGGGTGTATAACTGCCCGGAGGAGGAGCACCGTGATAAGGTGGAGGCGCAGGAGTATAAGATCCCGGTGGAGGAGCACTAGAAGCGTGTCCCGGTGGAGGGGCTGACCTAGATCTGTCATAGTAACCTCGGTCATAGTCGTGCGCGGGGGCACGATAATCTCTATGGTCGGGAGGAGGCCCTCTATGGTCCGGAGGAGGCCCTCTAGGCCCATACTCACTTGAACGTGGAGGAGGTCCATACTCCCTATCCCTATCTCTACCACCGTCTCTTTCGCGGTAGTAATCGTCTCTGGGAGGGGGACCATACTCTCGAGAAGAAGGAGGCGGTGGCCCCCTAGGGCCCCAAGCATCATAAGCTTCTTCTCTCGTCCTCGCACGGTCTTTCTCCCGGTCTTCAACCTCCTTCACGTTGGTCTCCAACCTCTTAACCTTACTACTGTACCAACTATCCAACTCATTCAACTTCTTCTCATAATAACTACTGGTTTCGAGGAGTTTCGCCTCATAGTAGGAAGCGATATCTAGGGTGGAATTTAGGTGTTTTTAGGGAATTGTAGGGAGATTTTAGGGATTTTGAGGCGAAAAAAGGTGATTTTGGGGCGAAAAAAGGCGAAAAATGGGATTTCGAAAAAAAACGGTTTTTCGCTTACCTGACTTCTCCCTCTCCAAATCCGCGTCCCATCCCTTCGAAAACCACACTGAATCCCTAGATTTGGGGACGTACCATACGGGGAACCCAAGATGGTTGAAGAGGCAACCGGCGACACGGCACTCCGGTCCATTCCTACACAACCCTCCCTTACAACGCAGAATCGTTCTTTCAGCCTCATCACTTGCGGAGTGTATACCCCTAGTACAAGTTTCTGGACTCATTTCACAAATCCCTGAGAGGAAGCGAAAGCAGACGGTAGTGCGGCCCGCTCTAGGAACCCTTCTTAAGTACTGGTCTTGAATGGATCCGGGCGCCGGCCCACCCGGATGCTGATAGAGGCATTGTTTTAGTCTACAACGGTCGAAATTCCTACACGGCAACGAGCTGTAGTAGGACATGAGTTTATCCATTTCTTCTCTTGATGGATGTCTCAAAGGGCAGAGTTCTTGGAAGGGACATTGCCCAACTAAATGGAGTCGACAGAGTTTTCTTTTGTTTTCGTCGCAGATGGTGCACTCGAGATCCTCCGCATGCCTCACATACAGATCACTCTCAAGAAGTTGTTCTTCCTCGTCCGATTCGACATTAGAAAAGTCTTGTGAGAGATCGTCAATGAGGGAGGCCTGGTCGACATCTAGTTCGCTTAAGTCTGCGTGCTCTAACAATAACTGACAGGTTCGGAAAGATTGACCACAACTCAACCTTAACGGCGTCAAGTCAAACGACGGCAATATATCATCCGGCATCGGCGGGCGGTTTGGATCATTATCCTCTTCTTCCTCCTTTTTCTTCTTTTCCTCATCAGTTTCAACCTCTTTTTCGCCGTCTTTATCGTCCTTCTTCTCTTTAGACTTATCCTTTTCCCCATCCTTCTTCTCCACTTTCAACCGCGGCATCGTCAATATCGTCCTAGCTAGCTTCTCCAACTGGTTGACGGATTGTGGAGATAGAGCTAGGGATTTGAGGTGGGAATTAAGCAGCTCTAAGCATTGCGCCGCCTGACTCCGCGTCAACTTCAACATCGACAAGTCGAAAGTTCGCACCATGTTGGGCTAGTTTATCTGTTTATCAATTATACCAGTATGTACTCGTTCTATTATTATACCACAAGACTCAAGTTAACTCCTTCCTGTATTAGAGAGAAAAGATAGAGGAAAGGTGTAATCAAATAAAGAGTATAAAAGGACTCACGAGTTGAACGATGGAGAATTAGGAACTGGAAAATTCAAAAAAAGGACATTATACGCTAAAGTGGTAAAATCAGAAATTGAGATTCATATGAGAAAGAACCACACGGGAAAGAGAAGTTATACGGTAGAAATGGAACACTCAGACTATAATCCTCCCAACTCTTTGAAACTAGGCCTTTTTGCCAGAAGAATGAATAGCTTCTTATCTACACAAGTATAATTCAGTTGTTCAACTCCCTCCTCCTCTTCACAAGTAGTTGTCAAAGATAGCTCTATCTAGTATCAGGACCCCGATTAGACGAGGACGCCTCCTCCCTGAGCCGGCATCGGATTCTGCTGCGGATTGGGTTTGGCGGCTTGACCTGGGAGGTTGTACTTCCGTTTTTTCAAGAGTAAAATACACGAAATCGATTTTTCTTCACCGTACCAGCGTATAAAGCGCGTTTCTTAGAGGATTTTCTAGTGGTGATTTGGAGCTAATCAGGGCTAGAATCCTACCTGCAGCTGCGCGTCCCGCTGCTTGAGCCTTTGCGGTGGGGTCCTGAATGCTATATTTCGAGACGAATTGTTTCCTCGTCTCCAACTTCTTCTGCAACGAGTTGTTAACCTGCTCAATCACCTTCTGGATCTTCTCCTTATTGTCTTGGACTTGGGGTTTGATTTCCTTAACCGTCCGCTCTGCCAATATCCCCCCAACCATCCTACAGCACCTTCTATCCTCCGGAACCTTCTCTAGAGCAGCGATAACTAGGCCGTGTTCGCGTTGCTGGGGGGAATGTGAAGGTTCTTAGAGCTTTTCGTACACAGAATTTCCCTCACAAAAAGTCAACATATAGGGATTTTGCCTTATAAAACAGTATTTTAGTCTTAAAAACGCTTGAAAAAGAGAGTGAAAACAACGTACCTCCTCATCCAATTCACTCATTTTGGCAATAAGGTGGTTGATTTCTTGCTCTAGACTCTGGTAGGCCTGCTGCACCTGCTCCGGAGAAGGGTCCTTAACCTCCTTAGCTCCTGATTGGACTAGCTCGTCTGCGGTGGACATGGTGGGCAGTTTTTCGTGCTATACAAGTCTTAGTGAAACTTAGTCCTTAAGGTCTACTTACTTACTTAGTCGTCGTAGCTCACCTGTTACGGTTAGAAATTGGCAATGGTAGTTGAAATGATAAAGAGTCGTTATAAAGAGGCGGTTTTGAAAAGAGTCATGTGGTCGAATAAAGATCGAAAGTCGGTTTTAGAGAGAAATCAGTCATGGGTCGAATGTGGCGAACAACACGAAGAGAAAACGAGAAATCAGAGAAATTCAGGGAAAGATCTTAAAAGTTCTACACTGTCACTTGATGCATATGTTGTTCAAACTACACAAAAACACCCCTCTCTTTCAGAGGTGATATGAGTGAATTAGTTACTACACAAGTGGTTCCCCAGCCTCATTCCCTTTTTATGTATGTCCTCCGCATTTCGGTTAAGTCGACGCTCAATCGTTTCCCTCCCTCACAAAGGTTCACCTTGAATCCGCTGTTTTCTTCTTTTAAGAGTGGTTCTGTAGGAAGTTGGAGTTAGGATTGTTGTTGTTCCTTTTCTCCATCGGGACTAGCTATGGTGGATTGATCAGTGCCGGTGGGGGGATCCTGCACTTTACAGTCAACGAATCCATTCTCACGCATCGTCTTCCAGTGTTCCTCCTCCAACCAACGCTGGCAATCGGTTTCGAATTGATCCTGACCTACTGATCCACGACGATCCGTCCCCGAGGTGTAGTTATCGCAGTAAGAATCGTTATCAGATTCATCACGTTGACGGACTCGGGAGTCGTTGGAGTTTGCTCTTTCTCTGCTATCTTTGCGAGCCCTCATCTTCCTCTCCTTATCCATCCCTTCATTCGCGTTTGAGTAGCCGACAGCTCCATTAAGCCTTGTTACGGAGATTACTCCTCCGTGCTGCGGATTGGCTCCTTCTCTGGGGTCAGTAAGGGGGTGATAATTGTGGTGCCGAGGATTAAACTCATTGAGTAGCGGGGTACTGAGATCGTCGACGCCTGCCTCCGGTTTATAGTTCGTGTTTGCAGTTCCATCCGGAAGCCACTTGCTGTTCTCAAGTGTGCGTTGGACAGCTCCCTTGGGTTCGGTATTAGTCAAAATCTGCTTCAAATTCCTGCCCCAAGTCCCCATATCATCCGCTCCGAGACAACTCCTAATGAGGGCTTTGAAGCAGGTTCTTGGGCCGTCGGACCATCCCAAAAAGCAGGCGCCGAGTTCAGTGATCTCTCCAATAGCTACTTTTGCTTTTCCAGGTCCTGTCCTTTTAGCTAGGATATCAAACCTCAGTACTGGGGGCATTTCACAAGATTCTCCTCTGAGAGCGATGAGAAGACGGCCGATCAACTCTTTCGCCTTAGCTTCTGCATCAGCCAGTGCGGAGTCATCACCTTTGAAGCGGTTCTTAACACAAGTCTCCCTATCAAACCTATTAAAATCCGAAAAATGATTCTCATCCGAACTCTCGTAGCAGGTATAAACCACCTTTTCGATATTGGGGAGGGTGGATTCTTCTCTTCCTTCTAAGTTATCGACCTTACGGCCGCAGTATTTGGGGAGGACGACAAAGTGTCGCATTTCTACATCGATGTCAACAAATTCCTGGACATGCACCGTATCGGCCTTATTTCCCGGTTGCACAATCAGAGATTCGAGTTGTTCAGCTAGGCAGTCAGGACTATCCCAGTGCCTGACATCAAGGGCTTCCCAGGAGAACCCCAATTTCGCTACCCCCTTGGTTATGTGAGGTTTATCAAAGGCAAATTTCTGTGGGTGATCCAATCTCACCTTCTCACCGAGTTGTTCAGGCTGGAGGGCAGCTTCTTTAGGACCTGGATTAGAGCACTTCTCACCAGTACCATTAAACCCATATCCGTTGTGACCGAACACATGGTTTCTAGCATAGTTGAGGTCGTTGAGAGCGGTAATCGCACTAACAGCTGCGAAACGGAAGCCTTTTTCCATACACAAACTCCTGGGGACCTTCGTAGTAAGGGGGACGTTAAGACCGGGAACCATACACCAAGAACTGGTCCACTCTTTCGAGGCAAGGACGGTGTATAGGTGGGAGTGATGTGGGAAGCGGGAGACGATACCCTGCCCCTCCATTCTAGCCATCAAACTGATCATATCTTGGCGGTTGACGTACCCGGGGAATTGGTGGCCATCTAAGAAAGCAATTGGCCATAAGAAGTAAAGACCTGCCCTATACTCACTCTTGGGATGCATATGAGCTAGGACGGAGGTGGCGTTGATGCCTTCTCTATCGTCGCGGAGTTCATGTGTGGATTGAATGAAGGTGGTGATGATTTCGTAGTTGGGGCCATCCAAAACTTCCATCGGATACTGCGTCAAAAGGGTGTTCATAAACGGATCGCTGGGGTTGGACCCGACAGCACCCCAGCCCCCGAGGCCTTCTTGAACTGCTCCTACTTTCTTTTTCCCGCCCCATCTCACACAATACAGACTCAACTTCGGGGGCGGATGTTCCGTTCCTGCTGGGGGGAGTTTCCTCACATACTTGAATGAGACGGAGTCCCGGCGCTTATTGGACTCGTTCCACATTTCTGCATTGCGGTTGAACCAAAGAGAGGAGAGGTATTTGATCTTAACAGGGTTAGCACATCTCTCTTTCCTCTTCCCATCCTTCGGTTTATTTTCATCACCCTGGGCCTTGTTTTCGCCTTTTTTCTGTTCTCCTTTTTTCCCGAAAGTTGAACAGGACCCATCTTGTTGAAGGATTTTGTCCTTTCCCGTTACTGGGACTAAGGTGGGAGAGATTCCATGCCCATTTCCACATCCGGGGTCGTTGGGATCGGAATTATAAAGTCTTCCTTCGGTTAACGCCCGCATATCCTCCTCCGTTGCTTCCCAACGCTGTTCCACGATGGCTTGGAACCAACCTAGGAGGGTTTTCAAATGTACATTTATGTAAAAAGAGTGATAGGGATTTTTTCGCTCCTGAAACTTACCATCCGTCTTCACCGTAATCGGGTGCAACATCCCTTGAGCGTAATTTTCCACTGGAAAGTAACCTTGGCCTTTATCACAACTGAATCGAAAGAAGACTTCGACGGTTTCACCCCTCTCAAAAACTAGTTTTCCATTATCCTCGGTCTTCGAAGGAGCGTCATCAAGCCCCTTTCTAGCCCATGGATTATCCTTCTTGCCTTTTCCTTTCGATTTCCCTTCGCTCTTGGAGCTAGTCCTACTCTGAGGTTGGAACCACGCGTTGGGAAAGGCCTGTCCGGATTCGCTGGTGGAGGACATCTTCCAATTTTACTTCACTAAGAGCCAGTTCAAGTAGTCAAAACCGTCACAAGTGGACCACTGCAGTGGGGTAGTAGTTGGGAAAGATGTTGGGAAAAAGAAATAAAAAGTAGGAACGGGAAATTCACGAAAGTCAGAGTATGAAGTCAGTCAACAGTGGGAAAATCAGGACGCGATATGAAGGAAAAAGTCATACAATTGAACAGAGAAGAGACGCGATAGAAGGCGAACAGAAATCAATCAATAGAGAGAATCAGATGGTTTTCTTATAATCAGTAGTACACAGTCACTTGTCTTCGTCTTTTATTGTCTTCAGATTCTATACATTCGCTTTTTTAGGCTTCTTCTATCTTCTCTTCTTCTATACAATTCGGGGACCGTTCTTCAGTTCTCTATACAACACCGTTATTCCCGCCTTAAAATTCCAATTTCTGGTGATGATGTTGTTCCACAATAGCCTGTCCGTCTATTTCTTTGTAGGTATAAACGAGCACAGTACTCTCCTGAAACACCATCAACATAAAAGACGGCACAATCGCAGGCCTAACAACATCATTCCCCTCGGCATCCCTCTCCGTAACGGGTGTCGTACAGTCTCCTCCATAGTGTTGGCTCGCTCCGGTTACGCTTCCCGGATTCAAAAACAACCGCCCATCCCTCTCAAACAAGTCCGCCTTGTGAGTTGACCCCGAGATCAGAATGTCGCAGCCGAGTTTGCGGGCCCAGCCTCCTAGGGCTAATTCGTCTCTTCCGCTCCCTCGGATCACTTGGTAGCCGTTTATCAAACCGACCCGGAACCTCCCTATTTCGATGACTAACTAGGGGGAGAGATTGGGAATGAATTTGGAAAGTTCTTGAAAACGTTGAGAAAAAGGTGTGAAACTTACCGAGTCGGGTAATTCCTCTCCTCCTTGTGGCATCGTGGGTTGTCCAAATTGGTTCATTTGGTTTGGCTTTCCCAGCCCGGGATCAGCTTCTCCTCGAACGATGTGAACGTCCTGGCCGATTCCACAAAGAGAGTCTTCCATCTTTTTACTTCCTACGTTACCCGTACAAAGAATTGTCTTTATCTTATCCGTCGACAGCAGCTCTTTGAAGCACTCGGGGAGGTCGCTCTTCCTGGATGGGATGTGGTGCTCCCCCAGCACTAGAACCAGGTCTCCGAAGTCACCCATTTTTAGCTATGTATTCAATCAGTCAAGTGGTCACTGTGATCGCGAGATTGGAATGGAGGAATAATGACGTTGCACAAAGTAGACACGACACGACGCTGAACGATTGACCCGACTATTGACGCGTGAACACGTTTAGTATTACGGTTACGGCGCGTTTTTTCTTAGGTCAAGAATCATTACTTTACAATATACTGCTACTACTTGTAATGCTACAGACTGTAAAACTACAAAAGCAGTTATCTACAACTAATACAAATTAGGTTATAGGTCCTCGTGGACGATCGGTTTCCTCTCTAATTGAGAAAAATCTGGATCCTCCTCGATTCCCTTCCCTAAAATATCCTGTATATCTTCGTGTGGATCACCAGTTCCTCCTTCACCACTATCCTCTAGCTCTCCAGTATCCAGCTCTCCAGTATCTCGACTTAGCTCATCCGTCCCCCCTGAGTCATCAAATGGCGAAGGTGGTAGGCCGGGTTCGAGGTCGTTCTCGTTCCAGTTCCGAAGCTCTGTATTCTGTCCACTATCTATCGACGAAGAGGCTCCGGGTGTATACTGTTCGGGTGTTGGTGGTGGACTACTATCGGGCTGTGGTATATCTTCAGGCCTTAAGAACGGCGGCGGTGGAGCGGAGAAGCCGGGTATCAACTCCCATAAGAAATCTGTGAAGGACAAATCAGCCTCTGGATTATAGTCTCTTGGCGGCGGTTTCGCATCCGAGAACATATTCAGATCTTCCAGACTGGCGGTTCTCGGAGGTTCTCCTAGTCCCACTACGCTTTTCCCCCACTCGAGATGTTGCTGAAGTACCTTCGAATAATACTCCCCTTCAGGCCCATAAATCAGCGAAGTCCCCAGCATCACGTAGGTGAAGAGGAAGATAAAGAAAATTTCTATCGGACGACTCCCGGTCGTTATCATCGTCTGCAAAAACCGGTGGCCCCTGCCGATCTCACTATCTCGCGGGACGTGCGATGTTCTCAGCGATCTAACAGCCCTCTCTAGAAGACTGGAATTGGAGTGCGAGTGCTGATAGGCCAACTCTTTGGACCTGGAATCTATCAGCTTACCCTTCTTTTTCCCCTCATCTGGCAGTTTCCCGAGTCGTTTTAAGGGTTTCCGTTCTTTATCCCTTTCCTCGGCCTGCACCTTCTCCCTTTCCTCGGCCTGCAAATCCAACGTCCTCCGCTTCACTTCTTCTTTCAGGGCTCTCCTAAACCTGGATTCCCTCAAAGCCGATTCGCGCGTGAGGATTTCCCCAGGGTCAGGCTCCGAAAGCTCCACAACCCCCAAACCGGGGATCTCAATTAAACTCTTTGTTTTCCGCGAGGACTCCCGGATTTGCCCCAGCCCCGGGATGTGTATCAAACTCCGACTCCTTCTGGTGCCACTACTACTGAAATCAAGATCCTTCGAGCGAGATCCCGCGCTGGACAGCGTGTAGCGGGAGTCTAGGGGGAGCATAGTTTTCGCCTGATGAGTAGGAGTGCTAAACGGAAACGCGGAAGCTCCGGTGTCAAAGTGGTCCACATCTTCTTGGTCTAGTTCCTCCCCACTTCTCCGACTCACTTCTTTGGGCGATCTCTTAGATTGAGAGGCAGACGGTCTGGAGGGTATCGAGGGTCGAGTTTCTAGGGAGAGCGCGCTAATCGGATTCACACTTTGGTACTCGGGCAAATCTAGAGGGAGGGCGTCATCGCTTGCGGACGAGTGCAGCAGTTCCCCCCACCCTGCTAACCGGTTGGAAGAGGAAGTCGGTTCGTCGAAACTGCCCAACCCGACAGAGGCCTGAATCAGGTCGATCTGCGGTTTCGAATCGGACATTCGGGTAGTAATCAAGTCGATCTGCCTGGAATCGGAAATTCTGGTTTCGTCACTTCCGGTGGCACTACTGGCTGTGGGCAGTTCGTCGCTGATTTGTGAGCTCGGAATATCTAGCTCTCTTGTGATTCGTGGGATCTCATCCGTATCTTTATTGGAGCCAAAGCCACTGGGTAGCTCGGAGTAATCAATCTCTCGCTGCTCCTCCACTCTCTTCCGCTGTTGCTCCCGGGATTTGGCGGGGCTGGCGGCGAAGACGAGGTTAACTCCCCGGTCTCCGCCCCCCAAACTGTCTTCCGAAATATCAGACGATCTCTCTTTTAGGCTGTTGAAGGCGCTCATAACGTCGCTAACATCATATTGGAGCGCTTGTTTGGACTTGGTTGGAATCGGAACACTAGAGCGGCTCTTATTGATATCGAGATTCAGGGAAGAATGCCGCATCTGCAGCTCGTTGAGGCGGGCGCGATGCGGTTTTCGACGGAGGCCGGAAGCTTGCTGCCCCGAGGATGAATCACTCGACTGCGTTGGCGGCCCTTCCTTCCAATCGCTCCACGCCTTGATGATCTTCCGCCCGCCGACTTCTACCGGGAGATAATATGTTTTCCCGCCTTCGGTTTCCACCTTCAACCACCTCGACACCTTGCTGTCCCCCTCGATGATCGTGCCCTGCAGCGGCAGGAACCAACCTAGGTAGGCTCGCAGTGGGTGGTACGCTCTGAGATCGGTGTGCACCCGAAACCCAATTCCGGCTGCGCTGGCCTGGGCGGGAGTCAACTCGGAGTTGTCGGCATAAAACCAGTCCCGATCCGCGTCCTTAGTCAGCTCTTCGGAAGCCTGTTTCTGCCTGTTGTTGAAGCCGAAGTCCGATCCGTCTTCTTTTTCAACATCGATTGGAGTTTCAGTGTCTTCCTCTTCCTGGAGCTGAGGTTCCTCTGGGAGGGTGTCTAGGGGTTTTTTCGGAGCCTCGTTGAAGCCCCCGAATTGACTTCCGTCCTCCTTCTCTATTTCGTGCACAAAATCGATGTCGTCGTCGTCGAACGGGATTTCCACGCCGGAGCTGGCCGTGCTGTTGCTATTGCGGAGGTCCATCACAGAGTACTCATCGTCCATCGGCGGTGGCGAAGAAGGAGTGCTCCCAGCGGTAGTGGTTGCAAACACCGAATTATAGCCGGCAGTTGAAACCGTTGAGCCTGTCGTTCCCATTATGGTTGCGGGCGAGTAGCTGCTGGAGGAAGTTCCAGGCGTCCGGCTAGAGAAGCGGTCTATGGGGGAATGTGGCGGCAATCCAGCTGAGGTACCCTTGTCTGATGCCGCTGGCACTCCCTTTCCAGGGGGAAACTGTCCCTTTCCAGGGGGAAACGCTCCCTTACCAGGTGGAAACGCTCCTTTTCCAGGCGGAAATCCCTTAGGGGGAGCTTGAAATGGCCCTGGCAGTGCGCTTACCCGGTGCTCCAGGATTATAGCCAGCTCTTCGGGCGTTACTGGTCGCTGTGGGGGCCAGGGACCGACCCAGTTCGGCGGTGGCGGCCCGCTTAGAACCCGGCGACTGTTGTCCCCGTGATCTGCCATCAACCTCTTTTACAAATTACTATACAAATTAGGATATAAAAAAGGGGGGTTAATCGGGAGGATGAATCGACATTTGTATAATCATATTAACACTATTAAGGAAATAATAAGTATGAGGAAAAGGACCTGTAATGAGATGAATGGGAAGGAGTGATGAGTTTTAGGTAGACGCGTCACCCGGTGAATGGTGACGAGAGTATGACAGACGCGTCAGGCGGTGAGTGGTAAAGAATGGTGACGAGAATATGATAGACGCCGAAGGACCGTTGGGGCAAGCTCAAGTTCGACGGGCGGCCCTCAAAAACAAACGATACGGATTCGATACGAGATAAGCGGTATATTACGTACCCTGACGTGAAAGACGAATCGATTCATTCTTCCTTGATTTGTAGAGGAGATGATATATCCGTAGGAACAGATACATGCGTCTTATACCTAAATTGTTTCTCAGCATAAACTCCGCCCTTCTTTAGGCTTTTACAACATAAGTGCCTTCTTTGAGGCTATAAATTCTGCCATTCTTTGGGCTTTTAATAAATGACTGCCGCAGCCTACGTGTAGGCTATAAATTCTGCCCATCTTGGGGGCTTAAAAACATACGACTTCGCGTCTTCACAAATTGTTCATGTCATCATTGACAATTTCGTTTTAATACATGCGCATGAGGATTCCCCGCCGTGTACTATGCCCTCGTAATCCTACTCCTACGCAGCCTTTAGCTAATACATAACATGATATCAAATGCTTATCAGGAGACTACACATACTACCTACCTTGCCATTGGGATTCTTAATACAAATTATGCGGCCACGAATCTACTTATTATCTAAGTATTAGTTTCAGCTTTTGACTTTGTCAAGAACCCACCTATACTTTGATTTGCCCTCAACCGTGAAGAGAGTTAACTGTAACAAATTCGCTGAGTAGGCGACGCGTCGCCCCCCCCTCCCTCCGCCGGGTCCAGGGGGGAGGGTGGCGACGTCCATGATCATGAATTTAATTCATGACCGTGGACGTCGCCAATATTATTATTATTAATACAGGGACTTGGGACGTCCTTAAAAACTCACCCCCCCCCAACTGTATCCCGGTTCGGGCTTCCTCTCGCATTCCCGCTTGATTGAGGTTGATAGGTCATATGCTATTGGGTTGCTACCACATGGTGGCTCCCGTCTGGATGATTCCCTCCCCTATTCCTAGCGTCGTGTGTGGACATTGCCCTCGTTGGTCTATGTCCCCCGTCCCTGGCCTCCCCCTTGTTACTCCCATGGTTATATGGTGATCTCCCTCCTGTGAGAATCCCCGCCCACGACCTCTGATGTATCTACCTTACCCGTGAGAGGACTACCCCTTACCTCCGAGGGGTCTTGTCGACTTGTGGTCCCCCCTCCCCTAACGTTGTCCCATCCTGCTAACGTCTCCTACTACGTTAGAGGAATCCATCGGCGTGTGACGGATCCTTATAATCCTCCAACAGAATATAAGCGTATAGTATTGAGGGGGGGCTGCTGATTGAGCTCTACCGTAACTACTTTCGGCGTATCTGTGATGTGTGGCTCAGGATGAGTTGATTGTGTATGGTGTGTGATGTTGAAAGTGTGGTTACTAATTGAACGATATTTCGCTGTTAAAACTTGGTCCGAACCGGCTTAGTATTGGGTCTGGCCGCCCTCGAGGGTGGGCCTGTTCCGGTGGCACACATCTAGCCTGGGGAGACCACTCTAATCCCGGGAAACTAGGCAGTGTACCCCTTATACCAGTCATTACTGATGTCGGTTTGTCCCATGGTGTGCGTTTTGGACCACAAGATTGGCTGAAATTCACATCTTGATTAGATCGTCTCCCTCAAATCTCCGTCTCTGAATCGTTGCTCCTGATCTTAAATCGCACTAATATAACAATTCTGGTGTATACCACTCTGGTCCTGATAAATATGTTCCTCTTCTCCGCTCTATTGAAATGACTGTACGAATGCTCTTATCCCCACTACTCCCCTATAATCTCAGCTTACAGGACTTATCACTACGTGTTTAGCCCTCACCCCTTTGACAATGTTTGGCTCCCCCTTTGCCTCTGCTCCCGGTAATATGCCGCCGCGTGTGACCACGGGTCCCCCCTATGGTCATCTGTCTAACATGGTACCCCCGTGCCCCTCTGGTGTATTCCCGGGAATGTTCCATCCTCCGCCTGGAAGTTACGGTCCCATGGATATGCAAGTGCCCTTGGTGATC
>Ga0099798_10399_pt1 | contig 14670 bp, 14 predicted proteins | sample Uncmet_Sort29A_1_FD_89870 | JGI IMG/M metagenome (GOLD analysis project Ga0099798, IMG submission 89870) | Marine eukaryotic communities from CALCOFI LINE 67, Pacific Ocean - CN13ID_Sort29A_1 | ecosystem: Environmental > Aquatic > Marine > Oceanic | place: Pacific Ocean: Monterey Bay | collected...
TTTTTTTTTAATCATATCGTATAATAACAGGCCAATTATATGCTTCTAGTATGTGTACGCGCCAAAAGGGTCCAAGAAAAATTCTCCAGTACGTTTGGCATACTAGCAAAGCTGCGGAAGGCGCTGGAAGAAAAGAAGAAGAAGAAGATTCAAGAAGAGAGAGAGAGAGAGAGAAGAAAGTTGAGGATGTCGAGAAGAAAATTGAGAATCTACAGGTAAATATGGACAAGAAATTCAACAACCTAGAGGAATCCAACTTAGATGTCCAAACACAGCTAAAACGTTTACAAGAAAGTATGGAAATTCTCGTTAGCAAGATATAATGAAGTAGGTCTTGTACCACTATTGATACGAGTATCTAAAGAGAGTTATTGTCAATAAGAGACTTGAAATGTAATTGTAATTATATAAAATTAAATAATAATTTTGAAATTTTAGATCTGATAACTATGAAGTTTAGTGGTGCGAATATGTTTTATGAAACACACGTATCAAGATATATATTCGTACATACAACGCAGAGTAGGGAACTCTTATCCCAGACAATCAATAATAACACATAAGCGTATGAAACGGTATGATATAAAATTAACTGTTGTCTTTAGATAACAGTTTCGACCCCTATTAATAGTCAGTTATAAAAACTTATCATTGATAAGGGAAACGAAAACTATTATAATATTAGAGTTATTTAAATGGCAATTGCATGAGAGTATTGTTGTGGTACATTGATAATCCGATGTGACGCTGTATAGATAATTAATATTAATTATGTTGTATCATTTGATAGCTGAGTCGCTTGGTCTTGAGACGAACAAGACTTCAACAAGTGCCTGTGTCTTTGTCGGTGTAGCGGGGAGAGGTAAATCGTTAGAGACATCCAGTGTTAGCTGTGCTTTAGATGACGTGATAGAGTTTCTTCAGTTTAGTTCTTGCGTACTTTGGTTATATAGGTAGATAAATATGCATAGTGTTCCACTTTGGATTATCTATTTAAGATCTAGAAGGTATCCTGATATGAGCGTATATTGGTAAATTCCCGGTAGATTCAGTGGATTACCCGATTTTGATAGTGAACTGCGAAAGGCGCTTAGTAGTAATACGCGAGGTATGAATGATAGCTTTATATACAACTTTGACTATATTTACTTATCTTTATCAGATTATTATTAATTAAGATCAAACAATTTTTATCATTGATTGATGATTGATATTAATATTTTAACTTGAAATTTATAATTTATGCATATCGGATAGGCCTATCTTGATAATTTATGTTAAAATGACGATATATTCATAATTTAATATAAAGTATTGAATATCAGAATATGCATACCAGTAATTGTTATTATCAATAATAATATCCTGATATATCCTTGATAATGACATTGTAGGCCTACTATCCGATATCTTTTTTTTGATAATGGGCTCGAAGTCCGTATATTTCAGGAAAATTTAATTGTCTTGAGCGCTTCACAGATATTTGCCCTTCCAGGCGTGACATACGTTCATAAATTAATCTCGGACCACGAATGTAATTAGCCTTTAGCTTAATTATATAATATAATTCCCTTTGCACGATGTTTCTACACCATTTCCGCTAGACTTTGTAAAAGAGCTTTTCTTGATTAAGTGCACGTGATTAGGCGTAGAAAATTGTCAAATTTAATTACTAATTAAATTTGTCGATAAGATACAATAAATTTTAATTGCAATACAAACAACTAATTTTTAACTAGTCTAAGAGAATTATGCCCTCAGGCTGTTGGAAACTTTAATGCATGTTCATAATATTATTAAATATTTTTAATTTAAATTTATTGAATTTTTATCGATATCAATAGGTAGTGGTAATAATGATATTACAATTTTTTTATTGCATTTATTGAATTTTCCCATTTCAAAAATATTAGCAATAAGAGGGTTTGAGAAAGTACAAGAAATACTCAAATCAATATTATGCATATAGCCGAAGACAAAAAATTCCTCAAGTCCGTCCATCGCAGTTGAAACAACTCCGTCGCACTTCATATTATCCGCTAAAACTATTATACTTTAGCTTGATCGGTGTGCATCATCATCTTCTTCAAACTGTGTACACGCCATTTCTACTATTTGGTCCGTGCAGTTCGCTTTTCTGAGAATATCTGCATGGCTTTTCGCACATTTTTCGCACATTCTATTTGTAACGTTTGCTGTGTCTTGGGGAGAAATACAATGATATTTTGTAAGAGCAGCGATGCATGCCGAGTGTGAACAAATGTTATCTGTATTGATCTCAGTGCAACCAGCTTTTTATACCAACACGAATCACCAAAACTACGTGCAATGAAACTAATTAATTAGAACCTGCATTTAGGTCTTTTTCGTGTTTATGTACGCAACTTTCACAATCCCCGCCATTTTTTATGACACTCGAATAGCAGTCCTATATGATTAATAAACAATCGATTTTAAAGTATGAAAAGAGATGTGAACAAGCGTGCTATTAATAGATAAGTCAAAACCTTTCGCAGTTGCTTAAGGCAGCCATGAGTAGGAAGTGGGGATGGACTTGGGGACGGACTTGGGGACGGACTTGGAGATGGACTTGGGGATGGACTTGGAGATGTGTTTACACGACACTCCTTAATATTAGCATTGCATGGGAGTCCTTCAAATGAACTGTTGCAGCTTTCTACAATCCTGTAGCTGTCTTTGAGTTTACCAATATCAAAAAACCAATCACTTACAATTGGTATGTAACCATTTTCCGCTCCAATCATTGTACGGCTGTCACCAACACCATGTTGCAAACATGAAGGCGCAAAAACACCATCTCGGCTTTTGCTTGGTAAATCATACACCTGATTTAATGATTTTCGCATTGCCTCTCCATACATGACGACATAGCTCTTCCACATGTCGTCATATGGTCCTAGGAAGACATACATTAGTTGCTCATTTTTACTTGACTTTATTTTATAGCAATCAGTGTTTATTTTATTGTTTATTTTCATATGCACGCCAAAGGCAAAAAATGACAAAATTACCATTTTCTGGTGCGCCTTCTTGAGTAAACAATTGATTTGTATCGAATTGATTCTCCAGTACAAATACATCAGATTTTATATATTCATATATAACAGATACTGAGCCACAATTAAGAGTGCTTAAATTTTTGTTCTTTTGCCCCTCCTCGCAGCCTGGCTGAACAATTGGCTGCCACAAAGCTGTAATGTATTTTTCTGCTGTTTCATTAAAATTTGAACCACTTTCATTTTTTGACCAGTGTGCCCAATCACTGTGTGATTACATATCGTGTAAATTTAACGGACATAGGCTTCGAAAATGAGGTATATGGAACCTAGGTGGGTATTGTGTGTTATTCGGGCGATCACTTGGCAGTGCACCAGGAAAAAACCACCCTTCAATCAATAAGGCTAGATTAGAAATAGCTTGAGCAATGCACAATTATTCTTTACCAACCTGCATCAGGGGCAGCTTTGACGGTTGCGTGTGATAACTTGTCAGCAAGCCAATCAATATTATAAAATGTGCCAATACCACCCGCACTCCCTCCCTAAAAGTTTACTTAAAGAAAACGATTCCACATTACTAACTTCAAATCACTACAGCACCGTAAGTAAAACATGCGTTGCTCGTCCAAGTCCGTGATCTTGAATGAGGTTTTCAATGATATTAGCAAAAGAAAGATGTCCATCAAAATAAAGATTGAAAGTTTCGTTGCTTTTGTCTGCTCGCATTCCTCTGTGACCATCGCCGGTGCAGTAAGGAATGTATGCCTTTTTAGATATACATCTGTGATGATATTTGACATACACATACACACACACACACACACATGGAAACATAGAAGCATAGAATGGGCTCTATTTAAGTAAATATAGCCAAACAAGTAAAAATTCTGGTATTCGCATCATACAAACACTGAAAACGCAAGAAATATGACTAACATGGACAGAACTTCATGTCACAATTATATCAGATATACATGAAATGGTCACCATGGTAGCATTGCAGAAAATTGGGTTGTTTTGACAATCCTGATTCTGGAAAATTCAAAAATAATAACTTATCATAAAAATGAAATTTCAAATTTCAAAGATTTTCCTGAAATTTTTGGCCGGTCATTGTGGCACTCCATTTTTTGGAAGAGCCATACTTTGTTTGAGCTCGCTGTGTACATGCAACCGCGTCGTGGCATCCTCCACCACCCTGTAAGTTCAGAATTTCTCAGTGCAAAGAGATCAAACACGAAATCTAAATTCCAATTATAATCATAATTAAATTACCTGTAGGTAAATCACCCACGTTTGTTTATCCTGCGAAGCTTTGGATAGGTAATACCCAGAAGGAGATCTGATATTAGTTTATGCATATCGGAATATATATATATATATATATATTATTATTATAGGCCCAGCTCAATATAATATCATACGCTACTGGCTGAGTACTAGTGAGTAGTAGTGAGTAACTTTAATAGTGCATATGATTTTTTTGTTTTAGAAATGAGAATAACGCTAACAACGTACCCATCAAGACACCGGCCGCCCTCAATATTTTCTTCGAGGAGCATCTTGTCCATGATTCCCTGTTGAGAGAGACCACCCGGCAAAGCTGCAAACGCCAGTACCACACCCACCACAACGCCCACTGCTTTCCTCGGGTCCATTTTTCTCGAAAAATTGCAAGTTTTTTGTTTGTTTGTTAAACTAATTGCTCGCCGAATAATGCAACGATATGCACATATTCAATAATCACAAGCTTGATAATTATAATTTTTTATTATATTAGGCCTATTTAAATATTATACATATTATATATATGGTGTATCATGATTCCACGCGTCGCAATCGCTGCTGTGCTTGCCTACTATACGTACTGTACACGACATTGTTGTTTCACACGAATGTCCTAAGCCTCTACTAGCTAGAGAGCTCGAGACTCGAGTGCTTGATGAACATATGAGATTTATTTAGATTTAAATTGTCATGATCATTTAATTTGAGGCTTTTTTTTTTCAGCCAGTCGCTGCCAGTATGCATAGCAAATACCGTAATCCACAAACTATAAAAGAACCGTTTTCAAAAAATCCGTTGTTTACTTGTTGACCGAATTTGACCAGATTTGGTCCAAATTGACCAAATTTGGTCGAAATTGACCAGTTTGGACCACATTTTTGATCAAAATCCGTTAATTTCTTGTTGATTTCGGCCGATTTTTGGCCATTTTCAAAAAATCCTTTATATTTTTTTTTGTTACGGTTTGTTGATTACGGTAGATCTAATTTAAATAAACTAGACTAAAATTATCTCTCACATTCTGATCTCTTAAAAAGGCTTAAATTCTACGATATAATTTATGCATAAAAAATTATGCATAATTTATTATCGATAATTAATTAATTATGCATAGATCTACCAGGTAATTAATTATTATAAATATCGATAATAATTATAGGCCTATAATTAATAATTAATATAAATTAATACCGTACTATTATAATTTATATATTTATATTATATATTAATATAATAAATTATTAATAAATTATTATATTAATTTTTATGCATAATTATAAATTTAATTTAAATTTTAATATATAGATCTATATATATCACCAATTTAATTATTTACAAATTAGGCCTATATTATAATTATAATTATATTTATGAGTAGAAATATATGCATATATAACATTGCATATAAATTATACTAGGCCTTTAGTTATAATAATTATTTATAATTTAATTATTATAATTTATTTACGGTGGTATGCATATAACCGAGATATGAATTAAAATCAAATTGCCTTTAATTTATAATTCTAATTTATTCGTGTGTGTGGTAGAATCTCTGACTGAATAGTAATGGTCGATTTAATGTACACTTTCCTGTCTGCTCTGCTCTGCTCTGCTGACTCGAACCATTGCGAAGAGTGCACAATTGCCAGCGGCACGTAACTTTTAAAAGTCAAGTCAAAACAGGTATGCAAAAAGAAGAAAAAGAAAAAGAAAAAAAGATTCGGCACGGCGTTCAATTGCACTTACGTGTACTGTACATATTTATATTGATGTCCACGCACAAAAACGGTGGGGCGTAGACCACAATGGCAGGGTTTGGAAATCCCTGCATGCTGGTTCCACGCGACCGCGCTCACTTATATTTATCAGCGCAGGATATAGAGGATCACACACGTCTTTTCGTGGCTGTGCATGAATGTATATGTGCGACGGACTTCCGATAAAGAATAAGTCTCGGCCAAAGCGAAGGACCTTGTTAAGTACTACATGCCTGCCTGGATAGCAGATCTCAAGCAAGCCATGCCCGAGCACGCCCACGCGTGGGCGCTTTGCCTTTTTATTGTCCTGGCCTGGCTCTCGGTCTGGTCCCCTTTTGGTAAAGATGAGAATGTTGGTCGTATCGTGCAGCTCGTGCGAAATGTTTTGTCGATCCTCAAGTCTTCTCCATGGTGGGTGGCACTGCCAGTAACTTCATTTTGGATGTCACCGATCTTCGGAGAGACGACACCGATAGAGCTAGCAATCGTCGCGCTTCAGATCCACGGCACACTGTTGTATAGTCTAGGAGGATGGAATATGATGTTGGAAGGTATCTCTTTATTCCGGCGCGTTAGGCACTGGCTGCCACTGCTGGACAAGCGCCATATTTTGAGGTCAAAGCACCAAGGTCGGTGGACCAAGAATGCGCTACCGGCTCTATGGCTGCTGCTGCTTGAAGCCATCCGCCACGACCGTAAGGTATGAACTATTATTTGAGCAGTTTTTGAATGTTTTTGAATTTAAATGTTAACATTATATAAAGGATGCAGTCATCTGCATGCTCTGTGGTGCAGCTGATTTTTTTTTCGGGGTAGCTTTCGGTGGAATGGCGCTCTGGTCACTGCATGCTATCACTTTCGACCAAATGATGTGGTCAGCCTTTCTGATGCAAGTGTCGTTCATGCCATACTTAGCCCTTGTGCTTCGTGACACTCATCGTTCCTTCGTTCGCTATCGGCTGTGCTTGAGGGTAGCCAAGGAAACAAAGGGAGTGGAGAAGTGGAGTGCCTCTCTGGAGAAGCTGTGCTTTGAAAGTGTGGAATCCCTCGAGCTGATGGCTAACGTCAACCTGTTTGGCCCACTCTGGCCGTGGCGCCACACAGATTGCTCAGGCGATGAGCAGGATGTGCTCTGTGACAAGCTTAAAAAAACACAATGTCATATAGTTGCAGCTGCTGGACCGGAAACGATCGACACAATCGTCGAGAAGCTGTTGGATAATACACTAGAAGTTCTGGACTGCCGTACCTTCAATGGTAACGGCATCGCTGAAAGTCGACTAGCCATCTGGGCATTTTTTGATGGGCTTTTCCGTACTTTTGTTCTCAATGCTTTAGCATGTTGGCTTTACTGGTTCGACTTGTTCTTTTGGGCCCCGTTCAGCTTGATGCTCGGCTCAAGTGCTTATCAGCTTGCCAAGATAGCGTCGCTCGGACTACCATCGGCTCTGTTGCTAACGGGCTGTGAGACAGCGGGTTGTGTCGCGACATCGTACGGTGATCTAGCGTGGGCGCTGGAGCCGGGATTATTCTTTGCACTTGTTCATGTTCGCGATCATTTTCTTGGACGGACATTAAAAGCCAAGGATAAATTTGAGTAACAAAATTTCTGTTGTACGCATATATAGCTATATAATATTATAGCTAAAGCTATGCATAATATTATATAATATATAACTCTAGTATCAAGCTGATATTATTTCTCTAAATTTAATAAGAAATTATCAGATATCAGAATATTATATTAATTATTAAATATAATATTATGCGAAAGATTAAAAAATTGATTATAATATTTAATTATATAATTTATTTAATTTAGTAGTAATACTCATATTATTAATTTTTATTAAAATTTTAGACTATCTAGATAATAGATCATAAGTATCAGATATTAATAATTTATGACATATCTGATAGCATTACATATTATATATTAAAACCATTTTTAATAGTGATATCAATGATATGTCCCTCACCGCGTGACCCGCGGCACTAAAACAAGGACCTATGAACTCAAATCAAAGTATGTTCAAGTTATCAGATATTATAATTTAATTTAAGTACTAAGTAGTAAAAATTGTTCTGGCAAGGTTGGCACTTTAAATGAATGTACTCCCCGGATACATACCATGTATATATAATATTATATATATATATATATATATATATATATTTAATCACCGTCAAAACTACTAATTGGTAATCCGCAGGTTGGGTCCGGCGCAACATTGCCCCCAACCTTGCAATTTTTTTGTAAATAACCAATTGATAACTGAGTCGAATCCAACAAATAAATTCTTCTTGTCCTAAGGTCCTATCATTGCAGTTCCACTGTCACCATCTCTTCTTCAGTATCCTCTGGAAGGGGGGCACGTGAGTATTCCATGGATATCGAATTCACGCTAGTATATATGTTAAATAAAATGTACAAACATATACATGGAATGAAGCATATTTTTTGTGGTAATCTCGATTATTTTGTGTCAATATTGTACCAGTGCCTTTCATTGGACGCAGTGAATCTCTCTCCTTCAAAAACGTGACCCAAATGTCCAGAACATTTGGAACACATGATTTCTATTCTTCTCATGCCATAAGATATGTCAACTTTGGTTTTTACGGCACCCTTCACGCACTATTGAATGATTCAAAATTTGAAACCATGAAGAGGAAGAAGAACAAGAAGAAGCAGAAAAGTGGGACAAAAATTTACCCTATCAAACGCTGGCCATCCACATCCCGAATCAAACTTTGCTTTAGCAGTATAGATAGGGTTTCCACACCCCTTACAAACGTAATGTCTATGAGGATTCACAATAGTTAATTGCATCTTATACTGAGTGGTCGTGTTCATTTGAATGTGTACCCTGTGTCTGGATAGTGCTTATTATACTTTCCTGTTCCCGGTCTCTCAGTACCCTAGTTGTTTATAGATGCAAGCAATGAATTCCAATGGTTGTTTTGATGTGTGCAGGCATGTCAGTATGCAATTTGATTTTGACCTTGTTTCGAAGAATCTCAAATTCGGCGTCAGACAATCGAGCTCGCCAGTCGTTTTCAGACATTTCAACAATACCAATACCAGATTGTCTAATCGCGAAATTCCTGTTCCCGCAAGTTGCCACCATGTTTCTGCCGCCGCGATAGGTGCATAAAGTATGCATGGAGTTTACACCCTTCTCGCACGCAATACTCTCTTTAGTTGAGAGGTTGAAGAATGAATGGAATCCAGTTGTAATAAAACAGAAACGCAACGGGTCGTAGCGCCGGGGAAAAATTTGCACGACTGCATATTTCAGCGTCCGACATCCGACTAAAATCGGCAAATAGATGAAAAGCAGAATTAAGCTTTGTCTTCAATACTTAATTTACCAGAGTTCATTCAAATTCTTTGCGAGTGGGGAGCAGCCACTCGGTCGTGTCACTTGGCAGGTCTGGAAAATATTTCTGGAAAAAAATAAAATAAAAAATAAAATAAAATAATAAAAACGATGACAGCAACAACTCTTCGCAATGAGTATACGTGTCAGTCGTTATTTGCAACTTGTCATTTAGATACATACACCGATCTTATAATTTTGTTCCAGGTCTGTTTTGCCTGCGATTACTCAAAGCAACCCACTCTGCTGCCGTTTTCTGCTGCTGCCGTTGCTGTATGTAATACGTATCACACACACGAATACACGTACACACACACATATACACACACACACACACACGGAAACGCACCGATTGACTGTGGACTTATAATAATGACGATTTTTTAGTTTCAGAAAATCAACAAATCGTAACAAAACAATTTTCAAAAAATCCGTTGTTTACTTGTTGACCAAATTTGACCAGATTTGGTCTAAATTGACCACATTTCCCAAAATCCGTTAATTTCTTGTTGACCTGGTTATCAAAAATCAAAAAATCCGTTAATTTCTTGTTGATTTAGGCCGATTTTCGGCCATTTTCAAAAAATCCGTTATTTTTTTTTTTTGATTACGGTACCGTCTCTGTTTATATTATCTGTGTTTGTCCCCCGGTGGGCCCGGTCTCTCTGCCTGCCTGTCCCAGTCACGCGCACCCTGAGCCAACGGCAAGAACCGACACAGCCTGCGACTCGGCCAGGTTCAGCGGCGCGCAAAAACGTTCGCGCATGGCGGTCCTGCAGATTAGATTGAAACTCCGAACGTGTGGAGGATGGCTTGTCTATCTTCTGCACACGCCTCCTGCTCCGCTCCGCTCCGAATCTTGGACGGCAGGGGTGCCCGTAGTTCTGTGCTAGGAACCTGCGAGATCAAATTTTGGCGGAGAGCGCCAAGTCATGAGTGTCGCTTGCGTACATCCCTCACACACTCTTCTTCCATATACAAGTGTCCCTACCTGGTATATCACTTGCCTGCCTTACTTTTCCCAGATACATTACCTGTTCACGGACATACTTTTTAATGGTGAATTCAAATCTTTTAACGCCCCCCTTCTCCAACGACCGTTAAACAGGACTCAAGCACACATCGAAGTACAACTAAACGATCTAAGCGTTCTGGATTCATTATCATTTATAAAAAACCTAATCATCATGGAGCGCGTAGTTTTCGTGGCCTGCTGTCTGCTTGTGTGTTCGGTTGCCTTCGCCTGCGAAAGTGGGGATGTCGACCCAGCAACAATGCTTGACAACTTGGAAACGAATTTTTACACTGATATGGTAATTTCATCTGTGTTTATTTCGTATTCTGCTTATTTTGTGAAGAATTGCAACCTTGTTATGTGTCTTTGCTCGACATGATTTGCAGACTTCACAAGAGGAGGACTCTTTCAATGATTTGTTCGATGAAATGGATTCTGATAAAGATGGATGTATCAGCCCCACTGATGTATAAATATAACATAGAACATCGCATGCTGTATTCTATTTAAATTCATGTACATTTTCCACACCAGGTTGAAGAATATTGCCAAGCAGCTCCAACGCAATACGCAGATGTCTGCGAAGAATTTTGCCAGGCATTTGACCAAAATACAGATTGCAAACCCAAGGCAACCTCAGATTGCGAGCCTCCTGCGTATGACTAGCTTCGTCTTTGTATTTTAAAATTGACGTATTGTTACTCAAGTATTGTGAGTATTATAAGCATGCACGTGCCGTGTCTCAGCTGCATATAGCACCACTCCTCGTCCCGACTTTGACCTTGATTTATGTTTTAGTATCTCAGATGAACAGATGTTGCAACACTTAGAGCAAGTGATGGGGAGAGAATTGGTTTTGTAAATTACGTTGAATTGTTGTATTATCTTTTGTACTCATATGTTATATATCAATGTAACAGACTTCTTTGGAAAGTGTTGCTTTCACTAACTTATTCACCGAGTTAGATGAAGATAAGGACGGATGCATGGGCTTGACTGAGGTCTTTCATATCACATCTGTGGGTGTATACAATTGAATGTGACGAATGCATTGATTTCAATTTCAGGTAGAAAACTATTGCGTCACAGTTACGAATATGGACTACATTACTATCTGCGAGGATATTTGCACTGCATTTGAAGAGGCAGAAGATGGACAGTGCACTCCCGACCAGTACTACTACTACAACTATTACACTACGACAGACTGCGGTGGAACTACTGACAATAACTACTACTCTATTTGGTTCCGACGTCAAATGTGGGGATACTACTACTATTACTACAACTACTGTACTGGTGGTCAATCAGGAACTTCTTGGTTGATTTTTGTTTCTGTTTTGTGTCTCTTTATTTCTGCGTTCTCGAGCTGCCCCCAATAAGATATTGTTGTGAGCTTGTTTATTCTTAGTTTTGATTCTGACGCAATCTTGGGTCACTTGGAGGCGCAATATACGGATGTAATCTCTGATATAGACAAACAAACCTTGGAAACACTGTTTTTAAGTATCGATACAAATAACGACAAATGTGTGGCGCTTTCAGAGGTCACTGCGTTTCTCCTTTTTCGCAGTTGCAACTTCTAAACATTGCTCTGTGTGTAGGTGGAGTCCTTTTGTGTTGATGCTGAATCTTATTACGAAACCTTATGCTCTGAAATATGTACAGTGTTTGAAAATTCAGACACATGTATTGTACCCGGTACTGGTGGTCAATCAGGAACAACTAATACAGATTGCTCAACTGGCCAGTAAGTTTGTATTCGACAGTTTTTTTTTGTTTTCCATTTTCTCAGTATATTTTTATGGGAGTGAAATCAACAGAAGTTTATTAACTGTTCAATGTTTTCTTTCTCGACAGAGTCAGCCAACAAATGGTTATGGATCTTCTGGATTATCTTTTTCAACAGAATGGTTTACAGGAAGCAACGTTTAGCAGCTTATTTACTCAAATTGATTCAGACGCCAATGGCTGCATCCAGCTTAGCGACGTAACAATTCGATTTCTCTTTATCACGCATAATCAAAATTAAGCTTCTACTATTTTAAGGCTGAAAACTTTTGCGTCACTGCGTCAACATCTTACGATGATGTCTGCCAAGAAATCTGCACCGTATTCGAAAATCATGAAGATGGAAGCTGTTCAGTTATCCCGACAGGTACACCAAGTCCAAGCCCGAGTCCGAACGCCGATGACTGCCCCGGAGAAATGGAAGCCGACCTGACTCTGTCTGGCGCCTCCCTTGTCGAGTGTATAAATCAGGGATCATGTGATTGTGAGTATTCACCATATTACTATGGTGGATCTGTCTTTGTGAGCTCTGGGCTGGCTCTTACTGCCACGTCCTCTACTTTTTCGTCGTGCTCGGCCACTCGTGGAGGGGGTACGCGTGTATACATTTGTCTATCTCTGCCTTGCATGTTCTTGAAATTACTTGTTTGTCTCTGATTGCGTAATTTCTCCTTCTTCTTCTTCTTCTTCTTCTTCTTTTCTGCATTTCAAAAGAATAAACAAAATGAAAAAACTGTTTCCGCATTCAAATTATTATGTGTTTCCCCTTCTGGTCGGTAGCTGTCTTCCTCGAGGACGAGGATACTATATTCGATGTGTCTGGCAGTACCTTTAGATATAACGAGGCTGACCATAACGGCGGCGGTAAGACTTACTCCGAACGAATTACTTGCACACGTGCATGCATAACTCTTTGACTTGAAACTGATGACTATAATTTATGCACTTGCTATCATAATATTATTTCATAATAATGCATGCGCAATCACCGTGCATAACATATTCAGAGTGGCCTTCAGCCCGATCATTTGTTCTCAAACCACCGTTTTCTGCTCTTTTTTTTTTATATTTTTTCTTCCATTTTTCTTATTAAATTTTTTTTTTTTTGTTCAAGGTATCTATGTCAATGATCACGCGTCTCTCGTAATGGCGACGACGGCCATGGCCGGGAATCAGGCTTACTCCTATGGTGGTGGAGGTAAAATTTTCTGAATTTTTTTTTACTTTTTTTTATTTTTTGACCCAAAAATTTTGCGGATCCAAAAAAAAATTTTTTTATGCATAAAAAGTTTTTATGTTTTTTTTTAAGTTTGTTTTCTTATGATTTAATGTATTTTATTTCCCTAAAGTTTTCAGTGTAAAAAATGCATGTCTCTGCTCCTAATTATAAGACTTGCCTCTTTTATTTATTTATTTATCTTTTTTTTTATTATTATGAAATACAGCCATCAGTCTCAATCTTTATTCATCGGCGGACATTGGAACTAGTTCTTTTCTTTCGAACAGTGCGAACGAAGGGGGAGGTCCGTGTCTCATTTATGTTTTCTCTCTCATCTCATTTTTATTTTCTTCTTTCTTCTTCTTTTTTCTTCTTCCTGATTCTCCACTGGAAAAATTATTATTCTCTTTTTTATGAACTACAGCCATCTGTGCCTATTCTTATTTATCGGCGGACATTGGAACCAGTTCTTTTGTTTCGAACAGTGCTGGCTACAGCGGGGGAGGTCCGTGTCTCATTTATGTTTTTCTCTCTCATCTCATTTTTTTCTTCTTCTTTTTTTTTTTCCTGATTCTCCACTGGAAACATAATTATTCTCTTTTTATGAACTACAGCCATCTTTGCCTATTATTATTCATCGGCGGCCATTAGAACCAGTTCTTTTGTTTCGAACAGTGCTACTACTACGGGGGAGGTCCGTGTCTCATGTTTTCTAGTGCACTCAAACAAATGTTACAGAGAGAGAGAGAGAGAGAGGGAAGCCTGTTTATCATCATCTTCCTGTTCCGCAAATGTCTCGTCGTCTTCCTCCTGTCCTCCGTTTCCGTTTCCCCTCCCCTCGGTCCCTCTGTCTGAATGAATGACTTGCTGCCAGTTAATGTTTGACCGTATATACCCGTTCGTCCATGTTAGTCCCATGAGTCCCATCTGTATTTGTTTGTGTGTGTGTGTCAGAACCATATTCCCCCGGCCCTTCTGGGTTGGGGCGAAGACTGCCTTTAAGTTTTTGTCCTCCTTTGTGTGGCTACGCTCTGTTTTTTCGCCCCCACCCTCCCCTCCGTCTGTCGAAAATGCCTCCTCCTGTGTAATTGCCTGTCTGTCTATTACCACTGATATTGTTTCAAGTTTTGAAATGTCCTATTTGTTTCTTTTTTTATTCGTCTCAGAAACACCATGCCTCTTATTTATGTCGCAA
>Ga0099798_10398_pt1 | contig 14665 bp, 7 predicted proteins | sample Uncmet_Sort29A_1_FD_89870 | JGI IMG/M metagenome (GOLD analysis project Ga0099798, IMG submission 89870) | Marine eukaryotic communities from CALCOFI LINE 67, Pacific Ocean - CN13ID_Sort29A_1 | ecosystem: Environmental > Aquatic > Marine > Oceanic | place: Pacific Ocean: Monterey Bay | collected...
CTCTCGCTTCTACCATTGGATTTAGGCAATAATTCTTCTCCAGGTATGGGATTCATCAGCAACAACAACGTGCCAGATTCTCCAGGCGGTGGCAAGAACAAGAAGAAAAAGCAATCGAAAAAGAATTCTCAGTCTCAAATGTCCCCAGGGCAGATTATGATGGGTTCCCCGAACACTGTCGCAACCACGATCGGCTCATTGCACCCGCAGCAATCACCGGATGGTACGACAACATCTATGCAATCGAATTCGAATACCAGCTTCTTCGGGAACAATGTGAACAATGTGCAGAACACGTTAGATCAGTTAACGAGCATGCAAAATATGATGGCCGCCATGGGCCAAGGTACCATGGGTATGAATCAAAACCAAAATCAAATTGGCGCAATGTCATTGCCGAACAACATGTTTGGAACCCCGAATCAAAACAACAATATGATGATGAACCAAATGAACCAAAATAATCAGAATCAAAACAATAACCTCGATTTGGGAAATGCGTCGTCTCAACAAACTCAAGGTGGCATGAACAACCAAAACGTGACCGACAGTCCGACTCAGTCTGGTACGATGTTGCAGATGGTGAAGCTGGATGGTCAAAACGCGGCACAGTCATTACCGAATCTCGGCCAAAACATGATGAACAATACCAACATGAACAACAATTTGATGAACAACATGAACAATTTGAATTTAACACGATGTTTTTAATCGGACTCGTTTTTTTTTTTTTTATTTTTTGGCCCATTTTAAGGTTTTTTTGGCATTTTTTGATCAAAAACGAGTGCGATTATAAAAAAATCGTGTTATTTGTTGAACAACAATGCCATGGGAGGAAATATGAACAACAATGCCATGGGTGGTATGCAGATGCCGACAGTTCAAACTTTCTGCTGTTGCTCAGGTTAAAAATTAAAATATTTTATTTTTGGCAAAAAAAAAAAAAACACCAAAAACACATTTAAAATTGCGTTTTAAAAAAATTATAAAAAAAACTATCTAACCACCAGAAAGTTCGAAGACGGGCGATAATAATCAAAACAATATGAACATGATGAACAACAATTCCGGTGGCGGTCAGATTTTATGGAGCCCGCGCGATGGCAATGACATGACGAATATGAATGCGAACATGTCAAATAACATGGTGGGAAACATGATGAACAACATGTCAAACAACAACATGGGCGGAGATATGAACCAAATGATGAATAACAACATGAACATGAATATGAATATGATGGGTGGTGATATGAACCAAATGGGCATGATGGGTGATAATACTATGTATCAGATGCAAGGAGGCGATATGGGTCAATTACAACAGATGATGTGGGATAAAGATGACGAATGGCACAAAATCAACCGAGATTTAGCTGTCCAAAAAGCCGAACAAAAACATAATCAATGGCAAGAACGCCAGAAACAGTGGGAACAAAATAATACCCAGAATAATGCTAATCAAAAAGGCGGGTCGAAAAACGCGAACTATAATGACTGGAATAACTGGGGATATAACAATTGGAACCAGCAGGGGTATAACAATCAAAATAACATGCAGAATAACCAGCAAGGTGGAGGAAAAGGCAATCAAAACCAAAACGCGAAAGGCGGAAAAACGCAGTCTAAAGATTCGGCCAAGCTCTCTTCGGAAGGTGGATCAAAAGATGGCAAGCAAGCAACATCAACCCCCGGTTCTCCGTCCAAGAAGAAAAAGAACAAGCAGACCGAATCGCCGCATGGCTCCCCGGGAAAGAAAAAGAAAGCCAAAAAAGACGAATCGGTTGTTAAAGAAGCTGTCAACTATGTGAAGCGCCCGAAACCGACCGAGGAAGCACCGATTGGAAGCGATGGAAAACCTTTATGGCAGTGGTATGAAGATCGCGAGGGAAATTGGCGCAAATGGTTTTCGGGCGCGGAAGGCGCTAAATTAAAAGCACAATTGGAAAGTCAAAAATCGAAAGACAGTCAAGATTCCGAGAAAACCGCCAGAACTCAAAAAACCGCAACCTCAGCCCACCAATCTGCCCATTCAACTCCATCCAAAAAAGCCGCAAAAGACCCAGAAGGGTCCAAAGGCGTCGAGTCTGCACCAATTGCCTCGGCCAAAAAACAGGCGAAAGCGAAAAAAGCAGCGACAAGTTCTATGAACAATAACGATTGGAACACGTGGAACGATTGGAACAGTTGGCAAAATAATGATTGGAACAACACACCAGTGTCTAGCAAGCCGACTAAGTCGCAACAGCAGAACAAAAGCGAGTCGAAAAAATCTGACGACGCCAATATCGTTCCAAACGCTAAGAAAGCGCCTAAGAAGTAACACGATTTTTTTATAATCCGACTCAAAAAAACCATTTTTTGGCCCATTTTAAGGGTTTTTTTGATTTTTTTCGAATTTTTGAGTCGGATTATAAAAAAATCGTGTTAAGTCTGTCAACGTGACTGATGACAAAGAAGTTAAAGAAATAACACGATTTTTTTAATCGGACTCAAAAAAACAAAAAAAAATCAAAAAAACCCTTAAAATGGGCCAAAAAATCAAAAAAATGAGTCCAATTATGAAAAAATCGTGTTAAATTGAAAAACCGAAAAAGGCTAGTAACAAAAAACTCCCATCCACTTTAATCTCCGACGACAAGAAGAAACGAAACAATGACAGCAACGCATCAGGTGCGTTTTTCGCTTCGTACGACACGGTCGCTTATGAAATCGGTTACCGCGATACACCGTCGTTTTACGAAGGTAAGAAACAGGAAAAGGCGCAGAAACAGGGTGTTGTTGAGCGTGTGAATAAACACGAATCTCGCGAAAACAGTGCTGTTAAGAACAAATCGCGTGAAAATAGCGGTAAAGGGAAACAGTCGGAAAATCCAGACGAATGGACTTTCACAACGACTTCTCACGATGCTCGGAAAAAAAATAGCGACCGCTTAACTTCTGGCAAAGGCACTGGAAAAGGGTCCAACGAGAGCTACACACAGGAAGATTTTGCGCGCTCTTCCCAGCGCGGAAACGCGCAAACCCGGGCTTTGACTCCAAATTCCCAGCGCTCTTATAAAGGGTATTATGACACGGCTGGCGGAGGAACTTCTTCTTATCCGACGAATTCTTTCCGCGGAATGCGTGGTGAGAACAATGACTGGTCGCGTTCTAATTCGCAACGCGGGGTTTCTGGGAAAACCGACACAGGCCATGGTGCGGGCGGTTACAACCGAGTACTCGTTGACAAAATCGCAGAAGTTAAAGCTACTTCAAACTTTCTGGTAGCCAGGTTCGAACGTGAATTTCTTTTTTACATAGTTTTTGCTCAGATTGGTCGAATTCTGTCAATTTTGACACATTTTTTAGTTTTGGAACGCTTGGTATCCAACTTCCTGTTTCGAAAAAGCATGGCGCGTTCGACACAAGAACCTGCACATGATCAAATGGGGTAAAGTCCAGCTGGGCCGCAGGGCCCAGTGGTTGGGCAGTAAAATTTAGGGTCCATCGGATGCCGGCCAGATTGGTCGAATTCTGTCAATTTTGACACATTTTTGAGTTTTGGAACGCTTAGTATCCAACTTTCTGTTTCGAAAAAGCATAGCGCGTTCGACACGAGATAGACCCTAAATTTGACTGGCCGGCACCCGATGGACCCTAAATTTGACTGTCCAACCACCGGGCCCTGCGGCCCAGCTGGACTTTGCTGTATTATGAACAGTGTTTTTGGATGAAAAGAATACCAAAATGGCACAAAAATGACAATCCTGTCCTGGCTACCAGAAAGTTTGAAACTGCACGCGAGCAGGAGCGACAAGCCCGCGAGCAACGCAACGCTGAACATGAAGCGAGTAAATCTGCAACTAATTCCGCTAAAAACACTCCGAAAATCAGCTTATTGAAAGAAGGCAGCCATGAACTTTCTCGCCAGTCGGATATGACCGCCATTTTTAACAGCATCGTTGCTCCAAATGGCGTCGGTGGACACAAAACTTCTGCTATCCGCGATTCTGAATACAATCGTATGTTCAAATCTTCCGTGAACAGACAGTCAGATTTCAATAACGCAGCTGACAACGAGTCACGGAATTCAGGTTCAAAGAAATCTAACAACGGCCTGTCAGCCTGGGAAAGACTCTCCCGGGGCGATCAAGTTACGCCATTGCAGTCTAAAGAAACCCGGCTGTCTCGCGATGCAAAGCCGTTCGCGCCAAAGAAAGTACAGAAAGAAGCGCAGATTTTATCCGATTTCTACCACAAAGAAATGGTGGAGATGCAAGAAATCAATGTGGCTTCTGAGATCGATCAGTTGTTGTTTGAGTTTCACCACGGCAAGAAATCCGAGGTTCAAAAAGTTATGGAGGAGAACAACGTTAGGAACACGCTGTTAGAAACCGATGCTGAAAAACGTAAATCGGCTAAGAAAGAAAACAAAGCGCGGAAACGCGGCCAGATGTCCGAGCAGAAAGACCTGAGCCCTGAAGAAGCGGATTTAGTTCACTTATTCCACCACGGCAAACAGAGTGTTGCGACATCTAATGGTGCTTCCAGGTCTGAGGGTTCTACAGCTGTTCGTAAATCGGAACAAGAAACTGCGTATCGTACATTGCAGGAAACTAGAGAAGAAACCGACGGTGGTGCAGGTAATAAATGTAGATTTTAATTATTTTTTTTTTAGAAAATTTTTTTTTGAATTTTGGGAAGAAAACAATATTCTTTTAAATCGTCTTCGCTTTTTTTGGGACATTCTGATTACTATTATTTCTTCGTTCGCGGGAAAGTCTGAATTCTTGTATTCGACCAATAAATTTGTTCGCCAATTTTTGTCCAATATTCTTTTTTTTCTAAACCCATATAATTTTGCAATTGTTCCTTGCAAAAACTCGTCTTAGGGGCCTACGGATAATTAATTATTTAATTTTCTAGTCTATTTTCAGTTTCCTTAAACCTTAACTCCGTTTTTTCTAGTCGAAAGAACAACACATCAAAATTTTAACAATGACTTCCCCACTTTTGCCAATTGATTTGTCCACCTCTAATCATGAGTTCATTGAAACTTTACCAGCAAAACTATTCGGCGAAGATTTCGATAACTCTTCCGATGATGAGTTATGGGAGGAGGACGCCGCCAATGCCCATGCGTCTTCCAAAAAAATGTCAGAAAAAAAGAACAATATTATTGACGATTCAAAAAATATCTATCGTGCATTTGACGATTCAAAAAATTCTCCAGGTCTTAACATGTATGGTCACCCGATCAAAGGTTCGATTCGTAAATCGGAGGGCGGTGATGATGATTTAGCGAGACAGTCCAGGCGTTCCGAACCGCAACTTCAAGCTTTTTGATGCGCATTTGTTTTTTTAATTGTATAAACAAATCACAAAAAAAATGTGATCAAAATGAGTGCTTTTTAGCCAAAAACTGTTTTTACCAAAAGCACTGATTATGTACTACTACCGCATCGAAAAGTTCGAAACAACAGCATATCAATCCGTTGGCATGGCAGCAAGACGAGCGATCTGGCTTATGGTTTCAGATGGCGCATCTTTCCATTCACCCGAACAGGATTATGATTAAGAAGTTTCACCAAAAAGTTTCGAAAAACTTGACTTTAATTCTCCGGCATCACGCGAAAAATTGGGGGTTTGACGTTCAGCCCGATGGGTTCGTTCCTTTGACCGAAATCGTCAACCGCGTAAAGTATTTCCAATCTTTAGGAATAACTGAGGAGGAGATCGTCATGTTGGTTGAAAATGTTGACGCCAAGGATCGATTCGCACTGCGTCGCACGTATATGGACGACAAAGAGCATCCGGAATACCGATCTACTTCACGTCGAGGTTCCACTGCTAGTGATGGTGGTAATATCGGTGGTTCACGATCCAACTCGCCACAAAGAACTTCGGTGACTATCAACAATCCGCAAAAAATGGTGGTTTTCATCCGCGCAAACCAGGGCCACTCCATGGACGTTATCACAGATGAAAGCTTGCTTTCTCGTATTAATTTCCCGCTTCCGGTCTGTATTCACGGAACTTACTGGCAATTTTTGGAACCGATTTTAAAAGAAGGGTTGAGCAAACGCAACCGTAATCACATCCATTTCTCAATGGCGACGCTGACAGAACTCCACGCTAACAAGCACAAACAAGACGCCGCTTTTGCAACACAAGCCACGTTATTGGCTTCTGACAACGAGGTCGACACTTTACGGTTCGGTGGTATGCGCGATGATTCTGAGGTTTCCATCTACATCAACATGTCTGCCGCTATGGACGCTGGAATCCATTTTTATAAGAGTAAGAATAATGTGATTTTGTCTCCTGGCGACGACTACGGTATGATTCCGTCTGAGTTTTTCGAGAGAATTGTTGATAACGATTCTGGCCGCGAATTGGAATGGGATGTTGTCGGTGAGGGAACTGCCAGATCTCCCAAATCCCTTGTTTTGAGTCCGAAAAAAGTTGCTGAGCCTGAGCCAGCCAACGGTGCTTTGAATGTTCCATCGATGAGCTTGGGTGCGAATAGTAACACACCGAGAAAGAAGAGCGGAGGAAGAGCTGCAAGGAGTGGTAAGGGAAGGGCTCATCAGTAGGAAGGAGTTGTTTTTTGAAAAACTGGTTTTTAGTATTAATCCATTGTCAGTTTTGATTTTACTTTTAGAGAAAATAATTATTTTCAATTAATATTTGGGTATTTTCAGCTAGAATATGGCTATTGTATAATTTTCTAGAAAACTTCATGCATTGTTGAGAAAAGGGCATTGTAAAAATTTACATTGAATAATTAAATATCAATTTACACTAAATTAGAAATGAATCTTATGGATTCTAGACATTTTTTGTTTAATCTTAATACTTCACGATACAAATTGGTTATCCTTTTTTTTTCTGAGGATGAACAACATTATTTTAGGCTTTTTAGAATTATAAACGAATTGGGTTGTTTGAAATCTATATCAAGATCTTAGAAGATTACATCGAAGTACATTAGTTGTACAAACAAATTTGTAAAAACATCGAGGAGGTGTTATATAGCATTGAAAATTTTATAGCTTTTTTGAAAGAAAATATCATCGAAAAATCTTTGGTCCGGTATTGACCGCGCCATTGGTTACGCGAAACAAAATTGCAGCGGAACTTCAATTTCAGAAAACAAAACACTTATTTTAGAAGAATTAATATTCACTTTGAAATTTCAAAATTTTGTGATTTTTTCCGTCTTTCTCTCTTTAAAACGACACGGTAATTATGGAGCAACAATTCGGTATACTAGCCGACGTTTCCTTGTGCGTTAAATAGGAGAAGAAAGCGCCATTTTTTTTTACATTGTCTTTTGGGAAGTTAAGAAGTTAGCTTCAAATACAATTTTCCAAACGACATATTTTTTTGGTCCTTCGTATTTTTTCCTGCGAATTCCGACAGTTTATTGAAGCACAATATGGATTTCCAGGGTTTTGGGGCCTTGATATTTCAAGAAGAACTTGCATTTTTATTGTTAATATAGAAAACGAAAAAAAGAATGTTAGAAAAAATAGTGGCCAATTCAACTTCCGACTTGTGGGGAAGCGAGGTGGGAACACATATGGCAGAAATAATGGTGATGATTCCAGAAGACACGAAAAATATCTTTGAAATTCGAGCCAATTCATAGACCCTGAGACAGAACTATTTACAGCGATATGATGTTATAAAAGCCGGAATTTGGCTTTCACATTTTTGTATTATTCGACGAGAAATAAACAAGCATGGTTTTAGTGGTGTGTCGTTTTTTCGTAACTTTTTTGAGGGAATGAGAGACACTGAGAGATCGATTTTTTTTGTTCAGCCATTTCTATCCCCTTTTTAAACTTTTTGTTTCTCATCAATACAAATTATTCTAGGGTTCGTATCCATTCTTTTTTTAATTGCAGGAATTTGATAAACGTATGGTGGTAATTAATCGTGTTGATAAAGTTTTTTGGTTGTTAAATTGCCGTTTCTTTTTTTAAAACTGAATTTTTTTGCAAAATTTGTCTTTTTGAAAGCCATGATGCTAGATCATGAGGACCTTAATTTAGTTCCATAAAAACATCCACCAAGTATTTTAATTCGATTAACGTAAAATATTATTTTTAGCGACTAAAACTGTCGACTTATTCAAAACCCCCCACCCCCACCAAGCAACCCTTAGATTTATAAAAAATGTCTAACGCTCGAATCTCCCAAGCATTCTTACTTGCCGGTTCAGTCGGTTTAATTGCTCTCAAAGCGTTAGTTCCGACGCAGGTTTTAGAGGATAAGTTAGATCAAGCAGAAATCGCACTAACAGAGCAGATTGAAAATGATGGAATGTCGGAAATCGAGCGGGAAAAGGAGTTTCAGAGGTTTTTGGATTTATGGCGCGATGAACCGAAAGCAGTAGTTGATACAGTTCCTGTGCAGTCACAAGCACCTGCTACGATTGAGGTTGAAACTGTTTGCAGTTCTGGTACTAGTTTTGGAGAGGAGGTGGTTGCTGATGGGGGCGGTAGCGCCGAAGCTTCTGGTTGTATGGACCAACAAGTTAGTGCTGTTAGTACGCCGGATACAAAAGTTGGGAACCAAATTTCGTCCAAAAGAGAAGCGATAAAAACAAACTCGTTCACGTTAACCATGGAATCGCCTTTTATTGTCGACCCGTTCGCAACAATTAGAAATCCCGCATCGTATTCAAAAGATACTCACGGTATAAGCCCAACAAGCAGCGACGGCTCCTCCTCACCGGGTTCTAAATCAAAAAAGAAGAGCAAAAAGAAACGACCATCGTTTTCTCTGCGGAGAAAATCAACTCAAAGCGGAATAGCAAAACCAAGCACACCGCGAGGGAAATCGTCTAGTCCAAAAGGAAAGAGAGGAGGATTTTGCAGCCCAAGACCGAAGAAATTACTAAACCCACCTGTGAAATCAAGGTCGAGCTCCAACAGCAGCAGCGCCGAACAAAGTTCAGGTTCGTCACCGTCAGAAAGGCTAAGTGGAGGAAATGGCATTAAAAAACCTGAAAGACAATCGTCAAACTCTTCGGTTTCCTCAACACGCAGTACTGGTGCCGGAAATCGCGATAGCATTAGCAGTAGTTTTAGCGGCTCCGGTCGGAACAGCAATGGCAGTACTTGTGGCAAAAAGAAGAAAAAATCCAAACCCAAAAGGCTATCAGTCGAAGCAGATGACGACGCAGTTTGTTCAATCGAAGCGGCAAGGGATGAGTTGCTTGGTTCGAAGTCAAAAATGGAAACCGACGAAGAAGCTGCGATGTATCATGAACTGGCGTTAGCTTTGGAAGCTGCTGATTCTGCGGAGAATGGTGGGCCTGCTTTTTTGGTTGGAAATAGTAAGAGGTTGAAAAGACCTGGGAGAGTTGTGGTTGCGGATCCGCTATCGCCGAGTCACAGGTATCAAACGTCCATTTTTTTTTCGAAGTTTATTTGAATTTTAGCCATCAACGGTTTTTTGGTCTGTCATAGTTATAATGCGCGTATTTTCTTAAGCGACTCCTCGTTGATCACTTTCACTTCCTCCTCGTTGATGCCCGACGTCGCTCAGGATCGACTCCGGCACTATTTCCGGGATGTCCGCGTAAGCCCAGGTGAGCTCGTCCACCCCTTTGTCTCACATGTGCGTGCAAGGTCTCGCCCGAAATGGGCTCCGTAACAAAAATGGATCGTTTTTCCAATTGCTCAAGTACAGGTTATGTGGAGACACATTATGTGGATAATATTCGTCCTGGTCGGGAAAACTATAAAGGAGGACGCCAAAAACGGTTGGCTATAGTGTTCAAAACAAATAAGAATTTTTTAACCATCCCACATTTGGCCATCTGCTGATTCACAAAATTTCCGAGCACATCGCCCGTCTCGTCACCCTTTTTAGTACAAACCGGAAAAGATTCATTTCAAAAATTTTCTCAGGCTCCGCGGCGGTCCCAGCTCAGCGCTGAACGGTGAAGACGCAGAATTAATCTCCGCGTTGTCGAACTTACGTGGCCACTTCGGCCCAGACGGCAGTTTTCAAAAGCACCCAACAACCGTAGCCTTACCACAACGAGGTGCGTTTTCCGCGTCACAGATCGCCACAAGTGAGGTTTTGGTCGGCTCGATCAATAAAGTGCGGGAATTGCTTGTTGCAAGGAATCAGGGGATAGAAAGTGAAAATGGAAGCACGGCTGGCAATAGCATCCCTGAACACAACTCCGCATCCAACAACTGGGGTCACCAACTGCACAGTTTGCCCTCCCCACGGAACATGCATGGCATTTGGGAATCAGCTGAAAAAGGATACTTTTCAATTAACGGTAAAATAGTTCGCGACGAAAACGCGGGTGAAAATTTTGATTTAGTGTGGGAGACCGAATGGTATTCGCTTTTGGCCGAAATCGATGATGTTGTTTTCGCGCCCATCGCTCATGGAGAAATAGAAGTTGAAACGGATACAGGAAACGAGGTTTTGAAGTCGGTCAAGAAATCATATCTAGCGAGAGTCCGCGAACTTTATTTAGGTCACAAGAAATGCGAAAAGGACGAGGTTTTAGTTATTCCGCCTGGAAGTAATGGAAATCCAGTTCGGCGCGGCGATTTAACTTGGAGGAGAGAAGAAAAGCCAGAAGCTGAACTTTCTTCAGCGGACGCGGAAAGTTTTGGTGGAAATGTTTCAGACAAAAGAAAACTGAAAAAGGAAGAGAGTTCGAGTTTCAGGTTTGATCCAGACGACGACACGCCGATTGGAGCAGATGTTTTACACAAAGCTTTGGTGAGGAAGGCCTCCAAGAAAAAGGAACCCGAATCTGAAATTCATCCGTTTTTAGATTTCGTTGACGTTGGCGAAGGCGAACAAATACTGTCCGAAGCTTCTTCAGGCGCTTTTGAAGAAGAAAAATCACCAGAAAAATCTGCAGACGCTGGCCCAGAAAAACCACTTACGAAAAGAGCTCATTCCGCTGATGGTACTACTGGTACGAAAGGTAATGCCAATGGTTCGACATGGATATCTCCTTTGACGCCCTCGTCGCTGTTTTATTTAGATCTGGCCAATGATGCGAAAAAAGCGGCTGACAAATTAGCAGCAAGCACAGTTGCTGCGTCGTCTTCAAAAAAAGATTCAGAAACGAGTTCTCGATCCTCTTTCGGCTCATTTTTAAGCAGGCAAGCAACAGTGCGCGCAGCACAACTACCAAAATCTCCAAGAACTCCAGAATCTGAACCAACGCCGACTCAAATCCCACGCACGACTCACATTTGCGAATTGAACCGATCAGGCGTTCCGCCGAGATTCCGATGGCTTTATTGGATCACAGTGGTCAGGCTTTCTGAATTCGAAAACCAAGGCGAAGACGTTGAGCCAGTTTCTGATTTCATTGTTGACGAAATCGAAAGCCAACGAAGAAAAGCGCACGAATTAGAAATGGCGAAAATAACCAAACACCCACATTTCAAACCGGGCGTCGACAAAAAGCCGCTTCCTCCGCCTAAATATCTATTGAAGCAGCTTTTTTCCGAGACAAAAGACGACGAGGAAGTTGCTTCCGAGCCTCAAGAACCGTTATCTCCCGGTTCGCGTCAAACTTCTTTCAAGAATTTTTATAATAGAATAAGGAAGGTATACGATTTCGTCGCAAGTGAGAAAAAGCAAGTAGCTCGGTCTTTCTCGCATGAAAACATGAAACATTTAATTACAGACGTCCAGTTGAGCCGAATATTTTCTGCCCATTCAAAAATCCAGAAGAATCAATGCAGCTTCGGATCAATTAAATCGAAAAAACTAATCTTCGAGTTCATGGCGGTTGCGGGGTATCTGTTAGGTGATTTCGTCCCATTTGGTTCATTATGCGTCGATGGATTGGGAACAGTTGCTGGATTTTTCTTAACAGTCGCGCCGAACAACGATAAATACCAAGCTATGTTTTTATTCTTGCATTTCTATCGGTCTAAAACTTGGAGCGAAGGTGGACCAATTACGATTTCAAGACATAGAGAACGACTATTAAAGTTGATGGATACGGTTAAAGTAGTGGATAAAAATAATGCGAACCAAAATTCTGGTGCTAAAGAACCAAACAGTCCAGCGAATGTTTTGATTCAAAGTGATTTTACGGCCGATGGAACTCCGCGATCAGTGGCGAGTGCCAGTCCGGTTACAACTGAGGAAATGAAGGGTGAGGAATGTGATTGGGTAAACGTTAGCACTGCTGGCGCCGGCCAAGATGCTAGTAGTACTGGTCCTAGTAGCGCTGTCCAAGACTGTCCTGTTGTTGCTGCTGCTTATAACGACGACGCGCCATTTAAATCACCAGCTTCGAAAGCTGCGCCAGCTTTACAACAGCTTGATGAAGCGGTGGAAGACGGAGTTCCGATCCAATCCAGTAGTCGTCCTTCAATCATTGCGCCACCTCCGGCATTTGCGCCGCCACCTTTTTACATGCGTGGAAGTGGGGGTCATTCGTGTGGCACACCGAGAGCGAGTTTTACAAGCAGTACGAGAAGTATGTTTGGACTTTCGAAACCGGTGACACCTGTTCACTCGCCAAAATTGATTTCTTATCTCGACTATATTGCGAAAGGCATGTATTTTGGGTATGCGGTTGAATCCAATGCAATCCCAGGTGGCCCCGCACCACCAAGCGCACGAACTAGTACTACTAATAAGCGCGCTGCTTGTGGATTGAAAACGAAAAGCGGATTTGCATCAACCAAAAAATCAAAAGCTGAAAAGAAGAAAGAAATGGAATTGCAGAAAGAAAGGCTCGAATCTGCAACCCGTTCATTCAGCAATGAGTTCTTAGAAATCGCACTCCACATCGCATCAGTTTCGTTTTTCGTACAGGAAATGCCGTTCCATAAAGTGCAAGAAATTTTCGATTTCTTCTTCGCAATTGATGATTTATCTGACGCGTTCGCGTTATTGTTTTTCGGATTCGTCCGCGCATCTGAACCGAAATTATTGGAATTGGGGAGCAAGATTGATACAGCTGGCGATCTACCTTCGTTTTTCGAAGCATTGAAGGAATCGTATCGTGATGAATCGCCCGGAAATGAGGCATTGAAATTTGCAAAAGCAATAAATCTAAGACGGAACGATATGTTGATTCAACATGAAGCCGGCGCAATAAGTGGAAGTGGTCATGCAATACAAGAAATAATGGTTACGCACGATGCGCCGAGTGTTGTGAAAAGCGCTCACGACGAAAAATCAAGTCATCGTTTATTTCAACCGATGTTTTTACAAAACGGAAGAAAAGGCGGAAAACCACATGTTCTTTGTGAGTTGAATGCGTGAAGAAATTCTTCCACGCGCTTTCATATTCAGAACCCGTTTTATTCGAATTTGCAGTGTAGATAGATTTTTTTGAACTTTTCTTAATCTTGGTCCGTACACTTTCAGTTTATCGTTTCTGCTTTTTAATTTGTAAATAATAATTGGAAGTGTCTCCTTGCAGACATGAAGAAAAAAAATATTATACCCTCAATGTTGCAAATTATGCACGTTTTTTGAGATTATTGGCGCGATTATACCCAGTGTCTGAATAATTTTAAGCGTTTGCGCAAATGCACCTTAATTTAAAAACATGACGCTTTGGATTATTTTCTTAGGGACTATATCCGTATCTGTAATTTTGAGCAACAGAAAATCTGAAAGAAACATGTTTATTGTTAGGTTTTTTAAAACCTGATTTTCCTTTTACTATACTAAACCTGTAAATAAACCAGGCTGGTTCATAATTTAACAACAGCGAAGCCGAGTAATTCGGATATTTTCTCTTTAAAACACTAAATAGAAAAAGACAAATTTAACATCGAGATCTCCCGGTTTAGTTCAATTTGTTTGACGTAAACCGTGTGTTTGGGGAGGGGATGCATCGCACTTTTCTTGTTTCCTTTTTCTTTCGCAAATCGAATTTTGATCACATTTTTATTTTCTGATATGGTTGAATTATTTCCATGGCATTCTGATCAAAAAATCTAATCCTTGATTTTTTTAACAAAAATTTGTTTGGAAAGTCCAAGTCCAATTTTTTGTTTTTTTGTATTTTGTCCGTTTTGTTTGCAAATAAAATAACTCTTTAGTCCCCCCCTCAACCGCACACAAAAAGATGAGGTTCTTTGCAGCGTCCCTTGTTGCAACATCAGTAGTGGCGACAGTTGATTTAGGCGATAGTGACTGCAAGTGTTTGGCCGAAAGTCCATTGAAAGATACGCAGTTTTATGTTGAGAAAGGAGGCAAGAAAACAGTCCGAGCGCAAGTGACGAACAAGAAATTCTATTATGACGAGAACTACGGCGTCGGTTGTAAAGATTGGGACAGTTCGTTGCCGCCCCATTGTGGAACAATAGTTGACCAAGACACGTACCCACACACAGGTACTGTTTTCGACGGTAAAACGCCGCAAACTTTGAGAGCTGAATGGTGCAGTAGAAAATGGTGCTGGGTAGATCCGGATACCTGCGATACGACTAAGAAGTCGTTTTACCCGACACTATCGACACTTTTCAACACCGATGATCAGGAATGGGTCCTTAACGAGTCGGTAGGTTCGAGTGTGGCCAAGCCGGGTGGTAAGAAAGCGCCTTATTATTCTTACACGACTTGCGGTGAACAGAACACGTTTAAAACGAAAGTCTCTGACGCGAAAGAAATGATCGACATGGTCGAAACTTATGTGCGGTCGGTTAAA
>Ga0099798_10400_pt1 | contig 14650 bp, 11 predicted proteins | sample Uncmet_Sort29A_1_FD_89870 | JGI IMG/M metagenome (GOLD analysis project Ga0099798, IMG submission 89870) | Marine eukaryotic communities from CALCOFI LINE 67, Pacific Ocean - CN13ID_Sort29A_1 | ecosystem: Environmental > Aquatic > Marine > Oceanic | place: Pacific Ocean: Monterey Bay | collected...
GGCTTCGCGAAACCAACGGAAACTTGCGGACACTACCCAAATTGCCCCCGTCCCGCGCCCGCCCCCGCAATGCGTGAATATACACAATTGTGCCCTACTCGACAAACGAGGGCCCGACTCGATATAATTTATTATTGAAGCTCCTGTGATTGATGAGATGGGCGCACATCTGTGATGTGTTGTTGTCATAACTTCAGAAAATGTTGTATTACTATTGTGTGTGTGTGAAGAAAAGTTCATCTTTTAGAAATCCGTTTTATCCTTTTTTTTTTGTACAAATGAGAAAGAGTGTGACTGACCATGTCACTCTGACTGGTATGAGTACTAGAGATACTTTTTCGACTGATCCTACTCGAAGGGGAAGACTTCTGCTTTTTGTACATAATGTCAATGATTTCTCTGCTCCCGGTTATCGTGCACTCCCGCTATGTCGTGTTTTTTTTCTTTCTTCTTAGCGGGAGGCACCCGTCTGTCTGTCACCCTTCTTTTTCATACTACTTGGTCTAGGAAAAATCCGTTTTTTTTTACATTGGGGATGATGCTATATGTACTGTGAGGAACAAATTAGCTTATTTACATGTCGTCGCGATCTCATGTGAAATTTGAATTTCAAACTCATTCACTTTGGCCTGCATGGTTCCCTTTTTTTTCTCATGCGAATCATCGTCCTGAAGGTTGTGTACAGCGAAAAAAAATATTGTCCATTCACGGGCGCGCAAGTGTATTATTACTATTATTATGGGCGAAAAACTAGTATTTTTTGTACTAACCTGCGTGAGTCAAAACTAGCGTCATGATATCGTCCTGCTGTTTTTTCGTTCACTTCACCTACTACTTGCTTGCTACTAGTGTACTGTTGTTTGTGTTATTAGAATGTACTTAATAAGTATGTTGTGTACTGGGGCAGATGTGTAGTTCTCATCAACTGTGGTATTATGGGCGGCTATACTACTCGAAAAAATGTCCTTTTTGCCGAAAAAAATGTCCGGTGGTGTGTACAGAATACAGATTTGCTTGCCTTTTTACGGTGTGTACAGAATCGTCAAATCCAAATAATTGATCAATGATGTTACTGTTCCTTCGAAACACGGTCGTCAAAAATGGTGAGAGATAGAGAGAGTGCCGCCTCGAGGGAGTTCTCGTCATAAATAATAAAATCGAAAAAAAATTTAAAAAGAGAAGGGGGTGGTTGCTGCAGATGGCCCCCCTCTGGACCCACGTTGCTGCTAAGTGCTGCTTGCTGCGAAAAACCGGGATCCCACGATAAATGAATATTGGTTTGCTGGCGGGGGGCTGCTGCGAAGAAAAGAAGGATTCATGAATGAGGGAATATTATGGCAAGGCCATAACCAGGGGCCCCAGATTAAATGGGAAAAAAGAAGTTCCTCTTTTCCCCAGATCCTCATGAGAATACGCGGCCGTTTTTTTCTTTTGATTTTCCACCCAAGCAATTATTAAGCTGCTGTAGGAGAAAACCAAATAATTCGTCGCGCGCCCCTCCCTCTTACTTTAGTTCGCCATATGATTCATCTCCTAGTGCTGCAGTGCGGGGGATTAAAGTTCGTCTAATGTTGTTCCAATATGTTTTCTGAATTTCTTCCCAACGTCGTTCCAAAAACTCAGATAATCGGAGTAACTTAATATTATTAACTAGAGTTCGCAAATCAAGAATACGAGAATAGAGTTCTGTTGTCCGAGAAACTCCTCTCCCCTCCCTCCTCCTTATGAATCGGTTCTTTCTTACTCTCTGCAACTGAAAATCCATATGTGACTAGTTTCGAATCGAGAATCCAATATGTGACTGTGTATTAAAAAACGTGCGAAAAAAAAATCGAACATTGATAATGATTGATTGATTGATTGATTGTGACGGGCCTCATGCAAAAAAAATCATAATATTTCTCATACCCGATTTTCGATCTCCATTATACTAGACCAGAACGAAACATTATTGCTCCGAAATAATTATGATTTTTTTGCCCGAATCCACTGCAATTCCCGCCGCCGCGATCGACTACTACTACAGTAATAATAGGAGTTCAGTCGCCACCGCAACTCTCCTCGCAGGTTCCGGCGCCGGTTGCGGCCGCACTGTGACTCACGGTCGCAGCGGTCGCAGCAGCACCGCGTCGATGACCGTCTCCATCCTCACCGAGTAAGCACATTTTAACTGAACAAAAAAATATTAAATATTCAAAAACATATTTAATGAATACTTTTCAAAATCTCCATTATGCTAGACCAGAACGAAACATTATTGCGACCCCGTAAGAATTATGAATTATTTAGTTCCAGTTAAAATGTGGGCACTCTCCATCCTCACCGAGGGGAATCAGATGATCGTGATGCAGGATGATCTGCGGCTCGTGATGCGTGGCATAGCGGTTGTTCACGGGTTTGTCGTTGAGGAAATTCGAGAGCAGCAACGAGGCGGAGACCACGGAGGAATTCCCCGAACCGTCGGAGGAAGAGCTCTCTCGAACTGGGCCCTGTTGTGGGCCAAAGTATTCTCACCGGTGTGTCATTTTTATTAAAGTTTCGATCTCCATTAACATATCATCAAGCCTGAAGGCAGAGAACGAAACAGTAATAATTCGGTTAAAGAATTATGCCTAAAATCAAATGACCCGATAGTTTTGGCCCACTCCGAAGACTGGAGGACAGTATGGGTTCTCTCGGAGACTCGAGGGCGGCATCATCTTCATCATCGCCATCATGAATCTGATCATCATCGCCAAAGGATTCGATACCAATGCCATTCATGGGGGGCTCACGTTCCAGTTCATGTTCTTCGGAGCCTATTGAGGCTGCTGCTGCTCCTGGTACTATCATGTCGTGGTGTGATGCTCTCTCATGACTATCGGACTTCGCGGAGGACTCGAATCCGTGACTCACATTTTGAATCGGTAACGACGCAGGATGCTGGCTCTGCCTATTAATACTATGATTCGTAGTAGTGGTGCCCACTACTGCTGTAGTTGCCCGAACGGAAGGATTTTCCCCTCCTCCTGATGCTGGTCCTCCTCCTGTTGCTGCTGTTATTAAGGGCCCCCCCGCATTTCCCCGAGATCTACTCAACGGCGGTGGAAAACTACTCAGACTCTTCAGGAAACAGTTCTCAATTTCGTCGTCTGAATTCTCCCCGTCTGTTTTTCGTCGACACTTGTTGGCATCATCATCGTGCGGTTTTTTCTGACCAGTTGCTACGTATGAACAACTCTGAGCCGTCGTGGGATAACCGCGCCCCCCGCCAAACTGCTGGCCGAGTCCAGTCCTAGTACCGAGCCGCATGCCGCTACCACTGCTGCTAGGGTCCATATTAGCTGTAGCAACAGTAGGTCCAGGGGCTGACGGCGAAATCGGCCTTCGAAGATGAAATCCTCCTGCCCCGAAATCGCCACCACCGCCACCCGGCAACATCGTTGACGATGTTGTTGTCACTGTTGTGTTGTTAACAACGATGCTATTGCCGGTGGTCGATGAACTCAGAGACCTCAGATTTTTCTCAGGCGACGAAAAACCCTCCATGTCTTCCCAGAGCGCTGGGTCTATTACGGGTTTTCTTTTCGGAAGGAAACTCGCGCCTCCAGAGATCGAGAGTGACTTTGACAAATGCGACGAATTGGTGTGGGTGGTGCTGCGCCCGCCAACGCCGCCGCCGCCTCCGCCCACGTAATCATTACTACATTTGGTTGACGGATAGTAATTATGATCCACCACGCGAGACGAAGGACCCTCTTGAGCGCCCGGCGGTATGCGGATGAATTGTTGCGAGGAAAATAGGTTCAGGTCTGGCGCAGAACCGAGCGACGACGCGAGGGAGGATCTTTTTTCCGCCTCCGGTTTCGAAGGCTGCGATGACAAGGCTGCGGCTGTGGTGCCCTGCAAATTCGCCGCCGGCGCTCTTTCGACGGTCGTCAAATTGGACGATCGCAACACCCCATTTTTGGTGGAAGAAATGTCACCAACATCCGCATCCGGTGCGGGACAATAGGGTGATGAAGTTTGTAAGCACATTTTAACTGAGCAAAATTTTAATTATTTCAATCTCCATTATACTAGACCAGAACGAAACATTATTGCTCCGTAAGATTTATGAATTATTTGCCCAGTTAAAATGTGAGCACGGTGAAGTTTGATCCCGCAGCGTGCTACTGCTGCCCGACCCACAGCAGACTTCTGTCGCAATATCCTCGCCATCGCAAAGCTGCGTCGTCGCTCGGTCCAACGGCGTGAGGATGGGTATCGGAATAATCAAATCGCCGCCGCTTTCCTCTTCCGGGGATTTTGGGCTCGGCACGAAACTCGAAGACGACTCTAACGGCGGCTCATCCTCCTCCTCCTCCTGGATGTCCTGCGGGGGGGAATTTGCGGAGGAGACCACCACCGCGGGGGGGGAAGGGCGGCGATGAGGATGACGGGCCGCAATTGTCCTCGCAATCTGGCTCGGGGCATGAGGAGCTGGCCGAGCACGACTCATGACTGCGCTGCGGCCTCGCCACCGACTCTGACTCGGTCTCTTCGGCCACGTGAGTGCGGGAACTCATCGGGACGGCTACAAGCGCACTTCTGCCGGGCCCCGGGTTTAATAACGCGGACGCGGCCGCCGGCCCCCCTATTTCCGCTGCCCCCCGCGCCGCCCTCCGCTGACTTGGAGGACTCCGCGAAGGGAGAACGTTGGTGCGATTGCTGCTCGCCCGACTCCCCGCTGGGCTACAGGAAGGATGAGGCTCCTGGCACGACAGTATCCGCCGATGCTGGCCCATTATATTAGTACTAGTAGTATGTCCGCTGGATGATAGTATCGGAGCTGGCGCTGTGCTGCTGGAGGACGGAGCGAAACCATCACCCGGTTGTTCCTGCTGCAACGCTGATGAGGATGATGAAGATCCACCACCGGCGGCTGCGCGCGATCCATACGCGCGGATGATAGCGTCTGTCCGGTTTTTCTCGCCCCCGTATTGGGAGATCACGGCCTGTGTGCGAGGAACCAACCGACTGAAATGAGTGAGTTCGCCGAAATCGTTCTTGCCGAGTGACAAGGGGGGGAGATCAGAAGACTGTTGAGAAGCTCTCTGCTTTGCCACCCCCTCCGCTGCAGTGGTGCTGTACGCTTCCGTGATATCGTACTTGCACCCCGGCTTACCCGGATCGCCATTCGAAGTCACCACTATATTGTTGCTCGGATCATCTACTCTTTCGGCAATATTGCTGCGTGAGGGCCTAGTACTAGGAAACGGATTTTCCGTCACCGCGGGGCAGTCCTCTAACAACGGATCCGGTTGTGTGATGCTAGGTGGTCGCGCGGAGTTCTCTTGTTCTCCTCCTTCTCGCCCAGGAAGCGGGCCATTGGCATTTGTTCTCTCCCCCCGCTGCCCTCCTACGGCGGCTTTTGTGTGTGAACTTCGGAGGCTCCCGCGACGTGTTCCTCCTCGCGAGTATGGAGGCTGGTTCATCTGTTTTATTTTTTTGTCAAAAGGAACATTTTGCTGCCCTTTCTTTTCCAATCCCCTACATCGTTGATTGTGGGAGATACGAATCTACCAAATTGATGTCCGGTATGGGCCGTATTCGAATTATGCTTTGACTACCCTGGCTTTGCTTAATATGAAATTTGAAGTTCTATTTACCCTGGCTTCTATTCCCGACAGCGGCTGCAGCCTGATGCTGTCATTCTGCCGCTGTGCGTACAAGGAAAACCCCCCGGCCCCGCCATTTTCTACGGACTCGGCGGACTCTGTGTTTTTTGGTTAAAGAGGAAATTTGGCTCCCTTGAAGAAAGAAAAACATCACGCACTCTTCAATAATACTGGGACGCAATAAGAATCACACTCTCAACTATACTGTCAAATGTATACTAAAGAAGAACCTGTTCCGCCCGGGCCTCCTCCTACTAAGCCTAAGGTCCCTAAGGACGGAGTTGTAAAGGCGTCGCTCGTTGCAGACCCCTCGTCGAGGCCAATGTCTGACAAGACCTCCGTTGCGCCCTCTGGCAGCCCCCCAAAACATTGCGCTCTTTCCCCCTTTTCTGAAAATTCTCCCACAAGGTCTTTGCTCTGCTGCTGCTGCTGCTGTCCACACTGTTGAAATTCTTCTTGTGTCGACGACATAACCTTTGCCGCAGCCGCAGTTACTGCTCCCACCGGTAAAGCGCCGCCGCGGTACGATGCCGACTGTGGTCGTTTGGTGGTGGCGCTCCTACATGCGAGTCTTCCACCCAATGATGAGGGATCCCGCTGACCCTCTGAGACTGCGGTGTCAAATTCAGACCCGACGACCGATGGACACGGTGGCTGCTGCTGCTGCTGCTGCTCCGGCGGCTGCGTGAGACCAACCGGACAACCCATAGACTTCCGTATATTGTCGACCCGTTCCTGCCGCGTAAACTCATCCGATGTCGATGCGAATTCATTTTCTCTTTCGAAGGCGTGGAGCGCTGTCGCCAAATTGCGGTTGCCCGTGCCCGTAGCCGCCACGCTCCGCGTACCTTTGACATACATGTTTTTGAATATTAATTTCTCCTATCATGGAACAATTAGAGACAACGGTATATCTAAATTTGTCTCGGCCAGTATCGATCAGTTGAGTCCCAATGAATTTTCTCAAAAATATGAGAGAAATATTCGAAGTTAAATACAGTAAGACTATCAAAAATTGGCTTCGAAGACTGCCGCGCACTTAAAGGAAAGATGCTAGTATTTATTAGTAATACGTTTCCTCGAAAGCAATCCCCGCACGTTATTCACCACATAATTGTCAGGCCCACTTCGAGTTCTGCCGCCCTGGTGCGTGGCCGGGCGCTGTGTTCGTTTCACATCATTTTTTTATATCGGGCAAGAAAATTTTACATTGCTCGTATCGATGTATCCTCCAAATTTATACACACATGTAGAGTCCTGGACCTCGCAACCGCCCACATGACACACATGCATGATATCCATCAAGATGAGATCATCCCATGAAAAACATTCTACAAAATAATACTACCCTCATCATCATTCCCGGGCCGGGCATCGAGCAGCTCAGTTGCCCTCCTGCCTTCCCAGGGCCTCTCGTGTTTTTCCGATTGTAGAAGTTTTTCCCCAGCGATTTCTCTACGTGCATGGATTCCGCGCCTGTGAGCACCATCGCTGACATCGGCCGTCTATCGGCACCTAGCATCATCACATCCGAGGAGAGGCCCTTGTGTTGTTGTTCGCCCTGCGCCGCCGCCGCCGACGAGGAGGAGGAGGAGGAAGGATGATGATAGGCGCCGGTGGTGTCTAGTTTTTGGGTGAAAAACAAACACGATGGACAGACAGGATTTTTGCCAATCTGATAATGATAATGATAATTCTTATCTAACTATAATTCTAATTCATTCTCCCCAGCTACCCATGCATAAAATGATCTCCCAGGCTGGTCCTCGGGGAAAACGTTTAAACGCGAATCAATATAGATTCATGGTGGATGGATGAACAAGGGGATGGTGCGTTCGGCGCCGTCCGCCCTAGGACTATAGGACGACTGCCCTATGCGCACAATTTAGAAGACTCCCCCCACCACCGGTACACACAAATTCACCAATGTGGCGCCCCCCCCAATCATCCCGAGGACAGCAGCCAATGAAAACGACACGAAAGTTGAGACTCAAGCCGATCCCATTTAAACTGTGACAAACATGCGCTCCGTGGTCTCGCACCCCTTTTTTTCAGAGCCACTTGCTCGCGCATCTTCCGTATCTTCTCGTATTGATTCCACAGATGGGAGCCCTCCACATTGTAACCTGTTGTGCCCGTATTCGACTTATCCAGGAGCAAGCCCTATTGTAGTTGTTTGTGATGACGATGATGATGATGATGATGATGATGATAGGGGTTTTGTCTCGTTGTTTCGTATGAGCAGTTCAAGTGTTTTCCATGTTTTCAAAGACGATCGAACTGAAAACAATCATAATATTTCTCATACCCGATCTCCATTATCCTAGACCAGAACGAAACATTATTGCTCCGAAATAATTATGATTTTTTTGCCCGGAAAATGGGACTTGAAAACTATAACTACGTTTTGCATGCAGGGGTCGGCTGACTTCGGACGAAATCCGTCCCCCCCTTCGCAGGTCTCCGTATTACTGTCTGCCGTATTGCCAGATGCCGTGTTCCTCGCACGCGTTTGGGCGGTAGATACGGTGCGAGGTCGGGCAGACAACTCGCGCTCGCGCCTTTATGTTATTTGTTAAGTTTATATTCATCTCCTCTGCCACTTGACTCTTCAGACCATTAAGTCGTCAAAAACTGCCCGGGACAAGAAAAAAAAACCGAGTTTCAACAAAATTAGTGAAGAAGAATACGTGATGCACTGCTGCAGTTCTTTCTGTAGATCCTTCTTCAACTTCGCCAGCCCTTCAATCGCAGATCTCTTCTGCGATCGAGAGCCCGTGGAACTCCTTTTTGTTGTGTTCGGGTCGCAACTTCTCTTTGTAGTGCTGCTGCTGCAGGTGCCGCCGCCACCACCAATTTTCGAGGACCTTTTCGTAGTATCGCACCCCGCCGGAAGAAAATCGGTCTTGTCGTTTCCGGGGAGAACCGCGGTGAATTCTGAGGACTCTGCCCCAGACCGGCGCTGCCTGGACGCTTTTTTGCTGCGCACCGCACTCTTGTGATCCGTCGATGTTGACGCAACGATGCTAGTGGTACTCGCCATCGTCGTCGCCGCCATCGAGTTTTGGGAGCCACTCCCAGATCTGGTGTTGTTTTTCCGTTTCGTCATCGACTTTTTCGCGGTCGGTGTGAGACTTCCTGCCGCCTTCTTCTGAAGTGTTTTCGGCGCAACGGCAGCGACGGTGTGAGCTTCCTGTCGCGAATGTGCCTCCGCCGCCCAACGGGAAAGAATTTCTTCCTTTCTCGGAGATGACTCGTGAAACTCTCCTGCTGGAGTTCGTGCCTGCTGCAGGTGGTGCTCCTGCATCAGAATCGTGGCATTTTTATTGGCCGATATCTTCTGCAGATTGTCTCTCAATTTACCCAAATCGTAGTTCAGACTGTCCCCGGTATTGGTTCTCCGGAGAATTGGAGCTTGTTCTACCACAAAACAAAACATATGTGATCATTATGTCATTAATATTTTGGAAACATCGATTCAACGATCTATCAGTAACTGTATCAATCATTAACACGCACAGGCAGGAAGAAAACCCTGTGGAGGAGTGCCGAAACGATGAAAACACTAAATAGAATTCGTGTTCCAGAGAACAACCAGTTTGCGCGCAGCTTCATCTGACACAGCTCTGCCTCGCTTTTGTAGATGCCGCCTTTTTTTGTGAGACAGAGTTGGCTATTTCCCACAACTAAATTACTCATAATTCTAATACCGAAGATGTTACATTGTAAGGGATTGCAATTCTGATGGATGTGAAAAAAATCATAATATTTCTCATACCCGATTTTCGATCTCCATTATACTAGACCAGAACGAAACATTATTGCTCCGAAATAATTATGATTTTTTTGCCCGAAAAAATGGGTGGACCTTTCTTCGCTTCCACCTTAGCGGTCTCCATCTGTCGGAAGATGTCCCGCATTTTCCATTGGATATCATGCACATCGTACGTCATTTTTTTTTTTATTATCCTCCGCTGCGCCGACCGCCGACTGAGTCCGCCGACTGACCCTAATATCACTTGGTATCGCCACGAACCCTCCCCAGGACGACCATTAGACTGTCTATATGTACTATGCCTTACCCGACTAACTCGCTATGGTAAATCGCACAGGAGGTCGCGCGTTTCGTTCGGCGACCCTTGGCTGGCCATACTTGTAGTACTGAAAACCTGCTCGAGGATAAGGTTCTGGACCCATGGACGAATCGGCAGAGATCAACCTAATTAAGCATTCAAATGCACAACAGGAAGACGGAGAAATGTTTTCCGTGACAGTGACACACGTCGTCCAACGTTCAAACACCCAAAAATAGCACCGAGTACTGCAGGGAAACACTAACTTCAATGAATGAGCCCAACCAGACCTGCACGTTGCTGCGTACCACCCATCCACCCCACCCATCCCAATGAAACGCATCGTATTAACCCATTTTCTCTGAGGAACCCCATACTTCGCCGAACGGAAAAGCTCTCACGAGCATTTTTCCGGGCAAAAAAATCATAATTATTTCGGAGCAATAATGTTTCGTTCTGGTCTAGGATGATGGAGATCGGGTATGAGAAATATTATGATTTTTTTCTTCTCAGCCGAACAGGCTCAGCCAATGCTGTGTGTTTTTGTGCCCTACAATATAATACGCAACGTTCTTGGTCAAAGGATTCAAAGTCTTCAAACACTACACCGCCGGTCCCTTCAACCGGGATTTTCCGACCGTCAACTGTCAACTGTCGTCCACTCTTGGACAAAAAAAGATTGATTCATTTCAAAGCAAAATACAACTCCGCGGCGGGCGGAGACACTGACATGGGCCTGCGTTTCCCATAACATTATTAACGGACACCTACTGATTACTCACCCCCAATTTGCTTTGGGTCTGGGCCGGCGCTTGCCACCACCAGCGATTCCACTACGGCTAGAAGAAATACCGCCCGCGTGACAGCTGTCGAGCTCGCCCTCGGTGACGCGCATGAGGTTGTCGATCTCCATCTGTAAGTCCTGCAGATATTGGTCCTCTGTCATCGGGGACGGTCCCCCCAGCGGTTGTAAAGCGGCCCCATTGATCGAAGATGCGGACGCATCGAATGGCGGCTGTTCCGGATCAATCGTCGGATGAAGAGACCGATTGTGTCTATCTCTTTCCACTGGCATTGGTTTCATCATCTCCACATGGTTCCTCTCCGAGGAATCATGATGAAACCGATTGATATCCGTGTCAATCGCAGGTGCGGCGATCGGCTGCATTTCCTCCTCCATTGGCTGCTGCATTGGCATTGGCTGCACGGTGTCCGACGACTCGATCAGCATCGGGTTTATGTCGCTGTCCCGCATTGTTGAGTTCACTGCCGCTTGCCCTCCTCCGTTTGCGCAGGATGGCAGAAGATTCGCACGTTTGAATTCCGCGGGGTCCAATGTGTCGGCGCTCCTAAATTGGCTCGCGGAGAAAAAGAGCGAATTTTTTTTTTCTTCATCATCTTCTTCAGGGTGTGCGCCGCCACACGTTCCCGTTTTTTCCCGCGATTGTAATAACGTGGAAGCAGAGCAGCGTATGTTTGTATCGGCGCTGCACCTGGCTTCATCATGGTCATCGGGCCCGATATGATCGTCGATCCCCTCCTCCGTCAATGTCATGGACACGTCACCCACACTGCTATTGTTGTTGGCGGACCCGTCGTTGGAACAGCCGCCGTCGTCTTTAATAGGGGATGAGAAAGAGGAAACTGATGTTTTCACAAGATATTCTTCCTCTTGCGATGGACTGCTACCGCCGAATTCTTCTTCTTCTCCCAGCGGGGGAACGAATGGAGGGCTCCCCGATAATTCTTGCTCGTCGAAAGACTCGGAACTTGCGCGCGGCGGCGGTGAGGGGGAAAACCTGATCAGATCTAACGATGTTGTCTCCTCATGGGCCTCACCATCCACCTGATTCAATTCCGTCAGCTTAGCATCGTTCGGAGGATCTGGTGGTACCACTGCAGGCGTCGTTAATATGATATTAGCGGGTGTAGTCTCCCCCTCCTCATCCTCCTCCTTCTCAGACTTCTTCGCAGCATCTTGCGGGACAACTTGACGCGGCGACCGTGCCGCATTTGGAGGAGAATCTGCTGCCGCAGAAACGTCAGCCGCCTGCGGTATTTCACCTGTCTTGTGCGCAGCAGGGTCTCGCAGGGCCTGTGGCGGAGATCGCTCACCATCTCCATCGTTGCAGTCCTTCTCGACTGCCGAGTCCTCCGACAATTTCGTCGCCGCCGCCGGCGCCGCCGCCTCAGACACAGTCTGTGCCAGTCCCAACTTGGCCTTCGCTTCGCTGACTCGCTTCATCAGTTCAGTCACCGCGGCAGACGCCCCGGTCGCGGCGGATGGACCCGGTTCAATCACCTCTGCATCGGATCTATTTTTCTTCTTAGCAGTCGCCCCCGTCTTGGTATAGGTCGATTTCCGGAGTATATAATTGTCAAATTTTCCATATTTCTATTTTTCGATCTCCATTATACTAGACCAGAACGAAACATTATTGCTCCGTAAGAATTATGAATTATTTACCCCGGGAATCGACGCGCACCCCGTCTTGCCCGCTGCGGCATGATCTTCCCGCGGACTTCTTTTCTTCCAACGACGCACATTCGTAGCTTGCGGCTTGTTCATCGTAGTCTGCACCCTGTCTAAAAACTGCATCACATTTTTCTCCTTTGTAAGCGCATATCTTCCGAGAAAGGAATGGGAATTTGATGTAATAAAGTTCCTTTCGAAAAAAAACTCCGCCTCACGACTTCCAGCGTACACAACAGATGCATGAACCTCAAAATTTCGAGAATCGTGAAACCACACAATCTTTAATTTGGAAGAGTCGTTTTATTCGAAAAATCCTTCCTCACGACTTCCAGCGTACACAACAGATGCATGAACCTCAAAATTTCGAGAATCGTCAAACCCACACAATTTTTAATTCAGAAGAGTCGTTTTAATATTTTGTTCGAAAAATCATTCCTCACGACTTCCAGCGTATACAACAGACGCACGAACCTCAATCAAAATAGATTTTCGAGAATCCTCACAATCAACAAATCCAGAGGAAATATCCCGAAGATTCAACTAAATAATTCCCTTGGAAAAATTTGCACTTACACATCCGGGCCGACCGAACCTACGGTCTCGTCCAACAAAAACGACGGCCTACTACTCGTAGGGGCCTCCACCGCCGCCGTGCTAGTGCTACTGGTCGCGTTAGTATTGACTGTACCATGATTGACCTCCCTGGTCGCCGGTCCATTTTCAGCAGTAGTAGTAGTGTTAGGCGTAAGTGCATCTCTCCGGAGCAATTAATTGTGATATTTCAGAAATTAATATTTTTGGATCTCCATCATACTAGACCAGAACGAAACATTATTGCTCCGTAAGAATTATGAATTATTTGCCCCGGAGAGATGCAGGCACAGTGTTAGGCTGACTCGGCAGTGCCAGTGGAGAAGGTGGTGCTTCCTGGCGCGGCGGGGACACCGGTGTTTCGAGGAGGGCGGACTCCGTTGCGTTTTTCATAGTACTCTCCGGTTGGGAAGCCGAAACATTGGCCATACCGCTGTTTTCGGCGGTGTCTGTCTGACTCTTCGCCGTTGCAGCAATTAATCCGTCGGCGGATACAACCAGGGGCATAGCCTCTCCATCCCAAACGCCCTCGCGGGACCACCGAGGGTGCTGCTGCTGCTGGTGTTTTTCTTGCGCAGAATGTTCTGTGTGAAAAATGTCACGCTTCTGTGACGTGCCATATTGTCGGGGCTGTTGAGGGTTGGTACTACTATCAGCGTCCGGCCTGCACGCTGCCCTGGCAATCTTCATCGCCCAGTCAAGACCACTATCTAACCCACTACTACCCACGCTTAGAGAATGCATAGCATTGACATCTCGCGACGGCTTTGCGAGAACCGACGGTGAACTTGTGGCCTGCGATCCGATTCGGGGCGGCAACAAAGAATTATTCCCAGTTTTCCTCCAAACCGGCCGTTTTTTCCGCCCCGCTAATGCTTTCGCGCGCGAACTCATTGAGTTAGTACTACTATTCTGCATGGAGGAGCCAGATTCGCCTATTTGATCTGCCCCTGCAGCAGCACTGCTGCTGCTGCTGCTACAACCCGTTCGTCGGTCACCCGGATCGGGCGTAGCGCCGGGGATGCGCGTGGCAAAACTCGCGCCACTGCCAGAGCTGATTCGGACTACCAGCGGCCCAAGGGTGGTCGACGTTTCAGGAAAGCCTCCTCCTCCAACCTGATTCTGAAGTTGCGCGGCGCTGTCCATGGAATATCGCGAAGGCTCGTACTCCGTTCGGGATCCCGTGGTTGAGGATGATGCCGCTATTGCAGATCCCGCGGAATTAATAAGATTTAGCGAGACAGGAGACGGTTGTGGGGCAGGAGACCCGCGCAAATGCGTCCTGTTCATCATCGACTCCGCACTCCTCAGAACTTCATTAATATTGCCGGCGCCATACGCAGCAGAGTCCTGCTGAGCACCAGTCTGCGTGGCTTTGTCAGCGGAAGCTCCTGCTGTCGGTGGTGATGCAGGATCATTAAATTGTTCATCGCGTAATACCATTCTGTCTAGGCCATGGTCCCCTTCTGATCCCGAAGGCGTCGTGGTCGTGAGTTCCAGGATGCGCTGCCGGTACGCCTGTTCACGGATTTGTTTTAGCAAATAAGTATGCGAGGGGATCAAAACTTCATCACTATGTGGAAATATGTTATAGTATCGTGCAGATTCCCCGCCCCCGTCACTGAGTTCTTTGATTAACGTTCCCTCACACATTCTAGCGTATATCTCACATTATTTCTCACAAAAATAATTGTGTTATGTACGCTGGAATGTTATACAAAATCGGTTTCGCGGCAATGGAATGCGAAATACAAGAACAGGGATATTGGACTCGCATCCTTGAAAACCTCTCCTCACACATTCTAGCGTATATCTCACATTTAAATTAAATAATTGTTCGACCACGTAATTATAACAAATCAGAAAAGCTG
>Ga0099798_10401_pt1 | contig 14638 bp, 1 predicted proteins | sample Uncmet_Sort29A_1_FD_89870 | JGI IMG/M metagenome (GOLD analysis project Ga0099798, IMG submission 89870) | Marine eukaryotic communities from CALCOFI LINE 67, Pacific Ocean - CN13ID_Sort29A_1 | ecosystem: Environmental > Aquatic > Marine > Oceanic | place: Pacific Ocean: Monterey Bay | collected...
CAGATGCGCCTTATGCTCCTCGACAAGGGCTTTTGACCGAGTTCGAGCTTCCATATTATCCTCAATCCTAAACTTCTCCCTGATCTTGAACTCTCTTCTCTCAAACTTCTCATGCATGAACTCTTCCTTCCAAGTTCCAAAATTGTGTTTCTGCATCGCTCTATCATGAACAGCGGGAGATACTTTCTCAGCGAAGTACTTGATGATAATGTCAGAACGAGTTTTGTCGTGGATTTTTTTCTCTTTGATGAATTCGATGTGGCGGCGTTGAGCTTCTTCGTGCTTTCGTTGCAGGGCTTTCGCTTCTTGGAGGGCTTCTTCGTGAGCTTTTTCGAGGTCGGATTTGCCTTGGATGGCCTGATGAGGGGAAGGATTATCATTTTGGGAAATCAGTTTTGCAAATGAAGATTATCAGAGATGGCAGGAATTCGGGATTATCACAGACGCCAGAAATTCGGGATCATCATTGACGCAACGAAAGAAACGAAATCAGTAGTGCCAGATCCTTCTAAGAAGTAGTGCCTCTCGTTTCTGAGAATCATTCTAAGAATCCTGCTTACCTCTTCCCACTTCCTGTAGTGCTCCAACTCGAGAGTTTTTCGCTGTTCTTCAAGCTCTCTCTGATGCTCCTCGTACCGCGAACGGGTGTACTCTTCTTCCCTCTTTTTCGCGTCGTGTGCATGTCGATTCACCTGTTGACATTGTGGATGTGTATTAATGAGTAGTGCTCATCTTGCGATCTTCCTGATGCCTGTTGGTTCGTGGGATTGGGTGGTGATGTATTGAGGATTGTGTTCTCGGCAGTCCGGGGATTTAGGGGGTGCGCGTGGGGAGATTACGAGATGAGGAGGTATGAAAGGCAATTTGCTTGAGTCCGAAAATCATGTTCCCTTCAGCTCTGCGTCGCAGGTGGCGCGCCTCAGAGGTCTGCCAGATACGGGGTAATCAGCGATTTGGTGAAGTCGAAAATTATTTTTTGAACGGCTGGTGCTCCTTTGGGAGAAGGCATGTTCAAAAAACCTCAGAAGTGTTCCCCACAAATACTTTGAAATCCTGTATTTCTTCGTGCAGTACTATCGGTAAGTTTGAGAATAATTCTTTGGTTGGCAGACGAAATACGATTAAGTCTTACGTTTGTCAACAGCGCGCTTCCCGTCAACAGTGGACTCATGTGCAGCTCAGCACTGTGGCGTTTTCGGACCTTCTCGTCAACCTGGGATTTTGAGGTTGAGTTTTTCGGATGAATTTGTCTTTTCGGTTGAGTTTTCATTGACATCGTGATGATTGAAATGCGGAAGAATATGACTCTCATTGATCAGAACGGATTTCGAAAGTATCGATGGCAGTCGACGACAAGTTACTTAAATACTTTTTGAGCTACGCACACCGAACGTTAATGACATTGTGATAGCAGTCTGTACATAAACTGCACAAGGGCTGTCGATAGGAAAACTTGGTGCCTACTTGACTGGATGCCCACTTAACAATGGTTTCTCACCTCCACCTCAAACTTCTTCCTCTCCTCTTTCTTTATCACCTCTTCCTTCTCCGAAAATTTCGCAGCCAACCAATTTTCCCTCATGCACCCAAAGCCCTCTTTTTTCGCGCTCATATCATGCACCGCAGGAGCTACTTTCTCGGAGAAATATTTCATGACCATGCCGGATCGCATTTTGTTGTGGGTTTTTCGGAAAGATTTATGAGTGTTATTCATCTCTTCGCGGATTTTGTCTTCGCGTTTTCTGTATTTAGAATGGATAATAAGCTCCTTCCAACCGGTCATCGCTTCAGATTTAACAGCGTCATCATGAATGTGCTTCTGCATTACATTTTCGGTGAAATAGGAAATCACCTTAGCTCGTTCGGCTTTTGTATGCAATATCTTTCCCTTGATTTCTTCTTCATGTTCGAGTTCTCTTAATTCCACTCGTTTGTCATGTCGTTTCTCAATGTCCTTAGCTTTCTGCACGAAATTCATATGCAAGAAATCCTCCTTCCACACCCCAAACCCTTCTTTCTTCATCGCCACATCATGAATCCTGGGACAAATCTTATCCGAAAAACAGTTGACGATCATGTCTGACCGAGTTTTGTCGTGGAGTTTGCGTGCTTTTTGGACCTCTTGATGGTGAGCTTCAACTGCTTCTTTTGCGGATGCCATCTCGCTCTTCCACGCCCACTTCTTCGATTTAAACCTCTTCAACTGCCACTGTTCCTTCCACGCACTCACCGCATTTTTCTTAGCCGCCAAATCATGAATCGCAGGACTCACAGTTTCCGAGAAGAACTTCAAAATTAATTCAGATCTCGCCTCAGTGTGATTCTTGAGTCTTTCGACATCTGCAGCTTCCATTTCCCTTCGTAAGATTTCTTGTTTTGTCAAGTGATGCGTTTCTAAATACTCTCTTTTGAGCTCTTCAAAAGCCACCTTGACAGCTGCAAGATCATGGACTCTTGGACATACCGTTTCAGAAAAGTATCTAACCATGAGATCTGAGCGGGATTTGATGTGAAGTCTCCTCTGTTCTCGTTCGGCTTCGAGGTTTTGCCGCTCCTGAGCTGCTCTTTGTTTATTTTCATTCTTGATGTTCTTTTCTCGTTGCACGAATTCAGAATGATAAAAACTCTCTTTCCACTCCCCGAATCCGTGTTTTTTCGCCGCGAGATCATGAACACGAGGGCAGATAGTGTCGCTGAAATATTTGACGAGCATGCTGGATCGGGATTTTAGGTGGACCGCATGTTCTAAAGCTTGTTCTTCTACTTCCCTTTTCGCTTTCTCGCTGTTCTGAATGATTTCGATTCTTAGATCATCTGAATGATGTTTCCACTGCCGGTTAAAATACTCTTCTTTCAGCACTTGAAAAGCTTCACTTCTCGCGGCTCTATCATGCACTGCAACGCAAACTTTCTCACTGAAATACTTCGTTATCATGTTGCTCCTTTCAGACTTGTGGGCTTTGTTTCGCTGGATTTCGGCTTTCTGCATTCTATTACGCAATTTTATTTCGCGCGTATATGCGCGATCATGCACCATAGCCTCCTTCCAATCCCCGAAAGCTTCTTTCTTCATACCAAGATCGTGAATTCCAGGGTTTATTTTCTCGGAGAAATACTTGACAATCATGTCAGAACGGGATTTGGAGTGGAGTTGTCTTTCCTTTGCGATTCGTCTTTCGCGTTTCAGGGCTTCCTTATCTTTCTTTTTCGTCAGTTTTTCCCTGATTCTTTCTTCCCGTCGCGCATAATACCACTTAACGCATTCTTCTTTCCAATTTTGAAACGCCTCCTTCTTCCCCGCCAAATCATGGGTTTTGGGCGAGATTTTCTCCGAGAAGAGTTTGATGATCATGTCGTTGCGGGCTTCGTTGTGGAGAGCGTGTTCTCTCTCCATTTCGGCGTTACGACGAGCGTCATGCTCCCGCTGTTCTTTCATGTTCTGGATCAATGTCCTTTCTCGGTCCGCATACATTCCATGAATAAAAAAATCCCGCCAATTCTCGAACGCCTCCTTCTTCGCGGCGGAATCGTGGAGGCCAGGACTCAATTTTTCAGAAAAGAGCTTGAGGATCATTTCTGATCGCGCTTTCGTGTGAGCGTCGCGTTGGCGGGCGTCTTCTGCTTCTATTTCTTGAAGGAGAGCGCCTTCGCGTTTCATATACATATCCCGGATATAATCCTCCTTCCAGACGTCGAAATATTCTTTTTTCGCACCTTGATCGTGGATTCCAGGTGAGATTTTCTCGGAGAAGAGCTTGATGACCATCTCGGTGCGAGACTGAGTGTGGAGGGCGTGCTCTTTTGCAAGTTCTTCATAGCGTTTGGCTTCAAGAGATTCTCGCAGTCTCGCATCTTCAGTGATTTTCTCCTCTTGTCTTTTGAATCTCCAGTGGATAAACTGCTCCTTCCACACCCCAAATCCTTCTTTTTTCATTGCGCCGTCGTGGATTTGCGGAGAGACTTTCTCGGAAAAGTATTTCAGAATCACATCACTCCGCGTTTTGCGATGCAGTTTACGCTCTGCTTCGTATTCCGCCGCTCTTCTCCTCTCTTCCGCTTCGTGCTGCCTCTTAGCCTGAAGCTGCAATTCCCTCTCCTTCCTGACATATGAGGTATGCAAGAACTCTTCCTTCCAAACTCCAAAAGCTTCAGTTTTTGCAGCGGTATCGTGCATGTTCGGAGCATGACTGCCAGCGAAATATTTGATCATCATTTCACTACGCGTTTTCGTATGGAGTTCTTTTTCTTTCCTCTGTTGTTCTTCGCGTCTTTCGTTTTCCTGTGCTTCTCGCATTCGAGCCTCCGCGTGATATTCTCGCTCTTGTTTTTCGAAACTACAGTGCATGTATTGTTCTTTCCAAAGCCCGAATCCCTCCTTCTTCGCCCCAAGATCGTGAACATTCGGAGAAATCTTTTCGGAGAATAATTTGACGATCATGTCGCCGCGAGCTTTATTGTGGAGGGCGCGTTCTGCTGCGAGTTCGGCTTGTTTTCGGGATTCTTCTTCGCGATTGTGGTCGAGTTTTCGTCTGAAAAGCTCTTCTTGATTCTCGAATCGCCAGCGCATCGCTGATTCTTTCCAGATTCCGAACCCTTCTTTTTTGAAAGCCGCCTCATTAACAGAAGGCGAAATCTTATCCGAGAATAACCTCATCACCATGTCGCTGCGGGTTTTGGCGTGGACTTCGCGTTCTCGAGTTTGCTCCTCAGCACGTCGTCTTTGAACTTCAGCTTCTCGCATCGACATCTCGAGCTTCAATTTCTCCTCCCGAGTCTGAAAACTCCATGCCATATACTGCTCCTGCCACGCACCTAAAACTTCTTTTTTAGCTGCTTTCTCGTTGATATTGGGGGATACTTTCGACGAGAAATATTTCAAGATCATGTCGGATCTTGTTTTCGTGTGGACTTCACGTTCTCGCGCTGCTTCGATTCTATTCCTTGTTTCGGCTTCTTCTTTCGCTTTCATCTGCGAAATCAGATTCTCCTCCCGCTTCTGAAACCGCCAATGCATACTCTGCTCTTTCCAAATGCTGAACGATTCTTTTGCAGCCGCGACTGCGTATATTTGAGGGGATATTTTTTCGGAAAACAGTTTGATCACCATATCAGACCGTGCTTTCGTCCTTTCCTCCCTCTCTCTTGCATATTCTCGTTCGACTCGTTGTGCAGCTTCCAATGCTGATTTGCGCATCTCATTCTCTCGTTTTATGAAAGTAGAATGCATAAACTGCTCGTGCCACGCCGCGAAAGACTCTTTTCTAGCAGCTAAACCGTGGACTTTGGGGGAGATCTTTTCGGAGAAGAGTTTGACGATCATGTCGCCGCGAGCTTTGTTGTGGACTTCTCGTTCCTTTGCGTGTTCCTCAGCGCGTCTACGAGCTTCAAGTTCCAGCTTAGATTTGAGCGTTGTTTCTCGTTTCAAGAATTCATCGTGAACGAAATCCTCTTTCCAGACGCCAAACGCTTCCTTTTTCGCCGCCAAACCATGGAGATTGGGGTTGATTTTCTCGGAGAAGAGTTTGATGACCATGTCGGAGCGGGTTTTCTGGTGGAGGGCGTGTTGTTTGGCTTCTTCGGCTCTTTGTCTTTTTTGTGCCTCCTGTTCAAGCTTAATTCTCTCCTCGAAGATTTCTTCTTGCCTCACTCGCAGGTGCTGCAAGAATTCCTCTTTCCACGACCCAAACCCTTCCTTCACCATAGCATCATCGTGAACTCCAGGAGCGACCTTATCGGAAAAGTATTTCATCATCATGTCGCTGCGCGTCTTCGTGTGAACCTCGCGTTCTCTCGCGTTTTCTTCAGCACGTACCCTGGCTTGCTCGTCACGATTTGCATTAAGGAGTTCCTCTCGCTTCATGAAAATCTCATGCACATAGCCTTCTTTCCAACTTCCAAACGCTTCTCGTTTCGCCGCGATATCATGAACTCCGGGAGAAATTTTCTCAGAGAACATCTTGACGATCATATCAGACCGCGTTTTCATGTGCAACTCCCGTTCTTTCGCCTCTTCAGCGCGTTTTCTAGCTTGAGCTTCTTCCTGCAACCGCATTTCCTCTCTAAAAACCTCCTCTCGCCTCTCATTTACGACCTCCAACCACTCCTCCTTCCAACCCCCAAACCCTTCCTTCTTACAGGCAACATCATGAACCCCGGGACCAACTCGTTCCGAGAAGTATTTGAGAATCATGTCACTGCGGGTTTTGGCATGAACTCGACTCACATATTGATGCTCAGCGAAGCGGCGTTCCGCTTCCAGTTGATTGAGTGAAGTGACGAAATCTTGTTTCCAGACATCGAATGCCTCCGTTTTGGCTGCCACGTCGTGGATACCGGGTGCGAATTTCTCTGACATGAACTTCATTATCATCTCTGATCTAGCGACCTGATGCAGTTCAATAGCCTTCTGTTCGTGCTCTTTTCTCTTTTCTTCTTCTTGTTCCTTCCTCTTCATTTCAGCCTTTAATTTCTCTTCTTGAACCCGAAATCTATGATGCATCCACATCTCCTTCCAAACCCCATAACCCTCCTTCTTCGCCGCACTATCATGGAGCCCGGGATTCACTTTTTCAGCAAAGAGTTTGACGATCATATCACTGCGCGTTTTCAAGTGTAGGTTCCGCTCTTTGCGTTCTTCTTCAGCTTTTCTTTCAGCAGCTTCTTCCGTGATCCTCTTCATTTCTCTTTCCCTTTTGGCATAACAGAGGGTCATAAAATCCTCTTTCCACACCCCAAAAGCTTCTTGCTTCGCCGCCTTATCGTGAATCCCAGGCGACACATTCGATGAAAAATATTTCAGCATCATATCGCTTCTCGTTTTCGTATGCAATTCTAGGCGTTCTTTTTCGGCTTTTTCGCGCTCTCGCACTCTCTCTCCCTCTTCTTCCATATAAGCAAGATGCAAGTACTCCTCTTTCCACACCCCAAAACACTCCTTCATCGCTGCACTATTATACAATGCAGGACTCACTTTTTCCGAAAACATTTTGATGATCATGTCGGATCGAGTTTTCTTGTGGAGTTCAGATTCTAGGGCGATTTGTTCTCGTGCTCGGCGATCTTCTGCTTCTCTTTGTTCCATTTGTTTTCTCAAATCTTCTTCATTTCTCACAAAATTCTCATGCACAAACGCCTCCTTCCACATAGCAAACGCCTCTTTCTTCGCGGATTCATCATAAATTTCGGGGGAGATTTTCTCGGAAAACATCTTAATGATCATATCAGATTTTGCTTTTTGTTTCAGTTCATGCTCTTCTTTGAGGACGGCCTCGAATCTTAAAGCCTTTTCTCGTTCTGATTTGGCGGCGGCTTTCTTGATTTCTCTTTCGCGCTTTTCGTAGGAGAAGTGGGTGTACCTGGGTTTTTCGGAGGAGAAGTGGGTGTATCTGGGAGGGGAAAAAAGGGGTATTAACTTGAAATGGGATTATGAAACTGGAATTATGACCCTGGAATTCTAAAAATGAGGCTCATGGATGATACGAAAAGACATCGTGATCGGGAAATCCCCCTTTCATACTACACTACTACACGATCACATTGCATTGACAGTCTTGTATCTTACTGCTCCACCCACACCGCAAACCCCTCCTTCTTCGCCGCCTTATCATGAAGCGCAGGACTCACAATCCCAGAAAAGTACTTTATAATCATGTCTTTTCTCTGATCAGATTGAAGCCTTCTTTCTTTGGCGAATTGAGCCTGTCTCCGTGATTCAGATTCCGCTTCCCGCCGTTGATGTTCCTTCTCCATCGTGTCCCATAAGGTCGAGTACGATTCATGGAGGAAGGATTCCTTCCACCCCACAAACGCATGCTTCTTCCCCGCTTTACCATGCATAGCGGGGCAAACTTTTTCGCTGAAATACTGAAGGACAAACGCGGAGCGGGATTGTTGATGGAGTTTTCGTTCTTTTTCTTCTTCGCGTTTTCTGCGTTCTTCTTCGAGGTCTTTTAACTCGGATTCTTCCCGCATTTTTCGTTCATTCTCAACAAATTTCTCGTGAATGAACATTTCCTTCCAAGTTCCGAATCCTTCCTTTTTACTCGCAGAATCATGAAGTTGCGGAGATATATTGGAGGAGAAGTATTTGATGAGCATATCGCTGCGGGTTTTTTGGTGCAATTCGCGTTCCTTCAAATACTCTTCTCTTTTTCGTTTTGCCTCAGCTTCTTCATTCACCTTCATTTCTCTCCTAATCACTTCTTCCCTCCTCAAATAACTGTAATGGGTCCATTCCCCCACCCACAAAGCAAACGCCTCCTTCTTACAAGCTGTATCATGAACGGCAGAAGAAGCATTATCAGAAGAGAAGTATTTGATGAGCATATCTGAGCGAGCTTTCGTGTGCAATTCGTGCTCTTTTTCGAATTCTTGTGCACGTCTAATTGCCTCCTTTTCTTCATTTTGCTTCATCTCATACTTTATCTCCACTTCCCGTTTCTCGAACCTCCAATGCATAAACCCTTCCTTCCAAATCCCGAATCCCTCTTTCTTCGCCGCGGAATCGTGGATTCCGGGAGAGAGTTTTTCAGAGAAGAGTTTGATGATCATGTCGGAGCGGGTTTTTTGGTGGAGTTCTCTTTCCTTCAAGGCTTCTGCTGCTCGTCGTTGATGTTCTTCTTGAAGCCTCTTTTCATCGGATTCTTGCTTCATTTTTGCTTCCCACTTAATCTGCTCTTCCTTCTTATTGAACATCACATGCCTCCATTGATTCTTCCAATATCCGAACCCCTCTTTTTTCATCGCCTTATCATGGACTGCGGGCGAAATCTTCTCCGAGAAGTATTTCACCATCGCGTCACTGCGGTTTTTCGTATGGAGTTTGCGTTCTTCGCGCATTTCTTCTCTTATTCTTTCTTCTTTGAGTTCACTTGCTTTTAAATCTCGCTCAATCTGCTGTTCCTGCCTGATAAATCGAAATCTAATGAAATCCTCCTTCCAGAACCCGAATCCCATTTTCTGCGCGGCGAGATCGTGAATATGCGGATTCAGTTTTTCGGAGAAGAGTTTGATGATCAAACCGGATCTCCCCTCTGCGTGTGCTTTATGTTCTAAGTCGCGCTCGTGAATGAGTCGCGCACTGGCTTCCTCAGCAGCCTGCAAATGAATCTTCAATCTCTGAACCTCATCGAGATAATATTCTTGCAAAAACAGATCCTTCCAAATCCCGAAAGATTCCTTCTTCGCGGCGAGGTCGTGCACTCCGGGAGAGATTTTTTCGGAGAAGAGTTTGATGATCATTTCGGAACGGCTTTCGGTGTGAGCTCTTTGTTTTCGGAGGAGTTCTTTTTCTAATTTGACCTTCATGTTGTTTCTGGAACGAGCGTGATTTGCTTTCAAATCCCGCAATTCCTCAGCGATTTCCCTCTCCTTCTCCAAATAGCGCTCGTGGAAAGAAAGTTCCTTCCAACAAGCAAACGCCTCCTTCTTCGCCGCAGTATCGTGGATTCCGGGCGACACTTTTTCGGAAAATAATTTGACGATCATTTCGGAGCGGGCTTCTTGATGAAGCTCGTGTTCACGAGACATTTGTGCTCGACGGCGAGATTCTTTTTCTTCTGTCAGTCGCATTTCCATCTTCAACATTTCCTCGCGTTTCTGATATTTACTATGTATTAGTTCGTCTTGCCACAAAGCAAACGCTTCCTTTTTCGCAGCGGTGTCGTGGATTTCGGGGGACAGCTTTTCCGAGAAGAGTTTGAGGATCATTTCACTGCGGGCTTTAGTGTGAGCGTGACGCTGCCGTTCTTCCTCTTTTTCACGCTCAATAATCATCTCACCCTCACGTTTCATATAAGATTCATGCACGAATTCCGATTTCCAGGAACTCCAAGCTTCTTTTTTCATCGCAAGATCGTTGATTTCGGGGGAGATCTTTTCGGAGAAGAGCTTGATGATCATGTCGGAACGGGCTTCTTGATGCATGGCATGCACTTTTGCTTGTTCCTCACGTCTGCGAATTTCCTGTTGTTCGCGCTCTTCAGCATCGAATTTGATCTGTTCTTCCTGTTTGATAAATTTCCAGTGCATGAACTGCTCTTTCCAAACACCCCAACCCTCTTTCTTCGCTGCAGTATCGTGGATTCCGGGCGACAGTTTTTCGGAGAAGAGTTTGACGATCATGTCAGAGCGAGTTTTGGTGTGAATTTCTTGCTCTTTGGCATATTGGATTTCACGCCGTTTCTGCTCCTCTTCTTGCCGAATTTCTTCCTTCCTCTTCATCTCCATTTCCCGTCTTAAATACCTCTCATGCATGAACTCCTCCTTCCACGTTCCGAAACCTTCCTTCTTCGCCGCCACGTCGTGAACTCCGGGAGCAACTCGCTCGGAAAAATATTTGGCGATGGTGGAACTACGGGATTTCAAGTGGATTGCACGTTCTTTCTCCAGTTCTTCTTCGTATCTTTTACGAACTAAACCCTCTCTCTTCTCGACTTCGTTCCTAAATTCCTGTTCCTTCAACAAGTAAGAATACCTCGCCCACTGCTCCTTCCATTCCCCAAAGCCTTCCTTCACACAAGCACTGTCATGAACTGCAGGCGAGATCTTTTCGGAAAAATACTTGGCGATCATGTCACCGCGGGTTTTGGCGTGGAGTTTGCGTTCGTTTTCTGCTTGCTGTTCCTTTCTCGCTTCGGCTTGAAATTGAGCTTCTATTTTCTTCTTCATTTTTTCCTCCTTTTTAACAAATATCTCATGAATAGCTTGCTCCTTCCAAACCCCGAACGCTTCCTTCTTCGCCGCACTATCATGAATCCCAGGATTCACTCTCTCGGAAAAATACTTGATCATGACGTCACCGCGGGTTTTGTTGTGGACTTCACGCTCTTTCTCAGCGGCTTCGCGTTTACGAGCTTCTTCGTTTTTCAAGAATTCTAGCTTTTCAGTCATTTTTTTCTCTTTCCGTTCGAAATTCCAATGGGTGAAGAACTCCTTCCAGATTCCGAAAGATTCTTTTTTACTAGCAGAATCTGCAACTTCGCCGGAGACTTTCTCGGAAAAGAATTTCATAATCATCGCGCTACGTGCTTGTCCGTGCAATTCTTTTTCCTCTTGTTCTTCTTTTCTTCTCCTTAGTTCCGCTTCTTCCTGCATCAGCATCAATTCCTTCAACCGCTCTTCATTTTTAATAAATTTCCACTGCATCATCTGTTCCTTCCAGATTCCGAATCCCTCCTTCTTGGCTGCGGAATCGTAGACGCCGGGAGAGACTTTTTCGGAGAAGTATTTGGCGATCATTTCTCCCCGAGTTCGAGCGTGGAGTTCTGCTTCTTTTTTGTGTTCCTCTTGTTGTCTCCACCGAGTTTCATCTTCCCTTGCTTTTAGATCCTGGACTAGTTTGTTCTCCCTCACAATAAAACTCCAATGCACATACTGCTCTTTCCAGCTCGCAAATCCTTCCTTTTTCGCAGCTTGTTCATAAACCACCCCAGATCCCTTCTCTGAGAAGTATTTGATCAGCATGCCACTGCGCATTTTCTTATGCGCATCTTCTTCTCGCTTTCTTTCTTCGGCAAGTCTGCGTTTTTCGTCTTCTTCTCGTGCTTTTGCGAGTTTATTTAATCTCTCTTCTCGTTTTTCAAACTGATAATGCATAAAATCTTCCTTCCAGATCCCAAAAGATTCCTTTTTCGCAGCGGTATCGTTGATTGAGGGCGAGACCTTTTCGGAGAAGAGCTTGATGATCATGTCTGATCTTGTCTTTAAATGGAGTTCGGCTTCTTTCGCCTGTTCTTCTCTTAATCTGGCGTCGGCTTCTTTCCTCAGCCGTTGCTCACGCTCCATCTTCTCCTTTTCCCTTTCTAACACCTCTTCCCTCCTTTCAAACCTCTCATGCACAAACAGCTCCTTCCAGATCCCGAAAGATTCTTTTTTAGCAGCTGAATCATAAACTCCAGGATTCACCTTCTCAGCGAAATATTTCATGATCATGTCTCCGCGGGTTTTTGCATGTAAAGCTTTTTCTTTTGCTGTTTCTTCTTGCCTTCGTCGTTCGAATTCTGAAGCACGGGTTTCCATCTTTAATTTAAACTCTTGTTCCATTTTCTCGAATCTCCAGTGCAAATACTCCTCCTTCCAGACCCCAAACCCTTCTTTCACCATAGCAGAGTCGTGAATTTGAGGGCTCACTTTCTCGGAGAACATTTTGACGATCATGTCGGAGCGGGATTTTAGGTGGAGGGCGCGTTCTTCTTCCTCTTGTTGTTGCCGGCGAGAATCCTCTTCGTTCATATAAACCATCTCCATTCTCATCTCCATTTCTTTCTGTTCAAATTTATCATGCACGTATTCCTCCTTCCAAACCCCAAACCCTTCCTTCTTCATGGCGACATCATGGACACCGGGCGCAACCTTTCCTGCGAAATATTTCATGATCATTTCACCCCTTGTTTTGGCATGTAATTCCCTTTCTTTTTCGTATTCTTCTTCCCGTCTTTTAGCCTCCGCTTCTTGAAACAATTTATTCGCGTGTTTGAGTTTATTCTCCCTCTCAATAAAGCTTTCATGGACGAACTGTTCCTTCCAAATCCCAAAGCTTTCTTTCTTTGAAGCTGCGTCGTTGAGAGCGGAAGTGGCATTATCAGAGGAGAAATATTTGATCAGCATCGCAGACCGCTCTTTTTTGTGCATTTCTTGTTCTTTAATGCGTTGATTTTCCACTCTACGAGCTTCTGCTTGCCCGTTGAAGATCATCTCTTTCCTGATTTCCTCTTCTTTTCTCGAGAATGATTCATGCAAATACTGCTCCTTCCAGATCCCAAACGACTCTTTACTCGCTGCGATATCATGAATTCCGGGAGAGATCTTTTCTGCAAATAATTTAATGATCATATCACTGCGGGCTTTCTGGTGGAGTTCGTGTTCAAGTTGGGCTTCTTTGGATTTGCGGATTTCGGCCATTTCCCTACTGCGCATTTCCTCCCTCAAATTCTCCTCTTGTATCCCAAATCTGACCTGCATAAACTCCTCCTTCCACATCCCAAATCCCTCCTTCTTCGCACTCCCATCATGAAGTGCGGGGGAAATTGTATCACTGAAGTATTTTAGGATCATATTGCTGCGGGATTTTGAATGCTCTTCTTTTTGCTTGCGGAATTCATCCTGACGACGTTGCTCTTCTTCTTCTTTTCTCTTTTTCATTTCCTCTTTGATCTTGTGCTCCCTCTTCGAATAATTATACTGCATCCACCCCTCCTTCCACAGCCCAAATCCCTCTTTCTTCGCCGCATCCTCGAAAACTCCAGGAGAAATTTTCTCGGAGAACATTTTGATGATCATATCTGAGCGAGCTTTCTTGTGTTCATCGTGTTGTTTTTGCAGCTCTGCTTCACGTCTCTTCTGATTTTCGTTTTCTTGCGCTCTTAAGTCTTGTCTCAATTCGATTTCCTTTTTCTGAAAAGAAACATGGGAGTAGTCCTGCTTCCAAACACCGAAGGCTTCTTTTTTGGAAGCGGAATCATGCACGGCGGGGGAGACTTTTTCGGAGAAGTATTTTGAGATCATGCTTGCACGTGATTTCACAAGAATTGCTCTTTCCTTCTCATCTTCTTTCCGTCGTCGGTCGTCTTCCTCCCTTCGAATTCGCATTTCATTCTTCAATTTCTCCTCATATCCTAAATATTTCTCATGCATATAGAATTCCTTCCAAAGACCAAAGCCTTCTTTGACTGCAGCAGCTCCATGGATTTCAGGCGAGATTTTCTCAGCGAAGAGTTTGATGACCATTTCGGAGCGGGATTTGGTGTGGAGGTCTCGTTCTCTCCTGACGGCCTCAGCCTTTCTGACCGCTTCCTCATCTTTTCTGGCGAGGATGTTTTGACGAAGGCGTTCTTCACGTTTCAAATAGAATTCACGCATAGAAAGCTCTTTCCATTCCATGAACGCTTCCTTCTTCGCAGCTGCATCATATATTCCAGGACTCACTTTTTCGGAGAAGAATTTGGAGATCATCGCAGTTCGGGATTTTATGTGAAGTTCTCTTTCCTTTGCGGCTTCTCGGCGTTTACGGATTTCGGCTTCTTCGTTTTCAATAATACGATTCTTATACGCTTCTTCCTGCAACAGAAATCGCTCATGAATGAACATTTCTTTCCAAATGCCGAACGACTCTTTTTTCATTGCACTGTCGTGGATTGCGGGCGAAATCGTTTCGGAGAAGTACTTCATGATCATTTCTCCGCGGGTTTTGGCATGGAGTTCGCGTTCCTTTTCGTATGCGAGTTCGCGGCGTTTGTATTCCTCATCCTTTCTGGCCTGCATTTCTGCCCTCAATTTCTCTTCTTTTCTCTCGTACCGCCAATGCGTATATTGTTCCTTCCACGCCCCAAATCCCTCTTTCAGCATTGCAGAATCGTGGATTTGAGGTGAGACTTTTTCGGAAAATAATTTAATGATCATGTCGGAGCGCGTTTTCATGTGGAGTTCTTGTTGCTCCGCCGCTGCTGCTGCCCGAGCCTCCGCTTCTCTTTCCTTCATCTCATGAAGCATTTCTTCCCGTTTCAAATAAGAAACATGCATGAATTCTTCCTTGAGAATCCCAAACGCTTGTTTTTTCATCGCACTTTCGTGGACTTGGGGCGAGATTTTCTCGGAGAAGAGCTTGATGACCATGTCGGAGCGGGCTTGAAGATGAATCTTT
>Ga0099798_10402_pt1 | contig 14623 bp, 21 predicted proteins | sample Uncmet_Sort29A_1_FD_89870 | JGI IMG/M metagenome (GOLD analysis project Ga0099798, IMG submission 89870) | Marine eukaryotic communities from CALCOFI LINE 67, Pacific Ocean - CN13ID_Sort29A_1 | ecosystem: Environmental > Aquatic > Marine > Oceanic | place: Pacific Ocean: Monterey Bay | collected...
AGAAGGAAAAATTAAAGACTTAGAAGGAAGAAACAAAGACCAGTTAGGAACATTGAAAGAAGCGTTAGAAAATCGAAAAACAATAAAAATCTAGCATAAATTAATAGGAACCCGATACGTAGAAGGAAACAGAGGAGAAGCCTCCCGCCTTAAACTCAAAGGAGGCTGCTCCCTTACCGTAGACATAGGCTTAGTGAGTATAGACTTAGTGAAAATGAGAATAGGCTCCCTTACCATAATCAGAATAGTGAGAACCTACAAGGGTAGCGGGAGAGGTAAAGGAAGAAGTGGTAAAGCAATAAGAAAAATCCTCTGCACCTGCTGATAACTAGGACTAGGTAAAAGAGAAGTCAGTAACAGGGTCTTCTGCTGATAAGTAAATAAAAGCAAAAGTAAACGTAAAAGTAAAAGAATGAGAATCTTTACCAAGAAGTAGAGAATGAGAATCAGAATCTTTACCCTCTTAATCAGAAGTAGAGGACTAGGTTGGTATTTTGGTGCCTCAACATAATTTTTACGATCATATTTTCATTTTTTTGTTTTTCTCAATTTTTACTTCTATTTCTTAAGTAATTTCAAAAAAAATGTCAAAAAGAGAAAATTATGATAAACATGATGATCAGGGTCTAAAATACCAGCCTCGGAGGATCTGCATAGGAAGGACTCTTTCTGCCGTAAAGACTCGCAGTCGGTTGAAGTTGATTTGGAGGAGGGTGAAGAAAAAGGGGATTATTTGGAGGAGGGATTACTGGGTAGGAAAAACTCAGAGGAAGGTTTACCCGAGGAAGGTTTACCTTTACTGCATTCGGATGAACCGACCTAGAACGAGATGATCCAGCAGCTATCGAAGTAGATCGAGGGAAATTTGGATGATGATACCCCGGGGGTATCCGAAGTAAATATAAATTGAAACTCGAACTCGTCCGATGGAATTGGCATTGGAATTGGAATTGGAAATGAACTAGACTAAAAATGAAAAGTAAATGTAAATTAGAAGAGAACCGATGTAGAAATCGAAATCCAAAATTGATAAGTCGAAATCCAAAATTGATAAGTCCAAAAGAGCGAGTTCGACGATGAAGAGGTGGTGGATGAAGTGGATGAGACCAGTTTGGTGTGACCAGTTTCATAGACCTAACTGGGACAGTCACTGGGACCGTCATCGACCTAACTGGGGCAGTAATAGTCGTAGACCTAGAATAGTTGACACTAGCAAAATCAACTGCAAGACCAGTAGGAGAATCACAATCAGCAGGGTATGAACCAGGTGCAACCTAACTTAAATGTAAATCAGTATGGCCAGCAAGAGCAACAACTACAACACAATCAGTACGGACAGCAACAGCACAATCAGAATCAGTTTGGGCATCACCAAAATTAGTATGGACAGCAAAATTAGTATGGACAGCAAAATTAGTAGCAACAGCAACAGCAACAAGGTCATTATGCTGGACATCAACAGCAACATCAACAACGAATGTAGGATGACTATACTGGACATCAACACCACTAACACCAACAACATCAGCACCAACATCAATAGCCTTACGATTTTCAATAACAGCAGTAGCACTACTCATATCAGTCGCAGTTTCCATAATAGTCATATGGTTAGTGAAGATATGGGTAGCAACAGCAGACATATGGGTAACAGCAACAGCAGCAGCATCAACAAGCATATGGATAACAACAAGCGTATGGGTAACAGCAACATCAGCAACATCAGCAACATCAGTAACCATATGGGCAACAGCAGCAGCAATAGCAATAGCAACAACAGCAACAGCAATAGTAAGAACGATAGCAGCGTGAACGGGACTTGAAGTGAGAAAAAGACGAGGTGTAGCGGCAGAAACAGCGATGGTAGGAGCAGGAATAGCAGTAAAAACAGTAGGCAGAGGAACGCAAGCGGTAGGAGCAGGAAAAAAAGAAGCTTGAGGAAGAAAAGCGGAGAATGGAGGAAAAATGATAGGAAGAAAAACGGTAAAAAGAATTGAAGCTTGAGGAAGAAAAACGGAGAATGGAGGAAAAATGATGAGAAGATAAGTAGCGGAAAATGGAAGAATAACAATAACGTGAATAAGAGTTAAAACGGAAAAAGGAGAAAAAGGAGAAAGAGTGAAAGTTAGAATAGGAACGGTGAAAGCAATGAGAAATTTAACGGTAAGAGGAAGCGCGTAAAAAACGGGAGGAGGAGGAAAAATTGAAAAAAGAGCAAGCGTAGGAAAAATTGAAAAAAGAGCAAGCGTAGGAAAAATTGAGAAAAGAGCAAGAGGAAAGAGAATAATAGAATCGGCTAGAATAGTAGAAACGCAAATAGGAGATGGAAGAGGAAAAACGAATGAAAGAGCAAGATGAACTGAAGAAGCAGTAGGACATTCAGCGTTCGGCTTCATAATCATCATCTTCGACCTCATAAACGTAATCGACGACTTCCGCATAAACATAATCATCCTCCACATGATCATAAATCAGCACCACGTGTGGGTCTATATCTATTTCCATAAATCATTAGACCAAGTCGGATCTGTTTCTAAATCATTAGACCAAGTCGGATTAGTCCACTTGATCGTGATTAGAGTTGGAAAGTCTTCGTGAGAAATAGTAGGCGTTTGAGAAGATGCGTGTTGAGCTAGAGTAGTAAAAGGCCAAGCTTGAGCAGTAAAACGCGGAGATTACGAGGTTAAGCGGGGAATAGCCTGCTAATTTTAAGGTTGAGGAATAGCAAGAGCCTGCTAATCTTAAGGTTGATCATATACATATGAAAATGAAGGAAGAAGAAAAGGCTTTGGGGAATGATGATTTACATATGAAGGAAAATTATAAGTGAGAAAAGTAGAAAACAGAAGTTGAGCGTAAAAGTAAATGTAAAAGCTAAGAAAAATAAGATAAACAACCCTAAGGGAATTAAGTAGTTCAACTTAAAACTGAAAAAGAACTCGTGGATGAAGAATTAGAGGTAAAGAAATAGAAACAAGAAGATGATGTGAAGAAAAAGCTCCGCTGATGTTAAGAAACAGAAACAAGATAGATTTGAACAGAAACTGAAAGATAGATTTGATGATCTCCACCTCTATCACTACCTGCACCCGCGGCGGATAAGGATGTGAGCCCTCTGCCTGTGGGTGACGTGAAGGATAAAAGTCCGTCCATAGCTTTAAGTCCTTCGGTGGATACCAAGGGTAATAATCTAAGTCCTTCGGTGGATACCAAGGATAACGATACTAAGGATAACGATTAGGTATTTAAATAGATTGGTTCTGATCGGGATCGAGATTTAAGTCCTTCTATTATCGACTCGGGGGAAAAAGAAAAACAGCAAGAAAAGCAAGCGGATTAGGATTTTTTGAGTCCCTCCCGCCCCTCCGATCTGAGTTTCTCATTGTCAAGAAGTCCCACGAAGTAGAGTCCCACGAAGGGCATTGATTCGGGTCTTGACCCACGGTAAGGCCAGGGTATTTGAGGGAGAGGTGAGTGAGGGAGAGGTGAGTCTGACACTGAGGGTGAGAGAAATGCAAATTGATTAAGAGATCGGAATCGACGTGATTAAGAATAAGAGAGAGGAGAGTCTTGCTCTTGATCGTACCGTGGTAGAAGAGATAGAAGGGATGGAAGATAAGAGTCTTGATCTTGATCTTGATCTTACCAAGGTGGTGCGCGCGATCGCGATCGCGATCGTAGAGGGGACAAACAGCGCGAACCCGAACGCGATCGCAGTCGTGACAGGAGGGGTGCCGGTGCTGGTGTGCGCGATCGGGATCGTTCCCGAAATTTCGACCAAAGAGAAAGACGTGATGATGATTTTTCCAGAAATACAAATAGAAGTTATTCTAGATGGGGTCGATGAAATCGAAATCCAGGATTGGATCGCACACGTAGTGGTCGAGCAATGGATCGTTGAAATAATCCATAGAGTAAGTGAAGTATTCCGCCGTAAAGTATTCCCCCGTAAAGTATTCCGCTGGCGAAAGAGGGGTCGCATGTCCATGCGCGTGAAAGTTGAAGTGTTCCTGTTTCTTCCGGGTCTTTCCAGAGTTCTTCGAAAGATTCTTTCCAGCAGGATTCTTATTCTTCGAAATACAGAGGTAGTAATTCACGAGGCAGGAGGAAGTAATACAACAACAACTAGTACAGGAGGGACAACGACAACTAATACAGGATGGAAAACGTAAAGTATAAAAGTAAAGATCGGAATTAGTATTAGTATAAACCTAAACGGGAAGAAGAGAGTGAGTATAAATCTAAAAGGGACGAACACTAAAATTAAGAGGGAAGTAGAGAGACCGATGAATTAGTATAAGCGAGAAGTGAGTCGGAGCGAAGGCGAAGAGAGATGGGAGGTGGAGTGGAATAAGATTAATAGGTTAGAAAAGACAGTAGAAATAGAGCGAGTAGAAATAGAGAGAAAGATGAGAAATAATTCTATAATAGAAATAGGGAGAAGGAGATTATTGAGCGCCAACAAGAAAAGGAAAGACTGAGACTTCTGAAGGAAGAGGCGGCGGAAAAAGCGTGGGAAGAAAAGGAATAGGAACGGCAGAGACGGATGAAAGAGGAGGAACGGCTGAGACGGATTAGAGAGGAGGAACGGCTGAGACGGATTAGAGAGGAGGAACGGCTGAGACGGATGAGAGAAGAGGACGAGGAGAATGAGCGAATCAGGCTGTAGAAGGAGGAGGATGATCGTTTACAGCGAAAGCGGGAACGGGAGAAACGAGAACAGGAGAGAGATCGGGAAATAGCTTAGCGGATGAACCCGAAAAAAGATTTTCATACCAATAATCTTCACCCAAAGAGTAGTAGTAGTTTCACCTTGCGTTAGAGAGAAAGAAATGATAGAAATGATAGAAATGAGAGAGATGTACGATCCCGTGACAGAGAGAGAGAAAGAGATAGGTGAGGGAATTTTCGACAGAGAGATAGACGCGAGGTTGAGAGGGATTCGACGAGGACCAGGTCAAGGAACGCGGATGGGAGAGTAAAGGTGAGTCGGTCAAGATCAAGATGAAGATCACGATCAAGAAGATCACGATCATGATAGAGATGACGGGGCGCTAGTAAAGTTTGTTTGAAGAAGCGGTAGTCAAGTTTGTATGAAAATGAAAAAGAGAAAAGTCTAAACATTAATTCGAAGTCTAAAGTCTAAACATTGATTCCAAATGAGAACTGAAGGCGCTGAAGCCAGTCGAAGTTGAGTATCCAGGAATCGCCGAAATGAAGATCGCGAAAACGAAGTTATTACGATCGCGAAAACGAAGTTATGTCCCCCTCACCTCCGCGGTCGGGGAGTGAGAATTCTCAGAATTCTCAGAATCAAAATTCTAATAATCAGAACTAAAAATCTCGAGGATCAGAGTCTAGGGTTCGGGTTTAGTCCATCGGATCCGGCTCCGAGTCCAGAGGAAAATCAAAATCCAAAGAGTCCAGAGGAAAATCCTAAGAGTCTAGATCTAGAAGAAAATCCTAAGAGTCTAGAAGAAAATATAAATAATCCAGTTAGAGGAGCCGGAGTGGGTCGCGGTCCTCATCATAGGGCTCATAGAAGTCAAAACTCTCATCATAAGGCTCATAGAAGTCGAAAGTTTATTCATAGAAGTCAAAAGTCTCATAGAGGTCTAGGAGTAGAAGTTCCGCCAGTTCACAGAAATCAAAAGTCTCTAGCTCTAGGTCATAGTCTAGGAGCAGAAGTTCCGCCAGTTCAAATAAAAATATAAATAAAAATAGGAATAAAAATAATAAACGGGCGCGCTCGTAGTCTAGGTAGTCAAGATAGTCTAGGTAGTCTAGATAGTCGCGATAGTCTAGATAGTCTAGCTAGAGTTGCTCTAAATCTAAATCTAAATCTATTTCTCAGAAGAGATCCCGATCGAGAGAGTTGAAAAAGCAACGAAGAGAGTCAGTTTCGGAAAGTAAGAGTAAGAGTAAAGAAGGAATTGGAAGAAGAAAAAGCAAAACGGAAGTAGACTGAGATAATACTAATAGGAGCAAAAGTAAGGAGGACTAAGATCGGAAAGAGGACTAAGATCGGAAAGGTAGAAGGAAGAATGAGTTGGTTCGCATGTGGACTGGTAGGGGATATGAATATATTCGCAAGAGTGAGAAACGACGTCGCGAAGAGTAACAGATTAGTGGGCGCGGAGAGTGGGAGGGGAAACGTAAGAAGAAAAATGAGTGGAATAGGAATAGGAATAATAATGACTGGAATAATAATGATAATAATAATGAGTGGAATAGGAATAGGAATGGGAATAGTTTTTCGCGTAATAATCATAATGACTGGAATAATACTAAAGGTAAAGGTGGGGCTGGGGTGGATATGACTGGGTATGAAGGACCGAAAAAAAAGTAGCGTGAGAAAAATGAAAAAAAGTAGCGTGAGAAACGCAAAGAAAAAGAAAAGGATTAACTTTAAGAAGAAAACCAAAATTAAAATATCTAAGTGCAGCACTGAAGTTGAACCTAATTCAACAACTAGATGTGAGGGATGCAGAATAACTAGCAGGTTTAGTAGGTAAACTAGTGCACTTTAATGAACCAATGGGGACTGGGAAGTGCAATGATGATGGGAAATGAAAACTGGAATGAAGCAGGCTAGACTTAGACTGGAATTGTTAACACAGATACAGATTGGAATGAGGGCCAGTAGTATCCTACAGCCGGTTACGATCAGTATCCTACAGACTAGGATTAAGCACAAGGCTACAATTAGAATTATGCGCAATCCTACAATGATAATTAGGCTTAGGGGTAAGATTACACCTAGAGTTAGTCAGAGTTAGTGTAGAGTTAGGGTTAGTCGGACCAGCCATAGAGTTAGAGTTAGTCAGACTAGCCATAGAGTTAGAGTTAGGCAGACTAGCCATAGAGTTAGAGTTAGTCAGACTAGCCATAGAGTTAGAGTTCGTCAGACTAGCCATAGAGTTAGAGTTCGTCAGACTAGCCGTAGAGTTCGTCAGACCAGCCGTAGAGTTAACCAGATCAGACGTAGAGTTAGCCAGATCAGACGTAAAGTTAGCCAGATCAGACGTAGAGTTAGCCGGACCAGCCGTAAAGTTAGGCAGATCAGACGTAGAGTTAGTCAAATGTTACTGATGAGGCATAAGTTGAGTTTGAACGAAAGCAAAGAAAACAGGATATGCCTGAGAGTGAAAATTAGGGGAAAAAAGAGATGCCTTCTACTAATTCGCCGAAAAAAGAGATGCCGTCTACTAATTCGCCGAAAAAAGAGATGCCTTCTACTAATTCGCCGAAAAAAGAGATGCCGTCTACTAATTCGTCGAAAAAAGAGATGCCTTCTACTAATTCTCAGAAAAAAGAGATACCTTCTACTCATTCGCCGAAAAAAGATATACCTATTTCGGTTGATGCCATTAAAGACTGAAGAGTTGATGATATTAATACTAGAAAAATTGAGAGGGCCGTCGTAGTCTGAAAGAACGAGGTAGTCTGAAAGGACGATGTAGTCTGAAAGGATAACTATGCAGTCTGAAAGGACGAGGTAGTCTGAAAGGACAAATAAAAGGACATTGATTCCACTAAACCTAAAGGAGTTGATGCCATTGATTCCACTAAACCTAAAGAATCTGCCACTAAACCTAACGAATCTGCCACTAAACCTAACGAATCTGCCACTAAACCTAACGAATCTGCCACTAAACCTAACGAATCTAGGGTTGATTAACCTCAGAAAAAAGGAGAAGACGATCGTTTTCCTGATGATGGTAAGAAAAATTGTAAGACGGAGAAGGATGATGTTGATGATGTTGAAAATTGAAATTGAAAATCATAAACACAATCTAAAAATTCTAAAGAAGGGGAAAGTAGTAGTAGTTGAAATAAAGGTATACCTATACAAACTAAAGGAAAAGGATAGGGGAAGAAAAGAAAAAAAGGGAAGGCAAGAGGAAAAAAGGGAAAAGGAAAGAGGCCTCGGGGATATAGTTTTCGGAGGAATAAATCTATCAGCAGAAGGAGGTCGAGAAGCCCTCAGGAGAGGAGCGTTTCCCGCCACCGATTCTACATACCCTCTTAGGTTACCGTTAGTGGAAAGAACTAGATCGAGGATTTAGATCCAGATGATAACGATTGAGATAAAAATGATTAGGATAGTAAGACATGAATTCCCGCCACCGATTCTAAAGAATCGAAAATTTTTCCCGATTCTAAAGAATCGAAAATTCGCGAAAATTTTAAGGACCAGACGAAGGAGTCGCTTCTTAGTGGTTGAAAAAGTACATGATGATCATCCAGTTCGAGTTCCTGTTCCCCATATACATGATCATCCAGTTCCACATATAATACAAAAAGTAAAGAAAAGTATCCTAATTGAGTTGTTGCCTCGGCCTCGAGTAAAAGCTGAGTAAGTAGGGATGATGGTAAAGCGTAGATAAAAAATAGTAAGTAGAGCTGATAAAGCTTTGATAAAAGTAGGATGGAGTCCTCTGAGAGGCGGCGCAAGTAGGTCTAGGCTTGGGGGTGAACGGATGTCTCCAGGCGAGACAGCAGGAGGAGCAGTCGCAGCAGCGGGAAGTGTTCTTCGTCTGAAGTACGAAGAAGTGCAAATCAGAGCAAGAACAGCTTTACCAGTAACGCTAGCAGCAGCAAGAGTTCTTCGTCTGAAGCATAAGATTAAGATTAAGAAACCTCCAGAAGCAGAAGAAGCAGAAGAAGCAGAAGTGATGGAAGTGATAGTATGCGGAGCAGTAAAAGTATGCAGAGCGATGACGCGGAAATGAAAAGCTAGAAGAGCAGGCATTAGTTAAGGACTTTGGGAGCTAATGAAAAAAATCCTTTAAGAAATAGAAGTAAAAATCGATAAAAACTGAAAATGATGACAATAAGAAAAAAAAGTATAAAAACGAATTATTTGACTAAATGTTTTCAAAATAGAAAATTGCCCATTTTATTAAGTATTTCTTACTATAAAATCAACCAAATGTATTAAGACAGAAAATACACAAAAAGACACGTAATTATTAAATTAGCTCCCAAAGTCCTTAACTTATGAGCAGGCCGAGCGATGATGCGGAAATGGGTTTGCAGGCTGGATAGCGTTAAACTTAAATGAAGGTTGATATGGACGTTGATATGGACGGGTAGTTTGAGCAGGTTCCTGAAGTAGATGAAGAAGACAAAAGAGGGCGGAAAGCGAAAATGCGCAGAGATAGTAAAATGCGCAGAGATAGTCATAGACATAGTTCGAGTGACTCAGAGGACTCTCACTCTTTGGGGGAAGGGCAGCGAGTTCGATCTCGGTGAAGTGAAGGGCAGCGAGTTCGATCCCGTTGATATGTGTTCTGTTAGATTCTTTTGTATATGAATATGATGTTGAAAATTAGTCTAAGACTAATTGGATCTGCATTTAAATTTAATATTAGAGGATTTATTAGTATCAGAATTAGTCTATGGTTATACTGATAAGTCTATGTCTATGGTACGGAGAAGATGAAGACGTTCTATGGTTATACTATATACTCATACTGATAGTTTTTCATAATGTAACACAAAAACAAAAATAAAAATTAGCGAGCGACATTAGCATTAGCATTAGCATTATCATTTTAGAGGATGTGAATAGTAAACTATAATCGAAATAGAGGAGGATACTCGATACTAAGTAAGTGTAAATAGGATGAATAGTAGGGGATAATCGATAACTGTAAGTGTAAAGATAGAGATATCTTGGGATATTAAGTAGCTCATAAAATGCTTTTTCTATTCTTGTATTCTGAATTGTACTTAAAGGATCTGATAAAAATATTACTAAAAGGAAAACCATACTAGTAGTAGATTAAAAAGATGTAAATAAAATTTAGCATGTAAATTAATAAAATCTAGGATGTAAATAAATTTTAGCATAGGGGGTAAGGATGTATTAAAGTAACTATACGAAAAGGGTTGTATCTATTTAAGATAATTAAAAATGAGTATTTAAGAACTGCATAAAAATGCTCCATTTCAAAAGAGCTAGGAGTTGTAAAATGCATTGGTTTCTTTCATTCTAGATGTAATGATTTGTTGCGTTAGTAGCAATAGATATAGATTGTAGAATAAACATCGTTTCGAATTAGACACGTATTGTAATAAGGAAAAAGATTGGATACAACAGTGAAATCATGCTAGAGGCAGAAGAACTAATACTAATATGGCGGAAATTTCTATAATTAGTAGAAGCAATTTGGGGGAAATTTCTAGTATTAGTTGAAAAAAATCTAATTCTAATTCGCAGAAAAAGTGAATAAAATAGAAAGTTTCTAATTCTAATTCGCAGAAATAGAACGAGCAGTATGGAAAATTCCCAGAACTAGATTTGCTTCCTGCCTCCTCAAGTTGACGTTTGAGCCTTTTTAATCCTTAAAAAACATAGGTCATATTAATGTACTATTTAGTATAATAAGAAAGAAACAATGGGTACATTTAGTTAATAGGATAGATACGAAGGATTCTGTAATATAGTGTAAGTTCTGAATTGGTCTACACGTATGATATATAAGTCGGAGGTCGTTTATGAAAAATAAAAAATAATTATTTTGTAGTGCGCATGGGAAACGCTGAGGAACCAGGGATAGAATATCTATATTAGATTTAGAATGAAAGAGTTGTTTGGTTGCTTTTCTTCTGTGTACATTTACTACTTCGGTTCTTTTGGATTTATAGATTTAGATTGGGAATAATGGTCAGGGTGAGGGATGTTTATACTTATAGATTCAGAGTGAGGGATGTTTAGGATAAGTTTGGGTGAGTTCGAGGTTGTTTAGTATATGTTGTTGTTGGGTCATACTTATGGGTACAGGCTACTAGTTTTGCATTCAAGGCATCAAGGTAGTTTTGCATTCACAGGCTACTAGTTTTGGGTCAACTAATTTTTGCATTTGCATGCATCGAGGCATCAAGGTATTTTTGCACCGCAATAAGATATCGAAATTGAAAGCTTTATTCACGTATTACGTTAGGTACACATAATTAAAGAAAAAATATTTTCAAAATGGGTGATTCATCATCATAAAGACATTTTGGATGAATTGCTGGGTGATTAAAGGAAAAGCCTATGCAATCATAAGGCATGGTGCCCCAAGCCTTAACCGGTTCCAATTCAAAGGATGCAGATATAAGCCCAGCTTTCATAACACAGCTTGTTCGTTCGAATTCGAAAGAGAGGCTGGATAAAAGTAGGGTACAGCTGCAATCAAATGACGAAGAAGTAGAGGCTGAGTTCAATGCTAAATAAAATAGTGAAGTAGAGGCTAATTAAAAGTAGGGTACAGGTGCACCATTTTCTTCGTGGACCACTCCAAGACATTGCTACTAGATCTTGTTCATGGCCTGTATGGGCAGCTTTATGACTGGACCGAGTATCACCCCCACCATTGGGGCAACGATTTCTCCTCTCTTGGAAGAGCTCCGCCAGTTGGGGTTCAACAAAGGGGAGACCTAGGCAGTTGAAGGTTGAGAAGCACATTCATAGGTATGAGAATCTGTTTCTGATAACGAGGCTGGTATTTTTAGGCTTGATCATCATCATCGATCATTTTTTCACTTTATTTCATATTTTTCAATTTCATTTAACAAATAGAAGTAAAAATGATCAAAAAGGAAAAATAAAAATATGATCAAAAAAATGATGATCAAGCATAAAAATACCAGCCTCGGATAAAAGCCTCTTGGATGAAATGCTCTAACTCGACCGCAGGGGCGTCTGAATCATCTATGTGTTCTAAACCTAGATAAGTGCCACCTTCCAGCCTGTTGCGGGTTACCTGCTCGATCGTTTTGGTGCCTACTACGTGTTTTCTGGCTCGTAGTGACTTCTGGGTTTTGCTTGCGTCTACTACAGCTGGATTCCAGATCTAATTTAGCACCTCACGAATGCGAATAATCTTATTTAGCACCCGACGAGGTAAAGTCGTGTTCAGGCGGCCCTACTAATCATGAGCTCTTATTGATTCCTCAGAGGGTTCGGCAAGGGGTGTCTTACACTGGTCTAAGTTAATATAATCAATTTGTGGTTTGTTCGACGCAGGACCGAGTGACTCTCCGTAATGAATTTGGTGATGGCCATAGGGCATGCGGGAATTTTTGCGCCTGCATGTAAGTATTTGATAGACACCAATTACTTCGATAATTCAAATAATTCAGGATAACTACAGGAACATCAACATCCTCCCAGTTTCAGCGGACTTTATGTGCGTCTCTAGTACCTTGAGTGGTTTGTGTTAGTTCCCCTTGGCTTACTTCTTATGCGGAACAATCCGGAGAAGTATGGGCTGCTACCGGATGGCATGGGCTATATTGTTCCAGTTGGGGAGAGAATGCTGAATGACAATGACAATGACTAAAATGAAATTCCATTAGACAATTCGAATTCAAAGAATAATGACTCCTCTGCGATTGAGCTTTAGTAGAACTTCTAAGGAGATCGTTGACTTTAGTAGAACTGAACGCGGATAGTTTGAAAGAACTAAAGAGATCGTTGACGCCCTTCCTCATAAACTTCTTCGAACTGAAAAATAAAAAAGGGAAAAACTTCTACACGAAGGCAGAAAAAGTGAAAGTATAAATCGCTCGCAGGCGCGGATGATGAAGAGAGAGCTGATCATCAGCTGGAAGTGGTCACTGTTGGTAAGAAAATTGAAGTTTCTCCGCCACAATCCCCTTTCAGTGTATCGAAGGAGGCGCCTTCTGTTGCGAGCAAGAACTCGATTGGCAGTTTTACTCATTTTAGCCCGGTTTCAGGTTAGCATAATTATGTAGAAAACGTTGGAGGTGTTGATTTCGAATTAGAGGGCAATTATAAAACTCGTAACAGTCGTGGCGTTGGTGAGGGCACTATTGGTGACGGCGAAGACAATACTGTTACTGTTTCTGCTTCGAATATTGGTTTAGATTTAGAAACGAACTGAACCACCAACAACAACAATAACAATAACAATATTGAGTTCGAAAAAAGCGCTACTTTGCTTGAGGCCTGCTGTGATTTCCGATATTGGTACTTCATTGCGGTGGTTTGTTATTTTCAGGCGTTGTAGAACGGAATCTATTTCAACGTTGACATAATGTTTCCTAAAGTTTCAAATCTCCGACTCTAAAAATAATTATAAGCTTCCGACTATAATAATGAGAATAATTTACAATGATAGTCAACTTATGATAATCTTCGATAAAAATCTTAAAGTGAAATATGATCTTCCACACCATCTGTATTAGGAAGCTCTGAGAATCCGTAAAACTGAAACTAAAAATAACATTAACTTGCGGAAGCGGTGAAACATGATTTCAACATTATCTATTTCTATACGGGAGTAAGCGGTAGCTAGGCTGTAAGTGTTCCCCTTGTGGGCATGCGCGTTATGGACCGAATAACTACGGACAGAGTTCTGCAGCTGAAACTTATCTCTATTTTCACTTGCGGGATCGGAGCTTGCACGCTTTAGTTGTTCTAGTTCCTCTGGAGCTGGTTTCAGGGGGAAATTGAGATTGAAGTGTAGAATCAAAATAGTTAATCTTAATCTTAATCTACAGGTAGTTAATCTTAATCTACTGGGAACAACCTCGTGAGTCGAGATCTCGTGGTGAAAACGTTGAATTTTTAGATCGGCAGTTCCATCGGCATCGGTTGGGGACCCTTTGCTTTCATGTGGTTCTCCGTCTTCTGAGTGCTGTTTGGACGGAAGAACAATGGGAAAATACAGGGTTTCTGCAACTGCTTCGAAATCATGAGCACGGCGCTGGGGCCCTAGATACTTGCGGTGGTGCTTTTGTAGACTGCGCACACTGTATAGATACCGTTCCCTGATGGCGGTCTAAAAGGTGGTGGTCTAAAAGGTCTGTGCGGTTCATAATATAGCACGGTCTAAGTGAAAAAATTGTATTTTTTGTTTTAGTGATGAAAGTCCATTTCAAAGGAATAAATACTTAATAAAATGGTTATTTTTGAAATTTTACTACAGTTCGTCAAAAATATAGGGTAAATTAAAATTACTTATTTTTCCTAATTTCGATTTTTGCCGTCATTTTCTGTTTTGATCAATTTTTCCTTCTATTTATTGTTTGAAAAATAAATTTTTGATTTAAGATTATTTTGAGCGTGCTATATTATGAACCGCACAGGTGGTGGTCTAAAAGAACCGTCGAAACAACCAAAACAAGATCTCACTCTAGAGGGAACTGCTAAATAGATTTTGAAGGCGCATTCAAATAATGGTGATGCTGATAACTTGAACGTTTTTGGGGATTCGGAAAATAAGATTGTTCTACAGGCCCCGATGAGTTTTGTTTATATGGCATTGCTGCCGATAATTTTGGGAACGACAGGGTGTTTCTTGGATATGTCTTGAGCTGGTGTAAGAAACAATGTAGCTTGAGCTGTATCTACATAAGAATGAAAAGAGAATTCCTAATATCGAAATAGAATTAGTAAATCTAAATGTTTAGGGGAAAAATAAAAAAAAATAAATCGAAAAAAAATATAGCGATTGTCCTCATTGGAGCATTCTAACGATTGCTGGAGCGATTGTCGTTGGAAAGTTATAACTGTATTAGCTACTAGATTAAAAGAGTCTTGGTTGATGAATCTGTTGGGCTTGGGAAGGTAGAATGAGGATCTTAGATGTTTGTTTTCATTCTT
>Ga0099798_10403_pt1 | contig 14616 bp, 11 predicted proteins | sample Uncmet_Sort29A_1_FD_89870 | JGI IMG/M metagenome (GOLD analysis project Ga0099798, IMG submission 89870) | Marine eukaryotic communities from CALCOFI LINE 67, Pacific Ocean - CN13ID_Sort29A_1 | ecosystem: Environmental > Aquatic > Marine > Oceanic | place: Pacific Ocean: Monterey Bay | collected...
AAACTTGAATCGTAATTTATGATGTCACAAACCTGATTCTCAAATTCCTATAACATTTCTGCGAAGATGATCTCCCTGCCAGTCCAATCCCCTCATCATCGATCCACCGCCCTAACCCTCCTGGCACTCCTGCTTGAAGTTGTGGTGGAGTGTCAAATCCTGCTGGGACTCAGTGCTGAGTCTGTGGGATCGGTTGGTAGCCCCGTTGGGGTTTCGGTCGGCGTGCCTGTCCTGGCGGAAGAAGCATCGGCGGCGGCTGCAGCTCCCAGCGCCCGTTCCGAACCACTCGTAGAGCGGCAACGCGTCCAACTGTTAGGTGACGAAGGGGGTGGGAATTCAAATTCCGATACGCGTGGTGGTGGCGAAAATCATAATGTCGACAATGTCGATCCCTCCGCAAACACGAAGACGCAGAAACTCAATATCACCCACGACAACTCCGATTCCTTCACCCGTTTCCTGGCTGATTCCTGGGTGAGGTGGGCGGCTGGACGGGTCAATACAAAAGACAATGCAAATAGTAATACAGCTATTCCAGCAGATAAACCCAAGCCCTGGACTTGGCCCTTCAACGGCTACATCAAAGGCAGTTATTGTGGATTCACAAATGGCCATGACGGCCGCAGAATAGAAGAGTGCTCCGACTCAACCAGATCGGTGATGGACGAGATAATTGAAGTTCGAGAGAAGGAATCGGAGGATGATGAGGGAGAAAATTCGGGAGAAAATGCAGGCGCACCTGCGAAACCCACAAAACTGACCATCGGAAACCATCATGGAGTCCCGCTGGATAACGATAGGATGCTAATTAACGAGGAAGGGGATGGTCCTACTACAGTGGTAGTGGATGGGAAGGGGGAGGTAGCGAAGGAGGGGAAGGCCGCAACAAGTACTGATTCAGTGAACTCCAAAACTGCTCCCCGGGTTGCCGACGGGTTTTTCGATACGAATCCATATGATTCTGAAACTTCGTCAAGTTCTGCTTCAAGTTCTTCTTTCTCACAACCATTTTCCGATATCCCCGGCGAACCTTACATCAAACCAACCCCGTGGCGAGATGAATTCCTGAGGCAGTGCGATGCGGAAGTAGCGGTGGGATTTGCGAGCACGTTTATGAGCAGTAATTTAGAACTCGCGGAAGAAGCTGAGGAACGAGAAAGAACGGGGGAAAGACTACGCGAGAGGGAGATCTTGAAGACTCAGAGCAAAAATCATAATGGCAAAAATTCAAAAGCCGATCACTTCCACCGCGCCCAAATCGTCTCGACTCACACCTTCTTTCGAGCAGCTTTGAACATTTTAACTCACACGACCCCGAATTATTCGTATTATGATGCGTTTCTTACGCGGGCGAGAACGATGCTTGGGGAAGCTGGAGGGGACTACTTCAGGAATCCGTATGACGACGATAAGATCATAATTGGTGGGGAAAAAGATCGAGATGCACAACCAGGCATCGCACAATCCGGCGTCGCAATGGCAAACGTAGATACCGCCGACGAACCAACATTGCATTTCAGCAACAACGGCGTTGTAGAGCCCTGGGATGTTTGGAAAAGTAATTCTTTCCGCGGACATTATAACAGCACCGCGGTAAGCTTGAGAAGTAGGGGATATGACCTGCTTTTGAATCGACGGAGAAGGAGGAAGCAGGAATTGTGGGAAAGTGTGACTGAGACTGATACGGAATCCACGAAGCAATCCACTAATCAATCTACTCATCACCCCACAAATCAAAACCCGGTCGCGAAAGCCAATACCAATAATTACACTCAGACTCCGTCGCGCAAGTATTTCTCCCCATTGTGCAACCACTTTACGAGGCTAGTCTTGAATTTCGTCATCTCCGAAGATATCTTAATCCAATACCTCGCCCAAGCGACTGTCGATGTTAAAGAAGTGTTGCGCCCCACAGCGACAATCTTGAGGTTGTTCCGCACAGACAGATCTTGGAATGCTAGGAATATAAAGGGTTCGAATCATTTGAAGGGTTCGAATTCAAATAACACGAAAAAAATCCCCAACAACGACGACAACGTTTCCAAAGTCAACGAAACCGAAAAAGTCTCCAAAGTGAAAGTAAACGAAATCGAAAGGATGATCCGTTCTGCGTGGGCTGTGATTGATCTGCCGCCGGATGTGTATCAAACAAGGAACCGAAACCAACGGGACTGGGTCTGGAAACGCATTATCGAGACTTTGAAAGTTTGGTATGCGTGTCGGGCTAATCGGGAGAGAGTGTTTGGGGAAGTTGGGAAGATGGTGGTGGGAAAGATCGTGGTGGGGAAGAAAGATGCGTCTGAAACTAAGAAGTCGGAGGGTGAAACTGTCACTGAACCAAGTAGTAGTAGTACTACTACTACTTCAACTTGGAAAACCCTGTTCGGTGAAGCCCGCGAGAAGTCGACATCTGCGGGAAACCACGTGGATGAGAGGACGGTCTTTGGGGATGGGAGGGATGGAGGGATTTATTTCAACGATTCTTCTGAGATTTGGGAGGAAGCGATGAATCTTGGGGAGGAGGCAATTGCTCCAGAATTGGTCTTTTGCCTCGCTCAGAGACTGCAGGGGGATGCATTCTTCCATCCGTTTCCGCATCAGGTTGGGGCTAATGAGGAAGATGATGATATTGGTAGTAGCGACGAGAATCTCAACGGCAATAATAGCAACATCGCCACCATCTCGGATTACCACTCCCTTGAACGCCTCGTCATCCAGAACCATCCATTAATTCTGCTCTACCTGAATCGACACATCCACTTTATTGAACTTATTGGAAATCGAGAAAGGATGACCTACTGGGCATATCGGGGATTCGGATTTTCCAATTACGTAGCCGATGATACTTGGGAAACCCGCTGGACATTGCCATTCTTCGTGACATCGGGGAATCAAAGATGGGTGGATTTCTTCAGCGTTCCGAAACCGGGGAGCGATTATTCCGGGCATCATTACGCGAGGAAGGCACTCCCAGTTCCGCCTGCACCAGAGTCAGAGTCATCCTCACCCACATCCGTTGCGGTCCACCAGCAGGATTCAAAACCTGATTCAAATCCGAAACCGGCCACTCAACCCGATTCAAAACCCTCCGATTCTGATTCCAAACATTCCCTCATCCCAAAACCCAGCCCTCACTCCCCCGTTTCGGATTCCATCCGTTCTTCCCTATCCCCAGTTCTCAGTGTCAGAAGGCCCCAACCTTGGGGACCTGTAGATAATACACAAAGAATGTTTTATTACGCTAAGATGGATGATCAGCAGCTTGATGATCGGTTGGTTTCGATAATCACGAGAGATTTAAAAAGGATATTGAACTATCTATTTCCGTATAGGTGGCATCTGACAGGGGGGACGCTGATTGCGGCGATGAGGTGAGGAGGAAGGAATATTAGGACAAGTACTACTAAGTCTTTTAGTTACGAACTTTGCTTTTACGGAATTTACTCTTCTGGAATGTGCTGATTCGATCGGGTGTAAAGTTGAGTAGCAAAACTTCAACGGCCCCACCACTCACCCATGGCCACATTGGTGGGAATGTTAACGGAACAAGCCGGGGTAACGGGTTTGGCGCTCAAACGACAGCCTCGGGCTGTACTCCTAAGCGGATAGCGGCACTATCCATGATAGACCGACTGCAAGCTCCATTCATGAAAGGCAGCAATTACCGTCGGGGCGGTGGAGTTTGTTGGGATGAGAGTGGACACATTTTACAACTCCTAACGCACTCACGCCCCCCCCAATGTTGGCGCGGCGAAGCCCGCCCGCGCGGCAACGGGCACCCGACAACGAGCCAAGCGCGAGGCGCGCCCCGCTGCTCCGGCTTCAGCACTATCTTCATTTGCGAGTTCAAATACTGTCACTCTTCCGAAGCATCGGATCTGATCCGCGAGCACGATCAATCCCTTTAAATTTCTAAACCCAAAAAAACACAGATACGGAATGATGAAATGGACCCTCCCCGATGGAGGGATCGACAAAATCGACGGCGACTTGGACTTCAGATTGTTCTATTTCAACGTAAAAGAGCTATTTCAAAAGGTCGCAGAGCTACAGGAGCTTCTTTCCTGGGAAGGTGATAGTTTGAGCTTATACGAGGAAGTTGAAAGGAGGGAGAGGGGACAAGCGAGATGGAGGAGGGAAAGGAGGAGGGAAATGAAGGAGGCAGTCAAGGGGAATAATTTGAGGTGGAAAGAGAAAGGAGAACGTCCAGAACGTGGGAAAGATCATGATGGAGAGGATGGAGAAAACACTGGAAATGGGAAAGAGACCGTCTCTGAGTCGACTGCGCCTCCTGAAACCGATTCCGAGTCCGATTTCGCCTCCCACTTCAAGGCCCGCTACGACGCCGATTTTAAGGAATTTTCCCATCACCAATCCGAACTCCGCCTCCTCCAACAACTCAAACGTGCGTCGTTCCTCGGGTGTGCCGCAAGCCAGAGTTTGGATATGCGCTGTCAGTGGACGTGTTATCCGAACCAGGGATGTGATGTGATGGTTAAAAATGCAAACCTGCATGGGAGAGATCATAGAGATGGAGAAGGAGCTGCTTTCCAGAAACCTGAGAAACCTGAGCAATCAAATGATTCAAATACCAAAGATAGTAATACCAATCAATTCTCCCCCGTGATCGCTATTACGATGGATATTGATAGTGCGCGGTTGGTTTACGGCCCAGTTCGAGATCCTCCCTATGGGGCTGACCCAGGAGGAAAGGCATGGAAACAAACGATCGGAGAATCGGGGAAACGGTTGGCGAGGCCGAGTATTCTAAGGGGTTTGATATTGAGGGAGATCATCATGATGATCCGAATCGGAATTCAGTTCTGATTCAGAAGCGGAAATGTCACAATGTGCAATGTCGAATGAAACATATTGAATCGGAAAGTGTGGACAATATGCCTGATCAGATTGATATTCGTTACACCATCGGCACTTGTATTTCGGAATAAGAGTTTCGGATTTGATAATCAGACTTTGATACTGAACTCGCTTTACTTGTTCGTTTTCAAAGGTATGCTTTACTCGCCAGAGGAGGCGCCTGTTGTCGCAACTGATAAAGAAGCTGAGAAGTGTTATCAAGGAAATATCGTGAGGAATCGGGTATTGGGTGGCAAGGGGCACATGAGGAATGAGGTGGGGAAGAGGAAGGGGGAATTGCGTGGTGATGCCATAGGGCCGAGCTCTTCTGACAGGACAGATAATGGAGCACAATCAGAGAAGGAGTCTGGAGAAACAGGCTCAGAGCAGGACTTAAAGGAGTCTGTATCAGGAGAGACTTCCCCACGGCTGAAGCCGAAATATTCCTGGCCCTCCAACCCTTCCCCACTCACCAAAATGCCCCGCTGGCGCCAAACAAAACGTCAATGGACGGACAAAGTTGTGGCTTCGCCGTATCGGATTCTAAAATCCCCCGCACAATTAGCGGAACTTGGAAAAGACGATCCTGAGCTTCCACGAGCTGGATTGGCGCAGCAAACGCCGGTCCATATGGTCCAGTACGACAGTGAGGGGTGGACCAGATATTTCGATGATGATGATGATGATGAGGATGAGGATGTTGTCCAGCATGCCAATGGGGCTGCGACTTTTAAGAACGAGACAGCAATATCAGGAATATCAGATTCCCATCATTCCCCGATTTCTGCGAATCATGATGATGAGCTGACGCGTCGACTTCCAGAAATCTCTGAAGATTCCTCGACCCGGGTGATTCAACGAACTCGCAAACCTATCGGAGGCGAGGCTTCAGATTGTATCGGGGGATGTCACTTTCTGAACGAGATAACGACGGAGATAAGTGAAGAATTTATGCAGAGTCAGAGTCGGCAATGGAAAAAAGAAATTGAGGGATTGCGGAAGGTGAGGAAAGGGGTGCAGAAGGGGTTGAGGGAAATGAAACATTCTGCTTCTAAAATGAACCATTCTAAAGGAGGGGAGACAATGTCACCAATGTCAATCCGAAAGAAACTGAAAAGAGTGGAGAAGCTTGTTCGGAAGAGGATCGACAGATTATCGAAGAAATTGTTCACTCGTGTCAGCTGGTGGCGAGAATTGCATCAGCGAGACATTGTGGAGGAGAGGGATTATGTGCTGTTGGACGATGATGATGACAATGAGGAAGGTGATAATTCGGACGAGGAGAAAGACGAGGCAGATGAAAACAAAAATGAATCTGGTACCAGCGTAGATGCGAGTAGTACTCCCTCAAGCGAACAATCAGATTCCTCGAAACTCGAAGTCCCGATTCCTCCTCCAACCCCGTGCGTAGATGCAGATGACACCAACGAAAGCTGTTCCTATTGGGCCTCAACCGGTGAGTGCGAAAAGAATCCACCGTACATGCTCGCTGCCTGCCCGAAAAGTTGCAGGGCGTGCGAGAAGAAGAGAGCAGGAGAGGAAAACTTAAAGAAACAGGAAGGAAACAACAAAGATGAATCGAAAAACGGAAGAACTCCGAAAACCTCATGCACAGATGCCGCCGACACAGCGGATGGCTGTGCGCATTGGGCGAGTACTGGGGAGTGTGAGAAAAATCCAGGCTACATGCTCTCAGCCTGTCCCACGAGTTGTAAAGCGTGTGAAGTTCAGCGAGCAAAGGAGGTGGGAGAAGAGCAGGATAGGGTAGCTCGTAGTAGTGCGGGTTCAACCGAAAGGACATCATCGGTGACATCGGCTACGAATTCGACGACTGCCAGCACAGATTCTCTCACCGCGATTCCGACCACTGCTTTCCCCGAAAATATTATCCGCTCCTCCCTGCACTCGCTCCTCCACCTGCTCGCGTCCGCCTCCCCCGACAACCCAAAAAATCTCCCTTCACCCGCTCAAGTCCTCGATAATCGCTTACGGGGATTAATCGGAATCAAGAGTATCGAATGCAACTCGATGATGTTGGAATGGGCATATAAGCCGATTGTAAAATTCTTAAAAGACAACGCTCACAATAATCCGAGATCAGCTTTAAAAACCACTTTAATGAGCTACTTCAATGGACGCCAGAACGCGACAGATGCCTTGGAAGACGGCTGGTGGTTGGAGGAGATTTGGCCACGAAGTGGCTGATGAGGAATTTAGAAGAATTTACTAAGAATTTAATGAGAATTTAGGGAGTTGGAGGACTCTAGTTTTGTAGAATACTGCATGTATTTCTGATACTTACTCTACGGAATTCGAGCTCCTCAGTTCTCTAAATTCCATGTAGATTCCTGTGGCACTTCTCATCGCTCACTTCGACCACAGGGAGATGGAACGGAGAAGAGAAATGCGGAGAGAAGGGGAAGGACTCGGCTCTGAATCAGCGAGTACAGGAACTTCAGGGAATGAATCCACCAATGTCAATGAACCAGAAGAGAGTCACAGACTCAGTGCAATCGAAAAGCTCATCAAATCCAAGCCCTTATCTAAGTATTCCAAAACCTTTATAATCCGAGATGATCCGAAACTCACTCTATATGACTACATGTATCGGAATATTGCGATGTATTTCTGTATTATGAGAGTCATCTTTACAGGAGTTTCGGATCATCTCGCTTATTATGATTTTTAAGGTATTCCGACGGTAGTTTGTGTGTCAGAGCTGGGAAAGCTTGGGCGGTCGAAGAGATTTACCCTTTGGGGAGGGTAGAATTATACGGAATCGCAATGCCAGCTCCGCATGATGCCAACGCCGCATTGCAAATGGCAGGCTTGGCTCCGAAGTGGGGATTGTCATTGAGGAACCTTGATTGAATTCTGCTGGAATTGAAATCTGGAATTTCAATGGAATTTTAGAGACTGGGAAATGGAATTTCCAAAAGTACTGAGTCCATAACATTTCTGTATGGGGTTACGGTATGGATGTGAATGTCCCCATGTACGTACAAAATTCCACTACAGATTCCAGTGTGTGTTCTCCTCATGGAGATGACGCACCATTTTATCGTTTAACCTGTCACACTCCCGACACAGGTAGGAGGGGGCAGAGTGGAGCGACGGCACATCAGGAAGGCTAGGAAGTATGGGAAAGGGAAGCATTTGAGAAAGTATGGCATTGAGGTGGGTGATCTGGATGGCAGTACATTTGGTGGCCAAGAATTAAGGAGGGCGGTGGAAGATTTGCTCAGAGACATCGTGACAGCAGTGTCAGCAGGTCAATCGGATGCCAGCTCTGCGGGTTCTTCGGGAATTGCAGAAATATCAAACGTGTCAAACACTGCCGGTCACTCCACTGCAACAAGTATTGCAACCAACACCACCTCAACAGGCTCAACCCTCACCGGGAATCCTCTCCCCGAACATTACCATCACCACGGTGAAAGTCCAATTTGCTTCGGTCTTCCTGATTTAGGGGCGAAACAAAAACAAAACATCGTCTCTCGGAAGTTGAATCCTAAAGCGTACGACAAATACCACAAAATATTGATGCATAGTTACATGAAGTATCAGCAAGACAAGGGAGAAAGATGGATCCGCAACCCGAGTAATCCAGAGCCATGGAAGGGAGTGGTACTCGAAAACCGAAAGGAGCGAACTGATTCGGAATACTAAATAGTCACAGGGTGATACAAATCATACAACTGAGTTGATGTAAACAGTCTTTATTTCTTGAAGAAGACCGTATCAAGTTTAAGGTATGCTAGTATAATTATCATCTCTGAAGACGGTCTTCAGACCGAGTTTAAATCCTGAATCATTGCCTGTCTCACAGTCTCATTTCATGCACTAAGGTATTTCCTCCCTACGATTACTACAACTACAAAGCCCGATCTGAAGTGTTCCGACACGGTTTCCCCGAAAAATATTTCTATGATACGTTTATAGAAAATGTAGCGGGAGTTAGTATGCGATTCTTAGGCACGTGGGCCCACGGTCGGCAGTTATACTGGGCCAGGTATGATAATGTCCTCGGATTCAAGCTCTTTAGGAAAAATCGACTACATAAATTCATAGACATTTCATAGACATTTCATAGGATATTCAGACTTAATACTTAGAGTGATTTCGATGTGTAGTTGATGCGTATTTGATGTACAACTTGGCGTATTTGATGTACAACCTGCATGTGCCCGAATTCACTAAGTAGCCTTAATCCGAGGTCTAACGGGGAAGGCTGCTCCTGCAGAGGGGTATGAGTGATAGGGATGTAGAGAGCATCAGGAGGAGGAATTTGGAGCTGAGAAACGCCGGGTTCCAGACGGCGGATTGGGATGAGGAATTGTGGAGCGTGAAGAAAAGTGGAAGTGACGTGACTTTGAAGAAAACTGGAAGGGGGACTGATTCTGGTGATGACAATAGTATTAACTACAACGACAACATCAACGACGACAACATCAACTACGACAACATCAACAACGACAACGTCAACAATTTCATTTTCGCGGGTAAGGGAAAAGCATGTTGGAAAAACGATTTCAACATCTACAATTACGCCGATGAATTCCCAGAAAGGGTGGCTGCTGCGAAAGCTGCGAGAGCTGCGAACCATGGGGCGGCCAGCGATTCTATCCCCAGTTTAACAGCGAAACTAGACGCAGGGAGGCTAGAAGTCCTAGCTTTAGAACGAGAAGTCCTAGCTTTAGAACGAGAACAGGTTTTCAGAACTGCCGCGGAGGCTGCCGAAGGACAGGCCCTCGAGAGGGAGAAGGCGATGGCTGCAGCGAGGTTGATTTTAGCCGATGTCGATACGAAACTAGAGGAAGGCGAGAGGAGTGTTGTGGAGATGAAGAGGGTTCGGGATGACAAGGTAAATGACAGTGCAAATGACGATGTAAATGACAGTGGAAATGGCAGTGCAAATGACGATGTAAATGACAATGTCATTGTTGAGAAGAAGGTAATTGCCGGTAAAATTGCTCTGGAAATTGTTAAGGGCAAGCGATACAGTGCCCAGAAAGCACTAGAAAGAGTGGATGCAGGGCTTAGACAGGTGAAGACGATTCTCGGCAAGTACAGAAATAATAATTCGTCTGATGGTATTGAAAAAACTGGTGATGGCGGTCGTGGAGCTTCTGCTACTGGATCTGCTACTGAACCTGAGACCGGGCCCGCTGCTACTTCACCTGCTACGCTTGAAACTGATCCTGGTCCTCCTGACGCTAATATTGATTCCGAAGCTGCCGGTGCAGAAAAACATGAAGATGTAAGTGACCAACTATCAACTGCCGACGTATTCCGGCGGTCCAAAATCCGCCCTCCTGGAGTGAGAAATTATTTGGGGGAGATGAAGGTGGGGGGGACAGCTAATTAGTATACTATAGTCTCTTGAATCGGCTACAATCTCTCGGATGCGATCGGCTGCGATCTATTGGATCCGGTCGGCTGCAATCTTTTGAATCTAGTTGCAGGAAATGTTTTGCATTATAATTGATTCATTTGCATGAAAAAACTGCATTCGATGTAAACTCTATACCGACCATGAGAAAGCTGCATCGTCCATAATGAAAAATTCAATTGAGCTTTCTGCGAATAGGACGTATCAGAAACCCGAAAAGTGCATGAATTCAACCTCTGCCCGCGTGGAGTGGAACTACTACTGCAGGTTCAATTTGCATAGCACGCCAACGCAAATGATTATTATTAAACCCGGATCGCGTAAAGACTCTGACCTGGTCCTTTCTTTCCTCCTTGTACAATAGATACTCATTCAAGCCAACGACGATGCTGCCCTGCCAGTTCAGACTGATTGTGCGTGACGCTGCGTTCTGTCTTGATAGACTTGATTGTGTTTCATTGGCAGTTTCAGTTTATTGCTTGGTGTTGTTGTTGTTGTTGGTTTGAATTGTGTGGTTCATCTCGGAAAGTCATCAACATCGGATGGACCGGATGAAAAAAATGGTGTTGTGAAACTGGAGTCATTCAAAGTTTACAGCCAATATCATTTAATATGGTTTCGTGTGTTACAGAAACAATTGGCTTTTCGCGTGCATGATCCGTACGGAGATCACGCACCATTTATTATTTAATCGTTAATCGTTGTTGGTTTTTTGTTTGTTATGTAATAGGTAGTAGTGTCAGTCTTTTTTTGGTATTAGCGACGGCGTGAGCTTGGCTTTTGAGAGTTGGCAGTTGGTCGTAGGGTAACCTTATATGATTATCATAACATAAATGACTGTTTTCCCCAACATTTCTTGTATCGTGATTCCCATGCAGGTTTCAACTTTCCCACACACACGTGTGAACACATTCGCTCAGCAAATTTCATTGCTTGAAAGCATTGATTGAACGTTTTAGGCAAAAGTTGCAAAACAGCAGAATATCAGTCATCATCGACGTAAGAGATAACGTAAGAGGCATCCTTACACATCACTTCAGAGTCAAGTAAAATGGCGACCAAACTGGCTAAAACCATGGCGAAGTCCGCCTTGATGCTTGGTGCGCCCCAACTTGCTCAAGGTTTCAAGCTGCAGATGGAGGTAAGCCTTAAGGCCACGTATGTTATTGATAATACGTTGATTCATATCGATTCATTATATTCATGTGATGTATGGTTATGGATGCTGCAAAAATCTTAATAGAAGAGATCAGGATGAATCAGAATCATGATCTGACATTCACTTCTGGATTCAAATCAACTTTGGGAAAAAGTCCAGTTTAGTATGTACGATGCATAATCCTGCATACCCGCATCGGGGGTATCAGTGTAGACCGAATTGGTGAATTTCAGGGTCTATTTCGGACTTTCAGTCTCAGATCATCTGAATGATGATAATGCATCTAATTATCTAATGATCTGATGATCACTGATCATTGACATGATCCATTATTAATTGAACCGTTTAGAATACCAGACACACGAACACCCTTTACCCGAAAGAGGGCACAAAAGAAGACCAAATTCGATAGAAGAATAAAACGCTCAACACACGTTCACAAAGGCTACATGCATAACACATACAGGGTGGCGAGAAAGAGCCGGGATACCTGCAGAAACTCCAGAACTGGTATAACGGTAAGAAAATTAAAGGGCAAAGTCCGAACGAATCTTGGCATTGTGGATGCGGTGTGGAGACCAGAGAGTCGCAAATCACAGTGGGGACCAGACGGAAAATGGAGATAGATGTAGAAGTAGAGATACTAAAGACTAGTTGATTAATAAGAGTATCGTCAGATTCAACGTCGTCGTATCATTTCCGTACCAATTATATCCTACATGCATCCTATCGCAACCCCAGGGACCGGGTGTTCCGCGGGCACCTATTCCTGTAGTCCCAAGGGGGTGCTCCTGACGTCGAAGATGTACGACGGTGAAACCGAATGGTTAGGGGGAGGCCCCCACTCCTCTTTGGAGAAGCCCCTACGACTCCAAACTGCGCAATCTCTGGGTCTAGGAATGCCAGGCTGGGGCTCGGCCTTCACCTGTAAAAAAGGTGTTCTGGTCACGAAAGACATTTACGGCAATGAAGACACTTACTTCCCGCACTGAACAATTGAACGCGCATGGCATGAAGTGGAAGTCCGGGTGTAGCGTCACAATGACTGCCTGTCAGGTGATGCATCCGTGCTTAAACCAAGTTAATAAGTATAGCACCTCGTGTGACCTGGGTCCGATTCGAGGAATTTGCACTTCAATTTAGTTGGCGATAACAGGAGGTGCATGCGGTTGGCACATGGGGAGGTTTAAGTATAGGGCACGTGATTCCCGAGCCAATCTGGATTGTGTGTCTTGATAGATCATCATGCGGGGGGCTGTCATTCATTGTTGGGCGTTGTGGCAAGTGATCGTGCATCAAGATCCTGAGCTCAGGTGTGGGGTCGTCTCAGTGGGAGACCCGAGGAAAATGTCTATTTTTTTTCCTAAGCAGTTCTTGGGGCGGATCTTGGGAGCGTTTGGGGGTGGAAAATGGGGGCGCATTGATTTTTCATGAGTGAATATTCGTGTGCGCCGTGCGGTGGCACTCAGGAAAAACCAGCATGTCGTTCAGTCCACGCAACGTAAAACGACTAAGCAACAACTTAATACAGGCATAGTCATAAAGGGATTCTAGCTGCATATCATACATGATACTCGCATTAGGTAAATATAACTCGCACTTACTATGCTAGAAACTAGATAGAAGATACAATTTCCTGACTCGCGGCTCGAAATTTGCTCGATTTTCCTCGGACTCGCCTCGGCAGCATGCCTCGCTCGTTCCTCGCTTTTTGCTCGATATTTCCTCCTTTTTGCTCGACCTTTCCTCGATTTTCCTCGCTCCTCCTCGATTTTCCCTCGACCCTCCCTCGATTCCTCGGTTTTGCCTCGGTTCAATCCTCGACCTCCCCTCTCCGGATTTTGCACAGTGCCCCCCTCGGTTTTTCCTCGTCCCCGCCTCGGTTGCCCCTCTAGCGAAGACTCGGGGTTCCCTCGACACCGATAATTTTGTGTGCTTTTTTCATTCAAATTCTGGACTTTTCGTCAAATTTGGTGAAGCATTTTTGCGGCTGTTTCCTCGATCACGCCTCGCATTTCCTCGACCCTGCCTCGGTTTTGCCTCAAGAAAAACGCTAAAATTTCAAAAGATTCCGCACTGGATCTGCATTTCAGGGGATCGTTCGCTGCTGCCTCGAGAAGCCCCTCGGTTCAACCCTCGACCCTTCCTCGGTGCAGCTGCGCGCCAAGGTTTCGGTAAAAGCGCTCACCATATGATTATTTCTTTGTTAGCAAAACTAGTGAGGCATGTCAAAATGGTAAGATTGAATAAGGAATTTTCTAGGATTTGATCAAATCCTCCGAAATTCCTTATTCAATCTTACCATTTTGACATTCCTCACTAGTTTTATTAACAAGAAAATAATCGTTTTTTTTTAGATTCCAAATTCATCAAAGAACCTTACTGTCCTGGAACGGTCTGTATGGCTGCTTACTGGTGAAAAAAAAAAGCGGATTTTTCCTGGAAATTGTGGTGGTCACGTGGCTTTGAAAGTGGCGCTGCAAGTGCAGGGGGCCAGAGCGCGCGGAGCGCGCTCCGTGGATCCAGATGGCGGCGCGCGTGAGCGCGCCACTGTCAAGTAGCGCAACAAGTCACCGTGGCGTTCCACGTGGTGTGATGGCTTTGTCAGCGCTGTGGATTTGGCTCTGGCGGTGTCGCACTGGCACCATCGACAATGTCAATCAAGTTTTCAATTTTGGCCCTCCAGGCTTCAGCAGTTTTCAACGTTCACCGTTTTTGTTACTTAATTTTGATTTTTAATTGTTGTCGAGTAAACTTAAAACCGCTGTTCAACTGGGCCCCCCTGGATCCGCCGCGGAGCGAAGCGACGCGGCGGTGGCAAGCGAAGCTTGTAAATATAATTCTATCATCATATGTAGACTGTACTATGTTGGACAAACATAATTTGCATTCAGAAGGGGTTTTAAGCCAAACTCTCTTCGAAGAAGACGTAGCGGAAGCACTCATTTTTTGTGAAAGTCACTTAATTACACATTACGGTATTTACAGTAAGCTAATTTCGTTGGACTTTAGATAGAGCTAATATAGAAGTGAGAATAGGGAGAAAAAAGGAGAACAGGGGAACTAAAAATACACTAGCTAGGAACCAAAAATACACTGGCCGAATCACAGAAAAGCTAGCTTAAGAGGCAGTATAGTGCAGCAGGCTAAAGTCACGAAGTGCAGCAGGCCAAAGTTACGATCGCGAAAAAGTCCAATTAAACTTTCT
>Ga0099798_10404_pt1 | contig 14613 bp, 14 predicted proteins | sample Uncmet_Sort29A_1_FD_89870 | JGI IMG/M metagenome (GOLD analysis project Ga0099798, IMG submission 89870) | Marine eukaryotic communities from CALCOFI LINE 67, Pacific Ocean - CN13ID_Sort29A_1 | ecosystem: Environmental > Aquatic > Marine > Oceanic | place: Pacific Ocean: Monterey Bay | collected...
CTTTAAATTTCTCCAACTCACACTACAAAACGCAAGCGCGAGAGTGAAGAGAAGACACGGCAGCATGGATGACCTAGTAATTTTTTTTTTTTTAAAGTGGAGAAATTTAATTAAAATGGCGATTTGAACGACGATTTTGACGATTTGAGGCACGATTTTGGTGTTTTGAGATCGATTTTGGCGTTTTTGAATTTTTAATCAAAATTTTCAAATTTCCTGCGGTCAAAGATTTTGTAATCCCAAAAGAAGCCCGCACCACTTTTTTTGAAAAATTTTCGCGTGCCAAAAAAATGAAAAAAAATAAAAAAAAACTGGAACAAAATTGGGGGTCCGAATTTCGATAGACATGTAGTTGAAACCTCTTTTTCGTCTCGCAGACGCCCTCAGGGCTCCAAAATGACCGAAATTTCGATTTTAAATTTCTCCAACGTCCAAGCTTCATTGCCACGTGCTTCAGATCCGTCGGGCTTTCCGTAAAAAACGCGTGAAAGTACAAAAGCACCCGACATACAAATCAACGGCATAAGAACGCCAAGCAGCGTCAAAACCTTGCTCCGCATGCCGTTATACACTCGGCGCATGAACATACTGCCAAATTGCGTTCCGAAGGACGGGTTGAACTTATTAAGTGCAGATAATTGATGAGAAAGTAAATTTTGACGGCTGCATGAATTAGTGCGTAATTGACCTAGTAGATTTTTTTAAAAAAAGTGGAGAAATTTAATGAAAATGGCGATTTGAATGACGATTTTGACGATTTTGGCGTCGAATTTTGGTTTTTTAGACCGATTTTTTTCAAATTTCCTGCGGTCAAAATTTTTCTATTCACCAAACATGCCTCCTCCTCATTGTTCAAAAAATTCCTGCGTACGGATTTTTCAAAAAAATAAAAAAAACCCTGGAACAAAATCGGGGGTCCGAATTTCGATAGACATGTAGTTAGGACTCATTTTCGTCTCGCAAACGCCCTCAGGGCCCAAATTTGCTCGAAATTTCGATTTTAAATTTCTCCAACTCTGCTGCTTCTGCTGCAGCATGCTTCCAACCTCACTGCGGATTTTTTCGTTGTTATGATTGGCGTCAGAAATTTTTAAGAAAACTTCCTCGAGATTCGCTACCGCAAGCCCGTATGAACTACAAATTCTTGTGTTTTTGGCATTTTCCATCGCATCAAGAATGTTTGGCAAAACATCACGACAAGCAAATGGCATTCTAACGACAGCTTCCTTACCCTGTGTTTGAAATTCAACATTTTCGAGTGATTGGAGATGTTGTAGAACGATTTGTTTCATGTTGGCGAGGACCATTGGGGCCGAAGCAGAATCTTGAGCAGCGGCGATTAGCTGGTACCCACAGCCAAAACGCTCTTTCAAAAACGCTTGGCTGCCCATGGCTTGCAGTTGACCATGCGCCATGACGGCAACGCGATCAGCAAGGGCATCCGCTTCGTCCATGAAATGTGTGGTAATCATGATCACACGTCCATTGCGGCGACTTTTAAGAAATTCCCAAAGCTGTCTTCTCGCAAACGTGTCCATACCGGAAGAAGGTTCGTCAAGAATAACGAACTTCGGATCGCCGATAAACGCAATACCAACCGATAATTTACGCTTCTGCCCGCCCGAAAGCGCGCCGGCGGCCTGATACATACTTCCGGACAAACCAATCTCATCAACAAATCTTGTCAATTCATTTTCAGACAATTTCTTTCCTCTCAACCTCGCATATAAATTCAAATGATCTGCAACCGTCAACGTTTTCCAAAGTTGATTATGCTGCGGGCAGAAACCAAAACTCTTTCTTACAAAATCAATATCTTGCGGAATTTCAAGGCCGTACGCGCCGATGGTGCCGTTGTCGGGCTTGATCAAACCTAGTAGATTTTTGAAAAAATATGGGAGAAAATTAAAAGACGAATTTAGGGCGAAAATTTGGTTTTTAAGGGTGCTAGCGTCGATTTTTGGAAGCTTTTAATTTTTCTGACGTCGATTTTTGAACAAAATTTTAAAATTTCCTGCGGTCAAAGTTTTTGTAATCCCAAAAGAATTCCACACCACTTTTTTGAAACATTTTCGCGTACCAAAAAAATAAAAAAAAAAAAAAAAAATCTGGAACAAAATTGGGGGTCCGAATTTCGATAGACATGTAGTTAGGGCTCATTTTTCGTCTCGCAGACGCCTTCACGGCCCAAATATGACCGAAATTTCGATTTTGATTTTAAATTTCTCCAACCACTCATAGCATGCATAGTAGTAGTCTTACCCGCACCATTATGCCCAAGCAACACAAAGATCTGATCTTCATACATCGTTAAATTCAATTTATTCACCGCTCTTACCGGCTCACCATGCACGCCACTAAACGTAATCTCGAGATTGTTGGTTTGTACGCATTGAAAATTATCTGCTTTGTGTAGCAAAACTGGGTTTGTTTCTTTTTCCACATCTGGATTTAAAGCATTATTGTCGTTACAAACGTTCCCTCCACACATCTTACTTTGGTCTGGTGTAGGATCCTTCCCAAAAACACTTTTCCAAAAAGATGCCGTGAACGGAAACCAAATTTTTCTTGCTCGCCCTTCCTTATGCGGGATAATCTGGTCGAAATAGCAATACAGAAAAAACGTGCCTGTAATATACCCAGCGCAATAGAGCCATTCCAAGCTCAAACTGCCAAAATCCGGCATGAAACCGTTTGTAATACGAAGCGTGCTTACAATATACTGGCCTGGTAAAAATCGATAGCCATCTCCAAGCGAGATGGCACTCCCGCCAATAAACGCACCTAGATAAAAAAAGTTTTTGGATGAATTATAAGCCAAAATCGAATTTACAACCGAAAATAAATTACAAAACATAGCTCGCCATTTGATTTTTTACTATTTACTTTTAGTAACACTAATTTCCCCAACCGAGGCACGGCATCAAATTGACAGCCCAGATAACGAACACCACCTTACTGCCATGAGATGACACGAAAAGCGTACTGCACAGCATAGCAAACGTAATCGTCAATAAATGAAGTAAGAAAATGCACATTCCCCATTGTGCCATGAACAAAAATGGCGAATATCCAACACCGAATTCTGTCTTGCTGGTTGAACATTTGTCCTTATCATCAACCAGAAACGCAAAAATTAATGCAGCAATCATAGCAAAGATCATATGGAAAGACGCGTGGATAATTTCGAAAACCTAGTACAAATTATGATTTTGAAGCCAAAAAACGTCAAAACTATAGCCTAAACGTTATTTTTTTAATGTTTTTTAATTTAAAATTTTACAATTTTAGGTCTCCAACGAAAAACGATAAATAATAGGCCATATCCCCCATCCCCATCATCCGCATGCCTTCTCGAATTCTCTCACCTAGTAGATTTTAAAAAAATTAAAAATAAATTCGCAAAACGTGTTCTGGAGGCGATTTACTCAAAAAATTAATTAAAAATCAGCTTCTATTTCACTTTTTATTTTAACGAGTTTTTTAAATTTCTGCAACGTTTTTCCGTGCAAAGATCTGCGGCGACGCGTAATGTGTACATACCCCAAAAAATGACCAGCACCTAGTAAAAATTAAAATTGGTTTATGGGAGAAATGTGAGCGGTTTTACTGTTTTGAGCGACGATTTTGGATACGATTTTGATGTTTTTGATGCATTTTAAATTTCTCCAACCATGCTAAAAATTCCTGCTTGATCCATTGATCCTGATTGTGTTGGCATGCCTTTTGGGTTACTTGGGTAAAAGCCAAGTTGTCGATTCAGCTGTGATAGCCCAGACCAAGCATAACAAATGCCAATTTGTACCAACGAATTGATGATAAAAATTATAATAGTGGCAATAGGACGTCGTTTCGTTAGTAACAATTGTTTACGAAATAACGCACTGAATTGCGTGCCGAAGCTTCCACTGCCGTGCGCGAGCTGTGGTTGTCCTGGAAAATTAAACACAATTAAAATAATCATTAATGAATGAAAAATAAAATTTCGTTTTAAACTGTTTTAGATTATAATTTTTCGCGAACCATGTTCAGCACTGGTAGCACGAGTGGTTGCGGCACTCGGTGGCTGTAAATTATTTTGATAATACGTCATCTTTTAATTATTGCTTGTTTTACTGCTGGTTTTATTATATTTTGATGATTTTTTGTACGATTTTAATTTTTAGTTTTAAAACTTTTGTAGATAATTAGAATAATTTATTTCGGACTAAAATAATTTGGTGAATTTATTAATGTTTATGAAAATATTTACAATTATGTAAATGTTTAACTGGAAAATGAAGCTTAATAGCCTGTTTTAATTTTATAGTTGTGTAATTATCTGTATGGTAATTACTTTTTAGTTGGTGATTAGGTATTAATTTTTATTTTTTGTATAATGATTATTTTGTTGTGAATTGTTGTAATAGTATCTCTGCCGGAATGAAAATGGATTATTAAAATTTCTGAAAATTGTTTTTGGCAGGTGATACGATTTTATTAGTTTATTTGTACGTAATATGTACGTGGTTGTTAGTAATAATATAATAATATTTAATCGAAATTCGCGATTTCGAATCTAGAACGTTCCTCTAATGTTTTTGTTTGTTTGGTGGTTGAAAAAAATTAATATGGTGGTTTGAAAAATGTGATTTTGGTTGTGTTTCTCTGTAGCGTGATGATGTCGTTGTGGGTGGGAAATGAAATCGGCGCTGCGCTCTGGGAAGACAGGTCTTGCGAGCAGGTCCCAATGATCATGGGCCGTGTGTTTGACGGCATCGGATTCATTTTTCCCACCTACCCGTTGTCGTCAGCGTTGATCGCGAATGCATTGAATGGCTACGCACATGCAGAGATGGGCCAGCACATGAGTCAAACAATGAGCAACCCTTTGAACGTGCCATTGGATGTTGTCAAACGCGCGAACGTGCCGCAAACCACACCAAATGACAACGACATCGTCCCCGTGTTTTTGCCCGATAGTCATCGTCGACCGGATGAGGAAAAAACATTCAGGACAAGCGGAATGCTGTATTGCGCGAATCAAGCCGGCCTCAAGTATGGCCAGATCAAAACAGAAAATCATACATTCTATAATTTCAAATTCAACGAAAGTATCTTCACGCCATTGTTAAAAAATGCCTGGCCAAGTCCTATGTCTTTGAGCCCTGATTCTAAAACGTTTTGGGAAAACACCTCCACGGGAATTTCGAACACGTTTACCGCAGATTATTTTAAGAAAAACCAAGACAAAATGTTTTTTGGACATCATAATAATGGCCATTCTCTCAAGAGTCTTGGCTGGAGTGAACAGCAGTTTGTTGCGTTCATGAAGTGCACCGGTACGTTTGTTAAGACGGCTGGCAGTGGTAATTATAAATATGGCAAGCCTAAATTCCCAAAATCTAAGCATACAACAATAAATGGGGTGGCTCCGCCACAACCTCAGTGCATCTCTGGACAGACAAAGGAGCAGTGTATTAGTTACGTTATACATCAAGATATTTACGGAATGACCACTGGAACAAACGATTTGTTGTACGCCACGAGCCATTTCTGGGGTATTATGCGGGCTTTTGCGTTATTGCTCATACTTGCAGTAATTGCTTTTACATGGGAGTTTGTAAGGAATTCGGCATGGTGGGCAAGAAGAGGTATCCCGCGTTGGAGAAATTAAAAATCGAAATTTCGAGGATTTTGGAGCCCTGAGGGCGCTTGCGAGACGAAAAATGAGTCCTAACTACATGTCTATCGAAATTCGGACCCCCGATTTTGTTCCAGAATATTTTTTTATTTTTTTTATTTTTTTGGTACGCAAGAATTTTTCAAAAAAAGTGGTGTGGACTTCTTTTGGGATTACAAAATCTTTGACCGCAGGAAATTTGAAAATTTTGGTTAAAAATTCATAAACGCCAAAATCGTTCCAAAAACGTTAAAATCGACTCCAAAATCGCACAAAATCGTTATTTTAGTTAAATTTCTCCACTTTTTTTTCAAAAATTACTAGGTGGGCCTCCTCATCGAATCGGTGCGAAAGATTATATGGTTTTGGCTGAAGAACAACGAGTGGCAACTCAAACAGATCAAACCTCTGAGATTATTCGTGTCGAAGGATTAAGAAGAGTGTTCAACTCGCGTAAGAAGGGAACGGTGCATGCGGTAAGAGGTGTGAGTTGGGCGGCGAACCGCGGGCAGGTCTTTGGGTTGGAGAAATTTAAAATCGAATTTCGAGTATTTTGGAGCCCTGAGGGCGTCTGCGAGACGAAAAAGAGGCCTCAACTACATGTCTATCGAAATTCGGACCCCCAATTTTGTTCCAGTTTTTTTATTTTTTTGGTACGCGAAAATTTTTCAAAAAAAGTGGTGTGGGGTTCTTTTGGGATTTGAAAATCTTTGACCGCAGGAAATTTGAAAATTTTGATTAAAAATTCCGAAACGCAAAAATCGGTCTCAAAACTCAAAAATCGACGCCAAAATCGTCAAAATCGTCGTTCAAATCGCCCAAAATCGTCGTTTTAATTAAATTTCTCCATTTTTTTTTTTTTTTTCAAAACAATTACTAGGTTGCTTGGTACGAATGGCGCGGGTAAGACGACGACGTTTAAGATGATGTGTGGTATTACGCCTCCTTCTGCCGGTCAAGCGTCCATTCTGGGCGTTGATATGGAAGAATCCAAGCACGAAGGCCGTCGTATGATCGGTTATTGCCCTCAATTTGATTGTCTCTGGCCGAAGCTTACTGTCACGGAAACGTTATCGATTTACGCAAGTTTACGAGGTTATACTGGAGACGATAAGAAGGCTGCGATTGAGGCGCAGATTGTTGGTTTACAACTTGAAGAGTATCGTCATCGCCGCGCCGGCACGTTAAGCGGTGGTAATAAACGTAAGTTGTCTGTTGCCATCGCGCTCATCGGCCAGCCGCCTGTCTTGTTTCTTGATGAGCCGTCTACTGGTATGGATCCTGTTGCACGCCGTTTTATGTGGACTGTTATTCAAGATTTGGCCGATAACCGCAAAGACGTCGTCGTCGTCCTCACCACCCACTCCATGGATGAAGCCCAGGCATTGTGTGAACGAATCGCTATTCAGGTCGATGGGTCTTTTCGCTGTCTTGGTACTTCTCAGCAGATTAAAGAACTTCATGGGTCTGGCTATGAACTGTCCGTCAAATTTGCACCGCCTCCTCCCGGCCAGGACATGCAAGAATACGTATACGCCCATGTAAACTCCTTCCATCAATTCCTCCACCAATATGCCACCCACCCACACGACAATAATTACGATCAACAAGAACATCCCCAGCCTGATGTAAATGGTTTGAACGCTGTTTTTACAGTGAATATTCCCACGAATGGTGTGGCGAATCTCATGCGGCAGCTTCAAACAAAATGCGCGAACGAAAATGTGGAGGACTGGTCGATTGCCCAGGTAACATTGGAGAGGGTTTTTAACAAATTTGCCAGCCAGAGCGAGAATGCGGGTATGGATGAGGATGCTTAATTCCTTCAAATAATTATAAAAATAAAAAAAGAGTTCACAATCAATTTATATAATATACTTGCGTTTTCATAGAATTAATTACATTTTAGTTCATATTAACTACAACATTTTCATTATTAATTTTTAAGATAAAATAATTTTCGGCTTATCGCAAGAACACGCACACACACTTTCACGAAATAACAAAACAAATAAAATTATTCAAAATAAATCATTTATGATGCTTTCAAATTAAATTTACATATTAATCACACGGCAATACAAGTAAAAATTAAAAAGTTATATAAACACGAAATCGCAGTCAAGTCATTAATTTACTTTCACAACTTAAGTTGACAACAACAATTATAATCCATAATTTATTCAAATACCAAAATTAGTGATTACATATAAACATATTCTTACTTGCGGACAACAAAATATAATTATTGATTTGTCATTGATTTTGTGAGAAAGAAATGGTTGTGAGAAGATTGAAAGTGAGTGAGAAGTGTGGATGTGTGTCGGCATAACAATGTGCAATAAATCACGATCTATGAGTGAGTCGAAAAATATGTTGGAAAGTGTATGAAACGAATTCACCGATTTCTGGAAAGGTTTTGGTCATATTCATCAAGTTTTATATCCATAACGTGCGTGCATCCTATCTTTAATTTTAACAAACAAAATGATGTAACACGTTACGCGTATTTAACATGTATTATATTGATTTTTAGAAAAACCAAAAACGTTCAGAAAAACTAGTAAATATAGCATTTTTGTCATTCCCCCCAAAAAATGGTGGCGACAGAACGCTTCGGCCGCGACTCGGTTTGATTCTTTAACTTATTCAACGCAATTATTCAACAAACGTGAGTGTTTTCACGAATATCGTCTTTTGGTGTTATGTTCCCATATATTTTTTTAAAAATAAACGATTTCTAGGCACCTTACAAATTCAATCCGGGCATGGCCCAGATGAAGCGTCTCGACACGAACACAACCATCGGTACCGTCGACACCGAAACCGAGGTTTGATTGAGTTGTTATCAATCTCTTTAATAAAATAAGGAAATCGGAAAAAAATGGACCGTTTTGGCGAAGCCAATGGGACATCCATAAGGGTTGTGCCCCAAAAGTGCAACATGTATAGCAGTTTGGGCCTTTTTTCGGATTTGGGCGGCGCGAAAATGAACAAAAATCGGAAAAAGGGCACGGAATGCTATATATAGTGCATTTTCCTCTGGGACACTTTTTGGGGCTATTAGGAGCAGCGCCGAAAATGCACTATACGTAGCACTTTGGGCCCATTTCGGATGTTTGTGGGACGCCGGAGGTGGCTGGCCAAGTGGGCGAAAACACCAAGGATTTATAATGTTTTGGGAGCACGCAAGGGATTAGTCGCTTCGAACGAGCGAAGCGAGTGAGCGGCGAGCGCAGCGAGCCCCCCCCACCCACCGAGCGAAGCGAGCGAGCGAGCGGCGAGCGCAGCGAGCCCCCCCCCCCCACCGAGGGAGGGCGGTTGGGAGGAGTGGGCCCCGACGGGGAATTTTATTTCCGTAGGAAATAGACGGGCACCCTCTAGTTAATTAATTATTAATCAATTAGTATGTTTTATGAATCACGTAACTGAAAATGAATGACGACCAAATCAAAAAACCGTTTGTCAAGCTGTTCATGGGTATTTATCATGTACTAATTTTTACTCAGGTCACAGGTAATGTTCACTCAGGTCGCAACCTTCCACTCGCGTATGGCATTCATGTACGCTTATTCTTTTTTATTTAAATTAATTCAACATTTTTTCATTTCGTGAATATTACCAATTGTAAATAGTAACTTGATTATGAAAAATTACATGTTTCATATTTACGAAATGTTTTGGAACGGCGCGGTTGATTTGATTTCCGTCAACCAGTAATCAATGTTTCGTTCTCTTCATCATCGTCAATGAAAATAACAACAGGTCTGGCAGCTTCCTACGACACGACGTAAAAAGCTCCCCTACAAAAAAAAAGAAAAACGTCTGAGCAATAAAATTGACAATGCATACAAGATCAAATTATATTGAGGTCGCGCACAATTTCAGAATTCAAAAAACATTTGCTTACAATGAAAATCTGCCATACAAAACGTTCGACATCGCCGTTTCTATTTGGCGTCTTAAATCGTATGTTCAATTCCGTACCAGGTCATCGCAAACGCATCCGTCAAAACGCTCAAGCGAAGCGAAACAATGTATTTTTTTATTATTTTAAATTGTTTCACTTAATTAATCATTATTCATCAATCCATTAATTTTCTCGAATCTCAATGATTGGAAATTAATGCCAAAAGAGCGTGTCTCTCCCTGGTTCTTCTCTTTATACTAAGGCATACCAATTTACGCCGAGAATGACGACGAGAATGCACAATGGGCAGCGTTTTGGGCTGACGGTGCAGTTGACGCTGCCGCAGCGTACGCGAGATATGCTGCCGAGACGCTGCCAGGGGCAGCGTTTTGGGCTGACGGTGCCGTTGACGCTGCTGCAGCGTACCCGGCGGGACGCTGAAGATATGCTAAAAACGCTTAGGGTACCCAATTAGAACGCTGAGCGTCTAAAGGGTTTCTGCTGCGGATACGCTGCCGCAGCGGATTGGGCAGGACGCTAAAGATAAGCTAAAAACGCTGAGCGTAAATGGGGGTACGCTGCGGCAGCGTATAGGCAGGACGCTGAAGATATGCTAAAAACGCTGAGGATAAATCGAATACGCTGCGCAGCGTACTTCCCGTTACGCTCAGCGTTTTTAGCGTATCCGCAGCAGAAGTGGGGATGCTGCGCAGCGGCGACGGCAGCGGCGGCAGCATATGCTAAGAAACGCTACTTTGACGCTGCGCAGCGTCGTCCACTTATCCTCAGCGTTTTTAGCATATCTTCAGCGTCACGCCCGGTACGCTGCGGGCGATGCGGCAGCGTCAACTGCGTTTCGCTAAGGTTCTGCTCAGCGGAATCGTCGATTCGCTTAGCGTTTTCGCGAGACGCTGCGGACCGTTCGAAGTTGTATTGTGCGAAGCTTCGCGTCCCCTCGCGAACCCTCACAACCCGCCCCCCCCCCCTCTTTTGGTCACGGAGGTTGCAATAATTATAATATCATTTAATCAAAATAGTTTATTTTTTTTTATCGTGGGTACGGTTGCCAATGTTTTTGCCGTTTAATTTGTTTTTGTTTTCAGAACTTTCGCATAACCCAAACAAAAAAATGCTTTACGTTTCAATGCACTACTCGTGTTTGAATGAATTAATCATATAATTAATTCTTGAGGTGCTCCCGGTCTGTGTAGGCGGACGTTTTAATGCATTCTTGGAGGATGAAGATCAGCACTTCCCGGCATTCTTGGAGGATGACAATCAGCGCTTTCCTGCGTGGTTCATCGATTGCTGGTAATTTTTTTGAAAATGTTTCTTTTCGGATTACAAAAATTTTGACCACAAGAAATTAAAACATTATTGCCAGAAATCGACGTCAGAAAAATTCAAAGCTTCCAAAAATCGACGCTGGTGGCCTTAAAAACCAAAATTTCCGCCCTAAATTCGTCTTTGAATTTCGCCCACTTTTCTTCACAAAATTGCTAGGTAACTCTTGAAAGAGTTTTCAACAAATTTGCGAGCCAGTCCGAGAATGCGGGATTGGACGAAGATGCATAAAATATGAACATTAAAACAGCATTCACAATCCATTTATATCGTATACTTGCGTTTTCGTAGAAATAATTAAATTTTAGTCCATTATAATTTATTATTAATTAACTACTAATTAATTAAATTTAATTAACATTTTCATTAATATTATTACATGCAACATATGACTAGTGATTAAGCAAATATAACTGACCAGGTTAAGCCAAACACAAACCATAACTTAAAATAAGTTATCACCAATCTGAAATTTTTGGCTTAACTCGTTAGTCATATGTTGCATGTATTTATATTATTAAAGATAAAATAAATAATAATTTTCATCTTACCACAAGAACACGCACACACGGCACGCTTTCACGAAATAACAAAACAATACAAATTATTAATTATTATTCAAAATAAATCTTTAATCATTTATCATTTATGATGCTTTCGCATTTAAATTTGTATATTACACGGCAATAAAAACAAAAAATTAATTTATGATTTAAAACACGAAGTCGCAGGCAAGTCATTAATTTACTTTCACAACTTACGTTGGCATCAATTTTGATTCATAATTTATTCAAAATTATACCAACATTAGTGAATACATATCAAGAAATTCTTGCGTCAAAAAATATCAATCACGTTGAGGTCATTTTGTCAGATCGAAATTGTGAAACGTGTATTGTTTTGTACGAAAATATGCGTAAATAAAATGTGTGTCAAATAGTAAATAAGTAATGCTCAAAAAACTAAAATGTTTGAAAACAAAAATGCGTGTGCTCAAATTTCTCACCAGATTACAATTTCACATACATCACATTCACATCAGTACATAACATCAAACAATCAACGTAGAAACAAGTAAAAAATAAACATTGTGCAAAGATGGGTATAATCGAGAGGATTAAAGAGATTGAGTTCGAGATGGCTCGAACTCAAAAAAACAAGGCCACGAATTATCATTTAGGAACGCTCAAAGCGAAATTAGCAAAACTCCGCACGCAGCTTTTAGAGCCTGCCGCTGGCTCTGGCGGGGGCCCGAAGGCTGGGTTTGAAGTTCAAAAACACGGAGACGGTAGAATTGCAATCATTGGTTTTCCCTCTGTAGGAAAAAGTACATTACTAAACAAGCTTTGTGGAACGGAAAGTGAATGCGCCGCGTACGAATTTACAACATTAACATGCGTTCCAGGTATGGTAGAATACAATGATGCTAAAATTCAGCTTCTAGATTTACCCGGCATTATCGAGGGCGCCGCTCATGGTAGAGGGCGTGGTAGGCAGGTTATTGCGACGGCGAAGAGTGCGGATCTGATTTTTATTGTGTTGGACGCTACAAAAGTACGTGTTTGTTTGGGATGTTTGTTTTTTGTGTCTGTCGTTTTTTGGTCAGGAATGAAGATGTCAGTAAGAGATGTTACTAGTACGCGTGTTATTGGAAAGATGAAGTGTTATTTACACTTCACATATCCCTAAGTTTTTACTACCACCCGTATTATTCGCAAAAATGAAGCGCTCCGGCACCGCCAGCACATTCGACACCGACAATGTGGTTTGATTGAGTTGTCAAACGCAGTAACGCTCCATCAGCCGAGGAGAATTGTTTTCACAAGGCTGAGCAATACTTTAAAGTCCGTAATTAAACTACGAATTACAAGCGTGCACTTTCGTTGTCCATTGTCGAGTCACTCCGAAATTAATGCGTTAGATTGTGCCGGTATCTATCGGGGGAGGATTCCAGTCATTTTATGGACTGTATCTTCTGCAACAGGAGGAGCAGTATCTTCAGAAGAATGTACCAGGTGCTCGCAAACGCGCGGCGCAAACGGCAGCCATGAAACGCAACAATGTAGTGCCAGCCATCAAGCGCAACAATGTGGTGGCAGCCATCAAGCGCAACAATTCAATCATTGGAAATAGAGGAACCACGCGCCTATGACTATTTCAAAGGGATTGTCCCCGCTCCTTCCAACTTGTTATCAGTTGCCCCGCTGTACCAAAATCGCACTTGTTGCGTCCGTGTAAACACTTCCACATAATTAATATGTGGGAGTAAGCCTACCATTCCCCCCCAATAAATACATACAGTTGCCCATTGTTGGTGTTCTGAACCATTTTTGCAAAGGACGATACCCAGAAAGAAAAGCTAGAAAAAGAGCTTGAATGCGTTGGTATTCGCCTCAACAAGAACCCACCGGACATCACGTTGAACGTCAAAAAAGGGGGTGGAGTTAAATTCAATTCTACGTGTAGATGCACACAGGTAGATGAAAGAATGGTCGAACTAGTTTGCAAGGATTATAAAATTCATCACGCTGATGTGCTTTTTAGGGAAGATGCTCCCATCGACGCCCTCATCGACGTTATCGAAGGAAATCGTAAATATTGCCCTTGTTTATACGTCTATAATAAAATCGATATGTTATCGAAAGAACAAGTCGACGAATTAGCAAAAAAGCCGATGAGTGTAGTCGTTAGTGCGGACAAGGAATGGAATTTGGATGGTTTGAGAAATAATGTCAAAAGTTACCATAATTCACCATGGAATTAATTTTTTGTACAAAATTCATTATAATTTTCATTTTAAAAAAATAATGAGGTATTATGGAACGACTCTGGAACGAACTAGCGATGGTGAGAGTGTACACGAAAAAACGCGGGGAACAACCTGAATTTACAGAGCCACTCGTGTTGACCAAGCAAAGAGGTAAATGCAACGTCGAAACAGCAGTGAGAATGCTGCATCGCGATCTTATCAAAGATTTAAAACATGTGTTAGTGTGGGGCACGAGTGTGAAGCATTGTCCGCAAATTTGTAGCGTTACGCACCCTCTGGATGACGAAGATGTTTTACAGGTCGTCAAAAAAACTGCTTAAAAGATGAAATAAATTTATAAAACATCCATTCGAAGTAGAAAGTAGTGCCGATTTTAATAACGTTTAAACAATTTACATTTTTTAAGACGCCGTATAGTAATTATTAATCTAATTAATTAATTAAATTCGGTTTACCAATAATATAATTCGAGCATTAGACGCGAAATTAGTTTTGTCATACTTACTTAATTAATTATTTAATATTTTCCATAATTATTGTAATTATTGCTGATGTCGTTTATGTGAGTGATGCCAAGAAATGTGATGTCTGAATTTGGAAGTAATTAATAGTTAAGTTGTGAAGATGTCGTGTCGTCAACAAATTACAAAAAGTACTTGTTTTGTGGAAAAATGCTAAAAATTAAAAAAGATACCGTTTCTACAAGACGAAATACAAAATCTAATCTAAACACGTGCCGATAAATTTAAACCAATGCTAAAAATTGACTCAGATTTGCCAGCATTGTTTTGAAGATATACCATTTTGGTTTTGCTAAACATCAATTTAAAATTTTCAAAAAATGCCAACCACATTTTTCAAAAACACAATTTCATGTTCACTCTACATTTTCCATTCAACCACATCTTCACCAGAATTTTGACGGTC
>Ga0099798_10405_pt1 | contig 14605 bp, 14 predicted proteins | sample Uncmet_Sort29A_1_FD_89870 | JGI IMG/M metagenome (GOLD analysis project Ga0099798, IMG submission 89870) | Marine eukaryotic communities from CALCOFI LINE 67, Pacific Ocean - CN13ID_Sort29A_1 | ecosystem: Environmental > Aquatic > Marine > Oceanic | place: Pacific Ocean: Monterey Bay | collected...
TCGATTTTAAATTTCTCCAACCTCTCTCAATCATTTCTGCGCGGTGTTGCAAGTTGAATTCATTCCAATGTTCACCACCACCTAGTAATTTTTTGAAAAAAAAAAAAAAATGGAGAAATTTAATGAAAATGACGATTTGAACGACGATTTTGACGATTTTGGAGTCGATTTTAACGTTTTTGGACCGATTTTGGCGTTTATGAATTTTTAACCAAAATTTTCAAATTTCCTGCGGTCAAAGATTTTGTAATCCCAAAAGAAGTCCACACCACTTTTTTTGAAAGATTTTCGCGTACCAAAAAAATAAAAACAAATCTGGAACAAAATTGGGGGTCCGAATTTCGATAGACATGTAGTTAGACATCATTTTTGGCGTCGCAAACGCCCTCAGGGCTCCAAAATGTTCGAAATTTCGATTTCCAATCTTTTTTAAATTTCTCCAACTCGATTCAATTCGTATGGTGTCGATGCTGTTTCGCAATTCCATTTTGAAGTCAACGACGTCTTGCGCATTCATCACCAACTCTTGTTTGCCACGAATCGTTACTTTTTCACTTGCCAGGTGCCTCCATTCATGGTCAACAAAAAATTGAAATCCGAATGCATACACTTCCTGCTCGCCGCTATTGTCAGGAGATAAACCCAAGGACGGTTCAAGAATAGCGAAATTGAAATCATATCTTGTCACACGGGAAAGCTTGTGACTCTTCCAACTTCCACAAATCTCTTCCAACTTGTCCGTGATTTGGTCGGCATATTCTCGCAATTGTTTATTTTTTTGAGTTGTTCGCGTGGCCTCATCAGCGTGGAAATCGATAAACCCACCAGCACGAATCGACCCCATGGAATCGATAATTTTGTTAACGATCTCGAGCAGATCCTCGGGCTGGCGAACGTACACTTGAGATCCACTTATAATGCCGCTCGTGTTTTCCTCGCTTTGGGGATTAGGCAACTGATTGGTCAGCATTTGAATGACCTGTTCTCTGGTCAATCCGTTGTTGTTCATAGCTCCTTGGATAATAATTTCACGAGCTTCGTCAGCATATTTGCCGTAAATTGATTCAGACCAATCGTCAAAATTTACATTTTCACCATGCTCTGCCACCTCTGCAATATCGGCACGGACGCGCACACCCGCAACACCCGCGATGAGGACGTGAGCGGCGGTGATCAAAATCGTTTTTTTACTGAACGTCAGCATTATTATTGATAATTTTTTTTATCGAGTTAAAATTAATTAAATTGATGGATTTCCTTTATTATTTTGTGGTTTGCTTCAATGTTTGTGATTATTTTCTGTATGTTGGTTGAAAAATGTTTTGTTATTTTTTCCCATTGAATTTAGATTAATTATCGTAATTTTGAAAGTAGATGGGGGGTCCAAACAGAAACATCGGGTCGTCAACCGACGTAACATCAAAATTTGTGTGCAATATTACGTATAATATTTTCATGTAATTAATTATTTAAGTAATTATTAATGTTTAATATGTGGTGTTGATTTGGAAAAAATGCAAAAAGAAAAAGAAAACAAATGTAAGTTACTTTAAATAAATGGTTTAATTTAAAATATTAATTAATGATTACGAATAGTGTTGTTCATTTTTCATTGAAATCAGATTATAAACATAAACCTGATTTTTGGTGGACTAAACTACTAAAAGTGATCACACACTATCTCAAATATGTTTGAAAAAAACCACAACAAACATTGTAAATACTACCAACACAAATGCAAAATAACGATACCAATGGTTGAAATGATATTTCCCTGCAAAAACGTAATCAAATAGAACGCCTGAAAATTGCAAAAGACCAAATTTTTGCGGGGGCTTACACGTCCTTACGTGCAAAATGAACGTGTCTTTTAAAGGGGATGAGCGCAACTAGTCATCATCGAAACGATGTTAGTTCGCCGGGTGAATGCATGCATGGTTTCTTGTTAATTACAGCTTAATTATATAAGAAAATATGCATTTAATTCGGTTGGTTGGTGGTTGGAGGTTGGTGGTTGGAAGGTTAGGCCTTGGTGGCGGGCCACTCTGTGTTCGAGATGCTGCATGCGGCGCAAGACCTGTTTCAGACATGAACAAACATAAAATTAAAAATAGTGAGTTTAAAACAGTAAAAGTGGTTAATTTTGAAAAGATTTTGATAAAAATTAATTTTTCGGACCACTCCCAGCAGTTTTTGATGGCCTCCTCATCAGCGAGTGGCTCCGGTTTCTGCAGCTTGGGCTTGCCATTCAATTCCGACACTCCATCCGGTACCTTTTTTTGTTATTTTCAGTGTAAATTTGATGTTTAGATGGAAAAATACGTGTGATTGTGAAACATTTTGACGAAAAGTTAATGATTACCCAAAGTTCGCGGGAGTTGACTTTTTCATCAAGCATGCAGGTCAGGGCCGGGAGGGCGCCATCCTCAGCAGATTGGGAAACGGGAAGCTTTTGGAAAAACCAGCCCAAAAACCCTGACATATTGCCTCCTTGCGATTTGTCTGCGGATGTCACCTGCAGGGAGGTGCACGCGATGCCGGGGGCGCAGACCAAAACCTTGATTTTGTTGTTGTTCATGGCCGCGAGGCGGTCATGCAGTCCGTAGGTAAAGCACACATTAGCCAATTTCGTTTGCTGATAACGCTGCCACGTTGGGTTTTCGCCATCGCCGCCGTGGGAAGATCTGCGACGCTCGCCTTCGATGCGCTGCGGCTCGAAGAATTGTTTTGATAATTTACGGTCGTTTTTGTTACCCATCGCGCGCGCCAAAGACGAATGATTAACAATACGAGCCTCTCCATTTTTCTCCGCCGCTTTCTCGATCAGGGGAAAAAGCTCGTGTACGAGTAAGAAATGTGAAAGATGATTAGTCTGCATTTGTTTCTCAAGACCGTACCTTAGTGGCATACAAAATCAAATGTTGATGCAAACATTAAACAAAAACGTTGACATTTCAATGATTTATTCATAATTTTTCAAATTATTTCGCCAACTCCCCGGGCTGATCTTTAAAAGCCATAATTGCTGCATTGCAGAACATAATATCAATGCCCTTCTCACCAAATTGATCCTTGACGATCTCGGCAGCCTTCCTGACCTAGTAATTTTTTTGAAAAAAAAAAAAAAATGGAGAAATTTAATTAAAATGACGATTTGAACGACGATTTTGACGATTTTGGAGTCGATTTTAACGTTTTTGGAACGATTTTGGCGTTTATGAATTTTTAACCAAAATTTTCAAATTTCGTGCGGTCAAAGATTTTGTAATCCCAAAAGAAGTCCACACCACTTTTTTTGAAAAATTCTTGCGTCCCAAAAAAAAAATAAAAAAAATTCTGGAACAAAATCGGGGGTCCGAATTTCGATAGACATGTAGTTAGGACTCATTTTTCGTCTCGCAAGTGCCCTCAGGGCTCCAAAATGCTCGAAATTTCGATTTCCAATCTTTTTTAAATTTCTCCAACTGACTCGAAAGAAAGTAGATCGCAATCGACATGCACAAAATCGGCCGTGGGGGCTGCCTTTTTCAACTCTTCAAAAGTGGCGGTGGCGGGGGCGGGCGGGCGGGTGAGCAAGAAGACAGGAGGGCCGTTTTTCCCGCATTGCTCCGCGACTAAATTGTTATTGATTGGTTCGCCGAATAAAACAAATAATTTGCCGTTTTGTAGATTGTGTGCATAAATATAATGAATTTTCGCATAATTAATTGTTACTGTGAAAATTGAAATGAATGAAGGAAAAAATTGATTGTCGAATTGTGGATTGAGGCAAACTAAAACATATACACGGGTGGTGGTGTAGTATCAATGTGTGTAAATAAATAATGTAAAGCAAGTTGGTCGTAAGACGAAATTAAAAACAATTATATACAGATTTTTTCAATTTTTGTCAATAATTTTTGACAATATAATTTTTTATTTTAACAGAATCATGTAATTACTCGTGCGTGACGAGCAATATAATTAATAGACGTAATTAATCATATAAAATCAGGCAAAATTTACTGCATTTACTGTACTAATTACTATTATTTAACAAACTATTTTTGCTTCTAAGAATACTTATAAACTCATCATTGTTTGAACTTTTTTAACACGACGGGTGGGGGTATAGATAGAAAAAATAATAAATTAGAAGGCGGTTTTGTCCTCCTCCTCGTCGACATCCTCGAGCGCGCCGCGGACCTTCTCGACGTACCCTTTTGTTGAAAAAATGAAAAATTATGCTGAATTAGACGCTTTTATTGTAGTTTGTTCGAGCGAATGTATAAAAATGTTAAATTACCTTTCATGGAATGGTCACTAGCCCCGAGTTCAGTAGCCCCGGCAAACGAACCAAGCAACCTCCAGCGGTAAGCGGCGCGGTCACTGAAAGCGTGGAACCAACCTTTTTGATGAAAAAAGTGGTCGGTTCGAACGAAAACGTTAGTTGAACTCCACTTTTAACGATTTCTTTTAAATAATTTATTAATTTCGCTTACCGACGTTGTCTGCGACTTCACCGGACTCGTTGATGTACATCTGCTTGCCGGAGTGAACATAACGACCTTTAGTAAAAAAGTTTAATTTAAAAAATAAAAAATTGTGTTTAGAAGCTGTTTTGTCTTTTTTTGGACGATAATGTTGACATTTTAATATTATGTTGTCCAACCAAAGAGATTCGGGGGCGTCTTAGTGATGACGTCGTTGTGGTTCACCCAGCGGAGGTGGTCGATGTTTTCATCGATGTGCTTGCCGAACTGCCAATTGCCAACACGGGGGGAGCCGAAGGTAACCAAACCGGCGACCGGGAGTGTGGTGGGGTCGGCATGGCTGAAAGCGGACATAATCGTGGAAATTCCAGCACCGAGAGAGTGGCCAGTGAACCAAACGTCAGTGTCATCGGCCTGGCCGATCTTAAGATCCTTCTGGACCATGCCCCAAAGTTCTTCGGCCTCGCCCTTGAAACCTAGTAATTTTTTGAAAAAAAAAATGGAGAAATTTAATGAAAATGACGAATTTTGGCGATTTGAACAACGATTTTGACGATTTTGGAGTCGAATTTTGGTTTTTGGGACCGTTTTTGGCGTTTGTGAATTTTTAACCAAAATTTTCAAATTTCCTGCGGTCAAGTTTTTTGGAATCCAAAAAGAAGTCCACACCACTTTTTTTGAAAAATTTTTGCGTACCAAAAAAAATTATAAAAAAAATAAAAAACAAACTGGAACAAAATTGGGGGTCCGAATTTCGATAGACATGTAGTTGAGACCTCTTTTTCGTCTCGCAGACGCCCTCAGGGCTCCAAAATGCTCGAAATTTCGATTTCCAATCTTTTTTAAATTTCTCCAACCAGCATGAACAACCCCAGGGATACAATCCTTGTCATCATCCTTGCAGGGAATACGCGCGATCTTGAGGTCGGTAATCATGTCAGAAAGTTCAGACGTTTCCGTGCCACGGCAAGCGATGACGGTGTCGTCGTCGGAAGTGAAACGGTAAGCTTCGGCGTTGCCGTAGACGTAAAATTCCACGCGTTTGAAGCCAAGTTCCTTCGCCTTGGCGGCGGCAACGGTGATGTCGTCGTTGTAGCAGACGTTGGCGAACTCCCCAAGGACAAGAGAGCGTTCGGTCTCACTCATATCGCGGATCGGCTTGGCCATCTTGTCGGGAACAACCGAAATCGAGCCATCCTTGTTCACTTTTTTACCGGCGATCGAAAGAGGACCTTAGTGCAAAACAAATTATGTTTGAAGCGACGATTTTGCGTTTGGAGACCGTTTTTGACTAATTAATTATGCCAAGTGATGATACCAACCTATCAATTAAGTAATCTTTTTTTAAAAAGTTTTGTCTAACGAGAATGCGTGTTAAGAGCAGCACGCTTGGCCATCTCTTGCTGGTACTGGTCATAACCTTAAAAAATATAACGTCGTGTAGAAAAATAAAATAAAAACAATAATTTTTGGGATGAAAATGCGTGTAAACTCACAAAATACGTCAAAAAGTTGAAAGAAAAGCTTGATTGCCGACAATATTTACTTTTTGTTTTGTTGTCAAACATAAAGCCAAGAAGACAAGGCCAAACATAAGTTTGGGGAAATTTCGGATCACTTTTTATTTTTTCACAAAAAACAAATTTAACTAAATTTTTATGAATTCAATGGAAAAAGACGGTGCGGAAGTGTGCAGACTGTACGAATCACGTGCGAAAGTTACTGTGCGTATTTCAATTTTTAATTAAATAATTATTATAAAGTGTCAAACCAGCGACGGTGCCGCCGGCGGCAGCCAAACCACCAATCAACTTGGTTGCCATCTTGCGCTTGCTGGTACCGCCAACCTAGTAGATTTTTGAAAAAAATATGGGAGAAATTGAAATAACGAATTTAGGGTTTTCAGAGGCCGATTTCGAGGTGCCAGCGTCGATTTTTGGAAGCTTTGGATTTTTCTGACGTCGATTTTTGAACAAAATTTTCAAATTTCCTGCGGTCAAAGATTTTCAAATCCCAAAAGAAGCCCGCACCACTTTTTTTGAAAAATTTTCGCGTACCAAAAAAATAAAAAAAATAAAAAAAAATCTGGAACAAAATTGGGGGTCCGAATTTCGATAGACATGTAGTTAGAGCTCTTTTTTACTCGCTTACGCCCTCGCAGGGCCCAAAAATGCTCGAAATTTCGATTTTAAATTTCTCCAACCAAAGTGCTCATACCAGCGGTTTTTGCAGGGGTAATCGGCTGCGCCGCGCGAGCAGGCATGTTGGTGGTAGTAGCACGAGCGACAGTAGACGCACCACGGCGGGCAACACTGCGCAAAGCAGGGGCTGCGTCAACATGGCCCAGAGCCGCAATCGTCAATCCCAGCAACAACTTCATTGTGTTAATATAGACTAAAACTTGTCAGTTAAAATAATAATTTTCTGTTTTTAAATTTTAAATATTTATGAAAGCCTGTTTTTAATAATGTGCAACTGGAAACGTATATCTGCTGATATATATCTTTCTATCTGATGAGACAATTTTTTACGACATTAACATGCACAATTAAATTATGAAAATAAATGGATCGACATAATTACACTGCCGTGAACTTCTGATCTGCACAAAAACTGAACTTACACCACATTTCACACATTCACACTTCACTTTTTTCCTTGAAAACGACTTGACAATAAAATTATTTTTAATTTTTTTGAAAAACGTACTAACGCGTCCCATTCCGGCGGTGCACCCTGTGATGGCTATCACCTTGCCGCTCGCATTCTTGAGCATTGGCATGTCCTGGCTGAAATGCTTGGATTTTTTCTGGACCGGTTTCGTAAACTTTCCTCCCATGGTGTTATTATGTGTTACTGAAAAAAGAATAAATGCAATGAGTTTGGTTAAAACTCGAAAATCGTTAATTAATGAATTCCGGTGACGCACACGGTTAAATGCGCGTGAAAATTGCCAGTTTCTTGTTCCGGAAACTAACTATGTAATTATTTATTATCATTAAATTAATTTGTAAAATTGTAGATAGGGGGGAGAATTGCAAGATGAGTTCCATAGAATCGTTTTTCAAAAATAACGTTTTCACATGTACGCAACACACTTCATCACAACATTCCTGCATGGCGTATGACAAAATAATATTTTTTTTTCAATCAAACAATGCTATTATTTTATTTCTGGCGAGTCACATTAAACGTTTGTAAATTTTATGCAGTTTATACTTATTATAATTCTGAGTCAAAAACGATGAGATTAATGATTCATGACTATTACAAATATTGAACTAGTATTATGTTATTTTTGGCTTAATTTAAATTAATTTGTGGTGGCACTGGATTGAAGATTGAATATTTATAATTAATTATGTATTATTATTAATATATAGTGATTTTCAACAACGTCATTTGAAATCACATTTTGGTTTTGTGGTTTAATTTAAATTTAATTACTTTTTATAACTTTTTGATAATTTTAATAATTACTACAGCTAAGAATTTTGATTTTTTAATTTGGTGAGCGTGTGCAAGACGCTACATTTTATATGCAATTAATTATACAGTATAATAATATTCACTTTTTAACTTTTAAATAATTAATGAACTTTACACAAACGGGGTCTATCGAGGAGTCTTTCAACACTTAATAAGGCTGAAAGCGCGATGAATGAGCGCTTGTTTTTGGTGTTGAAAACGCTGTTTCAAGACGATGTCACGATTCGAAATGATTTAATCGCGGTCGCGGTCGTAGGAGTTGTCGCGCTCACGACCTAGTAGATTTTTGAAAAATGTGGAAGAAATTTAATTAAAATGTTGAATTTTGGCGATTTGGCAGCGATTTGGACGATTTTGGCGTCGATTTTTGCGTCCCAAAAAAATAATAAAAAAACAATTCTGGAACAAAATCGGGGGTCCGAATTTCGATAGACATGTAGTTAGGACTCATTTTTCGTCTCGCAGACGCCTTCACGGCCCAAATATGACCGAAATTTCGATTTTGACTTTAAATTTCTCCAACGGCGTCTCTCGAGACGCTCAGAGGCTTCCTCAGCGCGGGAGCGGGAGCAGCCGCCGCCGCCGCGATCGTCACGGTCGTAGCCGCCACGGCCACGGTCGCCACCACGGCCCTTACCCTTTCCACCTAGTAGATTTTTGAAAAAATATAGGAGAAATTAAAAATAACGAATTCAGGGTTTTCAGAGGCCGATTTTAGGTCTCCAGCGTCGATTTTTGGAAGCTTTTGATTTTTCTGACGTCGATTTTTGAACAAAAGTTTCAAATTTCCTGCGGTCAAAGATTTTCAAATCCCAAAAGAATCCCACACCACTTTTTTTGAAAAGTTTTCGCGTACCAAAAAAATAAAAATGAAAAAATTCTGGAACAAAATTGGGGGTCCGAATTTCGATAGACATGTAGTTGAGACCTCTTTTTCGTCTCGCAAACGCCCTCAGGGCTCCAAAATCACCGAAATTTCGATTTTGACTTTAAATTTCTCCAACCACCACGGCCTCCGTAAGAATCACGGCCTCCACGGCTGCCGTAAGAGTCGCGGCCACCACGGCCACGGGAGCGGCTGCGGTCGCGTCCACCTTAGAGCGAAATTAATTAATAATTAATTAATTATTTTGATGATAAAATGAACGAAATACAAAAGAAAATAAATTAAAATAGCGAATTTGTTAGTCAAACGGGAGTCGTCACGCTTGGAGGGTTTCTTGTCCTTGGGCTCGATGTTGACAGCGCGATCCTTGTCACGCTTGCGATCGAACTCAACTTCGTAATAGCACTGTTTTTTATTTTAAATTTTAATTTTTTTACATATTTTGTACATTATGACAGCGATTTACAACGAAAAAATGTGTTTTGTTCAATAATTTTTTAATAATGAAAAAAATTGTTAAAATGTTGAAAGTACAATATCGCCGTCATAGAGGTCCTTGTCATCATAGCCGGATTTTAACTCGGAAGCGTGCGCGAACACATCATCTCCACCTGTTGTATTAATTGTATGATGTTTTGTGATAAATATTTTAATATTTTCGTCCTAAATTACACAAAATATATGCAAAAATAATAAAATTGTACCATCATCAGGGCGGAGGAAGCCGAATCCGCGGCTGGGGTTCCAACGAAGAAGTTCACCGGTAGGCATATTTCTAACTGCGTTTTGTTGTTAATTGACGGGTTTGTGGGTAATTATTGGTATCGACGATCGGCGTCGTGCTAACTGGTTTTTGTGATTGATTAATCTCTCCTGCTATTCCAGTCGTTTCATCCAAAGCCCATCCGCAATATTATTTTACGTCGTTGTAAATTCGGTTGAAAAAAATTATAATTTGAGTTATGGTTCATGATGATGTTGAGCAAGCATATGTGAGTTGTGAAAAAGACATTATTTCGTTCGTTGAGAGGTAATTAATTATTTATTTTAGTGTTAAATTGGCGATTAATTTAATGGCGGCCAATTTTAATTTTTGGGCGGGACAGCGTTCCAAAAGAGAGAGCGATCAAAAAGGTCGTTGATGATGTAGAAGGTGGGTGGGTGGCGACAGCAAAAGTGTGTATATATATCCACGGTTTGAAGAGCGTGCGAGCGACAGCAAAAATTGGTTCCAAAAGTGCGATTTGGTTTTGTTTTGGGCGATTTGTAAGGCAGCGGGCATCAATCAAGGGCGACAAAATCATAATTATGAAAATTTTAATAATTAATGAATGTCAAAAAATCCGATGAGAGACAGCAAACCGCGGCGCCGTTGAAGATGTAGGTGGGGTAGAAAGATAAGCGGGGGTGAACCATTTTTTAGTATTTTAAACGTCGGTGAGTAATTAATTAATTATTTTTCCGTCAATAATTATTAATTATATTATTGTGGGCAAATTATTTTTTTAAACGAATATTTTTTTATCAAAGAAATTTCAAATATGATGTTTTCAATAGACGACTGCTGGTCACATCTTTCTTCTTAGTTTTGCTGCATTTTGGAGGTAGATTTTGGATAAACTTATTTAAATATTAACCACGATACAAACTCTCACAAAACATTCTTTCTCACATCACATCACTTCACTTCTCTTCTCTTCTTCTTCTGACACGAACACAACAACAATTGCAGCCGAAACGTTTTTAACAATGTAATTAATTATGTAATGAGTATAATTTATCAATATTTTTGCAGTAACGCCGTGCTCAAAATCGTTTTCTTTCTTGCTTGTTTCGTGCGTGGCTCAAAATTGTTGGTAATTAATTAATTAATTATATTTAATTATGTGATATAATTGTTTTTAATTTCGTCTTACGACCAACTTGCTTTACATTATTTATTTACACACATTGATACTACACCACCACCCGTGTATATGTTTTAGTTTGCCTCAATCCACAATTCGACAATCAATTTTTTCCTTCATTCATTTCAATTTTCACAGTAACAATTAATTATGCGAAAATTCATTATATTTATGCACACAATCTACAAAACGGCAAATTATTTGTTTTATTCGGCGAACCAATCAATAACAATTTAGTCGCGGAGCAATGCGGGAAAAACGGCGCTTCTGTCATCTTGCTCAACCGCCCTTCCGACCGCGCCACCGCCACTTTTGAAGAGTTGAAAAAGGCAGCCCCCACGGCCGATTTTGTGCATGTCGATTGCGATCTACTTTCTTTCGAGTCAGTTGGAGAAATTTAAAAAAGATTGGAAATCGAAATTTCGAGCATTTTGGAGCCCTGAGGGCACTTGCGAGACGAAAAATGAGTCCTAACTACATGTCTATCGAAATTCGGACCCCCGATTTTGTTCCAGAATTTTTTTTATTTTTTTTTTGGGACGCAAGAATTTTTCAAAAAAAGTGGTGTGGACTTCTTTTGGGATTACAAAATCTTTGACCGCACGAAATTTGAAAATTTTGGTTAAAAATTCATAAACGCCAAAATCGTTCCAAAAACGTTAAAATCGACTCCAAAATCGTCAAAATCGTCGTTCAAATCGTCATTTTAATTAAATTTCTCCATTTTTTTTTTTTTTTCAAAAAAATTACTAGGTCAGGAAGGCTGCCGAGATCGTCAAGGATCAATTTGGTGAGAAGGGCATTGATATTATGTTCTGCAATGCAGCAATTATGGCTTTTAAAGATCAGCCCGGGGAGTTGGCGAAATAATTTGAAAAATTATGAATAAATCATTGAAATGTCAACGTTTTTGTTTAATGTTTGCATCAACATTTGATTTTGTATGCCACTAAGGTACGGTCTTGAGAAACAAATGCAGACTAATCATCTTTCACATTTCTTACTCGTACACGAGCTTTTTCCCCTGATCGAGAAAGCGGCGGAGAAAAATGGAGAGGCTCGTATTGTTAATCATTCGTCTTTGGCGCGCGCGATGGGTAACAAAAACGACCGTAAATTATCAAAACAATTCTTCGAGCCGCAGCGCATCGAAGGCGAGCGTCGCAGATCTTCCCACGGCGGCGATGGCGAAAACCCAACGTGGCAGCGTTATCAGCAAACGAAATTGGCTAATGTGTGCTTTACCTACGGACTGCATGACCGCCTCGCGGCCATGAACAACAACAAAATCAAGGTTTTGGTCTGCGCCCCCGGCATCGCGTGCACCTCCCTGCAGGTGACATCCGCAGACAAATCGCAAGGAGGCAATATGTCAGGGTTTTTGGGCTGGTTTTTCCAAAAGCTTCCCGTTTCCCAATCTGCTGAGGATGGCGCCCTCCCGGCCCTGACCTGCATGCTTGATGAAAAAGTCAACTCCCGCGAACTTTGGGTAATCATTAACTTTTCGTCAAAATGTTTCACAATCACACGTATTTTTCCATCTAAACATCAAATTTACACTGAAAATAACAAAAAAAGGTACCGGATGGAGTGTCGGAATTGAATGGCAAGCCCAAGCTGCAGAAACCGGAGCCACTCGCTGATGAGGAGGCCATCAAAAACTGCTGGGAGTGGTCCGAAAAATTAATTTTTATCAAAATCTTTTCAAAATTAACCACTTTTACTGTTTTAAACTCACTATTTTTAATTTTATGTTTGTTCATGTCTGAAACAGGTCTTGCGCCGCATGCAGCATCTCGAACACAGAGTGGCCCGCCACCAAGGCCTAACCTTCCAACCACCAACCTCCAACCACCAACCAACCGAATTAAATGCATATTTTCTTATATAATTAAGCTGTAATTAACAAGAAACCATGCATGCATTCACCCGGCGAACTAACATCGTTTCGATGATGACTAGTTGCGCTCATCCCCTTTAAAAGACACGTTCATTTTGCACGTAAGGACGTGTAAGCCCCCGCAAAAATTTGGTCTTTTGCAATTTTCAGGCGTTCTATTTGATTACGTTTTTGCAGGGAAATATCATTTCAACCATTGGTATCGTTATTTTGCATTTGTGTTGGTAGTATTTACAATGTTTGTTGTGGTTTTTTTCAAACATATTTGAGATAGTGTGTGATCACTTTTAGTAGTTTAGTCCACCAAAAATCAGGTTTATGTTTATAATCTGATTTCAATGAAAAATGAACAACACTATTCGTAATCATTAATTAATATTTTAAATTAAACCATTTATTTAAAGTAACTTACATTTGTTTTCTTTTTCTTTTTGCATTTTTTCCAAATCAACACCACATATTAAACATTAATAATTACTTAAATAATTAATTACATGAAAATATTATACGTAATATTGCACACAAATTTTGATGTTACGTCGGTTGACGACCCGATGTTTCTGTTTGGACCCCCCATCTACTTTCAAAATTACGATAATTAATCTAAATTCAATGGGAAAAAATAACAAAACATTTTTCAACCAACATACAGAAAATAATCACAAACATTGAAGCAAACCACAAAATAATAAAGGAAATCCATCAATTTAATTAATTTTAACTCGATAAAAAAAATTATCAATAATAATGCTGACGTTCAGTAAAAAAACGATTTTGATCACCGCCGCTCACGTCCTCATCGCGGGTGTTGCGGGTGTGCGCGTCCGTGCCGATATTGCAGAGGTGGCAGAGCATGGTGAAAATGTAAATTTTGACGATTGGTCTGAATCAATTTACGGCAAATATGCTGACGAAGCTCGTGAAATTATTATCCAAGGAGCTATGAACAACAACGGATTGACCAGAGAACAGGTCATTCAAATGCTGACCAATCAGTTGCCTAATCCCCAAAGCGAGGAAAACACGAGCGGCATTATAAGTGGATCTCAAGTGTACGTTCGCCAGCCCGAGGATCTGCTCGAGATCGTTAACAAAATTATCGATTCCATGGGGTCGATTCGTGCTGGTGGGTTTATCGATTTCCACGCTGATGAGGCCACGCGAACAACTCAAAAAAATAAACAATTGCGAGAATATGCCGACCAAATCACGGACAAGTTGGAAGAGATTTGTGGAAGTTGGAAGAGTCACAAGCTTTCCCGTGTGACAAGATATGATTTCAATTTCGCTATTCTTGAACCGTCCTTGGGTTTATCTCCTGACAATAGCGGCGAGCAGGAAGTGTATGCATTCGGATTTCAATTTTTTGTTGACCATGAATGGAGGCACCTGGCAAGTGAAAAAGTAACGATTCGTGGCAAACAAGAGTTGGTGATGAATGCGCAAGACGTCGTTGACTTCAAAATGGAATTGCGAAACAGCATCGACACCATACGAATTGAATCGAGTTGGAGAAATTTAAAAAAGATTGGAAATCGAAATTTCGAACATTTTGGAGCCCTGAGGGCGTTTGCGACGCCAAAAATGATGTCTAACTACATGTCTATCGAAATTCGGACCCCCAATTTTGTTCCAGATTTGTTTTTATTTTTTTGGTACGCGAAAATCTTTCAAAAAAAGTGGTGTGGACTTCTTTTGGGATTACAAAATCTTTGACCGCAGGAAATTTGAAAATTTTGGTTAAAAATTCATAAACGCCAAAATCGGTCCAAAAACGTTAAAATCGACTCCAAAATCGTCAAAATCGTCGTTCAAATCGTCATTTTCATTAAATTTCTCCATTTTTTTTTTTTTTTCAAAAAATTACTAGGTGGTGGTGAACATTGGAATGAATTCAACTTGCAACACCGCGCAGAAATGATTGAGAGAGGTTGGAGAAATTTAAAATCGA
>Ga0099798_10406_pt1 | contig 14601 bp, 13 predicted proteins | sample Uncmet_Sort29A_1_FD_89870 | JGI IMG/M metagenome (GOLD analysis project Ga0099798, IMG submission 89870) | Marine eukaryotic communities from CALCOFI LINE 67, Pacific Ocean - CN13ID_Sort29A_1 | ecosystem: Environmental > Aquatic > Marine > Oceanic | place: Pacific Ocean: Monterey Bay | collected...
GTTTTACGGACGCGAATTATTTTTTGTACCAATTTTAGTGTAAAGCGGCTACTGGGAACTTACAAATCTTCGTGGACGTATGTTTTTTGCCTGTTTATTTTTGTTTGGTTGAAAATGGTTTGTGTTTTGGTTTTGGCGCTGATTTAGATGTTGGTAGAAGAATGGTGGTTGAAGAACGTGGGCCGAACCATTTTTTTTTTTTGGCAGCAAAGATGGACGTATAATTAAGATTGATTTAAAATATTGCGAGACAGTTTGGCGGCTGCAAATCGATTTTATTTTTTTAATGAGACGTAAATTATTTGTTGAAGCGCATTGTGAACTCGATATTGAAACTCTTAGACGTACGCATACACTCACTTTCTCTTTTTTATTTTTTCATCACACTCACAGACAACAATCACAATCAAACAAAATGATGATGACAAAATAACATTTTATATACATGTTCTGTACAATTGGCGTACATTTTTGTACCGAAATGAAAATACTGCATTGAGTAGAAAATAAATATGAAATTTCAAATTTACAATTACGTAATGATATGTAATGTATTCAATAATTTTGTGAGGTATTCAAGAAATGAAAAGTCAAGATAAAATACAATTACAAAACTAAAAAATTGGTAGTGAAACGGTTTTCAGGATGGTGAGCGTGTTGGTAGTTAGTCTCACATTCTTTACGACCAGCGTCGTTGGGCGTATGTTCCACGACCCTATGGAAGTTGAAGACCATCGCGATTTGACAGTTGCGGAGCGTCAGAATTCTTCTGGCGGTAGTAGTGGGTATCATCATAAAAAGAAGCAGTCTAATTATCGTACCACTTCCAGTAATGGCGGATGCAGTAGCCAGGGGGTGAGAGATGCAGAATGGGCTCGCCATAAGCAGGAAGCGGTTAATAGTGGGTTGGCGGCTGTGTACGCATTTTATGTTTTTGTTTTAATTTTTTTTTTCAAACCGCGGCAAACTATTTCAAGGCAACTGTTCGAGGAATTTGGAAGCTTTTCGATCAACAAGAAAGCGAAGCGCCACCCTTCCTTGATTATAGACATTTCGCCGTCGGCTGCCCAGGCCAGAACTCGATCCTCACGCGAGCATGCCCTCGCCTGCCCACTCCCACCAACCGATGGACGCGCATTCCATCAAACGCGCATGTCCGGAGGCTTCCATCGCCTGGAACCGAGCACGGTCCCTTGCGTGTTCTTGGGGGATGGATTTCGACAAGCTCAAGCAGGCGGTCGCCAAGGCCAAAAGTACTCTGTCTTCCGCGAAAGTCCAATTTGAGGAGGATGTAAGCGAGATGGAAGAGCAGTTCCGCCAGCAGTTCCTGGCGGCGTCCTCATCTACCAAAAGCAAAATGGCAAAAGTCTCAGTTCAACTCAATAGTCAGCGCAACCATCTTACCCAAAATTTGCTGCGCCATCTGTCCTTGGAAAAAGTGGCCTACCCATATAGGTCCATGCGCCCCCCATGACCTCGAAAATTTGGGAGGCCAAGTCGATATGCAAGCTCTTCGGCGCGCAAGCTCGCTGCCACACTCAGATCCAGCGATGGCGAATTAAACCATTGTTTGAGGTGGTCGGGGAGGGATTTTTCAAAATCCAGACAGTGAAACCGGCGGAAGGCGGGTTTCGCTACTTCAGGCGCGGCTTGGATGCGCAATCACGCGATGCCATCCACAGCCCCTTTCCACGTTCAGGGATGTATGGTAACGGTCGCAATTCGATTCCATATTAAGGTCAAAGGGTTCTGTGTCGCACTTCACTTGGGAGGCGACTTGTCAAAACGATTTGGCAAAGGTTATAGTTTTGCGCTTACGCGAATGGCAAGCAATCCGACCAGATAATTCCAAATCAGTTCACGTACCCCGTCCACCCTCGCGTTTGTTTGGTGCATGGCTTGGCTTCCACATTGCGAGGGAAGTGCGGATTCATTAGCTTGGCTATGACAGGTAAAGCCGGTAGGATCGCCCTTCCGGCGCGCTCAGCCAACAAAGCAAAATACAAATCAGCCACGGCAAAAGCGTCATCGGATTTATCGCAACGTTACCCGAAGACAGAATGACGAAAGGCTGTCAAAACATTATGGACCATCTCATGCAGGATAATGCTAGTAGTAATAAACGTAGTAAGGGTAAACGTGGTAACAAAAACAAAAAGAGGGGTGCGAGGTTAGATTTGGCGAGCTTTACACAAGCTACTACACCGCAAAAGTATGCATTCTTCAATCCATCTAACCAGTATACCAGTACAGCGTCTTCCAAACCTTACGGCGATGCAATGTCTGCAGTTACTAGCAAAACGCAAACGCCATATTTCGACCACCACCAAGGAAATTACAAAAGTAATGTCTTTATGCTTGACTTTCACAATCTTATGACGTTGCATTTCCACCAAACTTATAAAGGCTCGGCCAATAACAATTACGGTCGGCACATTGATGATTTCAATAGCAGACGAGGTGCGCCGCCTATTAGTTATTGCGCTTCTACATTCTTACGACAAATCATCGGTAGTTTTAATGATAGACGTTCTTATAACAAGCATCGTTGGGAGTTTGGTACCTTCGTTGCCGCCATGTATGGTGATAGGCATCAACACAAAGTGGAAGAGTTATTCAAAGATCTAGCAGGCGATATTGAATGGCTACAGCATTCTTCTCCAAAAGTACAAAAGCAATTCGAAAAAATTGATGAACGATTCGTTGCACTTATGCTGCAAGAAATGGAAGAAAAATTCGCAAGGGAAGTTGTTGTTTACAATAATGGTGTAGTCAAAAGAGATGCTGATGACTTTTTCGTTTTGACCATGCACGAGTTTTTTGAATTATATGTTGGCTTTCAGAAGGGGGGTAATACATGTTTATCGTTTGATAAGTATCGCGCATGGCTTATCCAGATGCTTCATGGAAAAGAAATAAACCGTCCACCTTATCCACCCGGGGCGCCTTCTCCAGTGCGTTGTAAATTCTAGGCCGAAGACGGGTCCGCCACAGTTTCAAGAACTCGACTTGACAACGGGCAGCCACCCCGGCGCACCAGGGAGCGCGGGAGGGAAAGAGTTCCCACCGAAGACCAGTAGCATCCAGCACCTTCTCCGGAAATGTGTTTCGGAAATAACTAGCCTGATCCGAGTACACGCATTCCATCGACGGCCGAATGGTTTTGAACTTTTTAAGGTTCGCAATGGTCGTGGCGGCATTCTCTGAAGTAGTAATTTCCGCATGCACGAACTGCGACATCATACAAAACAGAAAGATGATGTGGACTTTACGTCCTACGCTCATATAGTCGCAGAACGAATGCGCAAACGGACCCTTATCGAAAAGAGCATCAGGGGACAGATCCCTCAACTGAGGTTGAGGCTCGCCGATCCATGCACGCTGGCTTCTGGCGCCTTTCACTTGGCGTTGGTAACACCGATTGCAGAATTGTTTACACAACTGATAAATGCCTCGGCAATGAAATTCCAATGCGGCGACAGTGCCGTGGGGGCCTGCATGTAACTGACGGCGATGCGTGGAACGGATGGCGAGATCCAGAAACTTTCTTTCACTCAGCGGTACGACCGGCAAGATGCCATAGCCTCCCTCAGGGGCGGAGCATCTGAAGACCACCGTTCTAGAATCCATAAGCTGATACTGTGAAGCCTTGTGAATACCCTCCGGGTTGTCAATGAAATTTTGGAGCCACGGGGAACCGCGCTGCATACATTGCACAACTCCTTCAGGAACATCCTCGGGATATTGCATATGCCAATTTTGACACGTATGATGAACAACCTTGACGTCGTGAACCTCGTCCCCGGGCCAATGCCGAGCACGACACCAGAATCGAAGTAACAAACGCAACCGATGGAAGCGTTGGTATACACCATGAAGATCCCAACAGAAGCCGGACCGAACGATCAAACGGCTAATGAAGGTGTCCTCCGATCCTTCCTCCTTAGGTTGGTTCAAGACATTACCATGAAACTTAGACACCTTCTTCATCCATCTGAAAGTATCAATCGTCCAGGGGTTCTCGTCCCTAAGCTGAAGAGCCAACTCCACAAAAGGAAGTGGCTGACTGTCATCACAAGGAACGCACGTCATACCAGGACGATACGACGACGTCGAAATCAAACGCAAATCGTCGACTTCATCACTGATCTCGCCGTCGACCTCCGTCGGCGGCGATTCCAAAATCCATCGGAACTCGTCAACCTCACATGCCCCCCCGCCGGACAACACGTCCGGTGCAGAGCGTTGCGAGTTTGGTGTGTACTCCTCCTCAGAGCGATCAGAATTTCGTTAATCGTGAATTCACCGATGCGTTCATCCAAAATGCGCGAGAGATGATCGGTGTGAACGTTGAGCTCACCGGCCAGGTGCCGAAGATCGAATCGGGCCAAGCTTTCGAGGTACTCCACCTCATCACTTACTGCCGATAGCAACCTAGAGATTGCCCTCCTCTCGAGATTCCGGCTGTTACGTACGGAATCCGATTGCAATTCGCACCGAGCCTTGGCCCAAGCCACAGAGGGACCATTGTCAGACTCCACCGTGCACTCAAGCGGACGGCCGAAGCGCCAAAAACATTTGGTCTTCCGCAACTCATCAGATTCGCTACTGACGGCCAAACGCTCCGCCATGTCGCTGCACTGCTGGAGTGCGGTGAGCATTGTTTTTAGCTCACGTCTATTTGAGTGCCACTGGGTCTCCGACCTTCCCCAGCGCCAACCACCTTCATAGATTAAGAACAGCTCACCGTTTACCACGAGGAATATGGCGATGGCGCCGCCGGAGCGACTCGCGTCCCTTTGGATGAGAAGAGCGAGGGGGTGAGACGACAGCTCCTCACAATCTTCGTCTTAGAAGACCGGGGTGTCGTGCTGGCACGGTCCACTCTCCGTTGCTTGCAAGATCTTGTTCAAAATCAAAGACATCAATTGTCGATCCAATTTATCAAAATGGGAATCGTCGTCGTCGGCAAACCTCAACGGGACATCCCAACCCAAATGAGAAGATCGGCCACCCACGAGGGATCGTAGGGCGTCGCACCAAAGACGAACCTCCGCGTGGACACTCGCCGGATCAAATCCGGCCTGGCCCGCGATGGCGAAACAATCGCGTCGCGTGATCGTCTTAGAGGCTAGAGCAGCCTTCGTCGTGACGCTCGCCTTGGCGAGACGGTCCTCTCGGGCGCAATCCACGCGGAAAACCTCGCGAGACGGCGTGGTAGCATAACCCACCTTGACCCCAAGAAGCCCAGCCATCTCATCAAGAGAGTCCACATTGATGTTGTACTTGTGGAGGTTCTTGAGGAAGACCGGAGCGCACGACGGCGCGGAGACAGCCTGAAATTTTTTGTACGAAACCTCGAACCCGGCTCGACGAAGAACGCCGAGCGTGGTGGCGACGAAATGCGGGAGACGGTTGGGACCACCTCCCATGGGCAGATCGTCGACGTAGATCGCCACGTAAATTCCCGTGGGAGCGAGAACAATGACGGTTTCACCCACCATGGGATCCACGGAGTTACCCGCGATGGTTGGGCCTGGCCCCGTCCCGAAGTTGATTCGATCCGAATCTACGGGTTGCGCCTTGCCACTCCGAGAGCCAAGATTGAGCCGGAGTAGGCCAGGCCGCGCGAGGCGGATTTTATAGAAACATTCTTTCAAGTCACGCACGCAGACGCATGGTGGACTAACGCACCGAAGGGCGCAAAGAATCTCCCTCAACCGAGGGGTATCGGAGCTTGCAGCGCCGAGTTGGCTGTTGAGGCCTCGGGCATCTATAACTAGACGCCGTTTGGCCCGTCCTGTTGGCACGTGGAGGAACACCTCCGCCACCCCGAGCTGATTAGCAATGTGGGGGGCGAGTTTCGCATTCGTTTCCAAAGCAGGCCACCACCATCCCTTCGAGAAATAGTTATCAGCCAACTCCTCGTAGTGATCTTGGTTTTCGGCACTGAGCTTGCAAAACGTTGAAGCTGCGTATGGACGGTTCGGTGGTTTTTTGTCGGTGGCCGGAGAACAACGGACCTCCCAAAGATGCGTCTGATCGTCACAATCCAATGCATCCTCGGGGCCCGGCTCTCGCAAACGTGCCGTAACACCTTTGCATCTCGTAACCTTGAACCATCCACGCGCAGTCAACTTGGACAAAACCTGAGCCTCAGCATCCCCGTCGACGACTGGCTGGATCATGGGGAGGGACTCGGGAACTGGGGGAAGAACTGGCAATGCGCCAGTTGGTACATCGCCATCATCCGAAACAGAAATGGGGGACTTAGGGGTCATAGTGCGGCGTCCCGCGACTCCTTCAGGCCCTGGCACAATGTCCTCGGGGGAAAGCACCCTCGGGCCACAAGCCGAATTTGAAACATGCAATGACGGTTTGGGAGAGATCGTGGCCAAACTATCATTAATATTTCCGGTGGGCTCGCGCACTGGATATAATCGAGTGTTGGTTTGATTATATACGTACCTTGCGCATGAGCCCGTACACCAGACGTGGAGCTTCTCCAGTGAGTCCCGACCGAGAATCACATCCACACGCTTCATATTCGAGACCGCTAATTGACGAAATTGTAAAATTTCGGAACATAACGACAACCTTCGATCCTTCGCCATCGGATCATAAAGGTTGACGCGAACATTACACGTTGATTTCACTGGAACGGGCTTTCCGTCCGCAAGCAAAACCATATCAGGTGAGTGTGGTACTAAATTAAAAATCCTCGACGGTAAAGAACCTCGAGGAAAATCGCCCACGATGTAAGACAGCCCCGCCCCAGTGTCACATAACATATTCACCTCGAGGGTACATTCGTCATTGACACATTCGATAGGGATAATAATAGGGGGCGAGATCGAAACAGTCGGATTGGATCCGATGACCGTTAACTGATCAAGGACTGTCCCATCGCGGGACGAAACGGAAGTAGAAGGGGAAGGAGGGATTCAGCGGTATTTAACGTTTCGCGGGTGCGAAGCGTTATTTTTGCGCCAAATCCAGATGTCCGCATGGCCAGAGGCTTTGACATCCTTGATCACCTTATCGTGTTCCTTCGAATCGGAGAACTGGAGAACCACGTAGGGTTTGCCATCCCGGGACAGGTAGTTGACATGCGCCTTACCCATCTTCAAAATCTTGTCGCGCTCAGCCGTCTTGTCGGTCTTCCAAGTGACACCCGCACAAGGCAAGGTCTCGCAAAGCTTTTGAACGGCCTCATAATCCGCGACGATACGCAAATATTCGGGATCGTTCAGTCGGCCGGAAGCGCCGGGAGTCGACGGCTTGGACGTCGGAGGAGTCTTGGCCGGTTCGATGCTCTTGCCAGATTGCTTGAACATCGCCGACTCCTTCTCCACAATGGGACGCAAGCGTTCCCAACCAAAATCGGATAACATGCCATGGACCTGATAGTCGTCGTCAAGGTTAACGACGGACCCCTCCGCAGAGGCAGACTTGTGCACGGACGCCAAAATGGCATGTGACAACTCCGCAGGCCAAGTGGCCTTCAAAATCTTAGCGAAATCCCGACCGGAGTCGGATTCCTTCTGATAAACGCGCGCATGCAGCTTGGACAAGTGGTTAAGCTTAGTAACATAAGCGCGGAAAGTAGCAAGACTGTACTTGACCTTACCAAGCTCACCATCGACGTACTTGCGCAGCTCGCCGTGGCGGCAATGATCGGTCAAAAGCTGACGAACGATGGAACGGAACGAGCGATCGCTCTCGCACGCGTCCTCAGCCGACTGAATCAATTGCTTGTGGTGACGAATGGACTTCTTGATGCTGGTGATCGCATGAGACTCGTTTGAACGATCGATCAAAACGAACTTATCAATCAGGTCAACGTCATCGTCGCACAAAGACGGAGGAAGGGCCTCAGGCAGATGACCATTAGCGGTCTGCGTGGACGCACATGACCCCCCACAAGCAAATCATGAAGAATCGAGTGGAGATGCTTGCCGACCTGCACCTTGGCATTGGTCGCGTCAAACTCCTCCGGAGTCCATTTGTAGAAAGGTGCCGTGCCGCGATGGGGCGTGGCAGGAGGGACCGGAACACCAGGGGTGCCGGGCGGAGCATACGGCGCGCCAGGCGGGCCACCGGGAGGACCACCGGGCTGACCACCAGGCGGACCACCGGGCTGACCACCACCAGGCGGCGTACCACCGGGCGGACCACCACCAGGCGGCGTACCACCTGGCGGACCGCTGGGGTTGAACCCATCACCACCGTCCGGCGCGCCACCAGGAGAACCACCAGGCGGATTATGCCCCCCCGCTGAAATACCAGCGTTAGGACTCGCCTGGGGATAGCCACCACCGCAGACGGGCGGAGTCGGCGGCGGGTAACCACCACCAGAACCACCAGGGACAACATGGATCTGACCAGACGCACCACGACCAGAAGTCGGAGTGGTCGGCTGTGCATACGCACGAGCCGAAGCAGAAGGCGACAAACCCGGAGGCGGCGTGTGACCGAAATGCGGGGGCACATACGGAATGGTCGGAATGCCGGCAGCTCCATGAGGAGTAGGAACCGAACGCGTGTGCTGCGACAGAGCAGAAAACGCAGGAGACGGCTGAAACGTAACCTCAACAGCCTGGATCCAATCACGTAGGGCATTGATGCGAACGGTCGTGTCCTGCGCCAGACACGCGACATTGGCGACCAACGCATCAACCGAGCCACGCAAGCAAGTCTGCTCACCCGCCACACAGCGATGATCCATGACAACTTGACCCAACTGATCGGTAACGACGCCAGCAAAATCGGCATGCTCGTCCGCGATCGTCTGTTGGCGTTGCGCGATGGACTGCACCGCCGCTTCCAATTTATCGAACCGGGATTGAAACTCAGAACGGACTGCGTCAACGCGCTGGTTCAAACCCGCCTCCATCGAACGAATACGATCGTCGACGGAATCAAAACCTGACTGAAGCTCAGCACGGACATCGTCGACGCGCTGAGTCAATGCAGCCTCCATCGAACGGATGCGACCATCGACGGAATCGAACTTGGCTCTGACTTGGTCAAAGCGCATAGAATTATCGGTATCGGAGGCATCAAGTGCCTGTTCGAAAGAGTCGATGCGCGACGTAAGGGGCGCCTCGACGCTCTCAATACGACCCGACACCACCTCATCGACCACCTTGGTGACAGTGGCCTCGATGTGCTTGGCACTCAACGCCTGAAACTTGACGTGCAACTCGTCAAGAGAATCCCAGATCTTCGCCTGAGCCTGAACCAAACGGTCATGCTTAGGGCGAAAATCCGCGACGGCGACGCTAAGATTTTCAAGACGGGCCAGAACACCTCCGTTGATGATCCACTGAATGACGTTTTCGACATCAGCCAGCATCTTCGCAAGGACGCTGTCGGGGCCGCACAAATTCCAGAGGTCAGAGCAATGCTGCACCACCTGTTGCATGTACAAAATCCACTGCTCCCACTTCTCGCGACCAGAGGCACTAGAAGGGGGAGACGGCGGGGCAACGGGAGCGGCGGGAGCAGACGTATGAACCTTAGCAAATTCGGCAGCCTGACGGGCGTATTCGATAGAAAACCCCTTCAACCGATCGAGCTTATCCTTATCCAGTTCAGCTCGCGATTTCGGCACGGGCAAACGTTTACCCTCGTCATGCACCGGCATAACACCATTCTGAAGACGGCGAAGACCCTCGGTGCGAAACGGACCAAGGCTTCGCCGGGGAGAGCGACCATACGGATTGTCGCAACCTTCAACCAGAGGCGCGAGGCGAAGACTCTGACGTGTCACATCCGGCGGCGAACGAAACGCTACCTTGTGCTGCAGAGGCTTACCACCAATCGACGGGGGTAACGAATCGGGAGACGCAGAAGGCGACTCCTCGGGATGACGACCAACGGGAGCGAGCACTTGCTTAGCAGAGGCGCAGGATTCCACGCTGAGACCATAATTAATAGTAGAAACATCACACTCGGACGCCGGAGACGGCGACAACACCGGCGATAACCCGGGGTCCCGCAAGGTCGCGGCCGGCTCACTCTGAATGTCGCTCGGAGGAGAACCGGACCTAACCGAAAAGAACGCGGAACGCGAAGTGCCAGTAAAACGCTGAGACCTGAAAGTCGCGTCCAACTGTGCCGGAGTCGTAACCGGGTGCACATAAGGATCACCACCCGCGGCAGAATCAGCCTGCGAATGGGTCGAGCACGAACAGGCATCCTCGACCACACGGGGTTTAGGAGGACCTACGTCCACGACGGTCTGGAGCACAAGATCCTCACCCGCGCCAGCACCGGCATGACCAATCAACCCCGCAGGGTTAGGGATTGAGGCGGCCGACGACGGGGACGAGAAAATCAACGGGCGAATACCAGATTCGACCACGGGCTCACCATAAGTAAGAAACTTGCACTGAGGACAAGCCAAAGAGGCCTTGCCAGAAGTGATAAGCATAGTCAGCATCGCGTTACCTTCACACTTCGTGCAAAAGCGATACCCATCAGAATCGTGAGTCGGCGAATCGACATCGCACAACACTGCCGGCGGAGGTTCCGTCGCGGAGACTTGCTCAGACGCAATAGGCACCACGGCAGAAGCGGCGGCCGCGGAGTCAGACTCGGACGCAACCGGCGCACGCGCATTTAAGTTCGAAAACGAAATGTCATCATCGCCGATACCAAAGACATCGGGGGTTCCGGCAGAGGGCGAGACTGAAGCAGGCTCGGAATCTGCACGACGCAACACCGGGACATCATCCTCTTGACACGGCAAACAGGTTTCACCGGACGTGGAACGGCCCTGATCGGAAGGAAGCAATTCGCCGTCATACCACTCGGAAACCGAAGGAGCACGACTGGGCGCGCGGCTCGACGGAGCGCGGCTAGACTGCAACGCATCGAAACGGTTACGCAAACGCTCGGTGAAGACACGTGTAGTGACCTTCTCCTCGCTGCGGGCGGGTTTGACGCGACCACGAGTCACAAAGCCATCCTCATCGACGACCGTGCGGCGAATGTTAGTGTTCTTACCATCCAGGCCAGAACGCTCGGTGGGGTTTTTACCATCAAAACCAAAACCCTTCCCACTTTTATCCATAGAAGAACCAAAGTGAGCTTCGCTTTTATCCATAAAAGAACCAAAGCGGCAATCCGGATTTTTACCGTAAAGGCAAAAATCCTTCTCGTTTTTATCCATAAAAGAACCAAAACGAGCTTCGCTTTTATCCGTAGAAGAACCAAAGCGGTAATTCGGATTTTTACCGTAAAGGCCAAAATCCGCGTTGTTCAGATTTTTACCACGAGGGCCAAAATCCGTCGCACCATGAGATCCATTCCCATGGGTATGATCTTCATAAAGATCACTGACCTCCTTAGAAAACGTTCCAAGGGGTCGTGCGTTAAGCTTATCAAAGCTTTCGCGGTAGGAGTGCTGGGTGTTTTTCATAACAACCAAAAATACTAAGATCCAAGTGTAGCTGCGCAGGCTCGTACCACTGCTAATCCAACACGTTCGATAAAGCTCCGCAAGGTAACCAAAACAAAATCCAATAATCCGGTAGTACTTTACTAAGAGCTCCCCAATTGCGCTGACACCATGTAATGATCAGTAAGATCTTAACAGAGGGGGTCACACTGCACGCAACTTCACTACAAACTTCACCCACAAATATGTGTACAAACTTCCCAGACAACTTCCACCAGACGCCAACACAAACTCGACAAAAATGGCGACGTCAATTTCTACTTATTTTTAAGCGTATTTGCAATCTTTCTTGTGGACTATTTTTTGCTGCGATCCGTTTTTCCGCCCGCGTCTTTTCTCCTCTTTACTATTTCTAATGAACTGGCGAGAAAGTTGAACCACAACTTGAGCCAATGCATAGACAATCATACAATGGTAAAATGATCCACATCATTAAACACACACACACACACACACACACACACACGCGCAACACATTTGACCATTACTAAGCATCACATAATTTAACGCCGAAATCGATCTCAAAACTTTAAAATCGCATCCAAATTCATCAAAATCGTCGTTCAAATTGCCAAAATTCGTCTTCAAATTATTCTCCCACTTTTTTAAAAAACAAATTACTAGGTCGATCCGGCAGCCCGTCTTCATCATAATCCGTTCTATAATAAAATGTGGGACGATATGGAAGCTAAAGGATTAGGTCAAACTGATCAAATTTTGTTTCAACAAAATGGTGGAAATCTCTAGCATTATGCCGTTGTAAACGATCTCACCGCACTTACAACATGGTTAAAAAAGTCAAAAGAAACTTTAAGAAAGTAAAAGACGCGTTTATATGGAGGAGTTATTACCGCAAGAAGATTTAGGTGAAAGAACGCCTCTTGACCTCGCGTTAGAATTAGAGAAGTGCGAAACAGTGTATGAATATTTCGAACCAAGTCCTGAAGTACGTGAGCAGATCTGCGATGAAATGCTTTTGCCATTTTATTCAAGCCGATCTTTATATTCTCAAAAGATGGAGGTGTTAAGACGACAAGGTATGAGTGTAGAACAGCGAGAGGCGGAGGCGGAGCAAATATTGAAACTTGAGCGTGATTCGCGTCGTCGTGAGTTGGAAACGAAGAGAATGGAGAGGGTATTGCGAGCAGAACGCGCCAGAGTAGCACGAGAAGAGAGAGTGGCAAGTCAGGCTGCTGCGCGCGCGGCAAGAGGCATGGTAAGCAACAATCGTCAGTTCTTGGCAGATAACACCGAGGTCTTGGAAGCGATTCAGAAGCGATTCAAAAGGCAAAAAAAGAAAAGTAGAAGAGGTGTAGGTTATCTCCGTCGTGGCGGTGGTAGAGGAGGCGGACCCTCGCGTAGTGCCGGTGCTGGCCGCTAAAGACCCGCTCTACTAAACGTTAAAAAGTTCAAACCAAAACTGAATATCATTATATAAATTCCACGTAAAAAATACAAAAGTAAAACAAAATGATTTCGAATCACACAATCTATCAAAATTTAATTATTATCACACGATTTTCTCTAATGCCATAAGTGTAACGTAGATTTATCGGAGTGGAGCTTAATGGGATTCAGCTAATTAACCAAGGGTATATTGCTATATACCCCCCCTCCCAGTACACCCTCCATTTTCTGCAGTGGCTTGATGAATTTTCAAACACTCATCAAATCGTTGCAGAAAAGGGGGGTGCGTTTAATGTCATTCTATTGTGCCATATTTTTATAGGTCTGCAGCACCGTTTTTTTTTCAATTTTTGGGAGTGCGTTTGGAGCGCGCATACATGCATTTCGATCACTCGGTCGTGAAAATCGCAATTTTTTTATTTTTTTCATTTTGGCAACTTTATGCATGTGTACATGTGCAAAATGACAGCGAGTTTTTTGTTTTTTTGGGAAAAATGTTTTTTCCCATTTCATCCGACCCCCCATCAGACCACGTATTCCGGGCGCCCCAGTATGCGAATTGAGTCAGGATGCAATTCTCAGAGGGCGCATTTTGGCCATGCGTATATGCGCTATATGCAACCAACGGTGGCGAATATGGCATTGCTCACATGAGCCACGTATACAAGCATGAATTGGCATCTATTTTTCCATTTTCGTATTTCTACATGGCAATTCGAACACCGTTTTTGCTCATGTATACATGCATTTCTTTCACTCGCGATGCAGAGTATTGTAATGTTCACATGGGCCTTTTATAAAAGCATGACATTTGTAGCCGAGATCGTTTTTGAGCACGTATACATGCATCATAGTTTGCTCTATACTATAGTATCCCACACGCAAAGGATCCTTACTAAATGATGACTCAGGACTTTTCAAAGTCTTTTTTTCTGTGAGTATTTTGCAATCTCTACTACCTCTTATGGCTGCCCTTCCTCCAAGCCGTACGAAATTAGTTAAAACGCTACTACTATATGGTTATTAGTGGGTAGTTAGTTACACGATTTTGTTCAAATTTTAAAAAAATAAATACGATAAACCGAACATGTCATATGCTTGTGATGTTGTTCAAATGTAAAGTTTACATATGTTAACGCATTACAAATAAATTGAATAATTATCAATTTATAAAGTTAGGAAGTTAATTACTACAGAATTTCTAAAAGTCGATTTTGTTTACTGATTTGCTTGTAACCAAATTTTATTGGCAACGCCGAAGGCGTTGCCGTTTTTATCTAATGTTATATTGCCAAATGTGTGTAACGAGTTGTCACGAGTTGTGTTTGTCGTAGTTGGTGGATCGAAGTTTGTTGTGTAGAAAAATGTTTGATGTGATGAAAATGAAAATGTTGTGACAGTTCATACAGAATCATTCATGTATATAAACAAACGTAATTGATTTGACTTTGATGTGATACAGTGACGTGTCGTACGCATTCACCACCACCATAAAATGATCCAAAATATGAGCGAAACAGATCGTGTGCTCCAAAATATTTTCACGGCGAGAGAAGCCAGCCACAAGGTCACAAGCGTTGTGTCCACCCCATGTTTTACCAGCGTGTGAAATGGAGCAGAATTGTGTTTGTATGCGCATTCAGAAATGATCACAAAGAACAGAATCAAAGCACATCAAATAATCGCACGCGAAACGGACGATGGCGCCGCGGCGCAAATGCGGTACC
>Ga0099798_10407_pt1 | contig 14595 bp, 13 predicted proteins | sample Uncmet_Sort29A_1_FD_89870 | JGI IMG/M metagenome (GOLD analysis project Ga0099798, IMG submission 89870) | Marine eukaryotic communities from CALCOFI LINE 67, Pacific Ocean - CN13ID_Sort29A_1 | ecosystem: Environmental > Aquatic > Marine > Oceanic | place: Pacific Ocean: Monterey Bay | collected...
TAGGATTAGCTTATGATCAGTTGTATTCGACAGGTAGTGTAATTACTTTAAATCCAAGACCAACACTTTTTGATTGTGTTTGATCTTTATCTTCATCCGGAGCGTATGCTCATTTAGTTTCAACATAAATGTTTCACATTTTGATTCGTTATCTAGTTTCGGTAATTTTCCGACGTCAGACTGTACTAAGATGTTTCTATAATGAGACTGTTTTCATCTCAACTAACCACAGTATTCCATCCCAAAAACAGATCTTAGCTGCGGAATACATAATAAATGTTCTAGTGAAAACGAAATCATAGTTAATACCTTGTATAATTCTTTTCTTATTGCATTGAACTTTATTGTACAATATTCATATTCTCAATCACAATTACTCGTTTCTTAGTCACATTCTGCAGCTCTGAAGTCCATAAAATCACATCTTTATTTCTCTGGTCGTCGCGATCTTGGTCTCCGATCTTCATCCGTAGAAATCTTTTCATATATCTATTTCATATGCAAAAACTTTATGGCGGACCGGCGCAATGATAATCTCATTCTCATGCAGTATCATCTATACGATTACGACTTCATCCATCCTGTTTGTAGATAACTTTCTAAATTCTTATAGCATTTTGCTATTCTTATTCTTTATCAATCATCAAACATGTCATCTTTGAAGTCATACGTACGAGACGATGTCTATCATAAGATTCCATTTCAGGATATAGATAAGTTGCTCTGTAGCTCAAGACGTAACTTAGTTGTAGAAGCTTAGGTCAAATCGTAGAATAGACAAAACGGAATAGTCTCGGTTTTGGGGAAATCAACCAGCATACGCAAACTAGTTCTTAAGCAGTGGAGTAGTCTTTATACTAACAAGGCTAGCAAAAACAATTGATTCGTAAAAACTATTCGCAAGCATTATCAGTAACTATAGACTCTCTATTTGAAGGTAGAAGCAGATAGCGAGCTGAATAAGATGTCGGTGACTACAGAGCCTCGTATTGTATGGCTTGGGGCCAAGACTGAGACCCTTCTTCCTGCCTTTTCGAAACAACTATGGAAGGAAATGCTTACGAACGAAAATTTGGATTGATGAGAGAACGCGAATTCGGTGAAAACATTCTTGGACAAATCCCCATTCGGAACACCTATTTATTTCTTTCTAGAAGAGCCACCGGATGACCTCTAGGTAATATATATTAGTCTTTTGATGTATCTTTCCATCCCTAATCTTATCCTAAAGCTAAAGCTTTTTATGTACTATCTTTCTAGCCATATGAATATCAACATGATATATCTTCTTGCTCTACTATCTAGCTTTACCTCGGTCTCTGAATAATTTTTACTAAAACTACTGGTCTCTGAATCTGAATAATATAATTTTAGAACCGAATTGACCACTACTATTAAGAATACAAAAAACTACTTCTACAGGATATAGAAATGGATGGATGAACAAGTCCGGCAAAGTCGAAGTCGCTCTGATGAAACATGTTTTGAAAGCGGCCGAAGTGTACAGTGGGGTACCTGCCGGTGAACACGCAAGGGTTCCAATGAACACCGGCGGAGAATCTGAAGATTGTTTATTTCTACAAGCAGTGTAACGGGGCGGTGGACACCTGAGGAAAGCTGGTGCAGGAGGTGATGAGCTCCACTATTTGTTACGGCTTGATCGACTCGAACTTCCTCGTCGATATGAAACAGACCCTCCATCAACTCTTCCTGCCTTTGCTTAGTAGGGGAATCAAGCTGCCTGAGGGTCAAGAGGCCACCTAGGACAAGGAGACTTTATACGAGGATATCGTGAGCTGCACGAAGACCTTCTTCGGCCACATAACGCACACATGAGGGCAAATTTTTGGGAACACGAACATCAAGATCCCGAGCGACGTCCCGCAGTCGGAAGCTGAGCTGGAGATCCTCGATGAGCCTGAGTACAACTGACAGATCGACCGCATAGGGGATCTGGTCTGAGACTGGGGCAGTAAAATCCATACAGTCATCGAGTAGGAGTTCACGAGGCAGAGGACTAGCAAGTACCCCATGGCAGAAGTGGAATTGTGGCGGAGCAGGAGCTCGGCTGTTAGCACACTCTATGAGCAGCTCCAGATCCCAGCCGTACAAAGTAAGTTTCTATTTTTTTGTTTGGCATACTTATAAACACTTTTGTCCAAAGAGAAATGGGAATCCTCTAGTCGTCAGTGTTTACTAAATAGGGGTAGAGTAATACAGCAGCTCGTCAAATGCCACTCAAAAAAGCGCGCTCTTCGATACTTGAATTCGATAGGTTTGATCTTGTTTGGTGACCAGCTTTAATTTCATCTGAGACAGACTCTTGATTTCTTTGCTCTCCGCTGATTCCCCATTAAAGAAAGGATCACGATCAAGCTCGTACCGCTGTGGACTACTCTTCCGCTCTTAGTTGTATCTGGTGCGTAGTTCTGCCGTTAAACCGCAGGGCGTTCGGCATCAGCAGGCCCTGCGTTTTAGGACTTACGATGTACTCCACCTACGTTTTGTTTCTTTCAAAAACCCAAGTCCTGAAAATCAAACTCTACCGAGAGATAATAGTCCCTATTGCTTGTTCCCTGTTCTGCTCTATATTCCCTTACTTGTATGTAGTTTCCAGATTGCATGATACTTACATACCATCCCCCGCAATTCGAGTACAAGCTGTCTGATCAACGCTGCATTTGCGCTATTGCTACTGTGCGATTACTAGGATCGCACAACCACTACCACTTCTTTTCTGGGCCTCATGCAAGTCGACCGGATTCTCCAAATTCTCTTCTAGTTTTTCCAGAAGGTTGGCTTCTCAACCAGCGCTTATTTTCCGTTGGTTTACTTAGAACTAGAAAAACTGGGCATAGCTCTCAGCTCTTAGCTTTTAATTCTTAATCGTAAACGAAAATAACTATCCATCCTCATTATTCATTAATTTGGGCTCTAGCCATACGCAATCCATTTAACTATGAGTATGTCGGGAGCCATACTGCAAGCCTCAAAGGATGTCATACAAGGACCAATTATTAACTAATTGGAGTGGGGCTCCTTGTTCTGCGAAGGCCATTTTATTACGGAGCCTTCTGGTCTTAGATGTTTGACTGCGTGAATTAAGGCAAAAAGATCTGGAAGCGTTTGGGTTAATAGGAAGAGCATCCAATATCAAATTTGAACTAGTTGATTCTTAATAATTAATAATTAGTCGCAGATTCTCGATTCTGGAGCGGTTTGTCATTGCTGGTATCCGTTTAGCTTACATCAATCTCTGTGGATTTGCCCATTGGTGGGCAATGAAAAAAAAGTTTCAGGACTTATTTTCATCAGATTATTCTCGGAAAAGCATTATCATTATTTTCGAACATGAAAATGAAAACAACAGATATTCTTCGTTTATTAGAGCACGAGTAGAAGAAATTGGGAGAGGATAACGACTCGCGCGCCCGACAAGTCCTCGCCGGCTACGAAGAAGAGTTCCAAGAAATGCAAAAACTGCATGCCGAGTAGAAGGATAATGTGAAGTTCCTGACCACTTTGGAGCGCCATTTCCGAAACCTCTCTAACGTGAAGGACGACCTGAGTTTGATCGGTGGAATAATTCCACCGTTGCTGAACTAACTGAAGATGGTCTGGATTATCAGCAGATACTTCAACGTCGATGAGTACATGGAGCCCCTGATGAAGCGGATCAGCGAGCAGATCTGCGACAAAGTCGAGTCGAAAATCCGGACGCCCGACATTTTCCTCGGCGGTAAGTCGAGCGAGAGTGAAGACGGTGGGGAGGATGCAGCGCTGGACTAGCTTGCCACCTTCAAGGACACTCATAAACTGATCACGGATGCGAAGAACTGAGTTGAGAACTGGGAAAAGTCCTATCTGGAGACCAGGGAGAACATCGAACAAAGCGGTACCGACCACAGATGGGAGTTTGACAGAAACTCATTGTTCCGACGGACACGCTACATATGAAAGATCTGCACGGACCTGATCCACATTCTCTCGGTACAGGACCAGTTCTACAAGTTTCTTGGTCCGGAATTGAAGGAAGTCACCGGGGACACGGGCAGGATCGACATGTTGGTGAAGGATGTGAGCTAGCTTTCTCTGAATTTCAGGAAGATCCCCTAGGCGAAATTGTTTGATGAGAGCAATGGGCTAAATTGGAATACCATGATGACTACCTTTAATGAGTCAGTGAAGGAACTCGAAATCCGGGCAATTGACTTTCTTGATGAAGCTTTTCAAAATCTACGTTCCGCCGAAGGCTAGTTCCTCCTGCTGCAGAGGTTTAAGAACATCGAATCCAGGGAAAAGATCAACAAGAAAATGAACGAAAAGTTTGTCGATATCCTAAAACAGTACTACCTAGAGGTGCTGAGAATACGGAATATATTTCTTCGTGACAAAGACGCCCATGCTGGCGGTGAAGTGAAGGACAGCTCCAAAGACACTCCTCCAACCTAAGGCTAGATCCAGTGGGCACGAGGGCTTTTCAATCGGGTGAAAAAACCGATCATTAGTTTCAGGACGGTGAAGGGACTACTCCAAACCCCCGAAGGCCAATAATAGTGTAAAGAGTATGTGGAGCTGGGGAAACTTGTTTTGGATTACGAGGGGATGCTGTATTAGGACTGGGAATAAGAAGCTCTGGATATTGCGAACTCGTTTCTCACGAAAAATATCATATCTGTAGGGAATCTTGACGCCGAAAACGAGGATCCACAGGGCTGAGGACCGGATGGGCACTGAGCTTGAGTCGCGATGATGGAAGACGATGGTCCACGTATGACAACTTAGCATGTAAACTTCGACACAAGATTGGAACTGCTGATCAAGGAGTAGAAGCTACTGGATCAACTAGGTGGGTTCCAGCTGCATCAGTAAATCCTAAACATCGCGCTCCAGGAAGAGTAATATAACGAGCAAATCGAGCAGTGCAACCTGCTGGTCTCGAGCTACAACTAGATTATTACGAAACTCTGATAGTCGGAAACCAAGAAGTCATTACTCTAAACACACATCGAGGAACTGAATCGGATACTGAAGCCTGGCCTCGAAGTTCTGAACTGGAACTCAATGGGTATAATCGAGTTTGTGGAAGAGTAAATGCGTGGTGTGGACAAACTGAAGGCAGTTTCGTTGCAGATCGAAAAATCGGAAGAGCGAATTGAGGAAGTGGTGCATCAAATCGCGGACTAGAAATTGATCCGCCACATCGATTGGGACTCAGTCTCCACCTGTTAGTGGCTCGAACTAAATCCATAAACCTCAACTACCTAGTCCTAAACCTAAACATAGTCATAGGTGCAGGCCGAGTAAACGAGTTCAAGCTCCAGTTCCAGTTCTTGAGCAAACACGGGCGCGAAGATGATGGACATTGATGAGTTTTACAAGTTCTTCGAATCCCATCGTGAAGAGGTGATTTGAGATCTGGTGAAGAAGTATGAGTCGATTTCCCCCTTTTTGATCAAGATAGAAGAAACTACATAGGGTACTAAGACCGGACAGTAGAGCAGCATGCGGTGATATTACAAATATTGGGAAAAACGGGTCTACAACTAGATCATGTAGATGCTCGTGAATGCGATGAGCATGCTTCACTCTCTGTTTAGTTGCGGCGAATTAGTAGACAAAAATTCACTCTGATAGTAGGGCGATGATAATTCTAGCAGCTAGATCACGCTTTGAAACCTGCTCGGTGAAGTCCGAGATGTAAGTTGACGCCCACCGCTCCTCAAAATAAAGTAGCAGTTCAACTAGCCCGAGGTGGTGATGACGCCACTGCATACCGTATTTTCGAAAATTACAAAGATGCTCCAGAACACTCTCTATTCCTAGTCTGCTTTTGTGAGGTGGATGGATGGGACCTGTCGAAGAGTTCCCATTGAGGCAGGCTCCTAGTTTTCCGGGCAACTCTGATCTCAACTCCCGGAGGGCGGCAATGCAGGGGCCTCAACTTCGAAAGCCACCAACAGATTTACGTTCTACAACGACATCCATTAGTCGCCCGCCCTCATTTCGCTCACGATGAGCATCCAGGATAACATTCAATTTGTGTTCCAAGTGCAAGTGAAGTTCCTGCGTTCGTGGAGGAAGTATGACACTCAATGGAAGCTATGGGACGTGAAAGGAAGGTAAGAGCTGGAAAAACTCTACGAAAAGAAACCCTCGAATTCCTTCTTCGACGTTTATCTCAACGTTTACAAGGGACTCTAGGAGGGACTCTAGGACCTAGGCTGGTATTATAGGGCATCATCATAATTTTTACGATCATATTTTCATTATTTTAGTTTTAATCAATTTTTACTTCTATGTCTTAAGTCGATCATAGCAGGGACCTCTGCCTCTACTTCTATTTCTTAAGTAAATTCAAAAAAAATGTCAAAAGGAGAAAAATATGATAAACATGATGATCATGGCCTGAAATACCAGCCTCGAGGACTATCCAAGATTTAAGGATATCGGTTTCGTAAGAATCGACTCGATCTAGATCATCACAGGGGTACAAAGGCAAGCGCTGGAGTGGCAAAAGAGTTATTAGGAAATTCAGCTCAAGCTGGGAAACAAATAGTTCGATAAATTTATCTCAGACATAAAGCATTTCGAGGAGGAGCTAAACTGCTAGCCCCCGGATACACTGGAGAAGTTGAAGAACTTGCTGAGCGCAATTTCGGAGATCAAGCAGACAAGCATGGACAAGGAAATCTCGATCATGACTGACGTGCAGGAGCGGTACAGAACACTAAAGATGCAGCTTGGCGCCTACTTGTCCGGGCAGGTCGGTGAAAAGGATAAGCAGTTCTAGCAGCTCGATGATCAACTCGAAAAATAGGAGTAGCTCTCAGGTCGGTGGAACGAGTTAAAAGATCTCTAGTTGACGAAGGACAAGCGGATGGTCCAGGTGAAGGAAATTTTCTCGGAGGTGACCATAAATCAAGTGAACGATTTCTAGCAGAGTATGCAGGACCACTACACTGAGTTCACTCAATAGGGACCGTAGACAGCGGGTATGAACACTGGTGCAAACGGGTCTATTTTAAGTTTGGACGAGGGTTTGGATCTATTGAAGAAATAGGAACTGGATTTGAAGGGTTGCAAGAGGAAGAAGGACGAGTTGGTTAAATAGCAAAACTTGTTTGGGCAAGAAGTTGTTTAGTACCCTGAGCTGGATAAAATGGACAAAGACATCGCCATATTGCGTGGGATCTATAATTTATATGAAAAACAAAAGAACATGGTCTGGGAGTTCAGTGCTGTGTACTGGTGAAAGCTAGAACTAGAGTCTCTGCAGAAGTAGTCAGAGACAACGGAAAAATTGGTAAGTTAAGGTTACTAGTAAATAGAACTAATATTAGTTATTACTGGACTTTAACTTCTACTTTTATCTTGATAAATCTGGTGCTCGTCCTTGTACCTTTTGCTTTTACAACTGCTTGTGTACAATTTCTACTACTTTAACCTTGATGATTATCTGTTTTACTCAAGCCTAGCTTTTGCAGCAAAATAAGAAGATTATAATTTAGCGTAAGACCAATGTCAGATGGAAGTATCCTTATATTTATTGTTGATTATAATAATATATAACAGGTACGACGAATGCCTAAAGAGGTAAAAGAAGTGGGCGAGATTAGTTAGTTTCACGAGTTGGAAAACAAAATTCAAGACTTCAAGAACAGTGTGCCGTTGATTCAGTCTTTGAAGCATCCCTAGATTAAGACGCAGCACTGGTTGGAGCTGCAGAACTTAGCGCGTAAGTAGGAATGAGACGACCGCAAAGATTAGAAGTAGATCTGCGAGAAAAGAATCAACAAAGCTACGGAAGAGCTGGAAACCAATGAAAGACTGAAGGAAGATGAGAAAGTAAACTTTAAAAATACAATTACGCAGGAGCAAAACAAACTTAAGGAGCTCGAGAAAGAAGAACAAGACTAGGGCAAAGTGTTGGATTTAGACCCCTTGAAAATGAGCTTACAACAAGTGTTTTAGTTGAATCTACACAGATTTCCAGACGACGTGAACGAAATTGTTGTAACAGCTCAGAACGAGCTGAAGATTGAAAACGAGTTGAATTCCATAAGTGTGCACTGGCGTGATTTTAAAATTTTGATGTATCCCCATAAAGACTCGATACAATTATTACTTCCCAATGAAGATATGATTTTGTGCCTGGATGACCACCTTTTAACACTTCAATCGATGGGGGCCTCGAAATATGCAGCAAAACTCTTAGATCAAATCAAGAAGTGGGAAAAGTCTTTGAACACTGTAGCGGAAGTGTTCGACGTCTGGCTGCTGTGTCAACGAAAATGGATGTACTTGGAATCTATTTTCCTAGAGTCCGACGATATCCGTCTCCAGCTTCCCGAAGAGTAGAAGAGGTTTGACAAAGTGCACAAACAGTTCGTGGGAATTATGGAGGAAACGAGTTCGGATTCAAACTAGTTAAAGTGCTGCTGTGCGGGAGAAGGTGAGCGATACAACTTGTTCAAGGAACTCATTTAGGAGTTCGATAAAATTTTAAAACAGTTGACCGATTACTTGGACACGAAGAGGAGTTAGTTTCCAAGGTTTTACTTTATCTCCGATGAAGAGTTGCTCGCGATTTTGGGTACTTCGAATGTGAACGACATCCAGCCCCATATGATTAAGTTGTTTGATAACTGTAAGGTACTGCACATGCCCCGCCCGCTGCTCTAAGAGGGAATGTACAGTTGCGAGAGCGAATACCTAGCTTTCAATAAACTCACTGAGATCAAGGGCGATTGCACACAGTGGCTTAACGCAGTGGATGCCGAAATGCAGGACAGTTTGTTTCGGCTGAGTAAGGCTTAGGTTTTTACTTACGAAACCCATGAAGAAAGATGCGAGTGGTTACAGAAGTACATCGGTATGGTCTAGATTTTGGGAACTCAAATCTGGTGGACCTGGTTGGTGGAAGACTAGTTTAACAAGGTGCAATCAGGTGATAAAAATTAGATGAAGAACGAACTCATCTCCCAGGTGCAGCAAGTGTTAGATTTGATTAACTTAGTCAGATCCCCGATCAACAAGTTGCAGCGTAAGAAAGTGAACACTCTAATTATCCTGGATGTGCACGCAAGAGACATTGTTGACAGATTTGTTAGGGATAGTGTCTTGAACCGAGAGGAATTCGCCTGGGAGTCTCAGCTCCGATTTATTTGGGACCGAAGGACTGATGACGTGATTGTGTAGCAGTGCACTGGTAAACTCACCTACTCCTACGAATACCAAGGTTTGAATGGACGTCTAGTTATTACACCACTCACAGATAGGTCGAGGCTGGTATTTTAGGCCATGATCATCATGTTTATCATATTTTTCTCTTTTTGACATTTTATTAAAATTTACTTAATGGAGTAAAAATCCTAAATGTAAAACTGACTTCTTTTTGTAGATATTAGAAATAAGTGTAACGTTGCACTTTCCCCACCGGGGTTTTGTTGCCCACGGCTTGGCCGCGGAGTATAAATCATAATAAACGTGTGTGTGCGTTTTCCCTTCGGGTTTTGTTGCCCATGACATGGTCATGGAGTAAAAATTAAAAACCTTTGTTCTATTTAAATTATTTTTGACTCTACTAACATTCAATAACAGGCACCACGGCGCGTTCACTCCCAAGATAAATTATAGCTTAATCGATGAGAAATTGTATCTACATTTATATTAGGATCCTATTATAAAAGTAGATTAGTTTTTATCAATAGTTGGTGAAGTGCTATTAGTTTACTACTATTCTAGCTGTTATTGCTTAGTTGGATAGGGTGGATATTTTGATTAAATTATCTTACCTGCCATTTCTAATCGTGCCTGTTTTTGTCTTCATCTGTTTCCGTTTCGTGTATTGGTTTTTAATGGTTTTTTTATGTTGCACCTATTTTTTTGGAAACTATATTTATATTTAAATTTTCTTCTCTTTCTGCTTTGTTTTTTTGACTGCCAGTTATAGTTTCCGTGTTTCTAGATCAGGAATATGTTCCTGTTCTGAGTATCTGATAATTCTGCTGCTAGGTCGAATCGCGTTAAAATAATATTTTTTCATGTTCGCTCTTCTAACGATGCTGCTAGTACATTATACATTCAATCTAACCTCAATCTAAATAGAAGTTAAATTTGATAAAAACAAAAAATTGAAAATATGATCGTAAAAATTATGATCATGGCCTGAAATACCAGCCTCGTAGGTGTGTGATGACTTTGACAACTTAGCTCACCTTCTGTATGGGTGGATAGCCTTAAGGACCCTAGGGTACCGGTAAAACAGAAACCGTGAAGGATCTCTAGAAATCACTTGCCGTTTGCTGTATTGTCACAAATTGCGGGGAAGGTTTGGATTACAAAGCCATGGGGAGCATCTTTTCTGGATTGTCTGAAACAGGTTTTTGGGGCTGCTTCGATGAGTTCAATCGGATCAATCCGGAAGTGCTGTCGGTCGTTTAGGCACAGATCAAGATCATTCAGAACGGTCTTAACTCTTTTTCGAAAACTATCGATCTTCTTGGTAGAGATATCTAGCTGAGACGTACGGTAGGTTATTTCGTGACGATGAATCCCGGTTACTAGGGACGTTCTGAACTTCCTGACAATTTGAAATAGCTTTTCAGACCGGTGACGATGATTGTACCCGACCTGCTCATGATTTGCGATAACATGTTGATGTCCGAAGGTTTCATAATGTCGAAGGTGTTGGCGAAGAAAATGACAGTGCTCTATTCTCTCTCCGCCGGGCAATTGTCGAAGCAATACCATTACGATTTTAAATTGAGGTAGCTGAAATCTGTGTTGGTGATGGCGGGTGATCTAAAAAGAGGTTCCCCCGATTTATCGGAAGCAGTGGTACTCATGAGAGCACTGCGTGACATGAACATTCCCAAGTTTGTGAAGCAAGATGTTCCGCTCTTCCAAGGTCTACTTAAGGATCTCTTTCCGGGGTTGGATTGCCCCCGTGTGGGTTACCCCGAACTAAAGTAAGGTATTATTGAGTCGATGGAAGAATAGAAACGAAAACCGGAAAATCCAACTTATCAGCCCATTTTCGACCTCCAAGTGGATAAAGTTATGCAGCTTTACGAAACCATGCTTACGAGGCACAGTACCATGATCGTGGGACGCACAGGTGGTGGTAAGTCTGTTGTCTTAGATACTCTCTAGAATGCACAGAAGAAATAATTCAATCTTCCGACGAAAATTTTCCCCATCAACCCCAAAGCCTTGACCGTCGACGAGTTGTACGGGGTCCTCAACCCTGCCACACGTGATTGGACAGATGGGCTGCTAAGTAAGATATTCCGTGATATGAACTCGCCTATCGATGAAAAAAAGCCTGAGAGGCGGTACATTCTGTATGATGGAGATGTCGATGCGTTGTGGGTCGAAAACATGAACTCCGTTATGGATGATAACAAAATTTTGACCTTACCAAACGGAGAACGTATCCGTCTCGAACCTTATTGTGCGATGCTTTACGAGGTCTTTGATCTTCAGTATTAGTCCCCATAGACCATTTCCCGTTGCGGTATGGTCTACGTCGATGACCGTAACTTAGGCCCCGGACCTTACTATGATAGATGGGTGAGGCTGAAGTGCTAGGGTCATCCGCCGCTCTAAGCTTTACTAAACGAGCTCTACGATAAATTTGTTCCCTATCTTGTCGATTATACCTTTGAGGGAAGAGTGGGTGATACTGTAGGGGAGCCGCTTGCGGGCAATATTCCTCGCAGTACGGTCGGTATGGACAGTATACAACAATTCACCTAGCTATTCGACTCATTGATAGCAGATATCTAGGACGAGGCTAAGTAGTTCACGGTTGAGGGGGCAGACGAACCTAAATAGAAGGACACGTGTATGACTACAGATGGAGTAGAAATATCGCTTGACTCTGTCGAACACGTATACTGCTACTGCTTGACATGGTCAGTTGGATAGACCTTAAAAGAAGTTGCTCGAGGTAAATTTAACGAGTAGATAAAGAAGATAACTACAAAAATGCTACCTTCGAAAGAAACTTTGTACGAATCGTACTTCGATATTGAAGACAGTGGACGGTGGCTTCCATGGTCAGATCTAATTGAGGAATGGTCCCCAGTTGCAAATATTTCGTTCACGAAAATTTTGGTTCCAACTGTAGACACCACAAGGTATTCCTGGTTGCTAAAAAAGTTTCTATCTGTTTCCAAACCAACCTTGTTCATCGGTGAATCAGGTACCTAGAAATCGGTGACTATTCAAACTTGCTTAGAAACTTAGTTTGACCCTGACAAATCGATCATTCTCAACATCAATTTCTCCTCCAGAACATCTTCAGCCGATTTCCAGCGAACAATAGAGGACAACGTCTCTAAACGCACAGGAAGGCAGTATGGTCCGGAGTAGGGAAAGAAGCTTAGGGTATTCATAGATGACTTGTCGATGCCTAAGATTGATACTTACGGCACGCAGCAACCCCTCTAGCTCTTGAAGTTCCTCGTTGAAAAAAACTATTTCTACCACCGTCTGGAGTTGGAAAAGATGATCATTCAAGATTGTGAGTATATTAGTTAAATGCAGCCCCCAGGAAGTGGTAGGAACCATATTGATCCCCGTGTTGTCTCGCTTTACTAGTGCGTAGGTCGAGGCTGGTATTTCAGAGTTCATGATCATCATGTTTATAATATTTTTCTCTGTTTGACATTTTTTTTGAATGTACTTTAGAAATAGAAGTTAAAGTTAAAATTGATTAAAAATTAAAACAAAAAAATGAAAATATGATCGTAAAAATTATGATCATGACCTGAAATACCAGCCTCGTAGGTATTACATTTCCAAGTAACGAAAGTGTGGAGAGGATTTATAGTTCCATCCTGTAGTTCAAATTCTCTTAAGACGGGTTCGGGGATGGTCCGAAAGACTAGACTCAAAAATTGCCCCAGTAGACGATGGACTTGCACCAAAGCGTTATCTAGTCTCTTCCGCCCACGCCCTCTAAGTTCCACTACATCTTTTCTCTAAGAGACTGTGCGGTTCATAATATAGCACGGTCTATAAAAAATATGTGTAGTTTTTGTCTTAGTGATCAAAGTTTATTTTAAAGGAAGAAATAGCTAATGAAATCGCAATTTTTAAAGATTTTTTGTTACCAAAACCAAAACCAAACGAAGCCGCTTTGTTACCAAACGAAGCACCTTAAGAATTAGACGCATAGGATAGGATATAGGGTAAATTACTTATTTTTCCTTATTATGAATTTTCTCGTCATTTTCTGTTTTAATCAAATTTCTTTGTCTCCTAAGTAAGGCGTAGGCCTGAAAGCAAATTGATTAAAAATGAAATTTTTGATTTAAGATTTTTTTGAGCGTACTATATTATGAACCGCACAGGACTTGTCCCGTGTCTTTCAAGTGCTATTCATTGCCTAGAAACCGAAAATCATAAATACCAGCACCAGTGTAGTCAGGTTGTGGAGAAACGAATGCATGCGTGTCTACAGCGATAGGCTAAACGACGACGAAGATAAGGCTTTCGTTTAGTCGCAGATGGAGAAGATCGTCGGTAACAGCTTCGCCTCGGCCTAGTCGCAAGTCATGTAGGAGCCAATTATTTTCGCAGATTTTAGTGATGTTTTAGAGGATATGATGAAATCCGACACGCCATGGTTGGTGGACCGTGATTATAGGGATTTGGGCGAGTGGTAGCCTGTCAACAAAACTCTTTCGTAACTACTGGAGAATTACAACATGGACAACAAAGTTATGAACTTGGTAAGTCCTTGGTGCTTTGGATTCAATATTTTTGGACTAATAATTTGATTCCTTATTTTTATCTTCCTCTCATATGAAAAATATATTATAATAATAATTATAACCCTAACATTAACACAATCATAGGTCTTGTTTACAGACGCAATGACGCACCTGACAAGGATACATCGCATCATTAGATTGTAACGCGGACACTAGCTCTTAATTGGTATTGGTGGAAGCGGTAAACAGAGTTTAACAAAGTTATCGACGTATATCGCATGTTATGACATTTATTCTATCACTCTGAGTAGAGGCTACGGCGACAGCAATATCCGAGAAGATCTACAGCTGCTTTATACAGAGTAAATCAAGAAACCGCATACTTTCCTCTTCACCGATTAGCACGTCGTGGACGAAGGGTTTTTGGAATACATCAACAACATGCTCACAGTCGGAATGGTGCCCTAGTTATTCGCAGAAGACGAAAAAGAACCATTGTACCAGGTAAGAAATTTTCGTTGAAGTTTTTCGGGAGTAGCAGCCGAATGTGCATGAGCATGAGGATGAGGAACAAAAATGTAAATATTTTAATGTAATGGACAAAAAATAATATATGATCTATTATTATAGTTAGGTATGTTGAAATTTTATGGAAAAATAATAGGTAGCGAGACCGCACGCAAAAGAACTTGGTATTCCAGAAACCTAGATCTGGTCATTGGTGGTTAATATGCTGAAAGACAATCTGCATTTGGTTCTCGCGATGTCTCCGTAGGGAAACCAATTGCGAACGAGATGCAGAAATTTCCCCGGAATGGTGAGTTGTTGCACCATCGATTGGTTTTTCTCGTGGCCCAACGAAGCTCTC
>Ga0099798_10408_pt1 | contig 14523 bp, 11 predicted proteins | sample Uncmet_Sort29A_1_FD_89870 | JGI IMG/M metagenome (GOLD analysis project Ga0099798, IMG submission 89870) | Marine eukaryotic communities from CALCOFI LINE 67, Pacific Ocean - CN13ID_Sort29A_1 | ecosystem: Environmental > Aquatic > Marine > Oceanic | place: Pacific Ocean: Monterey Bay | collected...
TTTGGCATTTCGTCCGAGCTTCAATGTGGTTGAACGTAGCGGGCAGTTGTCTGAGCCCGAAATCTTCAGCGAAAAAAGCGGCGACGAAGAACCTACAATCGGCGGTCAAAAGCGCGCCAAGAAGCGGCCATCAAGGTATCAATTCTGGGGGCCAGTCGGGGTCGGCAAAGTCCGGACAGTAATTATCCACACTGTCAAAAGGTACTCCAGAAAGACAGTTCGAGAATTACTTCCCAAACTACGCATTGGCGTCTGTCGAGAGACGTCCCGTAGGCGTGTCAAAATCCGCCAGCACGATTCCGCCGACCCCGTGGGGTGTGTCGCGCCTTCAAATGTACTGAATCGTAGAAGTCCGCGGCAGTGTTTACAGTGTTGTTTCGAGTTTCAAAGACCCTGTATCAAATTTGGCCGTCTAGACGCGACATTCAAGGCGTTGTGAGGGGATGCGCGTTGGATCAAGGCAGCGAAATCACCAATAAGGGTGGCGGCGGTTGATTCCCTCCAGCTATTTTGGAAGCGTCATTCAAATACGCGTTTTGGGTCCGGGTGGTGGTTTCCATTTCCCGATGTCTTCGGGTATGTGTGACGGTTTTTTACGCATTGTGTGAGTTCTGGCGCGTCCTTTCAGTGTTTGTGGGTAATTTTGTGAGCGTTGCCCAATTTGGGTCGTAAAGTTTGGCCATTCGGTTGAAAAAATATCGGATTAAAGGTGCAGACGAAATCAATCTGTCACAGTCCGGCAATCAATCTGTCGCGGCCCGGCGGGGCGCCGAGATTTGGAAATTGGTTGGATTTCTATCACCAAGGATTTTGTGCTTTTTAGAGTTTTTTGCGCGGAGGCGCCAGTAGTTTGAAGTTGGGGCGATTTTCGAAGCCGGCTGGGTTTCATTTGAAATGCCCGAAGGTTTCGAAAGTCCGATCACGGCAGGGCCTTCGGCCGTCGGGTCTTGGAAAGCCGATCGCGACATGGTCGCAATAAATCACGACGCCAGTTATCAATCACTACACGAAGGCTGGGAACTTGGCGTTGTCACATCGGCGGAGTTTCGTCAAGTTCGGAATACGCGGCTCTTTGCAAATAGTCAGATGTGGTTTTTGCGACGTCCGGAAAAAAGATATTGTCAGAATTTTTGCGTTTGGTGAGGTGGCGCTCGCAAATCGAAAGTTGGCGACGTGCAGTTGTCGTCCAGTATTAAGTGGTTTTTTTGAAAGCGTCCATTTGCGGTTTGCAGGGGGTTTTTAATTACGACGTCCAGGCCCGTACTGTCGGCGACGATATTTTTGCTGATTCCACGTGGCATATTTGTGCAATGTCCGTTGGAATATTTGTGGTCGGAGGCGCGTTGGAATGGTGTTGAGATGTGTAGCGGTGGTGTGGAGGCGCCAATGCAATTGTACTACTCCGAAACGTGGATGGACGTTATACCAATACAATGCAATATTAGTCCGCTGGCAAAATTAGGACACGGCCAGCAAAAAATCACTGTTCAAAAATTTGATGTATTGTTTCTCTCGTGAAAATTCAACTATAATCATCAAAATTGCGTTTCTGAAAATCGCAGGCTGCAATGATCAGAGTCAGACATGCTAACAGTTTCGTCTCTCTCCGCGGGATTACGTTTTCGAATTTAGTCCGATCGTAGCAATTGAAGACGCGGCGCAGAGCAGTTCGCGGTTTAAGCGGTCTCTTCTGCCGCCCCGTTTTTGGAAGGGGTGCCCCTAGTTTGGCAAGGATGCGGTTGCGGGAGCGCGCGGTCAGACCGCGAGTTTTTTCGTGGAGTTGTCCCTCGGTGGTTTGAGAAGGTGGACGATTAATGAGCAAGTCCTATCATCTCCTCCCGAGCTGGCCGCGAGTGGTCCGCGAGGTCGTCACGATCTGACCACGATCTCCCAAACCACGGTGGATTTGACCTCCCCGCGACCTCATCGTGACACTCCCTCGGCTCGCGCGCGAGGGGCACGGGGCGGGACGTGTTTCCAGCTGAATGAGGTCTCGTGGTCATCGCGGAAGCCCCGAGCCTACATCTTTGCCCCAGCAGTAGTGCGAACATCCAACTATCTGCACCCCGAATCTACTGGCGATGAATTTGGGGCCCGGTGTGCGGTGTGCACAGGGGATTTCGGCACAAGCTAATAATTGGAGCGTCAGGAATTAACATCAATCAACCAACAAAAATCGAGGCGATGACGTCCTCCAAAGATCTTATCTGGGGTCCACAAAGTTGTTTCCGGCGGTCCTGCTACAAAAGTCATCCTGCTACAAATTCCTCACAGCCCGAGACATCGGTCACCCTTACGATCGCGCCCGACAAATTGAAATCCCCTCCGTTTTTGGATGCCGCCCCCGAGGGGCGTATCAGTAATACTAATAGTCGGAGATTCGCGATTAATCAATATTACGCGGCGCGCATACCACTACTTAGTATTATAATATTACAGATATTATTCCAGTCGATACGCGGGCCAAGAATATTTTCTTCCGGCTCTGTCCTATAAATTATATAAGTAGTCTACGGTTAGTGCGGGGATCACTATAAACTGTTCCCACACAAATTGTGACTGTTTTCTTCCGTCTTGTGAGCAACTGCGTCGATTATTCGCTCGCGAAATTGTAAGTGTCGCGGTGAATTTATCGACCGTCGTTGTGGGGTAAAACCCGAATATTCGCAGTGACAGACGTATTATAATCTTAGACGGAGTTGTAATTTTGGGGTCAAACCCGAACAATATTCTTCACAGCTATAGTACGTCGCGGAGTAGTTTACTTGTCCGATTAGTCGACTCGTTGCAACCTCTAAATCGGTGTAGTATTGGTGTTTTGAGTCGTGGGCGAAGGACGCAATTCGGTCGCGCAGTTCTGTTTTGCTGACTCAGCAAATCTTGGATTGCCGGTTTCTTCGTCCTCCTGAAAGTAGTTTCTTCCGCGTTGGTTAAATTTGCACGTGGTCCTGCGTTATCCCACGTAGCCTATTTTTGTGTGCTTTAACTTAGTCGCAGGCGGAAGTCATCAGCGGTTAAAGACTGAGGTTGCGCCAACAGTATACAATATTCGGTATTTTGGGGTCGGCGCTTTTTCAATGTTGATCGGCCGGGCGAATCACTACTAACATTATACTTAGTGGGACTCTCGCGATTGAAATATATCTATGATTGCAGCGGGACTAGTCACTAAGAATAGAGATATGTTAATTTGATAATATCGCTATATTAATATTTTCAGCGGGACTCACTAAATATAATACAAAAACCAAAAAAACAAGAGCGGCGCGTGGGATAGCACTCTTGTTATTTCCTTTCTTGGACTCGCAGCGTCGACTTTGGCAAATGAATTATTTGGTTGGTTCGCCAAGTACAAATAAGTGATAGTTTGTCGTCGTGGCCACGAAAAATCACCACTACTGAAGGGAAGAGAGTGTCCTTTAAGTCGCAGGTGGGTAGGATCTCTCCCCGCTACAAGTGCGATCATATTGCCAGTGGGACACCAATACGACGTTACTCTGAGGTGCCCGTTAGCGAGGTCAATTCAAAATCGTTGTGCGGCGTTGTTCAATTTTTCATCGTTGCATTGCGTGGTCCGGCTTCGCTAGATATGGAAGTTAACGTCACCGTATAATAGTGAAAAGAGTGCGACGATAATAGTAGAGTGCTACTAGTCGAGCAAGTGATTATTCGAGGAAGAGACTCTTTCAAGAAGCAGGTCCTGTGTCTGCATGTGCGTCGTCATCTTTGAATAGTTACCTCGACTTTGAATATTCAGCGTTGATCGTAGTAGAATATTTCGGGACGCGTGTCCCACGTTCGAACGTGGCACTTGTGGTACTTTGCCTCCAATAACGCCGCTGCTAGTTGCGGCCGGCCACTTTGCATAGTTGAATATATATGTGAAAAGCTGATGTTAAATAAGTTAAACGTCTGATTGCGATCGAGAGCGCACTGTATAAGGTAAGAGTAAGGACCGGCTTTTGGTCATTTTGTAGTTTCGCGTTTTGTATAGTCGATTTGTTAAATATTTCTGTGAATTGCGTGTTGCCAGTTTCGGCCGTCTCTGTTTTCGATCTGGTCTAGGAATATTCGACGTTGCTGGTTGTCGCGTCAAATTAATCTCTTGAGTAACCGGTCAGGCGTAATTTTTTGGCCGCCGAAGGTTTCGAAATTTATAGATTCGTTGACCTCGTCGTTGGGCGAAGTCACGGCAAAGTCAGAAATCGTTGGAGAAGAAAAACAGGAACTACTGTCACATTTCAGATATAATTTATTTACTAAATAGTTTCACGACTCTCACGAATAAGGAGTGACACACCCAGCGAGTGGTGTGGGATCTGACCACCTGTGCGCAAAGAACTACTGGAATCGTAGAAATTAGTATTTGCACTGCGTAAAACGCCTTCGATGGAAGGAACTCAGTAGACTGGAAGAACGATGCAAAATTCTACTGGCGATAGCCATACGCAATGTCGAAAGTACGCTCCCTCCTCCCGGGAGGGGCACAAGATCGCAAAAAAAGTTCAAACGGACCCAGCTATGACACAACGCGAACCTCCAAGCAGAGAAGACACAGTCATTATTCGCTAGTGCAACGAGAAACGACACACGCCGCGTCGGCGCATAAATAATAATATCCCATTTTAAAGTACTAACTATCGGCAAATTAAAACCACAAGCTGTCACCAGCATTAATAAGTAAGATTTACTCAAGAAAAACCTGCAAAAAGAGTCTCCCCCCGCATAATTTACTATCGTGACGCGTGTGGGTATTATTAAAGCGCGTGAAATTGGTATATTGCGAGGGGCTGCGTGGTTAACTTCTGGAAAACTACCTGGACCTCCCCACCTGGCAAATTACCTGGCGCTTTCGGGATGAGGGTTGTGTAAGTCCCGGTAGTTTTACGCGGGGTTTTTGGATGTTTTTGTGAGTTTTCAGTTTTTTGGCGATTTTAGATGGGGATTTGGGTTTTTCGCGGCGCATTTATGGAGCGTTTGCCGGGATTTGCATCACCCTTGCAGGAGTCAATCACACCACCTTCGAGTCGACAATATCCATAGTAAATTCACCCGCCACTTATTGTAATTGAAGAGTGTTTCGTTTCCAGGGCCGCGCTTTCATCGAGAGCGCGCTGTCCACTGGAATTAAACTGTGGCAATATTCGGGCTGCCGGGGCCGCGACCCAACGTGCGAAACCAACGGAAGCACGGAGCCCCGACGCAAACAATCTGGTACTACGCTGCTGGCAAAAAGCAATCTGGCACTACGTTGCTGGCAAAAAACCTGGTACTACGTTGCTGGCAAAAAACCTGGTACTACGTTGCTGGCAAACGACGCGTCCGGACAATATAGACAGACCACGGACTCTCTCACGGTCAATTTAACACATCGCGAAAACTCCACAGACAACTATGGTATTAAGAAAAAAAACGAGAACAGGGCTCGACATAAACGCGCCGACACAAGCACCCTTTGTTGATAGTATTCGTGGCGGTTTTTTTAGCGACTTCAGCACGTGTTGGCGGTTTTTGACCGCGGCCAAAATCGATGTAGAAAGCCACCTGTGTAACGATCGCCAAAGATATCGACTTTGGCGATGTGAATTTATTTCCTCTGTGTTTCAGTGCCCTGGGCCTCGAAACCGTTTTCTTCCGTGGCGGGTTTTTTGCCGGCTCTTTCGCGATTTCGATCGCGCCTTCGCCGACGCCGGGCGAAAAACACGACTAAAATCACAAGAACATCTGCGCAAACGCGACCAAGATCGCCATATTTAAGAACCGGCAAAAAACTCACCAAAAGAAAACGCTTTCTGAGGCCCAGGGTGCTGAAATGCCTTCTGTACAAACAGTCCAGAAACGTTTGTTGGACTACTACTACAATTAACTACGCGGAACGCAATCGCAGCTCCTGTATAGAGTTAGAAAAGTTAGAAAATACCTGTCAAACAGTTACGGTTCGCAAACCGCAAGTTGCACTGGCCGAAAGGTTGTCAGGAGAAGATCGTCGACTGCTCCGCTCTTCCCCACGACTCGGGCCAGTGCCCCTGGACGAATTCGAACCGTTCGATGACGATGCTCAATTGCCGGTGCCCCTCGACGGGCCAAATGCGACGGCGCAGGTTTTGGAGATGAGCTTGGCATAGGTCTTGACCCTTCTGTCGTGGAAGTGCCGAACGGCCAGCTGGCGTGCTCGGCGTTCCTTTTTTTCCCAGGTGACAGTAAACTCCTGCTCCTGCCCAGGGTTCTCTTTCACGAGCTTCGCGAATTCGCGGCGCGTCGCCTCCACTCGATCCACCTCGCTGTATCTGATTCAAAAGGCCACCGGGGATCAATCACAGAGCCCATTCAGAATCGAATTTCCGCGCAAATATCGGGACGAATACTGCAGGAAATAAGGGTGACGAAAGTCTCGATAGCTTGACGCCCCCCCAAATATTCCAACGCTCCGTGATAAACGCGCTGCATAAAACTGAAACCCCCATCTAAAATCGCCAAAAAACTGAGAAATCGCGGAAGCGCTCGAAAATGCGGTCGTGAAATTGTCACGATTGTCATCACCCTTGGGCGAGGGTTCACGAAAATAACAGTATGCATTTGCAGATGCGCCGTGCTCGAGTTTTTGTGCCTTCTACGAGTTTGCGCGCTCGTGGCAGCGGCCGCGCAGGCGCTCAGGCCAGCAGGTGCCGCGCCATTGCGACCGGCGACGCGCGAAGAACGAACACAGCACTTGCAAGCCGCGCGCTTGCACGAAAACGCCTTAAACCAAACCTGACGCTGTTCGCCTGGGCTCGAGGCGTTTTCCCGAGCGACCCCTGTGACGGTGTCGCGCCACGCCGATGACGAAAGTAGGCATTGTTCACCAGGGGGCGCTTCTTTGAGGTTGTTGCCGCGGCCCAATCGCAAAAGCACGCAATCTGTAGCAAACTGAACGAGCCCCTCAAAATGGTGCTCTTCGAGCACGTGAGGCGTCGACACTATTTACAGCGCCGGGAATGCTCAAAATGTCAGGGACGTTCGCGACGGTAGATAAATTCACGCGGGTTTCGAATTTTATTTTGTAGAAAGACACCGTATTCATGGAGTTTCTTGTTATATCGGAGCACCTGTATGCAATGCGGAGCATCGAGTCAGTGCGCTTCTTGTGCGTCAATGCCGCCTGGACGAGCTCCTCATCGTCCAACGCTTTCTGCTTCTTGTAAGTCTCAAAATTCAATTATATTTACAACGCGTCGACTGTACATACACCGAGTGCCTGGATAGACGTGAAGAGATCCGTGATGCATTTTCGCAGACCGCATCTGACGGTTCTTAGAGAACGACAAATGCACAGTTTCGCCCAGGTAATAAACTCCTGAGTTTCTGGGTGAGTGCAGCTATGATGCGCTTTTTCTGGCGGTAAATTGACCAAAGAGCAGAGTCATTGAAAACACACCAACGGGACACCTTCCCGTGTTCCTTGAGTTACGCGCGAGCCGTAATTAACCGGCGCAAATATATATATTATATATGCTGAAGTCGAGATTTAAAATGTGTGCTTGTAGCAGTACCCCGAGCTCGTTGACCAGCTTCGCGCGAAAATAGAGATCGTAAAGGCGCGCCTCGACGACTTCGTGCATCTCCCGCCCTTCTTTCTCGATACTACTATCATCGTTGCCCCCGGTCGAAATATCTCCTCGCAACGCGACGTCTGGGAACGGGCTGAAATCGATATTCTCGATGAAAATCTTCAGGCCATCAACGTCCTTCAACAAATCCTCCTCACGTCTGACGAGCTCCGCGTCGAACTTCCACAACTCGACGTCCACTAATTTAAATTATTACATGACCGATTAACTAACTATTTAAAATCGCAGTACTCAAGCCCTCCTGCAAACTTAATTACTTTACGCAATCTCCGGGCGCTTATAAATTTTCGGTAGATTTTTGGCGATTTTTGCCGTCAGGCCTTGACGGACTTTGACGACCGGAAATGCTCCGCCCGAATAAAATCGCGAAATAACCGGACCAAACCCGAAAATCGCCGCAGGAACTTGCCCAATGTCCAGAGCCCCACAGCTGCGCGTTTTGTCCGCAGAGAAGGCGCCAAAAAAAACGATTGCTCCCCGATGGATTCATGACTGTAGTCTTACTCCAATAAATTTTGACAACGTGAAATCGCCTGGCCGCCTATTCCGCTCCGCCCTTTATCGATTTGCTTTGTCGCGTTTCCTCCGCCGATTTTGGACGGGTCCCGCCCAAAGAAATCCGACCGGAAGAAATCGCAGAAATACACCGCCGAGATTAAACCCGAATTTGCTATCCCGAAGAAGACTCCAGGACCAGCACCCTCAACCCACCCGAAAACAAGAACTCGAGTACGGAAAACTGGAGGAACTAACCCAATTGAAAGAGATATCTTGCGATGGCGGGCGCGGATAAGTTGCGCGCCGTGGCTTGATCTCGAGTGGCCTTGGCTACCGCCCGGTCGTTACCGGGCGGCCCTCACGGACATCTAGTGGTCAGGGCGTCAAAACAGCCGCCGCCAGAACAAATGCCCGAACCCCCTTTCGCGGCGACCAAAATCACTGCGGCGAGTCCTATTGTCTCGCCCCGTTTATCGCCGTCTCTGGCCCCGTGCCCCCACGCGCCGTCCGCGAGTTCCTCATCGAACTCGTCCTCGGTTGCCCGTCTGTTTGCCTTGGTCCTGGCCGCTCTCGACCTCTCTTCCGAGACTTTCAGTAGCAAGGGGTCTCGATGAGCGGCTGGGAGGAGTCCGACCTCCTCCGCGCCCGGGGGCCATTCTTGTTCTTCGCCGGCCTCTTCTACGTGTGCGGAGGCGGCCTCTCTGTCGGTCGCTCCGTCCACGTCCAGGTAGGCTTTGAAAGCGGGGCTTTTCCAGCCGCCCGCCTTCGGCACTTCTCCGAGGTCCGCGTTTTCTTCGTCGTGGCCTGGGCGGCGCCCCGTCGTAGCGAGCGCAAACCGAGCTCAGATGGCAAGGCGCCTACTTCCTCGACGGTGCCCGCATTCTGGGCGGCCTGTCTCAGCGTCTTGAGGTGTTTGGCCCCCCGTGACTGAGAAAAGTCTACATGGGGCCCTCCTTGGCTCCTGTCGTCGCCAAGAGTCTGGGGATCTTGTGCTTCAGAGTGTTGCCAGCCGGGCAAAGGTAGTTTGACTTCCTGGAGAGGCCTTCTGCTATTGGTAAACGTGGTACGACTCCTCTGTGGGGGCGTGCCGTACCCCAGGGGGCTGCGAACTTGATTCGGTCTGCTACCCTGAAGGTGTTTGCGATCCATCCCACTTTCGGATTTTATGTAGATACTGCAACGATTATGAGGTGCGCCATGACCCAGAGAACCCCCACTCCTCCGGCCCATCCATTGGGATGTGGAGACGGCACGAGGATCTATGCCAAGCGAGAGCAGAGTACCAGTGGGCCCCGGACTTTGAAAAGAGGTTCCTTCCCAGTGTGAAGTTTCGTTTCTAGACCACCGCTAGAGCAATTGTAGTAGTCTTCGAAGTTTAGCCCAGTTGCCATAGTTTCAGTAAGTTAAATTAAATTAAATTCAGCAATCCGGTGGTTGCCTGGTCAGGTGGGATCTGGTTTTGATCTTGGCGAATTGCCAAGGTAATTTTGCTTGTGGGAGACGTTGTTTCGGCCCAGCGGTAAATAACCCGTGTGCAGGCTCGTCCGATTACAATTCTGTATGGTACCTATCCCCGGCTTGCCGGGGGCAGGTCCCCCCCACATGCTCAGTAAAGCTACGCCGAGTCTCAGTGTATAGTGCATTGCGCACATTCAGTTGTGGTCGCCAGAGCGGAAACAAACAATGAATCCTATGGAATATCGTCGTCATCTATTGCGGTGGGTTCTTTTTCGTCTCCGCGCCTCCCCCGATTTTAGTATTTTAGGCCGCCCTTGGCGTCGCGCCTGCGCGGGCCCTCACCATCGCGCGACCAGTCCTCGTCCTCTGCTGTTCGTTTTTCCGCGTGCTGAGTTTTGCGACCGCGGCTTCTGCGCCGTTGCCGCCCTCCGAGGAGTCTGGGAAGGCCCGCCGGGGGAAGTGCACTTCCCGTCGCCGAATGCTGTAGAGTGTTGCCAGTAATTATGACCCCAGTAATTGCGCGAGAATGCGTCTTTTTTGAGTTCTCGCTCTTGCGACGAGTTCGCTATACCTTGCGCCCGCTCCGTGACACCCATCTGCTCAACTGACTGCGCGAAACTAAAATTCGGCTTCAATTTCCAAAGATCGTCGAATAACTCCCACTTCAACGCGCAGCTCTTGGCCACGCTCGTCCCCACGCATTGGTACACCTCGCAACAATTCAAATTTGCACCGAGAGATCCATACTGACACATCTGAAAACAATTGCAAGTCGCGATGACTTCGGCGATTTTGGCCGCTTTTAGATCCGTTTAGTTGTGGCGGATTTTGGCTGATTTTGGGGGCGGTTTATAGATTTTTCGATGCTTTTTGGCCAATTTTTGAGGCGTTTTGGCGGATTTTAGCTGCAATCTGTCACAAGCTACTAGTCTCCAGCTTAAATAGCGAGTACGGGTGCGGGCTGGATCTGAGACAATGTTCCGCTTAAATCTACCGACGCCACGACGATCACTGCCGCGGTAGCCCGCAAAACGAGTCAGAAGGACGCACCTAATCTCGCCAAAATACTCACAAAACTCGTCACAAACAGACCAATAAACGACTCGCGAAAACGCAGCTGACAACTTCGCCAAAGCCAGCGAAACTCGACCCGGGGGACCCACCGCCACCACGGAGAACATGAATTTCGTGTAGCTATAAATTACCCCGATTCGCTTGAGGCCGAGATCTTCGGCGAGCGTCTTGAACATGCGCTCCACGGTCGCTTGGGCGCCCGCGAACAGCTGCTTTTCTGCAACCGCCGCGGCGCTGACAGGCGGCTTGCTCAGCGTGTCCTGCACCCCCCATTGGGGGCCTCGGGGCTGGTCTGCCAACTCCTTGCGCCGTATCTCCGCCTGGGACGGCATGGACAGTCGGCGGGTGAAATCTTCCACTAAGACGTGATATTCAAAACTGTTCATGAAGTCTGAAACCCGCTTCACCACTTCCTTTTTCTTCGCGAGACAACTGTCCTCCAACGTGCCGGTTTCAGGATTCTTCACGTCGCCCTGAATATATCATAGTATTTAATAATGTTGTGAAATTGACGTCTGCAAATTGATGTCGCGGCTGCGAAATCTATAATGCATAATGTGTGCGATTAACTATTTGGAGCACTGCAATGAATCCGATGAATAAAAATTTATGCGCCTGCCCGGACAGTTTTTCGATTTTTCGCGGCTTCTTTTGAGGCGTGGATAAATTATTGCGGGCTACTATTACTTGGACGTAGGGCCAATTTACGGTGGTGTTGAATCGGCGGCGCTGGAGCCGTTTGTAGATGCGCTTTGACGGCTGCCTTAATGAGATGTGCTTTTGGGACACAATTGACTGTTGGTGGCCGTCAAGGGGGCGGTGACCGGCGCCGTTTGACGCGCGCGAATCCCCCTCCGACGGACTCCGCCGCCCGGGGGGAACAAACGTCACAAAACTGGACCGCGCAAGACTATTAGTTTTCAGGACGCAAGACTTCTCGACGGATGACGAAAATCCTGCGATAGCCTGACGATGCCCTCCCAAGCCCAACTGCCAGAAACGCACCGCAAAAAAACCGAAACCTCCATCTAAAATCGCCAAAAAACATGAAAATCGCGAAAGCGCCCCAAAACACGGTCGTACAATTATCAGGATATTAAATTTAAGCATCCCTTGTTCTCGGGGGTCCCGATCGAACAGGAATCTCAAACGGATCGTCCCCTACTTTCCCGCCAGAAACAGACCTTCAAAGAACCAAACCAACGCCGGCGTGACGGCGCCCGTCGACGCCCACCACCAGAAAACCCCGTGCCGAAACGGCTAGAAACAACCCGAGAAATCGCCCAAGCAGCATGTGAAATTCTGCTTCAAACCCCTAAATCCACCCAAACCCACCGGAAACACGCAGAAATCCACCGAGAAACGCCGAAAACCGGCCCCAACACCCGACGAGACGGCCGGACCGCTTCCCGATTCTACTAGCGCTTTTACGCCGAAATTATTCTTGCTCCCGGTACAGCGCACGCCCTCCGTCAAACTCTCCTTCGTCAGTCGCAAGATCAAAGGCCGCAGGGCTTCTTGTGCGAAGGACTCGAATGCATTTGGCTGCAGTAGCTTCGGCGCCATGAAATTCTTCTTACTGCTCTTCGCGACGATTGTCTGAGTAGTATCAGTGGAGTTGGTTGGGACCCACGGGATCTAAAATGCTGTGAGCTGCTTTTTGGACGTCGCCGTCGGACGCCGTTCACTGCAGAAACGTTCAACGGATTCACTGATCGAAATAAGTATTAATTTATTTAAACCCCCAATGTGGGATTTAAATATTTGGGCACAGCCATTTTTAATGGGAAATTTTGCCCCGCGGATTTGAATATGCTTGGGAGAGACGTTTGATACGAAAAATCCCGAATTTGCGAGCGCCTCCCCGCATTTACGCAACGATCAGGACGACGGAGAAATCGTGACGTAAGAATCTCAACGAGTGAATAATAGCAAGGGCCCACCTCCTTCAACGGACGTTCCCTGGGGATATCGGATAGCCGTGCTCACACCACTCCAAAAGCCACCCCACCCATCCTATACGCCAGAAACCAACCACCAAAACGCAGTGAAAAACGCCGCCCCCCCCGCCTGGGACGTGTCAACAATGCAAACACTGAATAACGGTGTCAGCGGAAGGACTAACTAAAGTCACGTCCAGAAACGACCAGAAACAGCCCGCGAATTCGATCAACCACCATTAGAATTCCTCAAGAAACCGCAAAATCCGCCGAAACCCACTACAAAACGACCGAAACCCACCGCAAAACCGCACCCAAATGCAACAATACGCTCCGCAAGGCCGGCAGTCGTCGCTTCATGTCGCGCAGCACGAGATGGGACGCTGTGAGTTTCGATCTCGCCAGCTTCGCCCCCCCACGCACCCACAGTCCGCCAAAACACCCCCAAAATGCGCCAAAAATCGCCAAAAAAAACCCAAAAACGCTAAAATCACCCGTGAACACGCAATATTCATCGCGCAACTACGACAGGTGTGAAACGGAAGGAAATCCCGGGCTTGCATTTGGATCTGGATTCCACACCCGCGCGAAATCTGCTAACACAGATTCGTGTGCACAAGCTCGCCACGAAGCTGTTGCGTCAGACTGCGTTTCTCCTTCGCAATGACGGCATGTCCGCGCGGCAGGACGCCATTCGCAGTTTCCGTCAGGTCCGTGAATTTGCCATCGAAAGAAGGGTGGGATTTTCGGTCCCAAAAACTGGTCCCAAAATACTATTATCAGCGGTTTGCGACAGTTGATGGATTCTCTTGGGTCGGATCATTGGTGGATGTAGTCCAAAAACTGTCCGAAGCAGCTGGGCCAAGCGCCACGATTCGGAACTCGTCGGAAAACCCCGAAATCCGCCGCAAATTGGCCGAAAGCCGCCGACAGAGACGTACGACACCGGCGAAGTTCACCTTTTGACAACCCTCAGTATTTCTACAAGTGCAAGCAGATCGTGTTGGTGCAGTGTTCCGACCAGCTTCAGATGGCGAATCCGTTGGCGCTGAGCCACGAAGCAGTGCTGAAAAACATGGAAACCGAGTTGAAGGAGTTTGAGGAGAAGTATTTCGGCGTGTTTGGCGGGCGGTTGTTGCGTCGCGCTGGCAGGCGATCGAGAAAGAAGCTCTCGAAAAGGTAGGCCGCTAGCTCTCGCAGCGCGACAATACGCGGTAGAAGGCTGGGGTCCGCGTGGGGAGCAGCGGGGTTGCAACCTTTGGCGATTTTTTGGCGTGACTATTCACAGATTGTTGACTCGTGTGTTTGGGGTGCAGGAACGCCGTCGAAAACAGGGTTGCACCGCCAGCACGCGCGGTGCAACGTTTTTTTGCTCCTAGTAAGTTGGGCCGAAGGCGTTCGCACAGTCGAGAGAGCCCAGAAGCTTTCGAAACGGCCAAACCCGCATCCCCAAAAGCGATCCTGCCTCAGAAGACAAGAAGGGTGGAAACCAAAGCTATCCACCGACAATTTCCCCGCAATCGTACTAATCCACTCGGGCCTCATACTCTGCGAAAAGTGCGATCAAAGTCGCCGAAACGCGGACACGGTAGCGACCCCAGCTCCCGACCTGCTGTCTCGACCTTGTGTCTCGACCCTGGCTGTTTCACGACGTGTTTGATCCTAGTTCTTGATCTCGCGTGGATTTCCATCCGCAGACGTCTGGCCGCGGCGGTGATTTTCGCGAGACGTGCACGCGCCGATGATCGGACCCTGCTGTCCGGAGCCTGGTAGTTGCACGCGCGAAGCGCGTGCGTTTATCAAATCTCCGGGCTTCGAAATCTCAAACAGAAACGGCCCGGCCGGCCACCCCCTGAAACAGCATCTGCCTACGCCTGTTTTAACCGCGTTTTTTTGGGGCACGTTTTCCGACGTCTAAATCGACAGATTTAGGTGGTGTTTGGGGT
>Ga0099798_10409_pt1 | contig 14519 bp, 20 predicted proteins | sample Uncmet_Sort29A_1_FD_89870 | JGI IMG/M metagenome (GOLD analysis project Ga0099798, IMG submission 89870) | Marine eukaryotic communities from CALCOFI LINE 67, Pacific Ocean - CN13ID_Sort29A_1 | ecosystem: Environmental > Aquatic > Marine > Oceanic | place: Pacific Ocean: Monterey Bay | collected...
TGGTAGGATTTTGCGGGTCGCGCCCGTCCACGCGAAAGTGTGAGGAGGAAGCGCTGGATTCAGGTTGCTGCTGTTGCTGTGACTGTTGCTGACTCGTGGTCCCCGACGTTCCAGATGGCTCTTGGGAGTCCGACAGAAGGAGTGGGCCCCCAAAACACGGGTCATTTTGGGTATAACTCTAATACCGAGCAACAATTTTCGTTCTCCTTGATGATATTACGGAAATTCAGATCGAGAAAAATTACCAGCGTTTCGGCCCACTCCCCCAAGAGATAGTTATCGTCTTCAGGTGATTGGATAGGCCGCATCGGCGTCCCGATCGTCACCGGTATGTTGTTCGGTTTTGTCAGAGGAGATTTGTCCTTGTCCGGCGCGGCAACCGGTTTCGGCCTCATATTCGCCCCGTTCATGTTTTGGAGGGAAATGAACCCCGTCTCCAGAATGCTCTCGAACATAGACTTATCCACGTGCGCGGTCTTTCTCGGGGTAAATAATTCATAATTCTTACGGAGCATTAATGTTCGTTCTGCCCAATGTAATGGAGATGGAAAATAATTCGCTCCAGAGAACAACCGCTTACCTTATCTACGCTGGCCAGCCCATGAACATGGACGAATGCATCTTTGAACATGTTCTCCAGCTCATGAAAACGGTTCGGTTCCAGCATGTACTGATAATCAGAGGGAATCGCTTCGTACAGTATGTCCAGGGACTTTTTTACCGCATTGTGGGGCTGTGCCCTTGCAGTTTTTCTCCGACGACAAAAGAAAAGCCCAATTCGCGTCATCGCTGAAAAACCTGTGTATGTCTCTTCACACAGACAGAGAGAACCCCCGAACAAACCGAACGAAAAAGGAAAAGTATTAAACGTCAAATCTTGTGTGTAAAAGTTGAATTGTCGTCGAGAAAAACGCGGGCCCCGCATTTGCCTGCTCGAGAAAGCTCGCGGAGGGCGAAGACCGCGAGGGGGACGATCTTTTCTTATTCGTCGTTGTCGTCGCTGTAGTAGTGGCCCCTCCGCCCCCTCCTCCTTCTCCGGACTTACCCCCGCTACCCACACCCGTCTCAGCAGAACCGCCGGCAGTTTGTTTTCCCCCGCCAGGGCCCTCGGTGGTGTTGTTAGTATTGTTCTGACTCGTAGTCGCTCCGCTCCCCGGGGAAGACACTATTTCCGCACCCTTCTTGCTATCTTCCTTCGATTTCCCAGTAGTGGTGGTCGTAGCCCCGGTAGTCCCCGTAGCCCCCGCAACCACCACCGCCGTTGAAGCGGAGGACGAAGACGATGACGACGAAGACCCCGCGGTTTGAGCAGGGGTAGTCGCGCCCTTTGGCTGCTTTTTACCGGGGCTCTCGGTAGGGGGTGCGCCCTTTAGCGGGCTGCCGCCCTTGGTGGTGCTGCTGGGGGATGTCGGCTGGCCCCCGCCGCTCCACGAGGTTTTGTGCGTGTTTGAAAACCGCACGCCCTGCTGTTGCTGCTGCTGCTGCTGCTGCTGTTGCTGGGACTGGTCTTGCGTTGTCCCTGGCGTTTGCGGCGCCACGACCGAGGACGACGCCTCGCCCGTACTTCCGGGCGCGACAGTACTTTGATTCGCCACACTGTCGGTGGCCGAATCGGCAGGAGGGAACAGCTGTTGCTGCGAGGCGTCTTTCGAGGAGGACGTCTTCCCCCCGCTACCACCACCACGGCCAGAGGGGCTTTTCCCCCCGTTTGGTGATGAATCTTTTGAAGACCCCCCAGTATTTTTTCGCCGTCGTCCCCGCGATCGTTTCTTGTTTTTCCCGCTACCACTCGTCGTAGTCGTGTTTCCCCCGCTGGAATCTTTCCCGCTATCACCACTCTGCTGGACAGTCTCGAGCCGCTCAAAGTAATGCTGGAGGAAGGGCAGGACGCCTAACGCGTGCGTTACGACTTTTGCTCGAATAAGTTCCGGGTCCGCCTTCAACGTCGCCTGCAGAAGCTTGATCGGCTCCTTCAATTGCGTATCCCCCTCGGCAAAGGCCTGTTTCGCCTTTTGCAAAAAACTCTGTGCAATCACCGCGGCGTGAATTTCCACACCGGATTTCTTCAGCTTCTCCCGATATTCCTGGCACCATTGCACAATCCTCTCCAATGAATTTTGCCGCCGGAGACAGGTGATGATCTTGGAAATTTTTCGGTATAGATCCACGAGTTTTGGCCGGTTACTCCCCCATAGAAACTGAATGACATCGATCGTCCTAACGCGGTGCATATGGATTGTACCCATAAACCAGGCAGGACGGGCCCCCGAGTGGGAAAATGATCAGAAACGGGTAGCAAATCAGAAGAACCCGACCGCCTACATACAGAGCTTTACATCAATCCCCAACCCCCCCCTACTATTATGAAAAACATTAAGAGAAAAGAAAAAGACCTCCTTCTGCTCCCTCCACACGTCCATATCAACCAAATTTTTCAGGCCTTCACTCTCCACCATCTCAGAAGCTGCATCTAAATGTCCCAGGCTCGCCAAATACTCGGCCAACAACCGACTGGCCTTAGGGCGCATATGTACATCAAAATCGTATTTTTCGGAATGCGACATAGTCTCGCAGGTTGCAATGTCTTGTTCGAGCGTCGAGATGCGTTCAGGCAAGACTTCCTGGAAGATGTTTTCCTCCTTGCGCATCGCAGCTCCACTCTCATTTTCTCGAACGATACCCTCGAGCTTCGAAATGATTTTCTCCAGTCTGTTCTGCGCTTCCTTCGCGGATTTCACGTTGTGCGACACCTGTTTTTATCACCGAGATGCGGGAGGAGGGAGGGGTCTTTTCTTTGATGTATTTACAGCAAAATTATATGTTTCGTAAAAATTCAATATTTTAAATATTTATTTCATTAATAAAAAAAATATTTTTTTTTGACATATTTTTTTTTATTCAATGCCATCCCAAATGCGCCCCCGTGCAGTCATTTTGCGGTGGATTTCGCCGCTCTTTCCCACCCGATCGCCGACTAGTTTCTGCGTAATGAGGGGTCATGAAAATGATCCACCATAGATCACTCCGTGGGAATTATGAATGAATTGCCCGAAGAGTCGTAAGCAACACACCTTCTCTGCCTCTAAATAGCGCTGGATGTGCCCAATATTTTTCTCCGCGAGCTTCTGGGACTTCTTGAGACTGTGGGAAAGCTGTTCCATCGGGGTGCGGAGAAAGGCCTGTTTTTAGCGGAGGGATGGGGGGTGGCTTTTCTTTTTTTTCCGGGTCCCGTTATTACTTTTTTTCTTCACATAGCCACCTCAAAACACACCCAACTTGGAAAGGGGTCACCAGTTGGCGAAATCCAAAAAAAGCCTGTACGTATTCGTAATTGACATGGTCCAGCAGTCGTGCGTTTGCGGCACGCTTGATCGGGTCGTCTGCTGCTGCCGCCGATTCGGCTTTTTGGATTTTGGATCAAATCATAATTAGCTCCTGGAAATTACCATCCGAGAGTCACATGGTGTGCGATAGGAATAGGGGCTGGAGAAATACCATTCGCATTCTCCGCGTTGTCCATATCGGAGGGCATCCTGATCTGATTTTCTATCAGTCTTCCACCTTTGGCAGCTTTCCTGCCCCCACCCTCGAGAAGAGCGTTACGCACACCGCTTCGACTACTATCCGCGGCAGGCTAAGGCTTCGTATTCACGCATCGCGGAGTCCTCGCACGCGTTGGATCAGATACCGCGCCAATGGGAGTTGTTCCTTCGTTTATCCCGTAACTCAGTGAGCCAGTGCAGGCTCCCGGCCTGGAGCGTGTAAACTGCCGAGATGCGCAGAGGATACGGAATGGGACCTCTCAGCACGTGGAGGTGTTGATATTCTGCAAACAATTGGATCTCACAAATTCCCCGGTTCCCGGAGCCCCATGGCATGCCCTCCTTGACGAAACAAATGAAGGTGCCGCTATTGGCCACCAGCCGTCGCACCTACGTCCGACCCACGCAATAACCGGTGCCAAATCTGAATTCGTTTGGCATGCGATGCGCACCGATGTCGTTTTTTTTTTTTTTCCCGGATATTATTTTCCCATATTCATACACTTTACGAACGAAAAACATTGTACAATCAATGTCAATAATTTCTACGGAATAAGTCAACTATGTATGTTTTTCTGCCACTGATTTTATGAATGGAAATGGATCTCAGGTGCGTATCGTGCTTTCGTTTTTTTTTTTCACTGTTTCTGATATGTGTTGTTTCAATTTGAATATTCGAACTTTTGTAAAATGGTATACTGTGTCACGACTTCGGCGAAAATATTGCTCTAAATGAAGTATGCTTCTAAGCAGTAAACAAATAAAATGGACATAATGCGCTAGTCCGCGCAAAACGTCAATGCGTACTCTTGGTATTACACAAATCAACGGACTCGCGTTTCGGCAACCGAGAAAAAATTGCAGCCGGAACAACCTCACCAGAGAGCGCCACCAGAGGTTGCATCCGACTACCTTTTGAGCTCAGCAACACGAAACCGATCAAACGGGCCCACTGGCCCACATTCCACGACATCGGAGCCACCCGGCTGCCCCTCGCCGCCCATTCCTCTCTCCCCCCGACTACTTCTCGTCACGGTCCGCGACGAGCTGCCCAACCTGTCCATCGGCGTTCACTGCGAACTTGACGACTTCCCTGGGATCAAGTTCGGTGCTACTGTTGCCGCTGCCCTGCCACTCTTTGAGGACGTCCTTCTGCGTTGTGAGCTGAGCGGAGTATTCGAGTTTCTCCTCCGCCAGCTCGGGGTGTTTGGCCTCGCCAAACTTATCGAGGAACCCCTCCAACTCCCTGACATGGCCTTCCAGCAGCTCAACACCATTTTTGACAGCCTCGATGACCTCTTCTTTGTCAACACGTTTATCGGGATCCTGCATGGTCCGAGTCGGCGTTTGTTATTAGCGAGAATGTACGAAAATTTAGCATCTGGAGCAGGAAAAGGACCAATAGTCTAGAGACGAAGCAAATACGAATCGAAATTTAAGGACGAACAATGACTTGACAGATTTACATTTCCCGTAAAAACAACGCTTATGACAGACTGGCGAGATAATCCTGGTGCTTCTTATAGGCGCTGCGCATAACATCGCGGCTCTGGTTGAGGCTGGTCAGCTGTTTATTATTTTTTTCGAGCGTTCCCCCGATCACCGATAATAAAGGACAAAACACTGACTGCGCACACACGCTTACACAGCTTTCATTAGGCGACGAGTGCTCATGCCCATCGTTTTGCCGAAGACATAGATGACGTCACATTGATAGGCCGTGCAGATTTTGATGACAAGTACGTGGTGCTCCCGGTACTTCTGATGAATCTGATTCAAGGATTTCAACTCAGACTCGTAATAGGTTTTCGCTTCCCCCAAGGTATTGAGGAAACTGCCGTCCTCAACCTCGCGAAACTCATCGAGGAAACCGTTCAACTCCGTGACATGGCCTTCCAGCAGATCAACACCACTTTTGACGGCCCCGATGACCTCTTCTTTGTCAACACGATTGTCGGGATCCTGGATGGTCCGAGTCGGCGTTGTTATTAGCGATAATGTACGCAAATTTAGCATCTGGAGCAGGAAAAGGACCAATAGAGACGAAGCACATACAAATCCAAATTTAAAGCATAACAAGGAATTGAAAGATTTACATTTCCCATAAAAACAACGCCTATGACATTGAACCATGCTTCGCTGTACGACTGGCGTATTTCTCATAGGCGCTGCGCATAGCATCGAGCCTCTGGTTCACCTGTTTTTTTTTCGAGGGGTCCCCCTAGTTCTCAATCTGGCCAGAATCCTGCTCGCGAATCGGGGACTTGTTGGCACCCTTCCCGCCCACGTCTCCCTCCCCGCCCATTCCCTTGGAGTGCGTGGACTCGGGCGCCTGCTTTTTTTTTGGGAGTTGATGTAGATAGACTTAACCTTTCGTCAGCCACAACTGTTCTCCGCAGAGGTTTCAATGAAAACCTCCACACGCCCCGAGGGAAAAACTCGCCAAGGCTCAACGACAATTCGAGTTGGGGAGGGAGATGTACAAACTCGCTCCTCCTTGCATTGTGGAACGAGTGCTTATGTTCATGGGCTTTTCCACGCTTGTGTTTTCCAGTTCAACCATGGAACTAGTAAAATACGAAGGAATACCACGTTCAACTGAGTCTGCGTGTCGTCAAGTGCTTCCGGCTGACTCCCCAGATTTAGATTATCATGTACGATATTCTCCTCCGGCTGCGGCGACTTCCGGTTCGAGTCCTCGGGGTGAGTCGGAGACGCAACCTTTTTTGTTTTGCCAAACGTTCCCCCGGTCACGCAAACCATGCAAATCGTTATATCGAGCTTGGAAAGACCGGAATTTGTACGCCTTTCAACTTCTCAAGCTCGGATCTCACCGCGAACAATCCTTGACAACTCACACGTTGATCCCGTCCCAAAATCTGGTAGAAACGGAGAAATCGCACCTGCTCGGTCTGCTGGAGAGGTGCGTCGGCAATTCCAATTTCGCCGCCCTTCTTGGTAACTTCCCCCCGGCCATTGGCATGTAGCTGGGATTCGGTGGGCTCGGTCAGCTGGTTTTTTTTTTCGTCAGCCACCACTGTTCTCCGCGAAGGTTTCAATTAACACATCCACACACACTGAGGGAAAAACTCGCCAACTCTCAAAGACCATCCGAGTTCGGGAGGGAGAGGTGCAAACTCGCTACTTCTTGCATTGTGGAACGATTGCTCATGTTCATGGGTTTTTCCAGACATGTGTTTTCCAGCTCAACCACGGAACTAGTAAAATACGAAGGCATACCACGTTCAACTGTTTGTTTGCCCCCGGCCGCTTCTTATCTCGTGCGTTCGTCTCCTCCTCCTGCTCCTGCTGCGACGGGTTCTGGTCCGGGACCTCGGACTGCGTCGAAGTCCTCGGATCCTTTTTTGTTTTGCCAACCGTTCACCCGGTAACGGAAACTATGCAAATCGTTATATCGAGCTTGGCAAGAACGGGATTTGTAGGCCTTTCAACTTCTCAAGCTCCGATCCCACCAAAAAAAAAATTATTGACACTGACGCTTGCGATTTCGGGGAACGCGGCGGTCGCGCTACGGAGGCTATCCTCAACGGATGCGGCAAACGATGTCCTACAGGTCTCGAACTCCTGCTGAGTTTCCTCATGGTTTTTAAGCCCGGAAGACAGCGTTTTAAGCCCGGAAGACAGCTTTTTATGCACCGTGATAAAACCGTTGCTCAACTCTCTCAACAACGGCGCTATTCCTGGGTTCAAACCACCGCGTGCCGTGAGCGTCTTTCTCAACTCGTCGACGTCCCTCTTGTTCTCCAAATCGGTGGTTGTTGGAGTTGGAATTCGCGGAAGTTCAATTCGGTCGACGCGAGTGTTGCTCGAAAACGAAGCAACGCCCTGACTCAATAAAGCCTTCAACGTTTTCCGAATGAAGGTGTCGAGTTTTGGATTCGGCGTTTCTTGGTGCGTACGTTGAATATCATGGGCTCCTTGTTCCGCAGAGAGACGTCAAACGGAGCGGTAATGGGCCCCATTGAGGTGCCCCCTCCCGGTGCCAGCAACTGGGCGAGAACATCTCAGACGAAGTCTGAGACCGTAGGCAGAAACCCAAGACGTTTAAGTTTGCCGCTTGCAGTCTTGGACTCGATGCCTATGCGCACCGTACGGGAGGGGACAGACCTGGAATCTGAATCACCAATGCCAGGCCCCGCCCACCTGCAAAAGGATAGCTGGCTTCTTCTCGCCGTCAGTACGACGGTGGTTTCGGCCGGGACCAATCGGCTGAGACATTATTATGACCCCGCCCAGGGGGCGGACACGGCTCGGGATCCTAGCCTTTGTACGCCTGTTGGCCCCTGGCCTTTTGCGATGGCGAAAAAGCGCTATCGGGAAAAAGGAAACAAAGGAAAAAAAGGAAAAAGGAAAAAGCGCGCAAAAACCATAAAAAATGCCCCCAACGGGATTCGAACCAAGGACCCCTCAGCGCGAAACTGCACCCCTTTCAAAATCTCAAGTTCATTTTCTCGACCATCAAAATCTGTCACGCTTTTCGGTTTGCGTGTTGAAACCCGCCTTTTTCTCACTCGGGGTTGTTTCACCGGTCCATAAAGGCTCTCGCCGCACCCTACAAAAATTGGCCAGGATGGGTGCGTCCCGAGCCGAATCGTTGGTTTCGGGGTTGAATTTTCGCCTGGTCAAATCATCCTCGGTTGCAACCGCCATGGTCGTCAACCGCCCAACGCTGATCGGCCTTGCTTATCATCCTCCCCGCGGCGCGTTCGCATCGCCGGCGGGGTAGCCGGCGCATTCGTATCGATCGGCAAGACCTACTTGCGCGGGGACGTCTCGTCGCGACCCCCGCGCGACTCGGCGTTTCACAGAACCCGCACTCCCTAGAACATATCTAGAAAGACTCCTCGAGGAATCGCGCGTTCCCAGAAAACATCTAGAATAATATTAAATATCCTAGAAGCAAGATGGCTTTGCAGAACTGGACTACCCGTATTTCACATTCTACACGCCATGTCTAGCCTAACCTCTGCAAACGTGTCACCCAAGATATTAACGATACTCCAGTACAGAAATTTGCGTCAAACGACCCGCCATCTCAGCGATCGCCAGGACAAGCTGGAAGCAGTTATCATCCATCTTCTTGATGGTCGATTCTATGTTCAATTCCATCTTGTCGATTCCACGGTCAATTTTCTCCTTCATCGTTGCCAACTCCTTCGCGTCAATATTCGCGTCAATCTTCGCAAGAAGTGCTCTCCGAGCAGTAATTGTCAGTCTGTAAAGAGGGCCAAGATGGTGACACAAAGTTTGTCGGTTACTGCGACGGAATTCGATGCGCGAAACGGCGGCAAGCACGCCGGCCTCCTCCCGAGAACTAATGTCACCGTCTCCGACACGAATGCTGGTGTCGCCGGACGCTTCTACTTCTCCCTCAAAATGAAGTTCCCGTTTGCCACGATGGTCTTCCCCTTCGCGCGTGGATCCGCTTCGGGGTGGAGGTCTGCTTTTCCCTGGGGCAATTACGCCAATAGAACTCGACAAAATTCACAGGATTTTATTTTAATTTCGTCATGCTGGCAATGAAGGATCAGAACTTCGCAGCATTTCTCACATTCTCTAGATTCCATGAATTGCCCCGGCAAAACACTGTTACCTGCGGGGGGGGGGGGACGCCGCCCTCATCCTCCCCCTCGACACCGCTATTACCGATATCCGCGTACAGCCTGGGGCCGATCCCCGATGCTGCCCCGCCCAGGGCGATGAGTTTGCCAATTAGCAACCCCATAATTTGCGGTCCCCGTTTTACAATTCTATGAATTAAAACTACAATTTCACCTGGTGTCTGTGGTCCGATACCACAGACGAAATGGCCCCGTGGCTGTGTCCGATGCCAAAGCGGAATTCGAAACGTCCATGCTAGTGACTACATGCTCGTGACATCAAATTCATGCGACAACTGAAGAATTAATTTATTTAATGGCAATGCACCCCCAAAACCCGAAGAGGTATTCAAAGGAATGCCATTACCCAACCCTACAACCGTGCAACGAAAAACTCTGTGGTCCGTGCACGTCCCAAACGATACTGCCCGCGACATACTTACTGGAAGAGACTAACATTTTTTTTTTGTAAAGGATGACATTCCATGGACACGTCTCCTGATCCACGTTGTCTACAAACACCCATATTTCTACACTGCAAATATTTTCACTCCTCCCCTGAAGACTGACTTCCCAGGATAACACCGTTGTGTGCGCCGCCATGTACCGACAAATACGAGGCTAATCGTCAAAACTACTGCGATGTGTCAAATGATGGGAAACTACTTCCAATGAATGGCGATGCCCAAAGCTGGTCCGTGTCCTCCCTGGACCTGATTTAAGCGCCCCTTTTTTAAGAAGATGCTTCCGTATAGTTTAATAACGTAATTGCCGCGGAAGAAAAACCGTAGAGCCGGCGCTTCCACTCAAAACTACGGCGACCTGAGCACGTGCTGTTCCGGCACACGGCGCGCAGCCAGACGCTGCTGCGCATTCACGTGATCGAGCAGCCTCTTTCCGGCCTTCACTGGCATATGCGATGCCGAGAGCCCCAGCTTTGTAGGGGGTGAGAGTCACTTTCCTGAGAGTGCTTGTGATACAATTGCATCATGAAACAGGAAATTATAATATTATCCATCATTCAACAACATTTGTTCGACGTACTTCAAAATTAGGAATGAAAACCTATTTAATCCCCCCGGGAAAAAACCGCACACCAGGCCGCAGAGGTAACAACCAGCACGCCCGAAAGGACGAGATGAAATCCAATTATCCGGACCCCTCCCGTCAACGACTACTATTACAATAATTCTCCGAAGACCTTAGTAGGGCGATCAAACATCCGAAGACCCGGCTACTCTTACAATACTTCTTAATACACTTTTAGGAAAAATTGGACAACATCCCATTCACCCAACCCGCCAGAACTACCCTCTCACCCAATTCATGCAGTTCAATTCAACTTTGTCAAGGGAACACTGGAAACTGTGGTTTTCCCACCATGGCAAGGGCCATACTATAGGCCTCCATTAGTGTGGCAAACAAGTCTACGAATATTGATCATCAATAATGTGGAGAAGAACTGGACCTCACAGCTCTGGCTTTAACACATGCCAACGTGGCGCTGCGCATACTACTGCGGATGAGGCATGAAATGGAATCAATTACAACGGAATATGCGATATGTCACGCGTTCTAACACTTCAGGGACTGGTCACAAAAGACGTAAAGGCCAGCCTCTACGAATCCCGCGGCGGTAAAATATGCGCCTCATCCAACACATCCAGCACAAAGATATCGAGCAACGGCGCTCCCTCTACCAGTCCCTGCTCCGCTTTTCGCCTCGGTGTGAATTTCAGCGTCGCGTATTGGTAGAGGTACGACGAACGGTCGCAAGTTTGTGGCGTGAGAATGCTTGCTAGTTCATCATCCTCCTCACCGTTGTAGGGTGCTTCTTGTGCTGCTCCTGCTTGTGTTGGCGGCGGTTGTGTTTGGTGTAAATTGCTCTGCGTTGCAGGAATCGTCGCGGAGGCAGCCGAGGCAGCACCACTCCCATACTTCCCCTGCTGTGGCACAGCTGTTTGTTGCTGAGATTCTACACTTCCCGACCGTGATCGCGCCCGTAAACTGGAGTAAATGCGCGGAGATGTCGAATAGTCCGCAGTGTTTTCGATCGAGGAAACTTTTTCCTGAGCATTTTTATCGCCATGAGCGGGCCTCTGATCAGCCCCCACACCAGCCGCCGAGGAAGAAACGGACGGTCCCGCCAGATTATCGCGGTCCCCGAGGGATATCTTGGTGGATATGCGCTCCCCTGTGTGGTGGAATTCCGACTCGTATTGACCGTCCTTTTCGTCCTGTGCGCGGTGTCCGGCCTCGAGCTTCTTTCGCAACGATTCCGGCATTTCGCGGTCGAGATAGCGGGCCGACGGCGAATACCCCACGTTTGGGCCGGTAGAGTCCAGCTGGAGCTCGTTTCTGGGGAGTTTTTTTCCGGTGGAGGGGGCTAATGTCAATGAATTTACGACTTGCAATGCCATGGGCCCAATTGGGAAATACTTTTGCGGTACTATCTGAATATTACATGTGGAATACCATGCAAGGATGCAAGAAGTCGTATTTTGCAAAGAAGATTTCACTCAAGAGTCAATGCTTTCTCTATTCGCCCTTGGCACTGTGGCATATTGGAAAAAAAGGATTGACTCTCAAAACCTAGAAATCAAGACTCAACCTGTCATCATGCGGTAGTACCCCGCAGGGGTTATAGCTGAGGCTGGAAGCCGACTTCCTCGCGGACATTCGATGGGGCTATATTGTTTTTTTCTTTGGTCCTAAAATTAATGGGTTCCCCAACCCTTCCTCTGAGGATAACACACTGTGAAATTGCTGAAATGGCCATCAAAACACCAGAAATACCCCCAGCTTCGGATTGCTGGAGCTGCGCACGGCCAAGGGTTTGCAGACAATGCTGGAATTGTCCGTGGTCTCTCCCTCTGTCGGTACATCACCGATTTCCTCTCCCGCCCCGCCCCCGCTCGTCTTAGCCCTCTGATTGCCCACAGGACTTCCCCACTGCGTAGTCATCTCATCACCAGGGCTCGCCTCCCCGCCGGCGCGCAGCATCATGAACTTGCTGGTATCTGAATGGGATGCTGACCGCGCTGTATTAGTGTTACTATTCGCATTTCCATTTGAGATATGTGCATCGCCATTATTTGTGCGTATGGTGCTGAGGACGCCCTCAGCGTCAGCACTGGCACTTGTGCCTGCATTTCTCCGGGGCAATTAGACCATAATTCTTACGGAGCAATAATGTTTCGTTCTGGTCTAGTATGATGGAGATCCAAAAATATTCATTTCAGAAATATCACAATTAATTGCTCCGGAGAGATGCACTTACACTGGCACTTGCGGCGGTGACACCAGCGGTGGTTCCGGAGGAGGAAAATTGCTGCCTTCTCTCGAAACTGCCAGTGCCCTCGTAGGCGGTGAAGAAAGCCACTCCCTCGGAAGGGTTAGCTTTCAAAACTGATGAGGAGGAGACTGCCTTTTGTTGATGATCGTGCTGTTGTTCCCTTTGTTTATCCTGCTCTTTCTGATCTCCCAAACCCGCCGGCCCGGTATGGCTGCTCGTGCGCGATAAGGGTTGTGAGACTGGCTGCGCCATGCCGGCGTCCGGTGCGTAGCGATAGGGGGAAAAGTCTGCTTCTTTTCTCACTGAGGAGATGCTGTCGCTAGCCGTTTGGTTCACCGCCCGAGTCGAAAGAGTGCTAGCTGCGGTAGTTGGGGAATACCCGTAGTTCGAGACCGGCTGCTGCGTCGCTGTTTTGTTTTTTTGTGTGTCTTTCGGGTTTCCTTCTTGCGGGTGTATGTGGGGAGGGGGGAGGTTTTTTTATGACACAATTGCACAATTATTATACCATTGATATTGATTCTTTCTCACGGAACGGAAACATCACTGTCGAACGCTCAGCGTGATCAGAAGGGAATCTGAGTCCGACAGACTACATGACAACAGCTCAAAGTACTCAATTGTTCCTCGCTCTCAGCTAAAGTGCTAGCACCGTCTTCCCCGTCGTCCTCACCCTCCGTCCCTCCGTCTTCGCCAACGTCTCCTTTTCCCTCCGAATCGATATCGTGGAAGATGTAGGTCGAGAAATTCGTCTTCATGCACGTGAGCGGTTGTTCTCGGAATAGGCAATATTTTCAATTCCCATCTTAAGAATGACAATGTCGATGTCATAGTTGAACAGAAGTTTGACCGGAGGTTAACAGTATTATTCTTCCCTTAGCATCGTTTTTAAAAACTATATGAATCATATTACCGCCCGAGGAAAAACAACCACCCCACCTACCATGCACATGATCGAGAGTTTAATCGAGTCGTCTAGCGTCGAGATGTTGTAGACGGTATTCTGTTCTAAGTCCTGGCCGCACACAAAAACCCGTGCGGCCATACTCCCCCGATCAAGGTTGGCCAAACCGCACTGGCACATTTGCGTCGTAATCGCCTGGATCAAATGCCGTTCGCACTTTTTATCCAGATTTTGCGCCTGCGAGAAGTTCAGAAGGAAATTCTCCAGTTTCTTCACGAAAAAATCTTGAAACGCTTCCACGCTTCCGCCTTTGGAATGGCTGGAAAACTGCCCCGGACTGCTAGCAGTGGCGGCCGTATTATGAGTTGGAATACCTGCTGTTGTAGGGGAGGCGGCCGCTGGGGCGGGGAAATGCGGTTTAATCATATTGTTTGACGCATCACGCGTATTCCCGGGGCCAGTTCCAACTGCCGCTGTCATTCCCCCACCACTCCCCGGATTCGGACTGGCCGGACTGCTCACGAGACTGCCGCCGCCCTCTGCCTCGAATTTGGCGTAGGAAAAGCCCTGGCCCTCAATGCTCCACTCGGCGCGGTGTGCGTCTTTGACCAACTGTGAATTGATCGCCCCGGTTACTGGGCCCGCCTCGAATACGTCTGTGTTCTTGCGCTCTTCGATCGGGAGGAGCAGATCCCTCGTATCTTCGTTCACAAGGTGGTGGAAAATGACCAGGAATTTCACCTGTTTTTTTAACGCTTTTAGCCTGTTTGCCCCAGACCTTTGACGCTTTTAGCAGAATCACACCCGAGCGAGCACGTCACCGCCACATTCCCATCCATGACTGCTTCGTCTTTCTTTTCTTTACCCATACAAATTACTTCATCATCGGTGTACTATCACGTTTTCACACCTGAGAAACACAAGAAACAACTACATATTAAACCCAACCTGCGCCTTGGTCGCGAGCTGCCTGCTCTTGTAGCCAGAATACTGCTTAATAAACCCAAACGATTCACGGATGAACCATTCCAACCGTTCTGGATCGGCATAGCATTCGTACCGCGCATACTGATCGGGGTATCGCGACCGATCGCGCAGGCGACGGCTCTCTTTGCACACATCGTCGCGGAAATCGTAGAACACCTCGCGAATGATATCTT